>Ga0207747_1000981_pt1 | contig 24031 bp, 22 predicted proteins | sample HigsolmetaGSP11D_FD_184839 | JGI IMG/M metagenome (GOLD analysis project Ga0207747, IMG submission 184839) | High solid enriched microbial communities from the Joint BioEnergy Institute, USA - SP1-1-D (SPAdes) | ecosystem: Engineered > Bioreactor > SSF (Solid state fermentation) > Aerobic >...
CACTCCTGGATGAATCGCTTTCGCCGCTTGCTCATTCGTTGGGAAAAGAAAGTGGAGAACTACGAGGCCATGCTCCATTTTGCCTGCGCCTGGATTTGTTTCCGCTGCGCAGAGGTTTTCGGATAGGCTCTTAGTAGAAATCATACCGTGGCTTCCCTTGTCAAGAAGCTCGGTGCAATTTTACACCACTACTAGGGACTATAACAGCAAAGAGGTCACATGCAGCAAAACAAAGTCTCCTGGTAAATTAACAAGGGAGGGGTATATCAATGGCAATTTGGCTTGTGCGAGCCGGGTCACATGGTGAATACGAGGAAAAGTTTATTAAAGAAAACAAGGTATTTGTTACGTGGGAAGGGTTGGATGTTGATTTATCCAAGTTACAACACAGGACCGAATTGACCGCAGAAATGGGAAAACGATATTCTTCGGTAAAACCCAGGACTATTCAAAATTGGGTGAGCCAGATATGGCCATTTGCTCACGATATGAAGACAGGAGACCTTGTCGTAGTTCCGCTGAAATCACAACCGGGAATCCAAATTGGAGAAATTACGTCGGACTATCATTTTGATGCAAATGCAGAAGATCCCTATTATCATTGGAGAACTGTAAAGTGGATTGGCGAAGCCATTCCTAGAACTCATTTTGGTCAAGACTTGCTGTATTCCTTCGGAGCATTCATGACGATATGCAGAATACAACGGAATAATGCAGAATCACGAATCGCCGCCATGCGTGCCAGTGGTTGGAGACCGGAATCCATAAAGGCAGCAACCAACAGTGTGCCGGACTCAATAAGTGATGAAAATGGAAATACCGACTTGGAAGAACTTGCCCATGATCAAATCGCCAACCTGATATCGAGCCGATTTAAAGGCCATAAGCTAACGAGGTTAGTGGCTGCAATACTGAAAGCACAAGGGTATACAGTTTATGTCAGTCAGGAAGGCGCAGATGGGGGAGCAGATATCCTTGCAGGAACTGGATCTCTCGGCTTCGGTTCACCGCGTCTCTGTGTGGAAGTGAAGTCGGGAGACACTCCTGTTGATCGCCCGACTGTAGATAAGTTGTTGGGAGCTGTTTCGAAGTTTGGAGCGAACGAAGGGTTGTTTGTCTCCTGGAGCGGGTTCAAGAGCAATGTTCCCAAAGAGATGGCAGCAAGTTTTTTCCGAGTTAGATTATGGACACGGAAAGAGTTGTTAGAAGCATTGTTTGAGAACTATGATCGTCTGGATGATGAGATAAAAGCTGAACTGCCATTGAAACGTATTTGGACAGTTGCGATTCAAGAAGAAGAATAAGGAATTGTGGATTTGCAGAGCAACGGCTCGCCTCCAATCAAATCAGGAGCTCCGACCTAAAGGTCGGGGCTTTCATTATATATGGGCTAGCAGGGAGGGGGCGAACTCGGATTGAGAAATTAATGGCACACTCTTAACGTTTATCCTTTAAAATGGTATGAAAGTGGTTTATTTCATCCAATATCAGTAAGATTGGACAATGTTTCGTTGTTGCCGTTCTTGTATGATGCCTTGAAAATTTTTATTCGCACACATGAATCCTGACAAACTTGTTGTCAGGTTTGGCAATGTATCATCAAAACCAGATGAACCGGCTGGTTCATCGACTGAGGAGTGATATCCGTGAGACTGGATCGTCTGCTGGGCATAACGCTCGAGCTGATGGCGAAAAAAAGAGTCACCGCCGCGGAGTTGGCTGAAAAGTTCGAAGTATCGGTGCGCACCGTATATCGCGATATCGAACTGATCAATCAGGCCGGAATCCCGATCGTATCGTATAACGGAGCGGACGGGGGATATGAGCTGGCGGACGGCTATTTCGTGACACGGCAGCACTTCTCGGTCGACGATCTGTCGGTCATCTATTCGTTGCTCAAGGCGATGGAGGGAGCGATGGGCGGTGTCTTCTCGTCCGCCATGCGCAAACTGTCCAGCCTGCATCCGAAGCTGGCAAGGGATGAAGGCCGGGAGGCCGTCGTGCTGGGGATCAGCGTGCAAGAAGGCGAGCGGCGCCACCTCCAGGAGATGTATGGGGCGGTGCGGCAGCGTCGAGTCGTGCGGATGACTTACACGGATTCCGCTAACAAAACGTCGGAGCGATTCGTGGAGCCGATGAATTTGCTGTGGTCGAAGGGCGCCTGGTATGTGGAGGCGTACTGCCGGATGAAACGGGCCATGCGGTACTTCCGCGTCTCTCGGATCGAACGGCTTGAAGTGACGGAGGAATCATTCGTCCCGCGTGAGCCGTTGAAGGAAGCGGAGCGGGAGGAGACGCCTGGAATTCGGGTTCATCTCCGCTTCGATCTGTCGGTGCGCACGCGCGTGCTGGAACAGTTTCCGGGAGAATGCGAGTATCTCGGCGACTGCATCGAAGTCCGGACGATTTTTTACAGAAAAGAGTATGCTCTGACGGTCATCGCCAGCTACGGGACGAAGGTGGAGATCATTTCGCCGGACGATTTGCGGGATGAGATCATCGTTCATCTGGACTCCATCCGCCAGCATCATGCAAGGAAAAGAGGAGGAGAAGGAGTATGACGATTCTGGTGACAGGTGCGACGGGAACGGTCGGAAAACATGTGACGGAACAATTGATGCAGAGGGGAGCCGAAGTGAGGGCGCTGACGCGTAACCCTGAACGGGCGAAAACCATTTTGCCGGAAGGAGCGGAGATCGTCGCCGGAGATCTGATGCGCCCGGAGACGCTGCAGGAAGCTTTGCGGGGAGTGAAAGCGATGTTCCTGATTGTGTCCAGCGACGAGCCACTGGCCGACCTTAAAACGGATCCGGAAATTGCAACGCTGGCCGTGGCGGCGGGAGTAAAGCGGGCTGTCGTGCTGATCGGGCCCGAGGAAAGCCAGGTTGAAGGGGCCATACGGAAGAGCAGCATGGAATGGACGCTGCTTAGACCGGTGGAGTTTATGGCGAACGTGCTGGCCGATTGGGGAGCGTCGATCCGCGAGGAGGGTGTCGTGCGTGAACTGAACGGGGATGCCCCAAGCGCACGGGTGCATGAAGGCGATATTGCCGCTGTGGCCGTGGAGGCATTGATCGGCGATGGCCATCAAGGCAAAAGCTATGTCCTGACCGGCCCCGAGGTGTTGACACGCAAACAGGCGGTGCTGGCCATTTCCGCAGCGATCGGAAAGGACATCCGCTTCATCGAATTGACAGAAGATGTGGCCCGGCGGCAATGGCGGGATCAGGGTTATGATGAAGAAACCATTGAATTTTTCGTGAAAATGGCCTTCGATCCTCCGAAAGCTGGCCACACCGTCCTGTCGACGGTCGAGCAGGTATTGGGTCGTCCGGCCCGCACGTTGGCCGAATGGGCAGCGGAACACAAGCACCTCCTGCTGTAAGCGGAAAGGAGGGAACGCCTGAATGGAGTGGGCAATCGAAGCGAGAGGGTTGCGCAAATCGTTCGGAGAGCGGGAAGCGGTGCGCGGAGTGGACCTTGCCGTCCACTCCGGGGAACTCTTTGCGCTGCTCGGACCGAATGGTGCCGGAAAGACGACGACGATTCGCATGCTGACGACGAATTGTTGGATATTTTCGGTTTGTCCGAAGCGGGCGGGAGAACGGTCGGAACCTATTGAACATTCGATGTAAGTGCAGGTGATGCGGGCCTTGTGCCCTTCTGAATTAATGAGACGAAAGGCAAATGGAGATATTAAGATAAATCGTGAGTTCAAATGATATCAGAGCTGCTGACCGGCACTGGCGTGTTCCTGGGATCCGGACTAGATCAATCCCGATATTTTCAGCAGACGCTGAATGACTGCTGCGACTTCGGCGCGGGTCATGTTGGCCTTCGGATCCAGCGTGTTTGCGCTTTTGCCCGATATGATGCCGGCCTGCACCGTGTCCGCGGCACCGTTTAGCGCCCAGGCGGAAACCGCTGATGCGTCTCTGAACGATTGCAGCGTGATGTCCGCTGACTGGTCGGGCAGTTGTTCCTTCAGGCCCGTCAGTTTCATCGCTCTCGCAATGATGGTCATCGCTTGTTCGCGTGTCATTTTTTCGTTGAGCCGGAATGTGCCGTCTTCATATCCGCTGATCAATCCGTAAGCATGGGCTGTCGCGATGATGCTGCTGTACCAGTCCGTTGACTGCACGTCCGCGAACACCGGTGAATCGCCCTCGGTCTTGAGCCCCAGACCGCGAACGATGATCGCAGCAAATTCTGCGCGGGTGATGTCCCGGTCGGGGGTGAACAGGCCGTCTTCGGTACCCGAGATCACCAGACGCGATCCCATGTCGTTGATCGCATCCTTCGCCCAGTGCGATGCCGCGTCGCTGAATTCCTGCGGGTGCCAAATGACGGAGTAGACGCTGTTCGTCAGGCTGTTGATGACGGCATGGTATTTTCCGTCAATCACCTTGATTTGAGTCGGCACGTGGCGCACGGTGCCATCGGGCTCGACGACAATGGCGGTTGTGATCTTAGCCGGATCAACGCCGTCCGGGATCACAATCGTACGCTCCACATAGGCTGTAAAATGCGTCGCTTCCAGCGTTGTATCGCCGTAGACCGCTTTGACCGAAAATTCGACGGGAGGAACAACAAGCGCAAATGAGCCTTGCTCTGCCGCGTTTTCAATGATACTCAACATATCCGTCGTTGGTGCGGCGATCTCGATTTGAATTTTGATGTCCTGGAGCGACACCGATTCACCCAATTGCTGCGAGATGGCGCTGATGTTGACTTGCTCCGCAGGCAGGGTATAGGTTGCCCGGTCCGATTGGATTTCCAGGACCGACTGTTTGTCTTCCATATTTTTGACCTGTTGCCCGTTCAGTTCGGCGACAATGACATCAGCCGTGCTGACGACTGGAATGGTGATGACCGCCAGCTCGCTTTCTCCGACAAGCATATCATTCAGTTTTTCAGAGTCTATGACAATGGTGGTGACCGTCTGGTCATTTCTCGTCGACTCAACCGCCGTGCCGGCATTTACCGATTTGCCGTTGAAGAGAATCGGGATGCCGGGATCGCCGTTTTCCGGTGCTGTTTGCGGCGCTGCCGGAGCGGATGGTGTGCCGCCGCTACCGCCCGACTGGCTGCCGCTGTCATTGTCGTTCGGCGGATCGACACCGTCGTCATCGTCCGGTTCGGTCGGAATTACCGCATTGGAAGCGGCTGATGCCGCGCCGCTACCCGCCTCATTGATCACTTTCACCGTAAACGTATAGCTCGTGCCGTTGATCAATCCGGTGATGGTAATCGGGCTGACCGTTCCTTTTACGCTCTGGCCTCCCGGCGAAGCGGTCACTTCATACTCGATGATCGCGCTGCCGCCATTGTCGGCGGGAGCCGTGAAGAAGACGGTCGCCTGCCCGTTCCCGGCCACGGCTGACACATTCGTTGGAGCTGCAGGAACGGCGCTCTTTTCATTGGAAGCCTCGCTGTCTGTGCCCGATTTGACCGCCTTGACCACAAAATAGTACGTCGTGCCGTTGGTCAGGCCCGTCACCGTATGGCTGTAGACCGATCCGGAGACGGTAGCGGCAGGCTCTGCATAAATGCCGGAGCTTTCGCTTGAAAAGATTTTGTACTCCGTCGAACCTGCTACCGGGCTCCATGTCAGAGCCACCTGGGCGTTGCCCGCTGTCGCGGACTGCAGCTCGGGAGCGGCCAACGGCGTCGTGTCGGCGATCGTGATCGTCAGCGTCTGCGGCTCGCCGGCGTTGAACGAGAACGTCAGAGTGACCGTCCCGACCTCCAGCTCTTCCAGGTATTCTTTCCTGATCGTCACCGTCTTACCGCTCACCGTATAGTCCATGCCGACCTCGAGCGTCGTGCTGCCGTTGGCGATGCTCCCGAGTTGATTGCCCTTCAGCGTCAACGTCACGGGGATGTCCTTGTACGAAGCCGATTCGCTGTACTTGTCAAAGGTCGCCGTTGTCGGGCTGATCTCGCTGTTTGGCGGATTCTCCGTTGTAAACGAAATTTCCGCCACATCGGAAACATTCCCTGCTTCGTCCTTCACGATCAAGTACGCCTTGTACGCGGTCGCTGCGGTGAGCCCGGACGTGACGCTGATCGTATTCGCTCCCGCGTTGGCCGCTCCGGTCCCTTTGGCCGCGGCCGTCCCCTGGGCCTCGATCGCCGGAGCATCCGGCGCGGGCTCCGATGCCTTGTAGACGACATAGTAATACATGCCGGCTTCGTCCGAGGTGAAGTGGAGCGTCGCGCCGGTTTGCGTCGCATCGCTGGCGCTCGTCAGACTGATCACCGGCGCGGTGGTATCCTGCGCCCCCGTCACCGTGATCGTGGCGGTGCCCTGTTTCGTGCCGTCGAACACCGACGTCGCCGTGATCGTGTAATCTCCCGGCGCCGCGTCCGCCGCCGCCGTCACTTTCCCCGTTTCATCCACCGTGATTTTGCCGTCGCTGCTCGACCAGGTGACCGACTCATCGGCGAACCCGACGGCATCGACGATCGCCGTCAGCTGCAGGCTGCCGCCCTGCGCCACCTCGCCGCTGTCCGGGCTGATGTTTACGCCGCGAACCTCGGGCGGCGTGATAAGCATCTTGTAAATTTGGTTGGTGCTGTTCACCGCATAAATATTGTCGTACCTGTCAATGTGCAGGTTATAGTAATATTTTTCAACACTGGTTTTGGGGATTTCGCCAAGTTCGATCCAAGTGCCGCCCGACAGCTTCATGACGCCGGTGTAGCCGATGCAACCGGAGCCCGCATGATAAAAGATGGAATACATCTCTCCGCTGCTGTCCACGGCAACCGCGGCGGGGCAGTACCCTGCAAGAGGAACGCTGGACCATTCGCCGTTTGAACCTTTCAAAATCTGATTCGGGCTGCTCACCACGTATGCATCGCCGTTTTGATCGACAGCAATTCCGGCGGGTTCGAAAAACGGAATATTTCCGGTAATATCTTCCCAACTGTCGTTGACGCGCCTTTTCACTCCGCCATAGGGAAAATCCGCATCGGTGATATAGGTTACATACAAATTGTCGCTGCCGTCGACCGTCACGCCAGCCGGATATCCTGCTTCCCAATCGGCAACATCAGACCAGCTGCCGTTGGAGTATTTCTTGAAGGAATTGCCCCAATCATCCACCACATACAAGTTGCCCTCACTGTCCACAGCGATGCTGATGGGTATGACAAACTGCCCGGACCCGGTAATATCGGTCCAGGACCACAAAAGCGCTGCAGTCGACCTTCCCACAATTTGACGATGCTTCATGCTCCAATCAACCTTTCCATTCCTGGAATGACTTTTTAATCTGTAATTGTATAAAACGGCAATGAAAGCACAATGAAAAATCACCCGAAGGAATAGCTGTCCAAACATGACGAAAGGGGCTGTCCGGAAAGTATTGTCACTTTCGGACAGCCCCTTCATCGCGTCCATTGCGTTATTTTGCTCACCCGTTTTCTAGCTCCTCGTTCAGCCGCCTGAACAGACGGGCCATTTCGGCGCCGTGCGCAAGGCCCAGTTCCTGCTGGACCATGTCGGAAGGCAGGAAAACGTGTTGTTTTTGGGGCCACCCGGCGTAGGCAAGACCCATTGGCGTTTGCTCTCGCCTTCTGTTTTTCCAATTGGTGTCGGCCCGCTATGAAACGCCTTTTGCTCAATTGTTGTTACGGTGAGATGCAAGAATGGTAAAATTAGTATGATGGAATCAGCTTGCATTCGGAGGGGGAGGGCTGCTATCGATACCGTTGGATCCGTTGGAAAAACGGCGGGGGCTTTTTTCCTTTTGCTTTTCGTTTTGTCGGTTCCGTTTTGGCTGCTTGGGTTATGGGAAGGGACGATGCTTCCCGCCCAGCTGCCAATCAGTGCTTTGCAGGCTGTCTGTCCGCTGATGGCGGCGGTGATCCTGGCAGGATGGCATAAGGGAGGGGACGGCATACGGGATCTGTTCAAACGGGTGATGGAGTTTCGCGTCCCAGGGTTCCTTGGCTGGTATCTGACAGGCTTTTTGATCATGCCCGTGGTCATGCTGTTCTCATACGCTGCGATGCGTATGCTCGGCAGACCGGTGCCCGAACCGGATATTTCCTTGCAGGCCGCTTTCGTGGCATTCATCGTGTTTTTCGCCGCTGCCTTGGCCGAAGAGACGGGCTGGACGGGGTACGTCACCGAGCCTTTGCTCAGGAGTAGCAGCCTTCTGACAACATCCCTCATCCTGGGCTCGGTCTGGGCGGTCTGGCACGTCGTTCCTTATTATCAGGCGGGACGTTCTGCCAGCTGGATTATCTGGCAATGCCTGTTTACCGTTCTCGTACGCATTCTGATGGTCTGGCTCTACAATGTTAGTGGTCGTCAGGTGCCGGTGGCGGTTCTCTTCCACACCATGATCAATGTCACCTATGTGCTTTTTCCCGTGGGTGGCTCGCACTATGACCCGGCCGTTACGGGAATAATCGTTGCGGTGCTGGTCGTGGCGATGTTGCTATATGGGGGAGGGAAATGGAGAAAATGACTGGACTCTGTTAACAGCGGGACTATTATAGTTGTTCATACGATAGATTATGTTGAGACTTCTGATCGAGCACGGCGGCACAGCGCTCGGAGAAGTGTTCACCAGGCATTACGAGGGGATCGGGATGCTGACCGTCGTATACGCGGCGGATCCGGAGGGGAACTTCATCGAGATCCAGAACTGGAGCTGAGAATTGGGATGTCTACACAAGGGTTTACCTGATGGAATGCCGCTGCCACAAGCGATCCTTCGCTGTGGGAGTTGGTTGTTGATTGGAAATCTGTTATGATTAGCGATAATAGAAAACGATGAGGATCATGCGAAAGTTCCTGTTCTAATGATCAACTTAAAGGAGGACGAGTGGATGTCAACGGAAAACAAGGTAATCATCAAGGTGAACGACAACGGATCGTTGAGGGTGACCGGTCCGGTCGAACTGGTGGACGCGGAAGGCAATCCGTTCGAACACAAGGAGTCCTTTTCGTTGTGCCGGTGCGGAGCGTCGAATAACAAGCCTTTCTGTGACGGCACGCACAAGTCGATTGGCTTCACAAGCGCTCCGAGGGCGAACAAGAATTAAATCATTTCCATGTGTCGAAGTGGCGGGACCGGATCGGTCAACCGGTTGCCGCCACTTTGGCGTATTCGGCAAGCTCTGGATGGTGAGTGACAGGTTGTGACGGTATCCTTGCAAGTATGGGAGAGACTATTTCCTCTCGGGAGCTCCGAAAGATCAGGTTTGGGGCTCTTTATGTTGATTGGCAGACTTCATCCTTCTCCACATGCAGAGAGTCAGCACGGCGTAGAACACGATCACAAAGATGCCCATGTCCCCGCTGATATATTTGGCGGCTTCGTGATGCTCAACCGTCACTCCGGCGAAAATGAGCCACACCAGGTTGTGCGTGGTGTGAATCATCGAAGACGTCCATACGCTGCCGGTTCGCATGCGGATCTCGCCGATGACCGGGCCAAGGAAGATCGTGCTGAGCACGGTCATCGGCAGCAGGATCCAGAGATTCTCGCCGGAATGGTAAGCTTCCGTGTTGAGGATCAGCGGGAAGTGCCACACCCCATGGACGAGGCCGTTGAACAGCATGGCTGGCTTGCGTCCCATGCAACCCATCATGGTCGGCAGCAGATACCCGCGCCAGCCGAGTTCTTCCCCCATGGACTGTGTGAACACGGACTTGATGTACAGGAAGACCACGAGCAGCGGAACAACTTTCCAGCTGAAGCCTTCGAACTCGCTCCCTGGCGCGAAGGATGACAGGTTCAACGCATAGGCGACGGCGAATCCCACAGCGAGCGGGATGATCGGGACCACAAGGGCGAATCCCCAACTCTTGAGCCCCAGATTGTGCAAACCAAGCTTCTTCCAACCCGCTTTCCGGTAACCGTCACGCGTGACGACCAACATCATGATGAGCGTCGCAATCGTGGGTGTCATCATATAAGCAAAGGTATTCACATGGGGTATGAAATTGAAGCCAACCGCCAGAAGCAGGACGAGTACGATAAATACGATGGTCTTGGTGGAATCTTTCAATGAAGTAAACAATTCAATCACATCTTCTCTTGGGAATCGGGCATCCTCTCTGCCGCATTCCAAGAGTAACAGGTTCATGTCATACCCTCATAGTGATCGCGGTCATACCAAAGTCATATCTTTCGCTTCATGATCATATGACGAAGTCCATTTATAACCATTCAATTTTTGGCGTTACCCTGCGTCGCTTAGGCAACCATTCAAAAAAGGTTGTGTCTGCCTTCGTTGTCGCCATGACTGCCAGAGGTATGACCGGATGAAGTGCGGCCTTGTCACAGGTCAATTGGGATCCGCTCACCGCCCGTGATGAGGTAGATCTTGTTTTCTTCCGCATTGAACTCGATCTTGTCAGACTCATACTTGGGCATGCCAGCTGCGATTCGTTCCTCGATTGCATAGATCGTAGCGTCGATGTCCGTAATATCGACATTCTTCAAGATCGCAGGGCCGTAGTCCCACCATTTCAATTCCAGAAGCCGTTCGATCTGGTGGTCTGCAAACCTCTGCTTGATGGGTCTGGCCGGTACACCGCCTACTACCGTATAAGGGGGAACGTCCTTGACCACCACCGACCTCGCTGCGATCACCGCGCCGTCTCCAATTTTCACACCTCGAGCGATATACACATCGTACCCGATCCACACGTCATTTCCGATCTCGATCTGTCCGTTGCGGATGCTGTTTTCGACCTTGATGTGAAGATTCGTGAAAAAATCATCATCCTCATACAGACATCTCGTCTGTTCCCAGCTGTCATCGAATCTCCATGTGAACATCGGGTGAGGTGACAATGTGCTGGTGGGGTGTTCGGCTAAACCGGTCACCACGTCGGGCCCGATCGCGCAACACCTTCCAATCTTCGCGACGCTTTGAAATGAGGATTTATTTTCGCCAAAGTAGGAAAATACCCCAACCTCATTCACCCAGAGATCTCCGCCCCGTATCTGAACGGGTGTCTCCACAATCATCGGATCCATTGGAGGCCATTTCCCGACATGAAAAGGATGCCAAACGTTGACGCCCAACTCTTTCAACCTGGCATGGGGTGTTACAATCATGATGTTCTCACCTGGGTCCATATTGATAGTAGTTTGCCATACACTTCATCCATCATACGTTAATCCGATGGAAATCCAGTTTACTCATCGTGTGTTGCGGGCTGAAAGTGACGAATTTCATGTTTCCTGAGAAATAACGGTGAGATGCCTGGTTCTGCTGATATACGATCCGATCTGAATAGAAAAAACTCACTCTTTCGTAAGGAAGGCAGTGAGTTCCTTGGCATTCACTCAAGGCAGGACGACGAGGTTGGTGGTGACTCGTCTCTCCGAACCGCCCGAAGGTTTGTTGAGAACCTTGCCATCGTAATAGAAGGTACTTGATCCGCCGCCGTCGAGGTTGTAGGCGTCCGTGACATTGAACTCCAGGAGCTTGTCCTGGGCCTCTTCCAGCGTGACGCCGCTGCTCCAGTCCTTCCGTCGGCCGTCGATGACGATGAACAGGATATCGCCATTGGAGAAGTGGCCGATGAGTGTTCTCGGCTCCCGCTTGTTCGCCCATTCCTTGGGGATCGGCTGCTTCTTGCCATCCTTCAGCAGGGTGGGCAGGAAGCTTGCGCCATGCTGGACTTCCATCTCTTCCAGTTGCTCGCGGGAAGAGATGTTGCCGCCGACGAGACGGCCTTCCTTGTTGAAGCCGATGAAGCTCAGCGTTTCGTTATCCGAATAGGTCAGGATCTCGCCATCGACGACGGTGATGCCCAGCGGTGCGATCATGCCGCCGCCGACGCTCATGAAGCCGCCGGCATTCACCGCAAGGATCGCGCCGGATCGCTCCGCCGCTTGGCTCGTGGTTTCTCCCCGGCTCTTGATCTGATCGTGTGCCAGCACCATCTTCACCGCGGACGGATCGTGCAGCTTCACCTTGGCCATGTATCCGCGGTAACCCGCCTCCTGCAAGGAGTAGACCTTGACCGTGGCCCGCTTGCCGAAGGTTTGTCCGATCGGCTCTCCCAGCTTGTTCGACAGGATCTCGCCGAGGACGTCCTGCGACTGGGCGAGCTGCTGCTGGCTGGATTCGATCAGGTTGGAGACCAGCTTGCGGGTTTCCTCATACCCGGCTTTCTCCGCTTCGACCGTTTCATAGATGGCGGCAAGAGATTGCGAGATACGATCTAAATCAGGAGCGGTGCCCGATATTCGCTCACGGAGCTCCAGCAGGCGCTCCCCGGTCTCCGTCGTCTGTGTGAGCAGCTGTTCGCTCGCCAGCTGCAGTCCGGGTTCGTAGATCTGAAAGGCTGCCCAGTAACCGACCGCCGGCGCCGCCAGCATCAGGAAGAACAGATTCAGCTTAATAAACGCGCGCCGCATGTTCCAGTTTCTCCAGTGATTTTCTGAGTTCGTTCAGCTGCTTGTCCAGCGCGCTGATCTGGGCCTGAAGCGCCGCCTTCGTATCGTCGTTGCCGGAGATCGAATCGCTGGTCAGCTGCAGTTCTTCCCGGATTGATTCCAGCTTCGCGGAGACGTCCTCCAGCATGGCCGTCAGCTCCGTCAGTTCACCGTTCATCGTATCCATCGCGGACTGATTCGCTTCCTGCACTTCTTCGATTCTCGACAGCAGCGTCGCTTCGATCTCCGCCTGTTGGTTCTGCAAGCTGCTGATATGCTCCGTCGCCAGCACATATCCTCCATAGGCCAGCCCGCTCCAGACCAGGATGGTCAGCAGGATGTAAGTGACCGTTCGCCAGGTGCGGGCGGGGCTCGGGCTCCGTTCGGTGCGTTTCTTGCGTCTGGATGAGAGTTCTTCTTCAATCATGGTTGCAAGACGGTCGTTCATGAAAGTTCTCTCCAGTTCATCTCCTGTTTCGACAACTCCGCATAGAGATTGTCGAATCTATATTATCTAATAAGATAGACGAAAAGACCACTCAAATGTTGCGAACAAGCCGCATGGAAGTATATGGCTGACGACACGGTGGGTGCTCGTCTGCCAAACAAAGAGCTCCCGCATATGGTTGGCATCTGGCTGCCATATGGGGAGCCTTTCTTTTGTCGCGCCACGGACAGGGGGGCTTCACTTGAATCTCTCCACGTTCGCCGTGCCATTCAGTACGCGATCAACCGGGATGAGATCAACGATCTGATCTATTTCGGCAAGTTCCCGGGCGTGATCTGCCCGGGCTTCGCCGTTCTATGGGCTCTTTTGGACAGCTCCCTGGCGGCCACCGGAAATGTATGCGTATACAGGATATCCTGTATGCTGTATCCTGCTTAGCCACTATTGAGGCCTGCCATGCTTCATCTCATACATGGCGCTGTCGGCCGCATGGATCAAGGTCTGTCCGTCGGTTCCATCGTTCGGATAGAAGCTGAAGCCGACGCTCAGCCCGCCCGTGCACAGACCGGTTGACGCGATGTATTCGGCATACCTCTCCTGGATCCGCTTCGCCAGATGCTCGATCTCCTCCAGCGAAGGGGAGCCCCCGATGTACATGACAAATTCGTCTCCGCCCATCCTCGCAGCGAGTCCGGTCTCTCCCTGGCAATCGCGCAGGGTCCTGCCGACTTGCTGCAGGGCCTCATCCCCGGCCAGATGGCCGCAGGTATCATTCAACTGCTTGAAGTTGTCCATGTCGATCAGCAACAGAGCCACCGTCTCACCATGCTGCCTGGCATGATCCAGCGCCTCATCCAGCCGGTTATGGAAATATCTCCGGTTGGGCAAGCGAGTCAACAGATCATGGTAGGCCAGGAACGCGATCTCCTCCTGCTGCATCTTCTGGACGGTCATGTCCTGCAGGATGAGCAGCGTATGCGGCTCATTGTCCACCCATACATGGTCGGTATGGACGAGCAACACAAGCCGTTGTTGACCCGGGTAGAGCTCGACCACCCGCCCGGTGATCTTCATCCTGTCCCTGATATCCCGGATCAGTTCGGGGTTCAGCCATTCCGCCAGCCGCTCGGCGGGGAAGGGGAACGACTCCAGCATCTGCATGGCCGCGGGGTTGGCGTGCTTGACGGACAGATTCTGATCGGCGAGCAGAATCGCGTGCGGGTTCATATGAAACAGCTTCTCGAAGCGCTTGTCATATAAGCTGAGGAAATCATGCCTTCGCATCGTCATCCGCAGGAAGTAGCACCAGATGATCCCGCTGTACAGGTAGGGATATGGAGGTAAAGCGCCGCCGAAATTGATGTAGCCAAAGATGCAGTGCCAGATGATCGCGATGAGGATCCCGAGCACCAGCTGGTTGTAGATAGACCTTTGCTCCTGCAGCTCGGCCCTCTTCTTCGCGATGAACAGCGGGATGAGATAAAGCGCATCCATGATGATGCTCGAGGTCATGGCGATGTAATAGCCCATGTTGTAAACGGGCATCTTCCAGTATCCCACTTCCACGAATTCCTGGGCGGAGATGAGCTCTGCTCCGGTGGCGATGTTCACGATGACGAACGGGACGGGCAGATAAAGCACGTATGGATAGATGAACCTCATGAATCTCGGCAGATTGCGGTCAAGCCGGGTGAACTTCAGGATGAAATGGAAGCAGGTGCCGGGAATCAGGATGCCGACGCTGCTCAGCCATATGGAGGACAGGAGCGGACTGTATTCGATCGGCACCTGGTTGCGGACGTATTCCTCGGCAAAGAGCAGCAGATAGCACAGGGAGATCAGGCTGAGCAGGATGTGCTCGACGCTCCGGTGGTTCCTGACCAATACATCGGTTGACATAAATGCGAAGAACAAAATGGGAACTCCATGCGTAACGAGCAGCAACAGGGCAAAGGAAAGGGACATGGATCATCTTCCTTGACTGGTTCGTTTCATGTTTCAAGATGAGTTTCGATAATGTTCAACACATAGAGAATTGGAGTCGGATGCCGGTTAAACTTGTCCTGTATCCCTATCATATTACGATCCATCCATAAACGATATACGAAAATTGTCGAAATATGGAGAATTACACTGATGAAAAGGCAATCTCATCTTTCACTCAATGATACGCCGTGTGCTGTTAACTTCATAAAGATGGAGATGATGGAGCCAGATTCTTGTTGAAATGAGGACGATATTGGACATTGGTGGCGATCAACTGACACATCCACACTCCGCCAAGATGAATATACGTAGTACAAAAAAACCTCGGTCAATCAACCGAGGTTTGGCTATGCGATTCTTGCTCCGGTTGGATCGCGTAAGCAACCTGGGCTTGTCTGATCTCAAGGAGCAGCTTCTCGATATGCTCCAGTTTCTGTCGGACCTCCTGTTGCTTGAGCTCCGTTTGCCGCTGGGTGATGGCCGAGTCCAGGACGACCAGGATCGTAAGGCCGGCGCTGAAGATCGTCAACCCTCTTGCGATCTGATTCAGGTCCATTGATTTCGTCGCGATGATGCAATCCGCCACTCCTGCTCCGACCAGCAGGCCGCCTAACAGTTTGATGCTGTTCCATTTCCACTTGCTCCGGACCGAGATGCGCTTCATGAGATCTGCCCCTTCTTGGAGGTATGGATACCAAAGATAAGAGATATTATAGCAGAATTTCAAGCCGGACGATATTTCAACGGCAACCGGAACACGTCTGGGTGGAAGTGGATGATACAGCGGAAGTCCAAACGTCGTTACTTCGGGAACATATCGATTTCTGCCCGAATAGCGGACGATCGATCTTACTCCAACAGCGAACGAATCGCGTCCTCCAGAGGAGTGGGCGGATGGCCAAGCAGCTGCTCCAGGTCGTTGCTGGCCACTTCCAACGCGCCTTCGCCGATCTGGGTCTGGACCGTGGCCAGGAAGTTGGCGACCTGATCCGGCAGTCCCGCTTGCTTCAGGATGTTGCTGTACGTCTCCCGATCGACGTATTGGACCTGCACGGCCTTGCCTGTGACAGACGCGAAGATCGCCGACAGCTCCTCCTGCGTGAGCAGCTTGCCGCCCAGCTCGTATGTGCTGTTGTCGCGCCCCTGTCCGGCAAGCACCCTGGCCGCCGCCTCCGCATAGTCGCGGCGAGTCGCCCAGCCGATCTTGCCCTGCCCCGAAGCGATCACCCACGGTCCTCCGTTCAGAACCGTCTGGAAGGTGCCCAGTTCATTTTCCAGATACCAGTTGTTGCGGAGGAACGCATACGGGATGCCCGTGTCAAGGATCGCTTCCTCCGTTTTCCTGTGGCTTTCGGCGAGCAGAAGCTGGCTGTTGGCCGCATTGGGCGCGCTGGTGTACGCGATAAACCCGACGTTCGCTGCCTTGGCTGCGTTGACAGCTGCCGTGTGCTGGCTGATCCGATCGGCCAGGTCGTCCGTGGAGATGATCAGCAGGCGGTCGATGCCGGTGAAGGCTTTGACGACCGAATCGTAGTCATTGAAGTTGGCGACGCGCACATCGATCCCGCGGGCGGCCAGATGCTCCGCCTTCTTCGGATCGCGCACGCTGACGGCGACCTGCTCTGCAGGTACCAGCTTCAACAATTCCTCGACAACCAAGGATCCAAGATGCCCTGTTGCCCCGGTGACCAGAATCTTCATCGTTAATCCCTCCATCTCATGATCTTATGTATGATGTGAGAAGAAGCCCTATCCCTTGTTGTCCGACAGTTTATATTACTTCATTATAGTAAGCATCTTACATAATTATATTATAATGCTGTCCGATGAATAACAAGTACGAAAATATCGGGGATCGGTGACATGGATGACGAATCGAAGGATGCGATTGCTCACGGTACGGCGGTGATCGATGGGGGACGCGGATCACGGACAGGCCACACAGCACGGGGAAAGGGGCATTCGCCAGGGCGTTGTGTTGGAATGCGCTCCACCTGATCTGGATATTGCCGATCGCTTCGATATATGTACGCGTTCGTGATTTGAGCCTCGGCCGAAGGGCCGGGTTTATTGATTGGGCAGATGATGGTCTTGACAAATCTCCGGGAAACAGGATTATAATACCAATAGACAGACAGTCGGTCGGTCGTTTGGCGGTTCGGAGGCAAGAGAAAGGAGTTTGCATATGAGAATTGTCAAAGACGCGGAAGTGCGCAAGAACGAGATTCTGGATGCGGCTGACGTGCTTTTCGCGCAAAAGGGATACGATGGCACCAGCACCAACGACATACTCGAGAAGGTGGGGATCGCGCGGGGGACCCTGTACCATCATTTCAAGTCCAAGGAAGAAATCATGGATGCTCTGATTGAGCGGTACAGCCTGCGTCTGCTCAGCCAGGCGAAGGAGATCGCCGAGGACAGGAGCATCCCCATCGTCGAGCGCATCATCCGCGTGGTGATGGCGCTGAACTTTAGCGGCGGAAGCAGCCAGCAGATCATGGAGCATATACACAAGCCGCAGAACGCGCTCATGCACCGGAAGCTGGAGAGGGTCGTCATCCGCGGCGTCACGCCGATCATGGCCGGCATCATCCGGGAAGGCGTCGAACAGGGCATCTTCCACACCCCCTATCCGTATGAGTGCATGGAGATGGTGGTGGTCTACGCGAACACCGTGTTCGATGACGACATGGTGCCGATGACCGACGAGGAGCGCGCCGCCCGCATACAGGCGTTGATCTTCCATGTGGAAAGGATGCTGGGCGCAAGAAGCGGCAGCCTGGCGGATGTGATCCGGGTGTTCGGCGGAGATCAGGGCGATCATCATTAATTCGTTAATCATGCTAACTATCGGGGTGGACCATGTACTTCAGACTAATCCGACAGGACATCTTGCGGAGCAAAGCCGTCTCGCTGATCACGACGCTCTTCGTTGCAGCCTCAGCCATGCTGGTGTCACTTGCGGCCATCCTCATCGTTCACCTCACTGGCTCGCTGGATGCGTTGATGACAGAAGCGAAGGCTCCGCATTATATGCAGATGCATGCCGGTGATCTGGATGTCGCACGGCTGGAGGCGTTCTCCGAACGGAACCACAACATCGAGGCCTTGCAGGTGGTGCCTTTTCTGAACATCGACGGGGCGAGGATCACGATCGGCGAACATACGCTGGCGGACAGCGTGCAGGACAACGGGGTGAGCGTGCAGAACGGACAGTTCGACTTCCTGCTGGACCTGGACGGGAAGATCGTCGCCCCCTCCGATGGCGAGCTGTACGTGCCGGTCAGCTATATGAAGCCCTACCAGCTGGAGGTCGGCGACCAGGCCGTCATCGGCGGGCGACCATTTGTCGTGGCCGGGTTCCTTCGCGATGCCGCCATGAACTCTTCCCTGGCCGGTTCGAAGCGGTTTCTCGTCAGCGACCGTGACTTTGAAGCGCTGAAGCCCCTGGGCAACATGGAGTATCTGATCGAATTCCGGCTGAAGGATCCGTCGAAGTTGGGTGAGCTGGAGAAGGCCTATCTCGCCGCAGGACTGGAGATGAACGGCCCGACGGTGACCTATGCTCTCTTCCGGCTGATGAACGCCATCTCCGATGGGATGATGATCGGCGTGCTCCTGCTGGTCAGCCTGCTGGTCGCGGCCATCGCGTTCATGTGCATTCGCTTTACGCTGTTGGCGAAGCTGGAGGACGATTATCGCGAGATCGGCGTGATGAAAGCGATCGGTCTCAGGCTCACCGACATCAAGAAGATCTACCTCGCCAAGTACGCGGCCATTGCGGCGGTCGGCGCGGCGCTGGGATATGCGCTGTCCTTCGCCTTCCAGGGCATGCTTCTCCGGAACATCCGGCTCTATATGGGCGGCGGTGAACATGCGGCTCTTGCCACGGCTGCGGGAGCCATCGGCATCCTGCTGGTCTATGCGGCGATCACTACCTATGTGAACCGCGTGCTGAATCGCTGCCGGAAGATCTCGGCCGTGGAAGCCCTGCGCTTCGGCACCTCTCCGGAAACGGCCGGGGGCGGCCGATGGTTCACCTTAAGCGGCAACCGCTGGTTAAGCGCGAATATCCTGCTCGGCGTGAAGGACGTCCTCTCCAGGAAGAAGCTTTACGCGACCATGCTGGCCGTGCTGGTGTTGTCGACCTTCATATTGATCGTGCCCCAGAATCTGTACCACACCATCTCTTCCAGGAGCTTCATCGGGCATATGGGGATCGGCAGCTACGATCTGCGCATTCAGGTATCCGGCAGCGTCGACCAGGTCGCGGCCAAGGTTGCCGGGATCACCGAGGCGCTGGGCGATGATCCGGCTGTCTCCAGGATGGCCGTCCTCATCACCAAGGCGTTTACGGCCATCACGAAAGACGGGACAGAGCAGAACATCAAGGTCGAGCTCGGCGACCATTCGATCTTCCCGATCGCCTATGTGAAAGGCAGGGCGCCAGCCAGGAACGATGAGATCGCCCTGTCGTCGATCCTGGCCGATGAGCTGGGAACAGCGGTCGGCGATTCGCTCACGCTGCAGGTGGCTGGCGGAGAGAAGGTGATGACGGTCACCGGCATTTACTCCGACATCACCAACGGCGGCAAGACAGCCAAGGCCACCTTCCCGACCGATGCGCAGGATATGCTGTGGACAGTGATCTGCATCAAGCTGACGGAGCCGTCCCTGGTGAAGGCGAAGGTCGGGGAATATGCAGGCAAGTTCGCATATGCGAAAATTTCGGACATCGATGAATACGTGGCCCAGACCTTTGGTTCGACGATGGCCTCCGTCCAGACGGCCTCACGCGTGGCGATCGTCGTGGCGGTGGCGCTGGCCGTTCTGATCACACTGCTGTTCATGAAGATGCTCGTCGCGAGGGATCGCTACCCGATCGCCGTCATGAAGGCGTTCGGTTATACCCATGCGGACATCGAGGTTCAGTACCTCTCTCGCACCTTGTTGGTGCTCATCATCGGCATGGCGCTTGGCACGCTCTTGGCCAACACGCTCGGAGAGTTGCTGGCGGGCATGGTGATCGCCTCGTTCGGCGCGGCGGCCTTTCATTTCTCGGTCGATCCGATGTCTGCGTATGTGTTCAGTCCCATCCTGATGACGGGCTCGGTGCTGCTCGCAGCCTGGGCGGGCATCTCGGGCGCCGGTCGAATCCGGATATCCGACAACATAAAGGAGTAATCGTATGAAGAAGCTGGTGACAGGAGAACGGATCGTCAAGTCATATGGCAAGGGCGCAGAGCGGCGTGTCGTCCTGGACGGAGTATCTGTGGACATTCATGAGGGTGAGTTCGTGGCCGTGATGGGACCCTCCGGATCGGGGAAGTCGACGCTGCTGCATGCGTTGAGCGGCATGGATACGATCGACGAGGGCAAGGTCATCTTCGGCGGCAGGGAACTCACGTCGGCCTCGGAGAAGGAGCTGGCGGAGATTCGCAGGACGCAGATGGGCTTCGTGTTCCAACAGCCGACGATGCTGCGGAATCTCAACCTCCTCGACAACATCATCCTGCCGGCCCTGCGGGATCATCGCAAGCATGCCACGGATCTCGTGGCCAGGGCCAGGCTGCTGATGAAAAGGGCAGGCATATCGGAGCTAGAGCAGCGGGACATCACCCAGGTGTCAGGCGGGCAATTGCAGCGGGCGGGAATCTGCAGGGCGCTGATGAACCGTCCGAGGATCGTCTTCGGAGATGAGCCCACCGGTGCGCTGAACTCCAGAGCTTCGCAGGAGATCATGAGCCTCTTCGCGGAGGTGAATGCGGAGGGAACAGCCGTGATGCTGGTTACGCATGACGCCAGGGTGGCGGCGTGGGCGGAGCGGGTCCTGTTCATGCGCGATGGCCGGATCGTGAGCGAGCTGGCGCTGTCCAGGAGAGACGGGACGGGCATGGAGGCCAGGGTCGAGCAGGTTGCGAGGAAGATGATCGAGCTTAACGTCTGACGGCATGATATATCCATGATGGATATCTGATTGGAGAACAGTGACAAGGAGCACATGGCGATGAGTGACGTGAAGACAGAGGCGGGATTCCGCAAGTTTCTCATCATCTGGATGGGAGAATGGATCTCGAATATCGGTACGGGGATGACGGCTTTTGGCCTTGGCGTCTATGTGTGGCAGCTGACCGGATCCGCGCTGGATGTGGCCATGGTGGAGATGGCCGCGCTGCTGCCGTTGATTCTGCTCACTCCTGTGGCAGGGGTGCTGGCGGACCGGTATGACCGCAGGCTGCTGATGGCGCTGGGGGACAGCATCTCAGGCCTGGGTCTTCTCCTCATGTTGGTGCTGATGATGGCAGGCCATATCCAGGTATGGCAGATCTGCCTGTGTGTCGGGTTCAGCTCGGCCTTCTCGTCCTTGCTGGACCCAGCCTATAAAGCCACGCTGACGGATCTGCTGACCGAGGAGGAATATGCCAGGGCCAGCGGCATGGTGGGGATCGCGTCAGCCTCCAAGTTCCTGATCTCGCCGATCCTGGGCGGGCTGATCCTCGCCTGGCACAGCATGGAGCTCATCCTCGTGATCGACATCCTGACGCTGGTGGTGACCGTTGTGGCGATCCTGTCGGTCAGAAGGTCTCTGAAGACCAGGCCGGCGGAGAAGAAGGAGCTGGATTTCCTTCAGGATCTGAGGGAAGGCTGGCAGGTGATCGCGGCATCCAGAGGGGTGCTGCTGCTCATCGTCCTGGTGTCTGTGCTGGTGTTCTATATGGGTATCCTTCAGGTGCTGGCGAGACCGATGCTGCTGTCCTTTGCCAGCGAGCAGACTACGGGCATCCTGCAGACGGTGGTCGCCTGCGGCATGCTTGTCTCAAGCATGCTCATCGGCGGCGGCCTGATCAGGAAGAATCTGGTGAATGTGATGGTGGCCAGCTTCGTGGCGGCCGGCATCACGATGGCGGGCTTCGGCGCCACCACCAGCATACCGGTCATCACGGTGGCGGGCTTTCTGTTCTTCGCCTCTCTGCCGTTTGCCAATACGAGCATCGAGGTGCTGATCCGCACATCCATCGCCAATGACAAGCAGGGCCGGGCGTGGGGACTGATCTCGCTCATCTCGCAACTGGGGTATATCGTGGCTTATGTGTTTGCGGGGGTGCTTGCGGATTATGTCTTTAACCCGGCATTGAAGGAAGGCGGTGTTCTGGCGGATACGGTCGGCAGAGTGATCGGCACGGGAGAGACCAGGGGCATCGGGCTTCTGATCATGCTCTCCGGATTGGGATTGGTCATCACGGCGCTGCTGATCTCCAGGTCGAAGGGGCTTCGGGCACTGGAATCGCGGGAATAGCTGGACCCGAACGGATAAGCCGGCGGCATCCCGGCAAGACATGCGCATGAGATCTTGCCGGGGTCGCGGGGATGCCGCTGGCGAAGGCAGTTCAATTATGGGCTGTGTTTCAATCGGTTGTGTCCGCCAGGCTGTTGGCATGTCTATTGGCCGATCTTGGCTGACGATCTGAACAGCGGCGTCTCAGTTGATGGTCAGGCGGTCAGGATCCCCTGGCCTGGTCAAGTCCCTTGAACACGCCCAGCTTGCCAGCTGCAAGGCAGATCACCGCGGATATAACGGTGCACATGAAGATGGTCATGGCAATTCCGGTAATATAGCTGGACCATCCCAGCGAGCCGATGAACATGCCCAGGCTGCCGAGGATCGTGAATCCGAAGTTCATGGCGGCTGAGGCGGCGCCGATGTTGTCCTTCTGCGCATTGAGCAGCAGATGGGCGGTGAGCGGCCGGATAAAGGTCGACATCACGGTGAACGGGATGAAGCTGAGCAGGAACAGGTTCGGGCTCAGCTTGCCGATCGTGAGCAGGAGGGTGCCCGCCAATGTCGTCACGCAGCAACCGATCGCCAGCACCTTACGATACGGCTTCTGGCCGATGCGCGCATACAGCAGGGGCCCGGCTACCGAACAGGCCGAGGTGATCGCGAAATAGACGCTGAACATCGTCTCCGATATCTGAAATTCATTCACATAGACATAGGAAGCCACCACGAGATAGGCCATGAAAGGAGCGGTCAGGATGCCGCTGATCACCAGGATGAAGGTGAACACAGGGTTGCGGATCACCTTGGTCAAGCCCAGTATGGAACGCAGGGTGCTCTCCTGGATGCGCTTGTCCGCGGGCAAGGTTTCCTCGAGCAGCAGCACGAAGATCAAAGTGATGGCGTTCAGCGCAGCGAGCGCGATGAAGGTCATGCGCCAATCGGCAACCTGAAGGATGGACGCCCCCAGGATCGGCGCCAACACCGGGGCGATGAACATCAGCGCTTGCGTGATCGACAGCACCTTGCCCATCTCCGGCCCTTCGAAGCTGTCTTTCACCAGCGCGGAGCCGATCGCGATCATGCCGCCCGAACCGAACGCCTGAATGGCGCGAATGCAGATCAGGAACGTGATGCTCGGCGAGAAGGCGCATATGACGCTGCACAGCAGGGTGGCGACGGTGCTCCAGACGAGCACGGGCTTTCTGCCGTACTTGTCGCTCACAGGCCCCAGCACCAGCGTGCCTATGGCCATGAAGATGAAGAAAAACGTCATCGTCAGGCTGGTCATGGACGTGGTCGTATCGAAATACGTCACCATATCCGGCAGAGCAGGCATGTACAGATCCGTCGCAAGAGGGGGGATCATCGACAGGATGGTAATGAGGAAGATAAGACCGCCCTTTTTTAACTTTCGCTGTTTCATGTTTCTCCTCCTGGATCATCGTTGAAGGTGAATGAGCTTGGGTGAGGATAAGCTTCAACGGCAATCTATCAATTTGATGGATGGGTTTACACCGTGTTCAGCAATAAATATTACAACATGAATTCGGAATGTAGCCTAGCCAAAATCTGAGAGATTCACGTTGTGACAAGGCATTTTCGTCATAAAAAGTTGCCAATTTTTTTGCAAAATAAACAGGACACTGCAAGCCTCTTGTCAAAGGTTAAACCACCACGAATAACCAACGAGAGGAAGTGTCCCTAGCAACATGGTACCACAAGCAACGAACCATGCGCCAGAACGAAAATCACGCCGCGAACGCCGAATTGAAATTCTTGCGGAGCGTCGCCGAATCAAGCAGATCATGAAGAAGTTGAGACCGGTCACATTCGACAACAACACCGTCACGGAAGCCGGGAACTTCCAGTTCCTTGCCAGGTTCAAGGAACTCATCG
>Ga0207747_1000983_pt1 | contig 24016 bp, 24 predicted proteins | sample HigsolmetaGSP11D_FD_184839 | JGI IMG/M metagenome (GOLD analysis project Ga0207747, IMG submission 184839) | High solid enriched microbial communities from the Joint BioEnergy Institute, USA - SP1-1-D (SPAdes) | ecosystem: Engineered > Bioreactor > SSF (Solid state fermentation) > Aerobic >...
CGGAGGCCGCGGGGAGTACCTGGCCCAGCTCGCGAGCTCTCAACTCAACGACCCCGTCCACCAGCTCGCCTATCTGGAGGGTGTGATCCCCGCGAAGACCCGCAAGCTGGGGCGGGGGGAGGTGCGCGGGGTGACCACGACCCGCTACCGCATGGTCGTGGACCTCGACAGGGTGGCGAGGCAAAACCCCGCAGGACGAAAACTCTACGAAGATCTCAAGAAGGACCTCGGCTCTTCGACGCTACCGATCACGGTCTGGCTGGACGGTAAGGATCGTGTGCGCCGCTTCGAGGTCACCGTCCCGATAGAGATCCCGCGCACGAAGCCCGGGAAGGGCGTCGGGAGCGAACGGGGGAGGATCAGGATCTCCAACGAGTACTACGGCTTCGGAGCCCCGGTGAGCGTAAAAGCGCCCCCGAAAGATGAGACGACGAACGTGAAGATACCGACCTCCGGCTGAGATGCCCGGTGCCGGGGCCCTCCGGAGATCCTGCACCTGGATCACGCTGCTCGCGAGCGCCGCCTGCGCCGGGTTCCTCGGGGAACACGCCGGCGTTCCGGCGGCCTGGCTGGTCGGCCCGATGCTCGTCGCGATAGCATTCGCGCTGGCGAGCAGGAAGCGCCTCGAGATGCCCCGGAGCACGAGAACGTTCTCCCAGGCCATCATAGGCACGCTGCTGGCCTCCACCTTCCGTCCATCGTCCCTTCCCGTGCTCGCCGACGACTGGCTGCCGGTCTCGCTGGTGCTCGCCGGCACTCTGCTCGCGAGCCTGGCCTCGGGTCTGGTGCTCGCCCGGCTCACCTCGCTCGACGGGCAGACGGCCTCCCTGGGGACGCTCCCGGGAGCCGCCTCCGGCATGCTGGCGATGAGCCCCTCGCTCGGAGCCGACAGCCGGCTGGTGGCCCTGATGCAGTATGTCCGGGTCGTGGTGGTCGTGCTCTCGGCCACGCTCATCGCCCACTTCGGCCTGATGCCAGGAGGCTCGGGCGGCCCTTCGAGCGGGGGCCTCCCGACCGGCCTCTTCCCCCACACCACGCCCGCAGACTACGCCCTGAGCGCCCTGGCGGCCGTGGTGGGCACCTGGATCGGTCGCAGGCTGCACCTCCCGGCGGGCGCCCTCGTAGGCCCGCTGATCCTCGGGGCGCTGGCGAGCGAGTTCGGGCTCTTCCATCCCGTCCTTCCCCCCGGCGTCCCGCAGACCGCCTACGTCGCGCTCGGGCTCTACGTCGGGCTCCTCTTCGATCGGGGCTCGCTCGAGCACGCGGCGCACGTGCTGCCGGCCGTCCTCGCCTCGATGGTCCTGCTCATGGTCGTCTGCGCCGGGCTCGGGCTCGTCCTCTCCGCTTTCACCCCGGCCGACCCCTTCACCGCCTACCTCGCGACCACCCCCGGCGGGATAGATTCCGTCTCGATCATCGCGCTCGGAGGTGGAGCGGACGTCTCGCTGGTCCTCGCGGTGCAGATGCTCCGCGTCTTCGCCGTGGTGTTGCTCGGGCCACCGCTCGCCCGCAGGATGGCGCGCCTCGCGAACCGCGGCTGACGAATCAGAGTCCGAAGAGTCCTTCGGCGTTCCGGTGCGCGATCTTCGCGTACTCCTGCGGACCGAACCCGAGCCCTTCCAGGAAGCGTCGTCCCTCGGCGCTCGACGCGAACGGGTAGTCGACGGAGAAGAGGATTCTTTCGGCGCCGAACTCTTCCATCGCGGTCCGGAAGGGGGCCTCGAAGAAGAACCCGCTGATCGAGAGCCAGAGGTTGCGCCTCAAGTACCATGAGGGTTGCCTCTTCAATCCCGTCACCTCCGGGGAGAGCCGGGCGTCGACCCGCCGCAGCATGAAGGGCAGCGCCTCCCCGAGATGCCCCACGACCACCCTGAGATCCGGCAGCCGCTCGAAGACCCCCGAGAGGACGAGCCGCAGCGCGTGCAGCCCGGTCTCCACGTGCCAGCCCCAGGCCGATGTCGCGAGCGCACCGTCCACCTCCGGCGAGATCCCCGAGTAGTACGCCTGCTTGACCGCAGACGGAGGCGGGGTCGGATGCAGGTAGATCGGAACCCCCAGGTGGGCCGCGAGCTCGAGCAGCGACCGGAACTCCGGCGCGTCGAGGAAGCGCCCGCGGGTGTGCCCGTTGACGACCGCCCCCCTGAAGCCGAGCTCGCGCACCGCCCGCTCCAGCTCCGCACAGGCCGCCTCCGGGTCCGGGGTGGGAAGGGCGGCGAGGCCGGCGAAGCGGTCCGGGTGGCGAAAGACCGCCTCAGCGAGCACCTCGTTCGCCCGGCGCACGAGCGGGACGGCCCTTTTCGCCTCCAGCTGCTGCCCACCGGGGGCGGCGAGCGAGATGACCTGCAAGTCGACGCCCCCCGCGTCCATGTCCTCGATCCGCTTCTCGCCGAGGTCGAGGAGCCTCTCCGATGGATAGCCCGGTCCTCCGATACCGTCCGCCTCCAGCAGCTCCCCGGTGGCAAAGTGCTCCTCCACCGCGATGACCCTCATCGCCCCATCTCCTCCGCCGCCCGCAGGGCCGCCCTCCGGATGCCTTCGTAGCCGGTACACCGGCACAGGTTCGAGGTGAGAAGCTCCCGCAGACGCTCCTCGTCGCGGAAGACGCCGGGATCCCTCTCGAGCGCCGCGGCGAGCAGCATCAGGAACCCCGGCGTGCAGAAGCCGCACTGCAAGGCGTGCTCGGCTCGGAAGGCCCGCTGCAGCGGGTGCTCGGCCCCGTTTCCAGAGGCGAGCCCCTCGACGGTCCTCACCCGGCCCCCGTCCGCCTGCGCGGCGAACATCAGGCACGACCGTACGGCATCGCCGTCGAAGATCACGGTGCAAGCCCCGCAGACCCCGTGCTCGCACCCGAGGTGGGTCCCGGTGAGACCGAGCTCCTCCCGCAGGACGTCGGCGAGCGTGCGGCGCGGCTCGACCTCCAGGGCCCGCCTCTCCCCGTTCACCTCCATCTCGATCCTCACGAGTTCACCTCCAGGTCCTCCACCGCCCGTTCGAGCGCCCGGCGCACCAGCACCCCGGCGGCGTGGCGTCTGTACTCCACCCCCGCGTGCGGCTCCGGGACCGGGTCGGCCTCGAGGGCGGCGCGCCTCTCCGCCTCGGCGAACGTCTCGTCCGACGGTGGGTTCCCGGCGAGCGCCTCCTCCGCCCCTCTCGCCCTCAGCGGGCGGTCCGCGGCCCCGGCGAGGGCGATGCGGGAGGAGGTGATGACGCCTCCCTCGACGGTGATCGCGGCGAGCGCCGCCACGAGCGCGAAGCTCGCCCCGGTCCGACGCAGCTCGACGAAGCCCGCGCCGCTGCCCTCCCCGAGAAGCGGCAGGCGCACACCCGTGATCATCTCCCCCGGCCGGCGGGCGGTCGCGAACGGCCCCCGGAAGAACTCCCCGGCGCGAACCGTCCGCACGCCCTCCGGGCCATCCAGCTCCAGGCGGGCGTCCAGGGCGACGGCCACGGCGGGCCACTCGGCGGCCGGATGGGCGTAGGCCAGGCTCCCGACCATCGTCCCCCGCGCCCGGATCGGGGGGTGGGCGATGTGGCGGCTCACCCGCTCGAGCAGCCGGCCCAGGGGGTCACGCGTAACCGGTTCCTCGAAATCGCGGTGGCGGGCGAGCGCACCGACCCGTAGCTCACCGCCCTCGACCTCTATCCCATCGAGGTCGGGGACGTGGTTTATGTCCACGAGCAGCGCCGGACGTTCGCGCCGGTAGTTCATCTCCAGCACCAGGCTCTGTCCGCCGGCGAGTACGAGCGCCTGGGAGGGGCGCTCCGCGAGCGCGGATACGGCCTCCCGCACGCTGCGTGCGACCAGGTAGTCGAAAGGTGCGGGCTTCACTTCCCTACCCCCTCCCGGCCCCCCGTCTTCATCCAGCAGGCCTGCGGCGTCAGCGGCATCTGGAGCCCGTCGGGGTGGCCGAGGGCGTCCGCGACGGCGTTCACCACCGCCGGGGGCGCACCGATGGACCCGGACTCTCCAACTCCCTTCGCGCCGAGAGGGGTGTTCGGGTTCGGGGTCTCCATCTCGACCGTGCGGACTGATGGAAGCTCGGAGAAGGTCGGAAGCAGGTAGTCGAGGAGGCCGTGGTCCACGAGCGGCCGCCCCCGCGCGTCGTAGGGCACCTCCTCGTAGAGCGCCTGCCCGAGACCCTGCATCAGGGAGCCGTAGATCTGACCATCCACCACGAGCGGGTTGACGACGACCCCACAGTCGTCGGCGGCGACGAGCCGCAGGACGCGCACGACGCCGAGCTCGGGGTCGACCTCGACCACGGCGACGTAGCAGCCGTAGGGGAAGGACTGCGGCGGCTCGAAGTCCTCCTCCACCCGCAGCGTACCCGTCCTCGAGGCGAGACGGACGAGGTCCATCTCCTCCTCCCCGGCACGCAGGGCACCCTCCCGGTAGGAGACCTCCCCGACGGAGACGCCGCAGAGGCCGGCCATCCTGCGCCGGGCCTCCTCGACGAGCCGGAGCGAGGCGCGGTGGAGCGCTGCCCCTCCGACCTGCATCGAACGGCTCGCGTAGGAGCCCACGCCGCGGGGAACGGCGGCGGTGTCGGCTTCGACGACCCTGATCCTCCCCACCTCCACCCCTAGGACCGAGGCGACGACCTGGGCGAAGGTCGTCTCGTGTCCCTGCCCGGTCGAGGAGGCGCCGGAGAGGGCCAGGATCTCCCCGTCGGGACGGACCTCGACCGCGCCGTACTCACCCATCACCCCGGCGCTCTCCACGTAGCAGCAGATCCCGACGCCGAGCGGAGGCCCGCCCGTCCTCCGGCGGCGCTCCTGCTCGGCGCGCCAGCCCCCGTAGTCCGCGGCCTCGAGCGCCTTTTCGAGCGCCGCCGGGTAGTCGCCGCTGTCGTAGCGGGCCCCGACCGGCGTCTCGTGAGGAAGCTCTCCGGGGCGGATCATGTTCAGTCGCCTCACCTCCGCCGGGTCCTCCCCGAGCCTGGCGGCGAGGAGATCGACCGTGCGCTCGACGGCGTAGGCGGCCTCGGGCCGGCCCGCACCGCGGTAGGGGGCGGTCGGGGTGGTGTTGGTCACGACGGCGCGCGCCCTGGCATGGATGCGGGGAATGCGGTAGACGCCGGAGAGGAGCCTGAGCATGTTGAAGATGGGCGCCACCCCGTAGTGCGGGTAGGCCCCGGTGCTCGCGTCGGCCTCGACCTCGAGCGCGAGCATCCTGCCGTCGCGGTCGGCGGCGAGCCGGACCCTCTGGTTCTGCCCCCGCCCGTGCACGGCGGCGGTCAGCGCCTCCGTCCGGTCCTCGATCCAGCGCACCGGACGCCCGAGCCGCAGCGCCAGGTGGACCACGGCGAGGTACTCCGGGAAGGTCTCGCTCTTCCCGCCGAACGCCCCGCCGACGTCCGGGACGACGACCCGAACCTTCTCCTGCGGGATACCGAACAGCTCGGAGAGGTCCCTCCTCAGACGGTGGGGGGCCTGGTGCGAAACCCACACCGTGAGGGCGCCGCCCTCCCCGGGCTCGGCCAGGATCGCGCGCGCCTCGATCGAGGCGTGCGAGAGCGGCGGTACGCGGTAGGATGCCTCGACGACCACCGGGGCTTCGCGCCAGAGATCCTCCCCGACAGGCTCCCCCGCCTCCCACTCCCCCACGACGTTGGAGAGCCCCTCGAAGAGCTCCGGCGCCGAGGTGGAGGCCGCCTCCGTCGGGTCGGTCACGCAGGGAAGCTCTTCGATCGCGACCCCGGCGGCCTCCACCCCGTCCTCGGCCGCGTACCGGTCCCCGGCGAGGACGACGGCGATGGTCTGACCGAAGAAGCGCACCCTTTCCCGCGCGAGCGCCGGCCACTCCCTGCCTTCGAGCACGTCGGACTGAAAGAGCGGCCGCGCCGCCGGGAGGTCGGGCAGATCCTCCGCCGAGTATGCCCCGACGACCCCCGGCACCGCCCGCGCGGCGTCGAGGTCCACCCCCTCGAGCCGCCCGTGCGCGACGTGGCTGCGGACGAAGGCCGCCTCCAGGCAACCTTCGGGCCTCATGTCCGCGACGTAGGTTCCCTCACCGCGCACCAGCCGCCCGTCCTCGATCCGGACGACCCGGCGTCCGACGTAACTCCCTCCATCCCGCTCCGGACCCAAAACGAACCCCCGTTCTGCAAAATCACCTTCGCAAACCGCCCGCGGGGAGCCAGACCCCGTGCGGGCATACCCCTTTTTGTATACCCGTATTTCCCACCCGATCCACCCTTTCGGCGGAGCCGGAGATAAGCTAGAATCCGGCCAAGTATCACGGCGAACAAGGGGAGGATGGCACGCGATGTTGAGAGAAGGAGACCGCGTCGTGGTGGTCTACCGCGAGGACGCGCCGCTGACGTGGAGGTACGCCGGCCGCGAGGGGAGGGTCGTGAGGGTCATCCCCACGACGCTCCACGAGGAGGCGTTCTACGTCGAGATAGACGGCAACACCTCGATACACACGGCCTTCAGGGAGAGGGAGGTGCAGCCGGCCGAGGAGCTTCGGACCGCATCCCGGCTCGGAGCGTAGCGGGTCAGGGTCGGGGGACACCCGCTCTCAGCACGACCTCGACGGCGACGCCGAGGGCCTCTTGCATCATCTCGAAGGGCAGGCTCGGCAGCAGAGGGTTCTCCAGCGCCAGCTCCGTCGAGGCCGGGAAGTGTATGAAACCGGCCAGGGTGGGGAGGTCCTCGCTCCTTACGTGATCGAGCAGCGCGTAGAGCGTGTTGTTGCAGATGTAGGTTCCGGCGGTGTTCGAGACGTAGGATGGGATCCCTCGGGAGAGCAACGCCTCCGAGATCCTGCGGCAGGGTAGCGTCGAGAAGAGGGCGTCGGGACCGTCGGGGGTTACGGGTTCGTCCCGCGGCGCCCGCCCGCGGTTGTCCGGCAGGGAGCGTCCCGGAGCGGTATCCTTGACGTTCAAGCCGACGCGCTCCGGGGTTATGGCGGTTCTGCCGGGAGCGAGCCCGCAGGCGATCACCGCGTCGGGACGGAGGCGGTCCACCTCCCCGATCAGGATCTCCGCGCACCGGTCGTACTCGACCGGGAGCACGATGGAGGATATCTCCGCGCCCTCGAGCCCGAGTCCCGGCGCCTGCTCGGCGAGATCCCGGGTGGGGTTGTGCCCGAGGTCGCCGTAAGGTTCGAAACCGGATACGAGTATCTTCCGTGCCACTATCCTTTCCTCCCGTCTCCAGGATCGCCGCCTGCGGGTGCGATCCGGGCGTCGCGCGCCGCCCCGAGACCTGCGAAGAACAGGGCGACGATCACCAGGAGCAAAAGCATGAGGGGGACCGTCCAGCCTCCGGTCGCCTCGTAGAGGTATCCGAAGAGAACCGGACCGATCGCAGCGAGCAGGTACCCGAAGGACTGCGCCATACCGGAGAGAGCGGAGACGCTCTGGGCGTCCGGGGCGCGCAGCGAGAAGAAGGTGTACGAGAGGCTTATGAAAGACCCCCCTCCGATACCCATCAACACCACCCACAGCGCGGGCGCGACACCGCCGGCCAGGAGCAGGCCCACTAACCCGAGCCCGGAGAGCGTGACGGTGAGCACCACGGGACCGCGCTGGCTCGGGCGGCGGCCGGCGAGCGCAGGGACGAGGAAGGTCGCCGGGAGCCCGACGAGCTGGAAGATCGAGAGCATCCACCCGGCGCTCGCTGCATCCATCCCCTCGGAGCGGAGTATCGCCGGGAGCCAGGTCACCATCACGTAGAAGATCACCGACTGCAATCCCATGAACATCGTCACCTGCCAGGCGAGCGGCGCTCGCAGCAGGCTGCGGAGGCTGCGCGAGGAGCCCTCGGGTGCGCGGCGTCCGTCCCTCAGCCGCACCAGCCACACCACCGCCGCGGCCGCCGCCAGAACCACCCAGCAGCCGAGCGCCCCCCGCCACCCGAGCCCGGCCCGCTGGGCGAGCGGTACGCTGATGCCGGAGGAGACCGCCCCCATGAAGCTCATCGTCGTCGTGTACGCCCCGGTCATGACGCCGACGCTGCGGGCGAAATCCTGCTTGATCAGGCCGGGTAGCAGAACGTTTATGACGGCTATGGCGGTCCCCACGACCGCCGTGCCGAGGAAGAGAGCCGGGACGGTGGGCAGGGAGCGGATCACGAGCCCCGCGGCCAGGAGAACCATCGCGACGAAGAGCGAACGCTCCAGACCGAGCCTGCGGGCGAGCCCCGGAGAAGCCAGCGAGAGCACCGAGAAGGCCAGGAGCGGGATCGTGGTCAGCCACCCCGCCGCCCCGCTGGAGAGCCCGGTATCCCGCCGGATCTCGCCGAGCAAAGGGCCGACCCCGGTTATGGGGGCGCGCATGTTCGCGGCGATCAAGAAGACACCAACGACGACGAGCACCCCGGTGGTCTTCGGGCGGGGGATCCCTCTCCTCGGGCCGTCCGGCTCCTTCAAACGCCCGCCCGTCCCCTCAGCCCCCCTCTTCGGCCGAGAGATCGGGCCTGAGCACGTGAAGGAGCAGGATGTCCCGCCTGGTGATCACACCGCGCAAGACATCGCCCTCGACGACCGGCAGGAGCTTTATCCTGCGCCCGGCCATCGCCGTCGCCGCCTCCGAGAGCGTCGCGTCCGGGGAGACGACCACCGGGTCGCGGGTCATAACCTCGTCCATGGTGACGCCGGCGCTCTTCAGGGCCTCCCGGCGGTACTCGGACCAGCTACCGAGAGAAATCATACCCCCGAGGATGTCGAGGAAACCGGGAGCCTTCACATCCGCGTCCTGGAAGATGAGGTCCCCCTCCGTCACCACCCCGACGAGCCTTCCATCTTCCTCGACCGGCGCCCCGGAGACGTTGCGCCGGGCGAAGAGTTTTATGGCGTCCTCGACCGTATCGTCCGGCTTCAGCTTCGGCCAGTCCTCGTGCATGACCTCGCCGACCTTCATGCCCCTGATATCACGCTCTTCCATGCTCGCCCCCGCTCTCTGGATGAACCTTCGTCCTCCGGCAAAGAGATACTACACGAGCTCGCCGAGGGCACGCGGGAGGAGGGGTACGAGATCGGTGGCGACCATGCTCTCGGCGGGCCATCCGGTCTCCTCGAGCCAAAGGTGCGCGGCCCGGCCGTGCGTCCAGGCCCCCACCCGGGCCGCATCGTAGACGCCCATCCCGCGCGAGAGCAGGGCCCCTATCACCCCGGAGAGCACGTCCCCGGTCCCGGCGGTGGCGAGCGCGACGCTGCCCGTGGGGTTCACAGAGACCCTCTCCCCTTCGGCGACTATCGTGTCGTTCCCTTTCAGGAGGACGCAGCATCCGAACCTCCTCGCCGCCTCCCGCGCGTGGTGGAGGCGGCGGGCGGAGATCTCCCCCGCCCCCACATCGAGAATCCGCCCGAGTTCGCCGGCGTGCGGCGTGATCACGGTCGGAGCCTCACGGCGGGCGAGGGCGTCGGAGCCGGCCAGGCTCGTCACCCCGTCGGCGTCGAGGAGCACCGGCACCTCCACCTCGCGCAGAATGCCCTCGACCAGGCGGCGGCTCTCCCCGGTTCGTCCGATCGCCGGCCCCACGACGACCGCCGAGGCCCTCTCGGCCCTCTCGAGCACCTCCCCGAGCGCCTCCGGGTTCAGGTGTCCCTCCCCGTCCTCGGGCGCGCCGGAGACTATCGTCTCGGTGAGGCGCGCGTCCACCGCCGACGCGGCGCTCCCGGGCACCACCAAGAAGATGATCCCGCACCCCGCCCGCTGCGCTCCGAGGACGCTCATCACCGCGGCCCCGGTCATCTGACGGGAGCCGGCGACGACGAGCAACGTCCCCGCCGAGTACTTGTGCGCCGGCTGCGCGGTGCGGGGGACGAGCCCGCGCAGCTCCTCGCGGTCGCCCAGGACGACGGAGGACTCTACCTCCGCTTCGGACGGGACGCCGATGTCCACCGCCACGACCTCCCCGGCGTGATCACAGCCCGGCGAGACCACGCACCCCACCTTCACCGCGTGCGCGCAGGCCGTCATCTCGGCCCGCACCGCCTCGCCGCCCACCTCCCCCGTCGAGCCGTCGACCCCAGAGGGCACGTCCACCGAGAACACGCGCGTTCCGGAGGCGTTGATCTCCCGGATGATCCGCGCTGCGTCCTCGCGCACCTCCCCGGAGAATCCGGTGCCCAAAAGCGCGTCGACCACGAGGTCCGCCGCGGCCAGCTCGTCGGCGAGCTCCTCCCTCCCGCAGAAACGCACCCCGAGGTTTTGCAGCGTCCGGAGGTTCGTCTCGGGGTCGCCCCGGTATTCCTCTCTCGTCGCGCAGACCGCGACCTCGACCCCGGCGCGGTGCAGCTCCCGCGCCACGACGAACCCGTCCCCGCCGTTGTTGCCTCCCCCGGCCACGACGAGGGCCCTCTCGGGCGAGAACCTCTCGAGCGCGAGGCGGGCCATCGCCGAGCCCGCCCGTTCCATCAGCACGATGCCGGGGATGCCGAGGGACTGCGCGTTCGCGTCCGCCCGCGACATCTCGGATGCGGTGTAGAGCCTCAAGACGGTCCCCTCCCGTGCACGATGCACACCGCCACCGCCGAGAGCTCGGAGTGGGTTATAGAGATGGAGAGGTCCTCCTCCCTGACCCCGACCCGATCGGCGAACTCCTTTATCTTGCCCGAGAGCCTGACGGACGGGGGACGGCGCGGGCGCCGGACGACCTCGACGCCGTTCCACTGGATCAGACCGCATCCCAGCGCCTTGGTCACCGCCTCCTTGGCCGCCCACCTGCCGGCGTAGTGGCGCACGGCGAAGCGGTACTTCTCGCAGTAGGCTATCTCCGCCTCGGTGAACAGGCGGCGTCGGATCTTGGGGGTGCGCCGGAGCGCGAGCTCCATGCGCCCCACGTCCACGACGTCCACCCCGATCCCCGGCACGACGAAATTCTCCGTAGGTGCTCCTTTCTCGCTCACGAAACGTATCTTAAGTCAGATGGGCATCCGACAAAAGGTCTATAGTTAGCCGCATGAGCCCACCAGTGGTCGTGATCGGCAACCCAACCTCCGGGCAGAAGGGCTCTCACGCGCTCCTCGAGTCCTGCGCGGAACACCTGCGCCGGCGGCTGGGCGACGTAGAGCTGCTGATGACCGAACGGCCCGGTCACGCGCGGGAGCTGGCCGCGGCCGCGGGGGACACCCTCGTCGTCGCCGCCGGGGGCGACGGCACCGTGAACGAGGTCGTCAACGGGCTCTCGTCCGGCGCCACGCTCGGCATCATCCCGCTGGGCACGGCGAACGTGCTCGCCCAGGAGCTCGGCATCCCCCTCGACCCGGAGGCGGCCTGCGAACGCATATCCGGACGCCGGGGCACGGTCATGGACCTCGGGGTGGCCACGGATGCGCGCGGCGCAAGCCGGCTGTTCGCGTGCATGGCCGGCATAGGTTTCGACGCCCGGGTGGTGCAGGCGGTGGACCCGGCCCTGAAACACCGCCTCGGCAAATCGGCCTTCGTCCTCACCGCCGTGCGGCTCTACCTCACCGGTCACTTCCCCCCTTGCAGGCTGCACATAGAACACGAGGACGGCTACGAGAAGGTCATAGAGAAGGTCCGGCTCGCCGTTCTCGCCAACGTCACCCACTACGGCGGTCCGTTCCTGGTCTCCTCCCGCGCCGACCTGATGCACAGCGGCGAGCTGGACCTGGTCGTGGTGGAGCGCATATCCTCGCTCCTGCGCCCGGACATCCTGCTCCCCTTCATGGCCCGCACGCCCCTCGATCACTCCATACGATCCTTCGACGTCACCCGGGCCCGGGCCTCCTCCATGGACGGCAGGAGCATCCCGGTGCAGCTCGACGGTGAACCCTGGGGCACCCTGCCGATGACCTTCGGCGTCCGACCAGGGGCACTGCGCGTGATCTGCTAGGGCTCACTCCACGGTGACGCTCTTGGCGAGGTTGCGCGGTTTGTCCACGTCGAGGCCCCTGTCCGTCGCGACCTCATGGGCCAGCATCTGCAGCGGCACGGTGAGGACGAGCGGGACGATCGTCTCGGGAACCCGGGGGACCGGCAGGACGACGGAAGCCACCCCAGAGGCCTCCTCGTCGTCCGGGAAAGCCACGGCGACGACCCGCGCCCCGCGCGCCACGGTCTCCTGCACGTTGGAGAGGGTCTTCTCGCGGTGGATGCCGCTCCCGAAGAGGGCCACCACCGGGCATCTCTCGTCGATGAGGGCGATCGGTCCGTGCTTCATCTCTCCCGCGGGGTACCCCTCGGCGGGCAGGTAGGAGATCTCCTTGAGCTTGAGCGCTCCTTCGAGGGCGACCGGATAAGCGACCCCCCGCCCGAGGAACAGCGAACAGCGGGCCTCCTCGAAGAGCGCGCTCGCCTCGTCGAGGCGCCCGGAGACCGACTCGATCGCCTCCTGCACCCGCTCCGGAGCGAGGCGCAGTTCTCCGACCAGCTCCCTCAGCCGCTCCTCTGCGAGGGTTTCGCGGCTCCGGCCGAGCTCCATCGCGAGCAGCTCGAGCGCCACCACCTGCGCCACGAAGGTCTTGGTGGCCGCGACGCATATCTCCGGTCCGGTCCGGGTCAACAATACGCCGTCGGCTTCGCGTGTGATCAGAGACCCACGCGTGTTGGTTATCGCGAGCACCCTGGCCCCGCAACCTTTCGCCGCGCCGACCGCCGCCAGCGTGTCGGTCGTCTCCCCACTCTGAGAGATCGCGACGACGAGCGTGCCGGGATCTCCTACGGGATCCGAGTATCGGTACTCGCTCGCCACCGCCACCTCCACCGGAACCCGGGCGTAACGCTCGATGAAGTACTTGCCCAGCAGCCCGGCATGATAGGCGGTCCCGCAGGCGACCACCACGACCCGCTCCACCCCCGACAGATCGAGCCCGACCTCGGAAAGATCCACCATCCCGTCCTCCCCGAGACGCCCGTCGAGGGTGGCCCTGATGGCCTGGGGCTGCTCGTGTATCTCCTTGGACATGTAGTCCGGAAACCCGCCGAGCTCGACCGCCTCGGGATCCCAGTCGACCTCGAAAGGTTCCCGCTCGACGGGCTCTCCCCCGAAACGGCGGAGCTCCACGGACGACCGGGTAACCACCGCCATCTCGTCGTTCTCGACGAGGACGAAACGGTGGGTGAACCCCAGCAACGCCGGCACCCCGCTCGCCAGGAAGTTCTCCCCCTCCCCGAGCCCCACGACCAGCGGGCTCTGGCGCCGGCCCGCGACCACCGTCCCCGGCTCGTCGGCGCTGATGGCGGCCACGGCGAACGCCCCCTCGAGCATCTCCATCACCTCACCGAAGGCCTCGGCCAGAGAGGCGCCCCCCTCCAGCCGCTCGGCCAGCAGGTGGGCGATGACCTCGGTGTCGGTCTCGGAGCGAAACCCGACCCCCCTCCGCTCCAGACCTTTCCTGAGCTCGGCGTGGTTCTCCACGATGCCGTTGTGGACCACGGCGACCCGGCCATCACCTCCCACGTGCGGGTGGGCGTTCTCCTCGCTCGGGCGGCCGTGCGTGGCCCAGCGGGTGTGCCCTATGCCCGCCAACACCTCACCGAAGCCTCCGTTTTTCTCGGCGACGGCTCGCTCCAGCTCCCTGAGCGGCCCCACGCGCCGCAACACCTCGAGCCTGCCCTCACCGGGCTGCACCGCGAGCCCGGCGGAATCGTACCCCCTGTACTCCAGCCGCTGGAGCCCTTCCATGAGTACCTCTATGCTTCGGCTGCCGCCCACGTAACCTACTATGCCGCACAAAACCGACACCTCCCGTCGCAGTGATGCACTACGGTCGGGCGGGATGGCGAAGAAGAGGGCAGCACGAGCCCCGATGGGGTTCGAACGGCCTTTTGTCCCCGGCGTCACCGCCGGGATTTGTAGCCGTCCTGACGACCACCCCGGGGGCCGAGACGCACCCGCCGAAAGACTCGATGAACGTCTACCTCGTCAACTCCCCGCTCTCTCCGGGAGGGGGAGTCCTGGCGCTTCCATGTTTTTTCGTGAGAGACGGCCGTGCCGAACCTCTCCCGATCCCGCCGTCTTGTCTTCGAGATCTCTCCGGATGTACCTCCGGCCGCATCACCTCCCCTCTGCGAAACCGAACGTTTCGTTACTTTACTGCAAATCTCCCCCACCAGCAACGTCTCCGGCCATGACGGCGCCGTTGGGTTACGATTTCGTGCGTGGTGAGTAGAGAGAACCTGAGGTACACCATCCGCCCGGGCAGCAGAGAAGACGCCGTCGAAGCCGCGAGGCTCTGGATGAAGAGCGCGGAAGAGCACGCCGCCTACGACAGCGTCTACGCCACCTCGCCGCAGTCGGAGAAGACCATGCGCCGGTTCCTGCTCGATCTGGTCGCCAGCAGCCACGCCTTCCTCATCGTCGCCGTCACCGAGCCGGAGGGCAGGATGATAGGCTTCATCTCCGGGGAGATCCGGGAAGGGTCCCCGGCGTTCAGCCCCAGGACGTGGGTCGCGGTGGACGACATCTTCGTCCTCCCCGAGTACAGGAGCCTCGGTGTCGGCCGGGCGCTCTTCGAACGGGCCCGCGCCTGGGCCGAGCAGCAGGGCGCCACCGGCATGTCGCTGCAGGTGGCCGCGGCGAACCGGCGAGGGCGCAAGTTCTACGAGAACCTGGGGTTTCGCGAGGTCTCCATCTACGAAGTGCTGGAGTTCTGAGAGAGCGCGGGCAGCCCGCGCGAGAGCACCAGAACCCCCTGCTCGACCTCGAACCCGCAGGAGCGGTAGAACCCGGCCTCTTCCGTCTGCACCTCCACGTAGGAGATACCCCTGGCGACGCACAGGCGTTCGACCTCCGAAAGGAGGGCACGGCCCAACCCCCGGTTCCTCACGTCGGGCCTCACGCACAGATCCTCCACGCTGGCGAAGAGCGCGGCCCCCGAGAGGCTGGGTCGATAGCGGACCGTGGCCGCCCCGGCGATCCCAATTCGATCGTAGAGCGCGACGACCGAGGCGCTGCGCGCCCGCACCTCCCGGCGCACCAGGTCCACGAATCCTGCGGGAGGGGGTGGCATACCGTACAGGGATGTTCTCAAAAAGGAGAGAACCTCCCCGAGATCCTCCGGGCCGCACTCGACGGCCCGGAACCCGCTATCCGGCAACCCCGAACCTCGCGATCCCGGCGGCCGCCTCCACGGCGCGCTCGACGTCCTCGTCGGAGACGTCGAGGTGGGTACACATGCGCACGGTCGAGGAGTTGCGGGGTGTGGCGAGCACCCCCCTGGCCGCGAGCGCCTCGAGGAAGCGGGGGGCATCCCCCACCTCGACGAGGACGATGTTCGTCTCCGGGGGCACGACCTCGTAGCCGGCCGAGGAGAGTCCCCGGGCGAGCCGGGCGGCGCGTTCGTGGTCCTCGGCGAGGCGGTCTATGTTGTGCTCGAAGGCGTAGAGCGAGGCGGCGGCGATCACCCCGGCCTGCCGCATCCCGCCACCGAGGGCCTTGCGTGCCCGGCGGGCCTCCGCGATGGTCCCGGCGTCCCCGGCGAGCAGCGAACCGACCGGTGCGCCGAGCCCCTTCGAGGAGCACACCGAGACGGTGTCGCAGAGCGCCGCCCACTCCCGGGCCGGGATGCCGGTCGCCGCCTGGGCGTTGAAGAGCCGGGCCCCGTCGAGGTGTACGCGCAGGCCGAGGCCGCGGGCCTCCTCGCAGACCGCAGCGAAGGCGTCGAGCGGGTAGACCCTACCGCCGGAGGCGTTGTGGGTGTTCTCGAGACAGAGGAGGCTCTGCCTGGGAAAATGGACGTTCTCCGGGCGGGCGGCGGCACGGAGCGTCTCCGGCGAGATCACGCCGCCCTCCCCCGGGAGCTGGCGCACCTGCACGCTGGAGACGAGCGCCGGGGCCCCCGCCTCGTAGTTGAAGACGTGGGCGTCCTGGTGCACCAGCACCTCGTCCCCGCGGGAGGTGTTGACGTACACCCCGATCTGGTTCGTCATCGTCCCCGAGGGGGCGTAGACGGCGTCCTCCTTGCCGAGCAGCCCGGCGACGTACTCCTCGAGGCGCCTGACCGTCGGGTCCTCGCCGTAGACGTCATCCCCCACCTCGGCCTCGAACATCGCGCGGCGCATCTGCGGGGTAGGTCGGGTCACCGTGTCGCTGCGCAGGTCTATCACGCCATCTCACCCTCTTCCTTCGATCCTTCCATCACCTGCGTCGTGGTGGCGAAGCTGACCTTCGCCACCTCGGCGAGCGCCTCCTCCCCCAGCTCCCGGACGATCCGGCGCGCCGTCGGGACGACCTGATAGGCTCCCCGCGGCAGCGTGAAGCCGACCATCTCGGAGAGCGCGTCGAGCTCCTCGAGCTGCCTGGCCCGGGCCAGCACGGAGGCCGCGGCCACGGCCGCATCGTCCTCGGCTCGAGGGCGGACCTCGAGCCTAACCCCGCCGGGGACACAGGGAGCGAGCTCCTCCCGGAGGTCCCTCGAGAACTCGTCCACGACGACGAGTTCCACACCCACCCCGAGCTCGCGGATTATCCTCCCGTCGAGCTCGACGAGCAGGCGGTTCACGTTGCCGCAGCGTCTCCTCAGGCGTTCGTACTCCCGGGGGGAGAGCGCGACGACGCACACCTCCTTCGGCCCGAGGCGCCCGACGATCTCCTTCGCGAGCTCCCTGACCCTGCGCGGGCCGAGCGTCTTGGAGTCCCGAACCCCGAGCTCGGCGAGCGAGCGCGCCGCCCCTTCTCCCGCGACCCGCACCCCCGCGCAGACCAGCGGCCCGAAGTAGTCGCCCTTGCCCGCCTCGTCGATCCCGAGCCGGGGCGTGGCATCCTCTTCGGGCATCCCGGCGGCCGGGCGGGGAGGACGTCCGGAACGGGCCCTCCACCAGCCCTCGAGCTGTTCCCTGAGGGGAGAGGGCTTGCCGTCGACCGAGATCCTGCCGGTCCTGAAGACGTTGAGGTTCGCGGTGTATCCGTCCCGACGCAGGTGGTACTGGGTGCCGTGGGGAAGCTCCCGGCTCCCGAGCACCTCTATGGAGTGCTCCGAGAGCCTGCGCGCTATGTCCTTTGGGATGGCATTCAAAGTACCTCGAACCCCCGTTCTCCCCGGGGTTCCTCGTAGCTGGACTCGACGTTCTCCACCCGGGCGTGGGGCGGGCCCTCGCCGCACCAGCGGACCATCTCTTCGACCGCATCACGGGTCCCCTCGAAGACGGCCTCGACCCTGCCGTCGGGGAGGTTGCGCACCCAGCCGCCGACCCCGAGCGAGCGAGCCTTGCCGCGCGCCGAATCGCGGAAGAAGACCCCCTGGACCCTCCCCGAGACGTAGACGTGAGCTCTGATACGCCTGTCCTCGGCCAAACGGCGAACCTCCAGACCTGGTATACCCTCTCTCAGAAGCTTCTCAGAATATATATGCTAGCCTATTGGCCGCCATGAGGTCCCCCGAACAGCCGCCTTCGAGCTCCGCGGTACGCGAGAGGCCGCTCCTCACGCTCGTCGTCCCGACCCGGGACGAGGCCGACAACGTGGAGAAGCTGGCGCGCCAGCTCGACGAGAGCCTCTCCGGGATAGACTACAGGCTGCTCTTCGTCGACGACTCGAGCGACGAGACCCCCCAGATCATCCGCGGCATGGCCCGGCGCGATCCCAGGATACGCCTCATCCGGCGCGAGGAGCACGAGCGGGAGGGAGGTCTCTCCACCGCCGTCACGGTCGGGATAGAGGCCGCGGAGGAGAGCGTCTACACCTGCGTGATGGACGCGGATCTGCAGCACCCGCCGGAGAAGGTGCGGGAGATGCTCGAGGTGGCGCGCACCTCGGGAGCGGACGTGGTGGTCGCGAGCCGCTACGCCCCCGGAGGCGACTACGCCGGCCTGTCGGGCCCCACGCGGCGGGCCGTCTCCTGGGGGAGCAAGCTCCTGGCCCAGGTGATCTTCAAGGAGGCCCGGAAGACCACAGACCCCATGACCGGCTTCTTCCTCCTCAAGAACGAGGCCGTCTCCGGCATCCAGTTCAGGCCCAAAGGCTTCAAGATCCTGCTCGAGATCCTCGTGTGCGCCCCGGAGCTGAAGGTGGTCGAGCTACCCTTCCGCTTCCGGGCACGCAACGCCGGGGTCTCGAAGGCCACCGTCAGGCAGGGGCTGGAGTACCTGGCCCACATCGCGAGCCTGTTCTGGTACGTGCCCTCGGCCGGACGCTTCTGGAAGTTCGCCCTCGTGGGCGCCTCGGGCGTGCTGGTCAACATGATCACGCTGGTCTTCCTGGCCGAGGTCCTGCACGCGGACAAGGTGATCGCGTGGATGTTCGGCGTCGGCGTGAGCATCCTGAGCAACTTCCTGCTCAACAACGCGTTCACCTGGCGCGACGTCCGGCACTCGAGCCGCATCCACTTCCTGCTGCGCGGGGCCCTGGCCTACCCGGTCGCGATAATCGGGATAGGGGCGAACTTCGCCGTCTACTACCCGCTCATAAAGTACGTGAGCGATGCCTTCCCCTACTACCTGATCTTCAACTTCTTCGGCATCTTGGCCGCGACGGTCGTGAACTTCGTCCTGAGCTCCAGGTTCGTCTTCCGGCCTTCGTCCCCGCGAACGCTCGACCCCGACGCCTCGCCCGCGCAGGCGGAGGATGAGATAAGGCGGGAGCTGAGGGCCGAACGGGTGGGCCTGGTCTCCCTCCCGGAGAAGACGGTGCTCGGGGATCCCACCCCAGACCACCTGCGGGACGACGACCTCGACGCGATCGAGCTCGCTGTCCGCAAGAGACACCCCATACTCACCCTCACCGGACCGACCCGCCCCCAGCCCCGCACCAACACACGCTGGACCAACACCCTCGCCGTGCCGGTGATGGAGGGAGGCGAGATCCTGGGCGTCCTCTACGCCTCCCGGCGCTCCACCGAGCCCTTCACCGAGGACGACCTGCAGTGGCTCACCTCCTACGCGGGCGGAGCCCCCGCCCTCTTCCGCAAGCACTCCCGCAACGTCCTGAAAAAACTTCCCTGACGTCGAAACGAAAAGAGCCCGGAGAGATCCCGCCGCAACCGCGAGAACACGGCGGACTCCGGGCTCGCGGCCCCGAGTCAGGGGACCGCTTCCGGACTCCACCTTACCCCTCCCAATCGGTGGAGACCAACGCATGCTCCGACCGGAAGCCCGGCCGGGGGCACGCCCTGCTCAAGCTAGCACTCTTCGTTCCAGCATGCAAGCGCACCCACACCTGCGATCTCCCACTCCCCAAACCCACAACACACCATATATTGGTACCAGAACCACCTCAAACGCCCCATCTTCGATCCGGGCGAACCCGCTACAGCGACCTCGTGTATACCTCTACTAAAGGTTCATGCAGCTAAAGGAGTCGGGCTTCCGTGACGATCACGGGCGAAGGAAGGACGGATCGGAGAGCGGAGGTCGGGATTGCTGAGGGAGCAGGATGATCGGGCTTGAGGAGCTGGTCGATGGCGTGGTGGAGCGGGGAGCGAGCGACCTTCACCTGAAGGTCGGCTCACCGCCGGTACGCAGGGTGGACGGTCGACTCGAGCGGGTGGGAGAGACGAAGCTTGCTCCTTCGGACACGGAGAGGATACTGGAGGAGATCCTCCCGGAGAAGCTGCGCCCGGAGTTCGAGGAGGAGGGAGAGGTCGACTTCTCGCTGGCGATTGCGGGGAAGGGCAGGTTCCGGGTCAACGCCTTCAGGCAGCGGGGTTCCGTCTCGATGGTCATGCGCTTCGTCCCCTTCGGGGTGCCGAAGCTGGAGGAGCTCGGGCTTCCGGAGGCCGTAAGCCGCCTGGCGCTCGAGGAGCGCGGCATCATACTCGTGACGGGGACCACGGGGAGCGGCAAATCCACCACCCTGGCCGCGATGATCGATCTCGTGAACCGCACCACGGCCAGGCACATCGTCACCATAGAAGACCCGATCGAGTACCTCCACCGGGATCACAAGAGCATCGTGAACCAGCGTGAGGTGGGCTCGGACACCGCCTCCTTCGCCCGGGCGCTCCGGCGGGTACTGCGCCAGGACCCGGACATCATCCTGATCGGGGAGATAAGGGACACCGAGACGGCCCAGATAGCGCTCTCGGCGGCGGAGACCGGGCATCTGGTCCTCTCGACCCTGCACACGGTCGACGCGGCGGAGACCGTCAACAGGCTCATAGACCTCTTTCCCCCGTACGAGAGGGGGCAGGTGAGGGCGATGCTCGCGGGCACCCTGCGCGGGATCATCGGCCAGAGGCTCATCCGCAAGGCGGACGGGTCCGGGAGGGTCGCGGCCTGCGAGATCCTGGTGAGCACCGGCAGGATACGGGATTTCATACTGGACGAGAGCAAGACGGGTCAGATCACGCAGGCGATCGCCGAAGGCGAGTACTACGGGATGCAGACCTTCGACCAGGCGCTCCTGAAGCTCCTGCAGAATGGGGTGGTGGACTACGCAGACGCCCTGAAGGCTTCGAGTCGACCTCAGGACTTCCAGCTCATGGCACGCTCCCTGCAGCAGGCCCCCTCTCGTTGATAACATCTCTCTCCTCCGGGATAATCGCCCGGGAGGCAGCGAAGGAAGAGAAGGAGGTGCGCCGAGATCCTCGAAGAGGTAGCGCAGCGGGAGCGGTGGAACGAAGCCGTGAGAGAACTCGACGGGGGAGCCCTGCAGTCGTGGGAGTGGGGTGAGTTCAGACGCACCGGCGGCTGGGTCCCGCTCAGGGTGCTCGACGAAGACGAGGGGTTCGCGGCGCAGGCGTTGCTGCGCCGGCTGCCAGCCGGTCTCGGAGCCCTCGCCTACGTGCCCCACGGCCCCGTGCATTCTTCCTCCACCCCGGCGGGGAGAGCGGCCGAGGACCTCGCCGGCTACCTCCGCAAGAGCACCGACGCCTCCCTTCTCGTCGTCGAACCCAGGGTGGAGGAGAAGGACGGCTTCGAGGCCGACGGGTTCGAGAGGAGCGCGAGCTCCGTACAGCCCCGCTGCACCTTCATCCTCGACGTCCTCCCCGACGAAGAAGCGCAGCTCTCGGCGCTGCCCAAGGACGCCCGCTACTCGGTGCGGCGCGCCCGCAAGGAGGGGGTGGAGGTCAGCTCGCATGAAGGGCTCTCGGAAGAACTCGAGGAATTTCTGGGGCTCCTAGAGGAGACGGCCACGAGACAGCGCTTCGCCGTGCGTCCCCGAGACTACTACCGCACCTTCATGCGAAAGCTGCCGGCGACCCTGATCTGCGCCCGCCACGAAGGGAGGCTCCTCTCCGGAGCCATCATCCTCTGCTTCGGGGAAGAAGCATACTACCTGTACGGGGCCTCCGCCTCTTCGGAGAGGCTCTACGCCTCATACCTGGTGCAGTTCGAGGCCCTCACGGTCGCACGCCGCTCCGGCGCGCTCCGGTACGACATGTGGGGGCCGTGCAGGCCCCCCGAGGGGGATCCCCTGCTCGGTGTCTACAGGTTCAAGAAGAAGTTCGGGGGCGAGGAGAAGCACTACGTGGGCGCGCACGAGAGGGTTCTGCGGCCCCTGCCCGCCCGACTCACCCGCGTGGGGCTCGACGCCTACTACCGCCTGCAGCGCCTGCTGGGGAGGAGCCCGGGCCCGACGGAAGGCTGAAGCGGCGGGCGCGGTTTATACTTTTCCCATGCGGCCCATCTGCTTCCTCTCGGACTTCGGGCTCGCCGACGATTTCGTCGGTTCGTGCAAGGGTGTGATCGCCTCGATCGCCCCCGAAGCCCACGTCATCGACCTCACGCACGACGTTCCCGGCTTCGAGATCGAAGCCGGCGCCGAGATCCTGCAGCACGCCACGCGCTACATGCCGCCCGACACGGTCTACCTCGCCGTCGTGGACCCGGGGGTGGGTACCGAACGGCGCGGGATAGCGCTCTCCACCGGAAGCGGCGCCCTCATGGTCGGGCCGGACAACGGGCTCCTCCTCCCGGCGGCGCGGTCTCTGGGTGGAGTTCGCGAGGCCGTGGTGCTCGACAACCCCCGCTACCAGATGCATCCGGTCTCGAACACCTTCCACGGGAGGGACATATTCTCGCCGGCCGCCGCCTACCTGGCCTCCGGCACCGGGCTCTCCGATCTGGGGGGTTCCGTCCCACCTGCGGAGCTGGTGAACCTGGACCTGCCGGAATCCGGGATCGAAGCCCCGGAGGATGGGTTCGAGGCCAGGATCATCTCCATAGACCGGTTCGGCAACGCGAGGCTCTCCGTCCGACAGGAACAGGCGGGCTTCGGATACTGCTCCCTGCTGGGCGTGGACGTCGGGGACGGGGAGATGAAGGTACGCTACGTGAACACCTTCGGCGCCGCCAAGCCGGGTGAGCTCGTGCTGGTCCCGGACTCGCACTGGCGCCTGAGCCTCTCCATAAACCAGGGCAACGCCGCGCAGGCTCTCTCCCTGAACTCCGGCGACCGGGTGCACCTCAGGCTGCTGGAGCGTGGGAATGCCGGGGAACGCTGAACGGAGGCCCGAGCTCTCGCGGGAAGAGCGACTCAGGGTGGTCAGAGCCGCAGCCCTGCGCCCCTGGAACCTGGTGGTCCTCGTGGTCGGCCTCGGCATCTTCGTCACCACCCTCGCCTGGTGGATGCTGCCTCTCACGGCTACGGTCTACACGCTTCTGACGTTCCTGGCCTTCAGGGACCCCCTGCTCCGCGCCCGGGCGCTCGGCAGGGCTCCCGAGCTCCCCGGAGAAGGCCCCGGGGAGCTCTCTCCGGAACGCAGGGCCCGCTGGCTGCCCCGGGGCGAGACGCGCCAAAGGGTGGAGGAGGCGCTCGACGCCTACCGAAAGGTGCTCGCCGCGATCAGGGAATCCGACGAGGTGACCAGAGAACTGCTGGAAGACGCCGGTCCGAAGCTCGACGAGGTCGCGAACCACCTGGTCGAGGTGGCGCTCGCCAGGGAGCGGGCGGCCCGGACGCTGGACGAGGTGGGCGGACGGACGGAGGGAGCGAAAGAGGCACTCGAGGGGCTGCAGGAGCAGATCGAACGGGCCGACGCCGAGATCTCGTCGATCTCGGAACGCCTCTTCGCCCTGCGAGCGCAGGTGGTCAGGATCTCGCTGGAAGGCAACCCCCTGGCCCGGGAATCCACGCGAAGAATCGGCTCCTCGCTGGACGAGATGCGCTTCAGGTTGCAGGCGTTGGAAGAGATCCTGCCGGCCGGAGAGGAACGCCAGAACGGCGGCTGACCCGACCTAGGCCGAGCTGACCCTCCTCCACCCTTCGCCTTCCATCTCGGCGCGCCGGAAAGTCCGCCGCACCACGGGCATCTGAAGTTCCCTCCGAACCCCGGCCGTAGCCTCGACGGAATCCTCGAACCAGCTCTCCAGCTGCTCCATGACACGCCCCTGATAAGCCTCGGCCTGCCCGGCGACCTCCCGCGCATACCCGCGCGCGGCACGCACGACCCCCTCCGCCCGCCGCCGCGCATCCCTGTAGAGCTCCGTCTCGAGCGCGAGAGCCCGAGCCTCTTCCTTCGCCTCCTCCACGATCCTCCGGGCTTCCTCCCGGGCAGAAGAGATCATGGCCTCACATTGCTCGTCCACGACGCCGGCCCCCATAACTTCCTCCGGCAGCTCGGCCCTCAACTCCGCCAGAAGCGACAGCAACTCGGCCCGGTCGACGATGGCTTTCCCTTCGCCCACCGGAAGCACCGACGCCTCGCGGAAGATCCCCTCGACCTCGTCCAGCAACCTCTCTATGCGCTTCTCCTCTCCTCTCATCATGCCCACCAACCTAACACGCCATCTTCACGCATGCCAGCATTTCTAGAAGTATTTTTTGCAGCTTTACCTTAACCTGAGGTACAAATATATCTCCAGCACAGGTTTACCTTCTGGGGTGTGCAGAAGGCTCGTTTCTTCCTGGAAACGGCCTTTCAGCGCCTGGGAGAGCTCATGTTCAGCGGTTGCTGGCAGCGGCGGCCGAGATGGTGGCGATGGCCGCGGAGAGGATGAGGAAGAGGGGTGGGTTCCCGGCGAGCAGCGGGGGGATCAGGTATGGGAGGTAGGCGAGCAGCACGGCGCCTCCTGCGATGAGCAGGGCCGCGGTGCCACCGTTGCGGCCTCCGGCGCGGTTGACGAAGGTCCCGGCCAGAGAACCCGCGATGAAGGAGAGGAAGAGGCTGGCGAAGTGTATGCCGGCCATGAAGTTCACGACCGCGAGTCCGACGAGCAGCACC
>Ga0207747_1000984_pt1 | contig 24016 bp, 16 predicted proteins | sample HigsolmetaGSP11D_FD_184839 | JGI IMG/M metagenome (GOLD analysis project Ga0207747, IMG submission 184839) | High solid enriched microbial communities from the Joint BioEnergy Institute, USA - SP1-1-D (SPAdes) | ecosystem: Engineered > Bioreactor > SSF (Solid state fermentation) > Aerobic >...
ATGCACATGACGACGAACATCGGAAAGCCGTATGAGGGAAAACCTCACGTACGGTTTGATGAGGAGGGGCTGGGCTCCGCCCAGCCTTTCACTCTAGCAGCAACCCGCGACGAAAAAAAGATTGACACCAAAGTTGAAAGTGGTTAATATCTAATTAAACGATTACGTAAACGATTCACTAAGGTGTGTATACCAAAAATGACCAGTATCAAAGATGTAGCCAGACTTGCGAACGTATCTACTGCAACAGTATCTCATGTCATTAACGGAACCCGATACGTATCCGATGAAACGAAGCGGCGAGTCTATGCCGCGATGGATGAACTGTCGTATCGTCCCAACTCGATCGCCAGGAGTTTGCGCAGCAAGAAGTCGAATATCGTCGGTCTGCTGGTCCCGATCTTGCCGGAAGATACGTCGAATTTCTTCTTCATGTCAGTTGCTCAGGGCATACAAAGCGTCTTGATGGAGAACGGATATCACCTGATCCTCGGCAACTCCAAGGAGGATCTGCAGACCGAGATTGAGCAGATCAAGGTCTTCGATTCGGAACAGATCGATGGCCTGATCATGGCGCCGACGTTCGAGGATCACAGCTATCTGAATGATTGTCTGACGGGCAATTATCCGGTTGTGTTCATCGACCGCAAACCGAAGGATTATATCGGTGATTGCATCCTGGCTGATGGAGCGAAGGGAACGGATGAATCGATCAGCTTGCTTATTCAGAAGGGGCATCGGCATATCGGATTCATCACTGGCTCACTGGGGATCACCAGCACCGACCGCCGATTGGAAGGGTATCGGAATGCGTTGGCTCGCCATGGATTGGAGATTGATGAATCCCTGATCAAGGTCGCTGAGTCCAGCCGCTCCAGCTTCGAGACCGGATACAATCTGGCCAGAGATCTGGTTGCCACGGGACGCATCACCGCCTTGTTCGTTGCCAATAATGTCATGACGATGGGTGCCTTGCACTATCTGCAGGAGAGCGGCATCTGCATCCCGGAAGATATCGCGCTTATCGGCTTTGACGACTATGAATGGGCGCGCATCACCCGCCCTGCTCTGTCAATGGTGAAGCAGCCTTCCTATGAACTGGGGGAAGAAGCAGCCAAGCAATTGCTTAAGAGAATCAGAGACCCCGAAGGGGAACCGGTTGAAATTTACCTCCCGACCTCGCTTACGATCAGAGCTTCCTGCTGACGGAGGTTTTTTCTACCCTTTACGTAAACGATTGCGCAAACGATTAACCCAAATTTGCCTGATAACGTTGGGTTGTATGTAGCACAATAATCGGTGCGCGGCTGTCAATGAATACGAATTCAAACTGAGGACGGAGGTTTTGTATGGAGAGCGCTGTCGACAATACGTCACTGCCCGGCAACACACGAAGCGGAAGAACATGGAGGAACATCCGGCGCAACTATGAATTGTACCTGTTCATCCTGCCGGTCGTCGTCATCTATCTCGTCTTTAAGTATTACCCGATGTACGGTGTACAGATTGCTTTCAAGAACTTTACGGCGAGCATGGGGATTTGGGGAAGTGAGTGGGTCGGATTCGAGCATTTTCAGAGATTTTTCGATTCTTATAACTTCTGGAGCATCATGGAGAACACCTTGCTGCTTAGCGTTCTGTCTCTGGTGTTCGGGTTCCCGATGCCGATCATCGTTGCCTTGATGCTCAACATGGTCATGCGGGAAAGGTTCAAGCGATTCGTACAAACCGTCATCTATGCGCCGCATTTTATCTCGATGGTTGTCCTGGTGGGCATGATGCATGTTTTCCTGTCGCCGAACAGCGGAATTGTCAATCATATCATCACGTTCTTCGGCGGCGAACCGATCATGTTCATGGCTAGTGACGCTTGGTTCAGACCGCTCTATATCTTGTCAGGCATCTGGCAAGAGACCGGGTTCTCGGCGATTGTGTACCTGGCTGCGTTGGCTGGCGTGAATCCGGAGTTGCATGAGGCCGCGATCATGGATGGAGCGAACAAATGGAAACGGATCTTCCACGTCGACATCCCTGGCATCATGCCGACTATCATCATCCTCCTCGTGCTGGCGCTGGGGAATATCATGAGCGTCGGGTTTGAGAAGGCGTTCCTGATGCAGAGTGATCTGAATTACAGCGTTTCCAATATCATCCCAACCTATGTTTACGAGCAAGGGATCCAGCGCGCGCAATACAGCTTCTCGGCTGCAGTGGGACTATTCAATTCGGTGATCAACGTGATCCTGCTGGTTACTGTGAACTATATCGCCAGGAAATTGACTGAGAACAGTCTGTGGTAAGGAGGAGATGGAGCGATGTCTGGGTTTATGAAGCGAAAATCGAAGGGCGATATCCTGTTTGACTGTCTAAACTATACTTTCTTGTCCATTGGCACGTTATTCGTTCTGTATCCGCTGTACTTCGTACTGGTCGCCTCGATCAGCGATCCGAACATGATCTACTCCGGGCATGTCTGGTTATGGCCGCAGGGGGTCACGCTTGATGGCTATGCGCGAATTTTCAACGACAAGATGATCTGGACGGGGTATATGAACTCGATCCTGTATGCGGTGGTCGGTACGTCCATCAGTGTCACGTTAACCCTGCTGGCTGCCTACCCGCTCGCCCGCAAGGATTTCGTGGGCCGTTCGATCTTCATGTGGTTCTTCATGTTTACGATGTTCTTCAACGGAGGACTGATCCCAACCTACATGTTGGTGAAGGATCTCGGCATGATCAATACGATCTGGGCCTTGGTGCTGCCAGGGGCAGCTGGTGTGTTCAATATTATCATCGTCCGAACCTTTTTCCAAAGCACGATTCCGGATGAGATGCGGGAGGCGGCGTTTATCGATGGCTGTACGAATACGAGGTTTTTCCTGTATATCGTCCTTCCGCTGTCCAAACCGATTATCGCTGTTATGGCGCTGTTTCATATCGTCGGATTCTGGAATGGCTTCTTCGACGCCTTGATCTACTTGAATCACGAGTCCAAGTACCCTTTGCAGCTGGTGCTCCGCAATATCCTGGTGCAGAATCAGGTGAATTCGAGCATGATGATCGACGTTGAATCTTATGCAGCCAAGCTTCGCGTTACGGAATTGATCAAGTATGGCGTCATCATCGTGGCGAGCTTGCCGCTTCTCATCATCTATCCGTTCTTGCAGCGCTACTTCGTCAAAGGCGTCATGATCGGATCGATCAAAGGTTGATAATCACTCGAAACCGCGGTTCGAATGATTATAAATGCAATTCAAAGGGGAGGAAAGCAAGATGCAGAAAGGCAAAGTATGGCCGATAGTCATGAGTGTCATGTTGGCAGGTGCACTGGTGCTTGCAGGCTGCACCAAAGGAAGTGAGAACAATGGATCTGAGCAAGGACAAAACGGGGGGACAGGAAGCGGGACGCAAGTCGTCAACTTCAACAAGGATGGCTTGCCGATCGTGGATGAGAAAGTTACGCTGCACATCGTGGCACCGAAGGCGGCTCTCGCGCCGGACTTTGGCGAGATGGAGATTTTCAAACGCTTGGAGAATGATACGAATGTGCATATTGAGTGGGAGAATATCCCCGACACCGACTATGGCGAGAAGAAAAATCTGCTGCTGGCCAGCGGGAATCTGCCAGATGCTTTCTACAATGCAGGTTTCTCGGATTATGAGCTTGTTACCTACGGCTGGGATGGCACGATCATCGCGCTCGAGGACTTGATCGACGAGTATGCCCCGAATCTGAAGAAGCTGATGGAGGAAAGACCCGATCTGAAGGCGGCCATCACCGCTCCAGATGGTCATATATACGGCTTGCCTACCTGGGAGGAAAATGAGCTGGGCACGAACCCGTTCTTCCACGTCATCAATACGAAGTGGCTGGAGGCGCTGGATCTGAAATTCCCGGAGACGTTGGATGAGTACACAGAAGTACTGATGGCATTCAAAAATAACGATCCTAACGGTAACGGCATAGCCGATGAGATCCCGCTCAGCTTCATGCATATGGGCTGGTGTATGGATATCGGCGGCTTGTTCGGCGCTTTCGGGATGCCGGATAACCTGGACCACCGGATCGTCCGCGATGGAAAGGTCATCTTCACCGCCGTACAACCGGAATATCGCGAAGCTCTGACGTATTTCCATGAGAAATGGTTCAAGCAAGGGCTGGTCGATCTGGAGTCGTTCACGCAGGAAGCGCCGCAATATCTGGCCAAGGGCAAGACACCTGAAGTGACGCTGGGCTCCTTCATCTGGTGGGAGATTGAAGAAGTGGTTGGCGTCGATCGTGCACAGGACTATGCGTTGGTTCCGCCGCTGATCGGTCCGAATGGTCACCGCACCATCGGAAGAGGCAATGGCGGTGGTCCAGGCAGAGGAACCTTCGTCATCACGAAGGATAACCCGCATCCGGAGATTACGATGCGCTGGATCGACCAACAATACGAGCCATATATGGCTGCACAGATTCACTGGGGACCGATCGGTATCATCTATGAGAAGGATGAGAACGGCAAGCTCGTCAATCTGCCGTTGCCGGAAGGTGTATCGATGGGCGAATATCGCCAGAAGGTAGCGCCGAACGGAGCAGGCGTCATCACGAAGGAACACTTCCAGACGATCGTCGATATGGAGCCGCGCGCCAAGCAGCGCAAGATCGACCTGGAAACGTACTACGAGCCGTATATGGAGCCGGAGAACTATCCGACCATCTTCTTCGAGATCGAGGAGCTGGAACGAATCAACCGCATCGAGCCTGAATTGATGAAATATGTCAATAGCGAGAGAGCTCGTTTCCTGTTGGAAGGCAACATCGACAAGAACTGGGATCGTTACGTCCAGACTGTGTATGACATGGGCTTGCAAGAGCTGATGGACATCTATCAAACTGCGCTGGATCGTTACTACGCTTCGATGGAATAAATGATGGGCAGCCGGAACATGACTGGTAGCTGGTTCCGGTTGCTTGTCCCCTATAGTCATCAAGGAAGGACATATCAAAAGATAGATTGGGTGAGAGACCATGGTGGATGTCACAGCGTTGGGAGAAGTGTTGATTGATTTTACACCGCTCGGTTATTCCGACAGCGGGAATCCGATATATGAGCAGAATCCTGGCGGAGCCCCGGCGAATGTGCTGGTTGCGTTATCTCGTATGGGGATAAGAACGGAATTCATAGGCAAGATTGGGAATGATCCATTCGGAAGATCGATCAGGGATGTACTGGAGCAATGCGGTGTCGGCACGACTGGACTGGCTGTTGGCGAGGAAGCTGTGACGACTCTTGCATTTGTACATCTCGATGAGAATGGGGACCGATCCTTCAGTTTCTGCCGGAAACCGGGTGCAGATATCCTCCTGAGACCGGAGGAAGTGAATGACGAACTCATCCGAAGCTCGAAGATCTTCCACTGCGGTTCTGTATCGATGACGGATGAGCCTGTCCGATTGGCTACCTTAAGCGCGCTGGAGTGTGCAAGGAAGCACGGTGTATTGATCTCACTGGACCCGAACTTGCGCAAACCGCTGTGGCGTGATCTGGAACAGGCGAGAGAGACGATTAAGACCATGCTTAGCTATGCCGATGTGGTGAAGCTGTCTGAGGAGGAACTGGCGTTTGTCACAGGCACCAGCGATCTGGAAGCAGGCTCGCGGCTCGTCTGCGAGTCATTCCACGTGCCGCTGTTGTTCGTGACCCTAGGCAGCAGAGGCAGCTTCTATCGCTTCGGTCAGGCGACTGGACAAGTGCCTGGCTATCATACCCCGGTCGTGGATACCACTGGAGCGGGAGATGCCTTCACTGGCGCGATGCTGTACCAGATCCTTCTGAAGGGGGGAAGGCTGGCTGAACTAACGGAGACCGATCTTCACGAGATGGTCGCTTTCGCCAATGCGGCGGGTGCTGCTGCTGTTGCGAAGAGGGGAGCTATACCAGCCATGCCGAGTATTGACGATATTCGAAAGGTGATGAGAACATTTGAACAGGAAGCGAAACGGCCGCAGTATCACTTCACGCCCCCGAAGATGTGGATGAATGATCCGAATGGGATGGTTTACTATGAAGGGGAGTACCACCTTTTCTACCAGCATCATCCTGGAAGCTGCGACTGGGGACCGATGCATTGGGGACATGCGGTCAGCAGGGATCTGATTCACTGGGAGCATCTTCCGATCGCGTTGAAGCCTGATCATAACGGATTTATCTTCTCCGGATGTGCGGTAGCAGATTGGCGTGATCACACCGGTTTCTTCAACGGAGGAAGCGGATTGGTCGCGATCTTCACGCATTCTTCCGAAGATGCGGCATCCGGCAGAGCAAGACAGGCGCAGAGCCTTGCGTACAGTACGGATAACGGACGAACCTGGATGATGTATGAAGGTAATCCTGTTCTCGTGGACGAGACGTTCGTCGACTTCCGCGATCCGAAGGTGTTCTATCATGCTGCTACTTCCAGCTGGATCATGGTGCTTGCCGCTGGCGATCGTGTGCGACTGTATCGATCTCCGAATCTGGTTGAGTGGGCATTCGCCAGCGAATTCGGCGCAGGAGAAGGTTGTCATGAAGGGGTATGGGAGTGTCCGGATCTGTTCGAGCTTAAGGTTGACGGCAAGGAGGACGATACTCGCTGGGTGCTCATCGTCAGTCTCAATCCGGCGTCTCCCGCTGGCTCAGGGACACAATATTTTATCGGTCACTTCGACGGCTACCGCTTCGTGAATGATCATGATCCCGAACTTGTGCTGTGGCTTGATCATGGTAGAGACAATTATGCCGGGGTAACCTGGTCCAATACAGACCGTCCGCTCGAAGGCATGTTCTTCGTCGGCTGGATGAGTAATTGGATATATGCGCATGCAACACCGACTGACATGGAGGAATGGCGGGGGGCGATGACGCTGCCGCGAAGACTGAGCTTGCGGGAAGAACCGGAGGGTGTGCGGCTCTATCAGGAGCCGGTTGCGCAGCTTGACCGATTGCGTGAGCGAGTGTACGGCGTTCAGGAGTTGCGAGTCGGTCCTGCCGACAATCCGCTGGCCGGTGTAAAGGGCGAACTGCTGGAGATCGATGCTTTGCTGGAACTCGAAGATGCCCATGAAGTTGGCATTAAGGTCAGGGTGTCAGGAGAGAATGAGACGGTGATCGGCTATGATGCGGATAATCAGGTGTTGTATTTCGACCGGCGGAAGTCGGGCAATGTGGAGTTCCATGAGAGTTTCCCTTCCCGCAACGAAGTGCCGCTGCCGCTGAAGAATCGGCAGATCCAGTTGAGAATCTTCGTCGATCGATCATCGGTCGAGGTGTTTGCGAATGGCGGCAAGGTGGTCATGTCGAATCTGATCTTCCCTGACGTCCAGAGCAATAGTTTGGAGCTTTTCGCTGTTGGAGGACATGTAAAAGCGGTGTCGCTGGATGTGTACGCCATGAAGTCCATCTATCAGGCGCAAGAGACAGCCATCGCAGAGTGCGACGGTTGGAAGGTGGGATAAACCGTTTCATGCGAAGATTGGAAGGCAAGAGACATCACCAGGTGCGTCGTCGTGCATGGCTAGCATGGTGGGTATGCCTGGGGATGGCAGCATTATCCGTTGGGATAGGAGGATTATTAATCATGTTGGATTCCAAGCAAGAGGATCAGAAGGAGGCAGAACTTGCATCCGGACTGGTCGCTTATTGGCCTTTCGATGAGGAGTCTGGCCAATATGCTCAGGATATGATACGTGCTGAGAGGGATCCGGTGCATTACGTTTTTCATGAAGCCAAGTTCACGGCACCGCATGATCCCGTCAGGAAAAAGGGCGTTCGAGGCAATGCCCTTCTCTTCGATGGATATTCGACCTGGGTGGAGCGGTCTGCTGAAGAATCACCGTCCATAAGTGAAGCATTGACCATAACAGCCTGGGTAGCGCCTCGTTCTTACGAATGGGGAGATGAGGAGAGGCTATCGGCGATCGTCAACCAGCATGACAGGGAAGCGCGGGAAGGCTATATCCTGGGCGTATACCGTCATGGGGACTGGTCGTTCCAACTCGGACTGGGCGGCAGGTGGGTGGAATTGTGGGTCGAGGATCGACCGCTTGTGAAGAATCAATGGTCTTATATGGCAGCGACCTACGACCGGCTTAGCGGCGAGATGATTCTGTACTTGAATGGCGAGCAGGTGGCGAAGCGGATCGTGGAAGGTCAGCACGCCATCACACCGTCTTCTGCGAAGTTGATGATCGGGCGCAATAACCAGGGGACTGTGTTGGCTGGTGCTTTCACGCTGAATATGTTCAGCGGGCTGATGGATGAGGTGAGGATATATAACCGGGCTCTGCAGCCGGATGAGATTCTCGGATATTATGAGGAATACGTCAGCTCCCACGGCGATCAGATCCCTGTGATTCCCTATGAGGATATCAAGCTTGACCGCAGTCTGCTGGCAAATGATCGCCATCGTCCCCAATATCATCTCAGTCCGCCCCAACATTGGATGAATGAACCGCATGCGCCGATCTATTTCAACGGCAGGTATCATTTATTTTATCAACACAACCCGCACGGGCCATATTGGCATCAGATCCATTGGGGTCATTGGGTAAGCGAGGATCTGGTGCATTGGCGGGATCTGCCGATTGCGCTTGCACCGGAGAAGCATGCTGTTGATCCGGATGGGGTATGGTCAGGCAGCGCTGCTTATGATGAGAATGGCGTCCCTGCGCTATTCTTCACTGCTGGTGACGACAGCGCCACGCCGAATCAGCGTGTCGGGTTGGCGAGGAGCACCTACTTGGAGGACGGGGATCTCGATCTGGTGAATTGGGTGAAACATCCTGAACCGCTGATCGTACAGGAACCCGGTGTTGGATTATTCGGCGATTTCCGTGATCCATTCGTATGGAAGGAAGGCAACAGATGGTATCTGATCATCGGTTCAGGGACGGATGGGCAAGGCGGTACAGCGCTCGCTTATATGTCGGATGATATGATGAACTGGGAGTATAAAGGCCCGCTGTATGTCTCCAATTATGAAGCCTATCCGTTTCTCGGACCCGTGTGGGAGCTCCCGGTATTGCTCCCGCTTGGCGAAAGCCCTGAAGGAACTCAGAAGCATCTGTTCCTGATCTCACCTGTCGGAGCGGGTGCGGATGTGGAAGTATTCTATTGGATCGGAACGTTCGATCGGGAAGAGATGAAGTTCTATCCCGATTCCGAGGAACCGCAGCTCATCGACGTAGGCGATTTTCACTTCACAGGCCCAAGCGGCATGGTGGATCCGCGAACAGGTCGCAAGATCATCTTCACGATTGCTCAAGGGGAACGTACGCCTCATCTTGACTACCAGTCCGGGTGGGCGCACAATGCCGGACTTCCGATCTCCGTCTATCTCCGGGAAGATGGCAGACTGGGAATTGAACCGATCGAGGAACTGCAGGCGCTAAGGGGTGACAAGCTGGTCGACTTCCAGGACAAATCCATGGAGGAAGCCAATCAGTTGCTCGAAGGGATTGCAGGAGACATGCTTGAGATCCGGCTGGAGCTTGAACCAGTCGAGGCTGAGTCGGTTGGCATCAAGGTTCGCCGTACACCCGATGGAGCCGAAGAAACCTTATTGTATTACAGTTACAAGGAAGAGATGCTGAAGGTCAATCGAATGAAAACGACCCTGGATCCGTTCGAGCGAAGCAAAGGCATCCAAGGTGGCGGGCTCAAGCTGGATGGCGATCATGTCAAGCTTCATATCTATCTGGATCGGTCGATGATCGAGGTTTATGCGAATGGCCTCAAGAGTTTGACGACGAGAGCTTATCCGAGCAGAGAGGATGCATTGGGCTTGCAGATCTGGGGAGATGGCAGTCTGCGCGTCAAATCGATGGAGGTTTGGGAGATGAAACCAGCCTTCTGAAGCTCCTATGACAGCATATCGGTACACCTCCAAGGAAACCTGGGATCCCGTTTCCATTGGAGGTGTTTTCGTTAACGTGACTTCATCAACCTTACATTGTGTCGAATGGGTATTACTACAAATTTCCAGATTCCGCAGGAATTTACCGAGATCATGATCGATTTCCTGGACAAGCTGCAACTTGAGAGGTGACGGGGTTCATCCGACGAACAGCAGGCGCAGGTTAGGTGCGAGATGGTCGGGGATGGGTCGCAGTTCAGATCTCATGGCACGTTCCTTTCTCTTGATCATCTACAACTAATTATACAACAAGATACAAGCAGGCCAGACGCATGATAAGCATGCGCCTGGCCTGGGGTGTCGGGTGGATGATGGTATGGTGATCAAACATGTTGCCCGCGCGCGGAGAGTCTGCCTTGTTCGATCCAGTATTGGGCTCTCTCCACATCGGCCTGCGAGGCCTCCGGTACATCTTGCAGGGTATATGCCATACCGAGCTTCTCCCATTTGTACACGCCCATGCGGTGGTATGGGAGGATCTCGACCTTCTCAACGTTTGGCATCCGCTCGATCAATGCGCCGAGCCGGGTCAGGTTGTCCTCCGAATCGGTAAGTCCAGGCACCAGGACGAAGCGGATCCAGATCGGCTTGTGGATGTCCCTCAGGTAATGGGCGAAGCGGTGAATGCGTTCGTTGGACTGGGTCGTGAGCGCCTGGTGTCTCAGGGGATCCATTTCTTTCAGATCCAGCAGGACGAGGTCTGTCACCTTCAGCAGTTCAGCGGCGTGTGAAGGTTCGCAATAGCCCGAGCTGTCCAGTGCCGTATGGAGATTCCAGCGTTCACGAACCGCATGGAACAGCTCGGCGACGAACGGCGCCTGTACCGTCGGCTCTCCCCCGGATACCGTAATGCCTCCGCCGGATTGCTGATAGTACGAGACGTAAGGCTCAATCTCCGCAAGTATCTCTTCCACGGTAACCTCTCGGCCATCATGGTTGTTCCAGGTGTCCGGATTGTGGCAGTAACGGCAGCGCAAGAGGCAACCTTGCATGAACAGGACGAAACGAATGCCCGGGCCATCGATCGTGCCGAATGTCTCCAGCGAGTGGATCCTTCCGATTCTGGCTGTCATAGCGGCCTCACTCCCCTCTGATATTGATAAGATAAGAACCGGGCAGAGCTGGTTCAAGCTTCTGCCCGGTTGATCTTGGGCGGTCAGTTGCCGGTATGTTGTGTGCCGGGCGAACTCGCCAGCGGATCACATCTTCTCGTGGAAGGTGCGGTTGATCACTTCCAGCTGTTGCTCGCGTGTCAGCTTGATGAAGTTGACTGCGTATCCCGATACGCGAATCGTCAGCTGTGGATATTGCTCCGGATGCTCCATCGCATCGAGCAACTGCTCGCGGTTGAACACGTTGACGTTCAGGTGATGCGCTTTCCGCGACATGTAGCCGTCGAGCAGCGAAGTCAGGTTGCGGATGCGGTCCAGAGGCTCGCGGCCAAGCGCTTTCGGCACGATCGAGAACGTGTTCGAGATGCCGTCGAGGCTGTGCTCGTAAGGCAGTTTGGCGACCGATCCGAGCGAAGCGAGAGCGCCCTTGCGATCCCGGCCGTGCATCGGGTTCGCGCCTGGCGCGAACGGTTCGCCTGCCTTGCGGCCGTCCGGCGTCGTCCCAGTCTTCTTGCCGTATACGACGTTCGAGGTGATCGTCAGGACCGACATCGTCGGGATCGAGCCGCGGTACGTATGATGCTTGCGCAGTTTGTTCATGAAGGATTCCATGATTTCGACGGCGATGCGGTCAACGCGATCATCGTTGTTGCCGAATTGCGGATAATCGCCTTCGATCCGGAAGTCAACGGCGATGCCTTGTTCGTTGCGGATCGGATAGACCTTCGCGTGCTTGATAGCGCTCAGCGAGTCGGCAACGACCGACAGTCCGGCGATGCCGCAGGCCATGGTGCGGATGATCTCGCGATCATGCAGCGCCATCTCGATCCGTTCGTAGCAGTACTTATCATGCATGTAATGGATGATGTTCAGCGTATTGATGTACAGCTTGGCCAGCCACTCCATCGTTTGGTCGAAGCGATGCATCACTTCGTCGTAGTCGAGCACTTCCGAGGTGATGCGCGGCGTCTCCGGTCCGACCTGCAGTCCCAGCTTCTCGTCCACCCCGCCGTTGATCGCGTAGAGCAGCGCCTTGGCCAGGTTGGCCCGTGCTCCGAAGAACTGCATCTGCTTGCCGATGCGCATCGCCGATACGCAGCAGGCGATGCCATAGTCGTCGCCATAGTATGGACGCATCAGGTCATCGTTCTCGTATTGCACGGCGCTCGTCTCGATCGACACCTTCGCGCAATAGCGCTTGAAGGCATCCGGCAGATTCACCGACCAGAGGACGGTCAGGTTCGGTTCCGGAGCCGGCCCCAGATTGTACAGCGTGTGCAGGAAGCGGAACGAGTTGCGCGTGACGCGAGTTCTGCCGTCAAGCCCCATGCCGCCGATCGACTCCGTTACCCAGGTCGGATCGCCGCTGAACAGCTCGTTGTAGTCCGGGGTGCGGAGGAACTTGACGATGCGCAGCTTCATGACGAAATGGTCAACCAGCTCTTGCGCTTCTTCCTCCGTGATCGTGCCTTCGTCCAGGTCGCGTTGAATATAAATGTCGAGGAAGCTGGATACGCGGCCAAGGCTCATCGCAGCGCCGTTCTGTTCCTTGATCGCGGCGAGATAAGCGAAGTACAGCCATTGGAACGCCTCTTGCGCGTTGGTCGCCGGTTTCGAGATGTCGAAGCCGTGATCGGCTGCCATTTGCTTCAGTTCCTGCAAGGCGCGGATCTGCTCCGAGAGCTCTTCGCGACTGCGGATGACGTCATCGGTCATCACGTCGACTTCCAGTTGCTTCGCTTCCAGCTTTTTCTCTTCAATGAGAAAATCAACGCCATACAAGGCCACCCTGCGATAATCGCCGATGATCCGGCCGCGGCCATATGCGTCTGGCAGGCCGGTGATGATGCCTGCTTTGCGCGCCATTCGCATCTCCGGAGTATAGGCATCAAAAACACCCTGATTGTGCGTCTTGCGAATCTCGGTGAACAAGCGGACGATCTCATCCGGCAGCTCAAAACCGTAGGCTTTGCATGCGTCCTGCATCATGCGGATGCCGCCGAACGGTTGAATCGAGCGCTTGAACGGTTCATCGGTTTGCAGACCAACGATTTTCTCTTTGTCCTTGTCCAGATAACCCGGCTTGTGCGAGGTGATCGTCGATACCGTGTGTACATCGACATCAAGGACCCCGCCGTTCTCCCGCTCTTTCCTGGACAGCTCCTGGATGATCTTCCACAGTGCTTTGGTGGCTTCTGTCGGACCAGCCAGGAAAGATTCGTCGCCGTGATAAGGCGTAATGTTGTTGGTGATGAAGTCGTTGACATCGACACGCTGCGTCCATTTGCCGACACGGAACCTTCTCCATGGATCTCGATTTGCGACAGTGTTCTGAGCAGTTTGCATTTGAATCGCCATGATCGGCACCTCCTATCCTTGATGTCTGAAGTATAGAACAACCTTCTGCAGATAAATGTGAAAAAAGTCACAAAAGCGATCAAGAATTTTGACAATGTGAAGAAATTCACAATTACAAGTGATATTCATGACATTCCTGTGAAAATGCTGCAGAATGTCGGGGTACATCAGTGCACCTCTGGACTGCTTCGGGCAGTCCAGAGGCCGTCCCGGCGGCGATTGGTTTGCCTTATGCTTCCCCTATCTCGATTATAGATGACGTTTGGCTTTTCATTTGTGACATTGTGATGAAATTCACGTTCCTTGTAATATTTTTCACTGAATTATGTCGTTTCCTGATGTAGGATGAGCTTGTCAATCCATCAATCCCATGCAGGAGGATGATCACGATGACGCTGGAACAGCATCTGAAGTGTGTTTGCAGGAAAATGCGGCGTTTGCGTTCCGTGATGTCAGTACTCGGCATGATGCAAGCAGGAGTTGAATTTTGAGCGGGGTGATCGTACAATAACTTGTATACAAGTATACCGGAAGGCTGGAAGCTGGAGAGGTGGTGTAAGGTTGTGGCGGATCCAAGGCTGAAGCAGCCAGAGCGTCGTTCGCTGGGTGATCAGATCTATGAGTTGCTGCGGGATGACATCGTCTATATCCGGCTCGAGCCGGGTGCGATGATCTACGAGAATGAAATCGCCGAAAGGCTGGGCGTAAGCCGGACGCCGGTGCGTGAAGCCTTCCGCCTGCTGGCGAATGAACAGCTCATTGTGATCGAGCCGCAGCGCGGGACGAGGATCGCACCGATCTCCGCCAATAAGGTAACGGAAGCGTGGTTTGTGCGCGAGAGGCTGGAGGTTGGCGCATTCCGCCTGGTGGCCGGGAAATGGAATGAAACCGTCGCGGCGCAGTATGACAAGCCACTTGGCAGCTTGCTGGAAGAGCAGGCTGCTGCTGCGCAAGATCGTGATGCTCTCCGCCTGTTGAAGCTGGATGAAGACATGCACAGGCTGGTCATCGAGATCACAGGCAATCAAACGCTGCTCCAGGTCGTGATGCAGATGAGGGCGCATCTCAATCGCGTGCGCTATCTGGCGCTAACGATCTCGGGTGTGGAGGGGCTTGAACGCATCGTATCCGAGCACCGGTCGATCCTGGAGGCGATCCGCAGGAGGGATGTTGCCCGCACCGAGCAGCTGCTCGAAGCCCATCTCAGCAAGCTGAATGGGGAGTTGCCTGAGCTTAAGGCGCAATTCAGAGAGTATTTTGCCGATTAGGAGGCTGAGACTCGCAACGGAATGCCAACGGAATGCAGAGCCGCTATTTGAGGCAATATGAGCCTATTCGCAAAGTTAACGGAACGAGATGAAGTTATGTGATGGTGTCGAGCGTGATTTCCCGCCCAGAGTGACCAATAACGGCAGTACGTTCCGTTAGCATCAGCCAAAGCCGGATGCCTTCCCGTATAACGGCTCCTGATTCCGTTGCGTTTCCGGGTCTGACCTGATCGAACCATCAGGCAACAACGGATTTGAACACAGCAAACTTATTACAATAGTACAGGAAGAGGAGTGAATGGGATGAGGATGGTGTTCCGGTGGTTTGGTACCGGGAACGATACGATCAGTCTGAAGTGGATCAGACAGATCCCTGGCGTAGAAGGAATCGTCTGGGCGCTGCATGATCTGCCTGCAGGCGAAGTTTGGCCACTCGACAGGATCCTGGAGGTGAAGAAGGAAGCGGATGCATATGGATTTCACCTCGATGTGGTGGAGAGCGTGAATATCCACGATGACATCAAGCTTGGATTGCCTTCGCGGGATCGATATATCGAGAACTATCAGCAGACGATCGAAAACCTCGCGCAGGTTGGGGTGAAGACGATCTGTTACAACTTCATGCCGGTGTTCGACTGGGTAAGGACCGAACTGCACAAGGAGCTGCCTGACGGTTCAACGGCGATGTTCTATGAGAAGGCGATCATCGACCGGATCGAACCGCGGGAGCTGATCGGCACGATCAATGAGAATCCGGATCTGACGATGCCCGGCTGGGAGCCGGAACGGCTGGAGCGCCTGTCCGAGCTGTTCGATGCCTATGAGGGCATGACGAAGGAGCGATTGCGAGAGAACCTGCGGTATTTCCTCGAGGCGATCGTACCGGTGGCTGAACGACACGGCATCCGAATGGCGATCCACCCCGACGATCCGCCATGGTCGATCTTCGGTTTGCCGCGCATCGTCAGCACGCGAGAAGACATCAGGTACATCCTGGAGATGGTGGACAGCCCGGCGAACGGCTTGACGCTGTGCACGGGATCGCTGTCTGTGAATCCGGACAATGATGTGATCGGCATGATCAGGGAATTTGCTGACCGCACTCCGTTCGTTCATATACGCAATATCCGCGTGTTCGACAATGGCGACTTCATCGAGACGTCGCACCGCGTAACGGACGGCTCGGTGGATATACCGGGTGTCGTCCAGGCGTTGCACGAAGCGGGTTTCCACAGCTATGCCAGACCGGATCACGGACGGCAGATCTGGGATGAAGAGTGCCGCCCCGGATACGGATTGTACGACAGGGCGCTCGGCATTATGTATCTGTGGGGGTTATGGGACATGTGTGACAGAGGGACGGGGGTTTTGTCACGTTCGTGATTGACAAGGGAGATCATTTGCTAGTGGAAAGATGAATAATAAATGGAGTGATTATCAATGATACCAATCCACGAAAATCTGAAGGGCAAAACAGCGGTCATCACTGGAGGGGGAGGCGTACTGTGCCGAGCGATGGCGCGTGAGCTGGGACGGCAAGGCGTGCGCGTGGCGATCCTCAACCGCACGCTGGAGAAAGGCGAAGCGGTCGCGCGATCGATCCGCGATAGCTGCGGAGAGGCGATCGCCATCTCATGCAACGTGCTGGACATCGACGACGTCAGGCGCGCGGAAGCAGTTGTTGCCGAGCAATTGGGCGGCTGCGATATCCTGATCAACGGCGCTGGCGGCAATCATCCGAAAGCCAGCACCAGCGAGGAAATCTTCCGCCCCGAGCATCTGGCGGATCCGCTCGTGCAGACGTTCTTCGATCTGGACATGGGCAATGTCGGAGATGTATTCGATCTGAATCTGCTTGGCACCCTGATTCCGACGCAGGTGTTTGCACAGGGGATGGTCGGCCGGCCGGATGCGACGATCATCAACATCTCCTCGATGAGCGCGTATTCTCCGATGACGAAGGTATTCGCCTATAGCGCGGCCAAAGCTGCGGTGAATAACATCACGCAGTGGCTGGCTGTTCATTTCGCCGAATCGGGGATTCGCGTCAATGCGATCGCGCCGGGATTCTTCCTGACGGAGCAGAATCGTACGCTTCTGACGAATCCCGACGGTTCGCTGACGAAGCGCTCGGAGAAGATCATCAGCCATACACCGATGCGGCGGTTCGGACAGCCGGAAGACCTGCTGGGCACCTTGATCTGGCTTGCCGATTCAAGCATGTCCGGCTTCGTCACAGGCGTTACCGTACCGGTCGATGGCGGATTCCAGGCTTACTCGGGAGTGTAGCCACAGTCAAGCAAAAGGGGATGCCACTGCCGCGCATCCCCTTAAGTATTTTATGAGACGATTACTCCGCTGCCTCCTGCGTGCTTGCTTCCTCTGCCTGCTGTTGCTGCATCAGTTGTGCGATGATCTGATCGACAGGCTGGAGAAGCAACTGATGATAAAGTGCGGCAGCTTCCTGTCTGGTCAGCGCTTGCTTGGACTGGTAATCCACGGCGCCAGTCTCGGTCATCGTCACTTCCGGTCCATGCAAGCCAAGTACAGCCATCATCTTCACCGCATCTACCGCCCAGGTATCCGTCTCGTCCGCCAGTTCAACCGAACTGGACAGGTTACCAGGATACTGCATCTGATAGACGTTCCATATCATAACGGCAGCTTCCTGGCGAGTCGCCGGACGGTCAGGGTGGAAACGGCCCTGGCCATCTCCCTTGATCATGCCGATCTGATAGGCAAACTGGATATAAGCGGCATAAGGATGCCCGGCAATGTCGGAGAATGCCAGCTCTTCCCCGGTGAGATCTACTTCAGTCAGTCCGCTGATAGCCAGCAGCCAGTAGACAAGCTCAGCACGGGTGACAACTTCTTCCGGCCCGAAAACAGCAGATGCATCGTTGTCATAGAACTCGAGGCTCTGCATCGCATAAATATATGGCGCATAGGCGTGATCCAAGCCTACATCCGCGAACCCAGCCGGCTGTACCCCTTGCTGTGCGTAACCGAGCGGATTGAGATACGGCTCTCGCATGTAAACCCGATTCGTCGTTTCATCAAATGCAAACGCGGTATAACGGTTCGCCAGCTGATCAACGAACAGATTGTCGTCGACCTGCGTCAACACGCGTGGTCCCAGGTACGAATCGCTGATCACCAGGCTTCCGTCTCCAGCTACGTCGATCTTCGAGATTAACATGGACACGCGAAGGTCGCGATAGTAGCCAGCCAGTCGCGCAAGATCTGCAGCCGGTTGCGGTTCATAAGCTTCCAGATCAGCAGGTGCGGCATATTGCGGGAAGAATGTGCTCATGAATTGCGCATAGAACAGTTCGCGCAGTGCGCTTTGAATATTGTAGGTCAGGAACACGCCGACATTCTGCTCGGGGATAAACATGAGCAGCGAGCTGTTGCCAGGCAGATCGCCCGCCTTGGTGATCACAGCTTCCGAGCTTCCTGCAAGCGGCAACTGCGATGCCGATTCAAATCCATACGTCGTATTCGGCAGTACCGGGTGAATCTCCGAACGGTATACGTTCATCTCCTTTACCGAATCTTCGCTGAGGATGCGTTCTTCTCCAAGCGCCCCGCCATTCAGATAGGCGAGCATAAATTTGCCCATATCCTCGGCTGTGGACAGCATACCGCCATGCGGCATGATTGTCGGAGTGAACACGTACGGTTCGATCGAACTGAACGAGGCATCATATCCGGTAACCAGACGTTCCAGCAGATCGCCTTGCAGCAGGTAACCGCTGCTCGTCATGCCTAGCGGAGCAAACACATGCTCCTGCATGTAATCCTCATATGGCATGCCGCTGATATTCTGCACGATCAGACCAAGTAGCAAGTATCCATAATTGTCATACATATAGGCGGTACCCGGTTCACGAACGACAGGCGGCAAATGCTGCTTGACGTAATCCTCGATCGACACATAGAGTTCCCAATCCGTATGCAGATCGGTAGTGAATGGATCACGAACGCGCAGACCGCTTTGATGCGTCAGAAGATTGGCCACCGTCACCGGCATGTCATAAGGGTTGACGAGCTCCAGATCAGGCAAATATGTAAGGATGTCTGCGTTCAGGTCGATCTTGCCCTGCTCAACGAGCTGCATGATGGCAACTGCCGTAAAGGTCTTGGATACGGATGCCACGCGGAAGACGGTCTGCGAAGGATCAACAGGTTCCTCCGCCTCTGCATCTGCATATCCGTAACCGCGTTCTGCGATGACCTCGCCGTCCTTGACGATGGTGATGGCAGCGCCTACGTACAGCTGCTTGGCAGATTCGGACGCAAAGAATTCATCAAGAAACGCGGCTGCGGTCTCTTCATTCAGATGACTTCCTTGCAGTGTCCCCTCGTCCGCAAAGGCATGTACAGCGCTGGACAGAAGGAGTGTGCTGATCAGCACGATGGAGAACAGGATTCGAGCGAAACGACGTTTGGCTTGGTGTTGGACTGTAAGTATGGTATTCCCCTCCCAATCATGGTCTGTGTCAAGAGCCTCTCATCTCGACACAGCCTATCGATACTTCGCCATTCCAGGCAATTATTCATACGAACATAGGCCGATCAGGGTTTCCATTATTTCGAAAGCGTCTGACTGCGGTTGACGCCAGTTCACATGGTGAATACACTGACTATGAGTGCATGGTTCGGTAATCGTGATGACATGCCTGTGACCAGGTGGGAGATGGCCGTTGGTCAGGTCTGCGTGTTAAGCTGATGGAGGCTGACAAAGGGAGGACAGCGGTTATGATCGATATACATTGTCACATATTGAGCGGATTGGATGATGGAGCGAGTGATTTGCAGGAATCCGTGGCTATGGCAAGTATGGCTTACAAGGATGGAATCCGCCATATCATCGCCACACCGCATTTTACGGAATCGATTATGCCCGGAACCGAGTTGCAGAAGGAGAAAATTGAGGCGTTAAGACAGGCGCTGAAGCGGGCGAAGATTAACATTGCGGTTACTCCAGGTAATGAGGTGAGGATCGAATGTGCGGAGTTTGTCTATGATCACGAAGCGGCGGGAAACTATCATTATCTGACTCCGGACAAACGGTTCATCCTGCTGGAGGAGAAATGGTCGGCTTATCATGAGCGGACGGAGGAGATCTGCCGATGGTTTCTGTCGAGAGGCACGACGCCGATCCTGGCGCATCCGGAGAGGCATGTATTTTTCCGTGAGCGGCCGGAACTGCTCTACAGTTTGCTGGATCTCGGCGTTTGGGCACAGGTGACCGTGGATAGTCTGCTGGGCAAGAACGGGATTCAGGCTGAACTGTTCAGCCGCGAGCTGGTTCGAAAAGGACGTGCTCATGTGCTGGCGACTGATGCGCACAATACGAAGCGCAAGCCCAATCTGTCGCAGGGCATCCGCATCGTGCGGGAAATTGCCGGACAAGAGCAGACGAAGGCTCTGCTGGATCGCATGGAGATCATTCGCCGCAGTGCGGAGCAGTGGTTGTGATGCGGCGAGGTGTTCACGCATGATGCCCTGGGTACGGATGAAGTTAAATTTTTAACTTCAAGCGCAGGTAGAAATGCGCGATTTTTCAATTGTGGTTAAACATTTCACTTCATTTCTCCTTTATTGTGAGCAGTCCCCATGAATCTGGTTAAAAATTTAACCACATCCGTCTTTTTGGTCATCAATATCAGCTTTTTTAGTTAAGTTTTTAACCATATTTGCACACAAACCAAATTTTCTGTTGAAATGTCAGATTTTGCATGTTAAGTTAAGGGTAGTCTATGTGATTCAACGAACCCCGACTCTCCTATAAGGCAATCAAGAGCTTATGGGGAGTCGGTTTTTTTATGTTGAGAGGGGACGAAGGATGGAATTTGCAGAGGAACACGAGCGTTGGTTAAAAAGACATCTTCGCAACAGAACCGGAGAGCGGCACGATCGGCTGCGGCGGGGTCATGGACATGGAGAGAAGCTTTTCCTGAAGAAGGTATGGTGGCCGCTCTTTGGACATTTTACCGACCTGCACCCGGAATACGAAATTGCGGATTGGCGAGGGATGAAGTTTTTCGTAGATTTTATGTACATTGTCCGAGATGTGCGAATTGCAATTGAGATCAAAGGTTACGGGCCGCATGTACAACAGACGGACCGCACACGTTACAGAAATGAACTGAACCGGGAGCTGTTCCTGCAAAGCCTGGGCTGCCATGTCATCTCGATTCCGTATGATGAGTTGGAAGGCAATCATGAGCTCATCAAGATGTTCGTGCGCATGATCCTCAGCCGGTATACGGCAGACACCCAGTTGGAGACGAGCGTTAGCCGAATCGGGCAGGAACTGATCCGATTCGCCAGGCTGTCCGGCGGGCGGATTCGTCCTGCTAATGCAGCGATGGCATGTGGCATCACCAGGCAGACCGCGGTCAAGCATATGAAACAGTTAACCGAGAAGGGGCTGCTCAGAGCCATGCCAACTGGCAAGTCCGGGAGAATCACCAGCTACGAATATATCGGACCTAAACCGGGAGAATAGGCTGAATGATTGCCGGGACAGGAGTTTGTCTGCTATGCTTGGATGAGTGGAGATGGAATCGCGGCCATGTCGCGTGTCAAATCACTATTTAGCAGCAAGCTGGTCTAAGAGTCTAACAGAACGGAGCAGGATGATGAAGCTGGTATCTTGGAATGTGAACGGTCTGCGTTCATGTGTCAATAAGGGATTCCTGGATATTTTCCGGCAGATGAAGGCGGATGTGTTCTGCGTGCAGGAAACGAAGCTGCAGTCGGGACAGATCGAGCTGGATCTGGGCGAAGGCTACGTCCAGCTGTGGAACTACGCAGAGCGGAAGGGATATTCGGGAACGGCGGTGTTCACGATGAAGGAACCGATCTCCGCGTATTACGGTCTAGAAACGAACGAGGAGCCCGAAGGCAGGATCATCACGGCCGAATACGCCTCGTTCTATCTGGTTAATGTCTATACGCCGAATGCGAGACGCGATCTATCCAGGCTGGGGATGCGGCTGGAGTGGGAGGATCGCTTCCTGGATTATGTGCGCCAGCTGGACGAGCAGAAGCCGGTGATCATCTGCGGTGATATGAACGTCGCGAGAGGTCCCAAAGACATCAAAAATGCCAAATCAAACGAAGGCAATTCCGGCTATACGGCAGAGGAACGGGCGTGCATGGAGAGGCTGCTGGCCTCCGGATTCGTCGACACGTTCCGCCATCTATACCCTGACCGAACGGATGCTTACACCTGGTGGTCATTCATGCCGAAGGTCAGAGAGCGCAATATCGGATGGCGCATCGACTACTTCCTCGTGTCGGCACGCATCGCGGATAAGATCAAGGAAGCCACGATCGAATCTGCGATCATGGGAAGCGACCATTGTCCGGTTACGCTCGTGATCGATCTTGACTGGTAGCGCCAAGTTCGGGGTGAAGGATCGAAGCAGGGCACAAAACAATGGGTCCGATCAAAAGCATATCACGCACAAAGTTCAAAGTGAACACCGGAATATGTACAAGGTGCAGACTCCAATAAAAAGACGGAGCTTTCAGGTCATCGAAAAATGCCTGAGGCTCCGTTCTTCTTAATGGCGAATTACGATCTGACCAGCTTCTGTTCTGCAGGCAGTTGTTCGCCTTCACTTTCCAGCTTCTGAACGGCTTCTTTGCTGACGTCTACGCGCTTCATGATCATCGCCAGGATCAGAGCTGCGATCGTGACGAACATGGCGATCCAGAACGAGTATTGGATGCCGTACATCAGCGATTCTGCACCGATCTGTGCTTCCTGCTCAGCGGTAATCGTCGCAGGATCGATGCCGCGTTCCATCATCAGTTCAACTGCTCGCTGCTTGGTGTGGCTGTTCATGATCGAGACGAAGATCGCTGTGCCCAGGGCGCCGGCGACCTGCTGGATCGTGTTGTTCAGCGCCGTGCCGTGCGGATTGAGCCGAGTCGGCAACTGGTTCAAGCCGTTGGTCATGATCGGCATCATCACCATCGACATGCCGAACATGCGAAGCATATAGACCAGCATGATATGATCATAGGACGTATCGATCTGAAATTCAGACATCAGATAAGTTGCGACCGATGTAATGCTCAGTCCGACGAAGGCAAGGATGCGCGGTCCAAACTTGTCAAACAGCTTGCCTGTTATCGGCGACATGATGCCCAAAATAACCGCGCCTGGCAACATGAGAAGTCCCGAGTCCAGCGGCGATATACCGCGAACGTTCTGAACATAAGCCGGTGTCAGGATCATACCTGAGAACATGGCTGCGGATACGACAACCGATATGATGGATGCCAGCGTAAACATCGGGTAACGATAGACCCTTAAGTCGAGCAGCGGCTTCTCCATTCGGAGCTGGCGCCAGACGAACAGGATCAGGGCGATCGTGCCGATCGCGATCGAGGCTCTCACGACATTGTCTCCCCAGCCGTCAATCTTGCTGCTGACGCTGCTGAAGCCATACAGCAGTCCGCCGAAGCCGATCGCAGACAGAAGGACGGACAGATAATCCAGATGGGCCTCTCTCGTCGGCATGACGTTGCGCAGTTTCCAGATCGCCAGGATGAGGCTGAGCGCAGCGAATGGCACGATCATCTCAAACAACAGGCGCCAGCTGTAATATTGCACGATATAACCGGACAATGTAGGCCCGATCGCCGGAGCAGTGATCATCACCAGGCCGAAGATGCCCATGGCCGCGCCGCGTTTCTCACGCGGGAAGCTGACCAGCATGATGTTCATCAGCAGCGGACCCATGACGGATGAACCGGCGGCTTGAATCATGCGGCCGGCAAGCAGAAATCCAAAATTCGGAGCCACAGCAGCCATGATCGTGCCGAGCGTAAAGATGGCCATGGATGTAATAAACAATGAGCGGTTTTTAAACCTTGTGACCAGAAATGCGGATGCCGGAACGAGTACCCCGCCGACCAGCATATACCCTGTGGCCAGCCATTGAACGGTGGAATAATCCACGTTCAGATCGACCATGATGGTCGGGAGCGCAACGTTAAGCAACGAGTTGTTCAGAAATGATACGAACGCACCGAAGAACAGAATGACCAGCATAAAATACGGCGGTTTTTTCTCTTCTTGCGACTCTCCAATGATCTGTTTCTCTTTCGCCATTCTTGTACTCCTATCTTTGTGAGAATAGTCCTTGATTGATTTTATACCTTGTGTTCAATTTTTTCAAGATTTGTGTCACAGCCGGATTATAATTGACCCAGAAGCGCCGGAATGAAAATGACCCACCCCCGTCGAATTAAACCCTCTGAATAACCGACCAAAGTGATTCGGAGGGAATAACACATGTTAGGGAGTGGGCT
>Ga0207747_1000985_pt1 | contig 24000 bp, 20 predicted proteins | sample HigsolmetaGSP11D_FD_184839 | JGI IMG/M metagenome (GOLD analysis project Ga0207747, IMG submission 184839) | High solid enriched microbial communities from the Joint BioEnergy Institute, USA - SP1-1-D (SPAdes) | ecosystem: Engineered > Bioreactor > SSF (Solid state fermentation) > Aerobic >...
TCCACACGAAAATTCCGCCCATCTCATACGATATATGGATTAACCTGGTCAGTGTGGGGAGGGGGACATCGATGATCCGTGTTGAGCCCATCGCGATGGACGGCATGACCGTCATCGGGATCGAGGTGAAGTTGCCGAAGACCAATCTGGTGATGATCACCACAAGCAAGGGATACATCATGTGCGGCGCTTTGGATGTGGAGCTGCTCAATACCCGCCTGAAGGAGCGCGGCATTATCGCGGGGCGAGCGACGGGAGTTCGCACCTGGGAGGATCTGCTCGAATCGCCGCTCAGCGATGTGACGACCGAAGCAGAAAAATTGGGCATCCATGCCGGGATGAAGGGCAAGGATGCCTTGAAGCGGATGATGTGACAGCCAGATGGAAGAAGGGGGCGTCCGTCAGTTCGCATGCGCCGACCTGATAGACAGCCCCTGACGATATGATGCGAGGAGCCTGGTGAGCCGACTCAATCAAACAGCTTGCGCAGATTCTCCTCGTAAGGCGCGGTGACGATGCCATTCTCCGTGATGATCGCCGTCACGTACTCATGCGGCGTCACGTCAAAAGCCGGATTGAAGACCTTCACTCCGAGAGGCGCGGTGCGCTTGCCGAAGCCTTCCGTGACCTCGCGCTCCGGCCGTTCTTCGATCGGAATATGCGAGCCGTCAGGAGTTTTCAGGTCAATGGTGGACATCGGACAAGCTACATAGAACGGGATGCCGTGGGCGCGGGCAAGCACGGCGAGCGAATAGGTGCCGATCTTGTTGGCGACATCGCCGTTGGCAGCGACCCTGTCCGTGCCGACGATGACCGCCTGAACCCAGCCCTTGCTCATGACGTAACCCGCCATGTTGTCGGTGATCAGGGTCACGTCGATGCCAGCCTGCATGAGCTCGAAGGCCGTCAGGCGAGCGCCCTGCAGCACGGGACGAGTCTCGTCCGCATAGACCTTCAGATTCCAGCCGCGCTCCTTCGCCAGATACATCGGCGCGGTGGCCGTGCCGTATCTGGCCGTGGCGAGTCCGCCGGCGTTGCAGTGGGTCAGGACGCCGCTGTTGTCCTTGAGAAGCGTAAGCGCGTACTCGCCGATGCGGCGGTTCGTCTCCTCATCCTCGCTCTGGATCTTCTGCGCTTCGGCCAGCAGCGCGGCAAGGAGCTCATCCGGCTCTGCGCCGGCGGCGGCCATCGATGCGGCGAGCCGTTCGATGCGCTCGATCGCCCAGAACAGATTGACGGCGGTTGGTCTGGAGGTCGCCAGATAATCCCCGACGCGCTTCACTTCCTGTGCCAGCTGCTCCGTATCTCCCTTGAAGTGGCGAACCCCGAGGTAGATGCCGTAGGCCGCCGAGATACCGATGGCCGGAGCGCCGCGCACAGCCAGTTCGCGAATCGCTTCCCAGACCTCCTCGGCTGTCGTCAGTGAAAGGTATCGAATCTCATCGGGCAGCAGCCTCTGATCGAGCAGTTCGAGATGATCTTGCGCCCATCGCACGGAGGTAAGCCCCGGATAAGACGCCTGCTGCGTGGAAACATTCATAGGTAGGTAAGTCCTCCTCGCTTGTTGGAACTCAGATTCATGTCTAGATAGTAGTATAACGACGAGGAGACTGCAAGGGAACAAAGCGTGTTTCTTTTAGATCACAGATGTAGTATAATGGCAAAGTAAGGCTGCATGGTCAATAGAATGCAGCTTTTGTTCATTTATGGGCGCTTTGGGCGGAAGTTTGCATCCCTATAAGAGCCTATAATAAAATTAGAAGTTGATAATCATTAAGAATCAGTTTAGAATAATTCTAAAATAAACTTTTCAGTGGAGGTACTTTCAAATGAGCAAACCATCATTTCAAATAAGCGGCCTCAAGGCTTCGGTGGAAGGCAAGGAGATCCTGAAGGGAGTCGATCTCTCCATTCAGGGCGGCGAAGTGCACGCGGTCATGGGCCCGAATGGCACTGGCAAGAGTACGCTTGCATCCGCGATCATGGGGCATCCGAAATATGAAGTGACAGACGGCAGCATCACGCTCAACGGCGAAGACGTGCTGGAGATGGAAGTGGACGAGCGTGCCCGGGCCGGCCTGTTCCTGGCTATGCAATATCCGAGCGAGATTCCCGGCGTGACCAACGCCGACTTCCTGCGCAGCGCGATCAACGCTCGCCGCGGCGAAGGCAACGAGATCTCGCTGATCAAGTTCATTCGCCAGATGGAAGCGAAGATGAAGGAGCTGGAGATCGACCCGCAATTCATGCATCGCTATCTGAATGAGGGCTTCTCGGGTGGTGAGAAGAAGCGCAACGAGATCCTGCAGATGATGATGCTGGAGCCGAGCATCGTCATCCTCGACGAGATCGACTCCGGTCTGGACATCGACGCGCTGAAGATCGTGGCAGCCGGCGTCAACAGCATGCGCAGCGAGGAACGCGGCTTCCTGATCATCACCCACTATCAGCGCCTGCTGAACTACATCAAGCCGGACTATGTGCATGTGATGATGCAGGGTCGCATCGTCAAGTCGGGCGGACCTGAACTGGCAGAGCGCCTCGAAGCGGAAGGCTATGACTGGGTGAAGGAAGAACTCGGCATCGTGGACGAAACGGTCGGGCAGGAAGAAGAGGAATTCAAGGTTCCGATGAATACGACTGCGCCGCGCGTATGACGGACGCGCCGAGAAGATCAGAGGAGGACGAATGCTATGACGACTATCAACACAGCTCTTCCGGTCGGCCGTGAATCGCTGCAGGCACTCTCTGACATGCGGCGCGAGCCTGCATGGCTGGCGGAGTTCCGCCAGCAGGCGCTGGAGCTCGCCGGTACCCTGGAGCTGCCGCATGTGGAGAAAACACGGATCGATCGGTGGAATATTGATCGATATGGTGAATATAAAGAAGTGACCAAGGTTGATTCGCTGGATCATCTGCCTGAAGAGATCGGCGCCCTGGTGTCGCAGGATGCGGTGCCAAGCGGACTCCTGATCCAGCGCAACTCCGGCGTCATCTACAGCACCCTGAGCGAGGAATTGAAGCAGAAGGGCGTCATCCTGACCGATCTGGAGACGGCGGCTCGCGAGCACGAGCATCTCGTGCGCACGCACCTGATGCAGGCGGTCAAGGCCGACGAACATCGCCTCGCCGCACTGCACGCCGCACTCTGGAGCGGCGGATTGTTCCTGTATGTGCCGAAGAACGTGGTCATCGAGGAGCCGATCCAGGCGCTGTTCCTGTCGGACGACGCGGATGCGCTGTTCGCGCCGCACGTGCTGATCATCGCCGATGAGAACAGCTCGGTGACGTACGTCGACAACTACCTGTCCGGCTCGGGTACGCCGGCGGTTGTCCATAACGGCGTGGCAGAGGTCTTCGTGAAGAATGGCGCATCGGTGCGATTCGCCTCCATTCACAACCTGAATCTCGAATCGACGGACATCACCTACAGACGCGCTGTTCTGGAGCAGGACGCGCGCATCGAATGGACGGTCGGCGAACTGCATATGGGCGACGCCGTTTCGGATACGCATTCCCTGCTGAAGGGCAACGGCTCCGGCTCTGACGCGAAGGTGATCTGCGTCGGCACGAACAAGCAGCGTCTGAGCATCACGACGCGCGCCACCCACATCGGCAAATCCTCGGAGAGCGACATGATCACGCGCGCTGTCATGCGCGACGAGGCGACGGCCATCATCAACGGCATCACGAAGATCGAGCATGGCGCGACCCACGCCAACGGCGAGCAAACCGAACGCGTGCTGATGCTCAGCCCGAAGGCGCGCGGCGATGCCAACCCGATGCTGCTGATCGACGAGGACGAAGTCAAGGCCGGCCATGCTGCCAGCGTAGGCCAGGTCAACAAGGAGCAGGTGTTCTACCTGATGAGCCGCGGGCTGACGAAGGAGCAGGCCGAGAAGCTGATCATCTACGGGTTCCTCGCGCCTGTCGTGAACATCATCCCGATCAAGAAGGTGGAAGAGCAATTGAAGCTACTGGTTGAAAGGAAGCTTGGCCAATGAACGCCGCCATCCGCGAGCAGTTTCCGATCCTCCATCAGGAGATCAACGGCCATCCGTTAGTCTATCTGGACAATGCCGCTTCGTCCCAGAAGCCGCTGGCCGTCATCGAGGCGATCGAGCGCTATTACCGATGGGCCAACGCCAACGTCCATCGCGGCGTGCATACGCTCGGTTCCCGCGCGACGGACGCCTATGAGGGAGCGCGGGAGAAGGTGGCCAGGTTCCTGAATGCCAGGTCGGCGAGCGAGATCGTGTTCACGCGGGGAACGACAACCGCGCTGAATCTGGTGGCCTCCTCCTATGCCCGCTCGGTGCTGCGCGAGGGCGACGAGATCGTGCTGACGCCGATGGAGCATCACAGCAATCTCATCCCCTGGCAGCAAGCGGCCAAGGCTTGCGGCGCGACCTTGAAGTATATCCCCCTGCAGGAGGACGGTTCGATCTCGCTGGAGGACGTTGAGAAGACGGTAACGAGCCGGACGAAGATCGTCACCACGGCCCACGTATCCAACGTGCTTGGCGTGACGAACCCGGTCAAGGAGATCGCGGCGATCGCGCACCGGGTTGGCGCGGTCATGGTCGTGGATGGAGCGCAGAGCGCGCCTCACATGAAGATCGACGTCCAGGATCTGGATTGTGACTTCTTCGCCTTCTCCGGTCACAAGATGTGTGGTCCCACCGGCATCGGGGCACTCTATGGGAAACTGGGCTTGCTGGAGTCGATGGAGCCGATCGAGTTCGGCGGCGAGATGATCGACCATGTGGATCTGTACGACTCGACCTGGAAAGAAGTGCCGTGGCGTTTCGAGGGCGGCACGCCGATCATCGCGGGCGCCGTCGGTCTGGCAGCGGCCATCGATTTCCTTCAGGAGGTTGGCCTGGACCGGATCCTCGAACATGAGAAGAAGCTGGCAGCCTATGCCGTCAGCCGCCTGAGCGAGATCGAAGGCATCTCGATCTATGGACCAAGGGACAATCGTGCAGGGCTCGTCACGTTCAACCTGGCCGATATTCATCCGCATGATGTGGCGACGGTGCTGGACTCTTACGGCATCGCCATCCGCGCAGGCCATCATTGCTGCCAGCCGCTCATGCGATGGCTGAAAGTTTCAGCGACAGCGAGGGCGAGCTTTTACCTATACAACACGGAAGACGAGATCGATCGCTTGGCCGAAGGTCTGGTCAGGACAAAGGAGTATTTTGACTATGCAGCTGGATGATCTGTATCGCAGAGTCATCATGGATCATTACAAGAACCCGCGCAACCGCGGCCTGTTCGATGATGATGCGGTCAATGTCGATCTGAACAATCCAACCTGCGGCGACCGCATCACCCTGCAGATGAAGGTGAAGGACGGCGTTGTGGAAGCGGCCAGGTTCGTCGGCGAGGGCTGCTCGATCAGCATGGCATCCGCCTCGATGATGACCGACGCGATCAAGGGCAGGACGCTGGATGAAGCGATTCAGTTGGCGGACCGTTTCTCGGCGTTGATGCAGGGCGAAGACGCCGAGTTTGAATATGAGGATATCGAGGCGCTGTCGGGCGTGAGCAAGTTCCCCGCCCGCATCAAGTGCGCCATGCTGGCCTGGAACGCGCTCCGCAAGGGCATCGTGCAGGTCAGACAACCGTAACCTGAGCTGTAACATATCACGAGGAGGTTGAATGAAGATGGCGAAGAAGATGCCAGAGCTCGGCGAATACCAGTATGGGTTTCGCGATGAGATAAAAGCGGTGTTCCAGACAGGCAAGGGACTTACGCCGGAGGTCGTCAGGGCGATATCGGCGCAGAAGAACGAGCCGGAATGGATGCTGGAGTTCCGCCTGAAGTCGCTCGAACATTTCAACAAGATGAAGTTGCCGCGTTGGGGCGGCAACCTGGATGAACTGGATTTCAACGATATTCAATATTATGTGAAGCCATCCGAGAAGCTCGGCAGAACCTGGGAAGAGGTTCCGGCCGAGATCAAGGCGACGTTCGACAAGCTGGGGATCCCGGAAGCGGAGCAGAAATTCCTGGCCGGCGTGTCGGCGCAGTATGAATCGGAAGTGGTCTACCACAACATGCGCAAGGATCTCGAAGAGCAGGGCGTGATCTTCATGGATACGGACTCGGCTCTGCAGGAGCATCCGGAGCTGTTCCGCGAATACTTCGCCACGGTCGTTCCGAATACGGACAACAAGTTCGCGGCGCTCAACAGCGCGGTATGGTCGGGCGGCAGCTTCATCTACGTGCCGAAGGGCGTCAAGTGCGAGATTCCGCTGCAAGCCTACTTCCGCATCAATTCGGAGAACATGGGTCAGTTCGAACGCACGCTGATCATCGCCGACGAAGGTTCCTTCGTGCACTACGTCGAAGGCTGTACAGCGCCGATCTATACGACCAACTCGCTGCACTCGGCGGTCGTTGAGATCATCGTCAAGAAGGATGCGCGCGTCCGTTACACGACGATCCAGAACTGGGCGCCGAACGTATACAACCTTGTGACGAAGCGGGCCGTAGCCTATGAAAACGCAACGATGGAGTGGGTCGACGGCAACATCGGCTCGAAGCTGACGATGAAGTATCCGGCGGTCATCCTGAAGGGCCGCGGCGCCAAGGGCAGCGTGCTGTCGATCGCCGTTGCCGGCAAGGGTCAGCATCAGGATGCAGGCGCGAAGATGCTGCATCTGGCGCCGGAGACAACGTCGACGATCATCTCCAAGTCGATCAGCCGCAACGGCGGCAAGGTCACCTATCGCGGACTGGCTTCCTTCGGACGCAACTCCGAGGGCTCCAAGGCGAACATCCAATGCGACACGCTGATCATGGACAATGAATCGACTTCGGATACGATCCCTTACAACGAGATCATGAACGACAACATCACGCTCGAGCACGAAGCGACGGTGTCCAAGGTGTCCGAGGAGCAACTGTTCTATCTCATGAGCCGCGGTCTGTCCGAGTCGGAAGCGACCCAGATGATCGTCATGGGCTTCATCGAGCCGTTCACGAAGGAACTGCCGATGGAGTATGCGGTGGAGATGAATCGTCTCATCAAATTCGAGATGGAAGGCAGCATCGGCTGATCTTGGTCACAGGGGCGCTTGCCCGTCATATGCCCAGCCGGGTGTATGCGGCGAGCGCCTTTTATGCTTTCGTCGATGAAGCATGCAGACCGGCGTCCAGAATCATCCTTCAGGTACACGGGCGAAGGCAGCACCTGTCAGCCTGAAGGACCATGATCGTCTGAGGAGCCTGGCAGATGAGAACCGAATGTTGAATTCGCCGGTTTGCCAACCCGTTGGCATACATAGCAAGTTATCGGGGCGAGGTGGCAGAATGAAGCAGCGCAAACTTTCCATCCAGGATACCGACGTGTTCCTGCACCTGGAGGGTGAGCTCTTGCGACAGGCTGAGGTGATCGGCCTTGCGGAGCGTGATTTGCAGATAGCAAAGGCGGTCCGGCCGATCGTTGAGAATCATATCATGGAGATCGTGGATCGCTTCTATGACGCGATCGGCAGAGAATCGTCCCTGTTGCAGAAGATCCATGAGCACAGCACCATGGACCGGCTCAAACACACTTTGCAGAAACATGTGCTCGAGATGCTGGCCGGCAGGATCGATGCAGCCTATATTGCCAGACGCCAGCAGGTCGCCCGCACCCACCTGCGCATCAGGCTGATGGCGAAGTGGTACATCGGCTCCTTTGCCGAGCTGGAAAGGGCGATCGTTGATGTGTGCGAGCGATATGTGGATGAGCGGGATATGACGGCTGTGCGCGATGCGGTCCGCAGGCTGTTGTCCATCGAGAAACAGATCGTACTGGAGGCCTTCGAAGAAGCTGCGGAGGCAGTCAGGGCAGAGATGGCGGAGATGAAGCAGCGGGTTTATGAGCAGGCTAACGCCAGCGCTTCCAGTCTTGCGGCCGTGGTTCAGGACAGCAGCGCTTCGGTTGACGAGCTTCGCATGAAATCCCGGCACATCGTCGAATACATCCGAACGGTCAAGGAGATCGCCAGCGAGGTCGAACAGTCCGCGACTCTCGGCATCCGGCAGCTGGAGGATCAGCTGATGAGGCTTCAAGGCATCCGGACGGATGTGTCGGACATCGGAACGCACATCGACTCTCTCCAATCCGCCGCTGAACGGGTGGACCAGATCGCGGATATGGTCCGCGAGGTGGCCGACACGACGAATCTGCTCGCGCTCAATGCCGCCATCCAGGCAGCGCAAGCAGGTGAACACGGCAGAGGCTTTGCGGTGGTGGCCAGTGAAGTGAAGAAGCTGGCGGATCAGACGAGGAGGATGGCCGTTGAGGTCTCCGAGATGATGCGGTCCGTGCGGAATGAGATCCAGGCAGTCTCCGGTGCAGTGCCGATGATCGCGACCGGCGTGATTGACGCCAACCTGAGCATGGAGCAGGCCAGCCAATTCTTCGGCTCGCTCGTGCAGGAGATGGGAGCCATCACGGCCAGGACCGGAGAGATCGAAACGGAATTGGCCGGTTCGGTACACATCCTGGAGGAAGTGGTGACGAGCATCTCGCAGGTCGCCGCGGCGAGCGAGGAATTGAATCGCCTGACCGCCAAGCTGTGAGCAATCATTCGATACGTAATTATGAATTTGACGTCCACTATGATGCACAAGCATCATAGTGGATTTTTCTTATTTGGAGAGTCATAATAATAGAAGCATACATGCGGTGAGAATTTGCATGTATGCTCCCGGCGGAAGAATAGGCTATACTTCTTATTGACGGTATGTACCGTAGCTGAACGGTTGTTGCGGCGACTGGATCGGCAATGGCTGAGCTTGCGCGTTGATGCCGTAGGAGCCGCTGGACAGCTGCGAGATGATGCCCTGAACCTGGCTGTTCAGCTGATTGACCACATGGCTGAGCTGATTGATCTGCTGCGACAGCACCTGCGTCTGGTGGATCATCTGTTGCAGCTGGTTGGCCGAGTGACGTTCGCGCTGTGCGAGCTGTTCGAGCTGCACGGCATTTTGTTGCTCCGTGCGCGACAGCATCGTGGCCAGGGAAGTCATCTGTTGCTCTTCCCGCTGCATTTGCTCGGCCATCTGGGTGATCTGATTGGTCAGCTGTTGTACCTGATAGCTCATTTGCTGCAAAGTGAGATTCCTCCTTTGTGATTTGCACGATCATCGTGCATATCTGGTGAACGATCATTATTGTGATCATTATCGCGCAAATTATTCCATTATTCCTTAAATATGCCTGAATGATCTCGATCGCGGGAGATGCGCCGTTCATCATCGCACTCGCCAATAACCGCGATATGCATATCCTGCAGGAAGGTGAGAATGTGTCCGCAACGCCCGAGACGCTGCAAAAACTGGTCATCTTGCATACGAATGATCTTCACAGCCACTTTGAGCCGATGCCCAGGATCGCCGCCTACATCGACCAGCATCGTCAGTTGCTCGGCAACGATGAACTGCTCGTCATCGATTGCGGGGATCATATGGATCGTGCGTTCCTGGAGACGGAAGGCAGCGACGGACAAGCGAATATCGCCGTGATGAATGCCACCGGCTACGATATTGCGGTTCCAGGCAACAATGAAGGCCTGACATTCACGGTGGAGACGCTGCAGAAGCTGTATGGCGAACTGGCTGATTTCCCGGTTGTCGGAAGCAATATGTTCCTTAAGGACAGCGGAGAGCTTCCCCCTTGGTTACAGCCGTATCAGATCGTGAAGAGGGGAAAGCTGAACATCGGCATCATCGGCGTAACGATCAATTATCCTATCGTCTATGAGCTGCTCGGCTGGGACGTGCGCGATCCGTTCGAGATCGTGGCGAGGCACGTCGCGCAGCTCCGCCCCTCTGTACATATCCTGATCGTGGTTTCTCATCTCGGCCTGGACAATGACAAGCGGATGGCCCAGGAAATTCCGGGCATCGACCTGATCCTCGGCGGGCATTCCCATCATCTGCTGGAGGAGCCGCTGATGATCGGCGATACGACGCTGTGTGCAGCCGGCAAATTCGGTTCGCATATCGGCAAGGTCGAGCTGCTTTATGATCACTCGGCGGGACGCATCGCAGAGCGAAGCGGAGGATGCGTCCAGACGGAGCATCTTCCCGCATCCTCCGAGATCATCTCGATCATTCATCATTACCGCCTGATCAGCGACAAGAACATGCGCCAGGTGGTGACGACGATCGACGAAGAGCTGGACATCAGCTGGAATCAGGAGTCCCGCCTGGGCAACCTGCTGGCGGACGGCCTGCGCACCTGGTGCGGCGCGGACATCGGCATCGTCAACGCAGGGCAGCTGCTGGGCAAGCTGGAGGCTGGCGCGGTGACGCGAAAGATCCTGCACGAGATCTGTCCGTCCCCGATCAATCCTTGCAGGATGATCCTGTCGGGAGCGGAGATCCGGGAAGCTCTGGAGCAGTCCCTGCTTGCGGACTATCAGGATAAACCGATCCGCGGCTACGGGTTTCGCGGACTGGTGCTCGGGACGCTCTGCGTCTCCGGGATGACGATCGAAGCGGACGCCCGGGGGCCTGAGATGCACAAGATCTCTCACATCCGGATCGGCGACCGTGAACTGACTGACGATCAGAAGGTCGTGGTCGGCACGATCGACATGTTCACCTTCGGCATCGGTTATCTGTCGCTCAGCCGCGGCAGGGACATCGAATATTTCTTGCCTGAATTTCTGCGAGACGTGCTTTTGCACCAGCTGATGGACGCTGAGCGAATCGCCCTGAGCTCCAGGAGGAATTGGATCCTGAGGAATTGACCGAAACATGCGCCTATGGTCCCGGATGCTCAAGACTTCACCGTGAAAAATGTTGCCCTGAAAGAGATTATCCATTACTCTAAAAACTAGGATTGCCGAGATCGATGGGATGTGAAATAAGTGCGGCTGGTATCTATTAACCATGTCAAACCAGGAATGAGATTGGCCAGATCGATCTACAACGATGAAGGTCTGATCCTGCTGGGCGCGCATGTGGAACTGAATGAAACGATGATCAAGCGTCTGGCGATGCTGGGCGTACACCGTCTGTATATCCAGGACAGTCGGGCGGATGACATCGACATCCATGATCCGATCAGCGAACAGACGCGCGCGGAAGCGTTGATCACCATCCGTTCCAACTTCCAGAGATTTATGGATGAAGCGAAGTCCGGCCGCGTCCAGAACAATCTGAACCTGGGCAGGGATTTCCGTCGCGTTCTGGATCTGATCATCGATGAATTGAAGAGCCATGATCAGGCGATGATCATGCTGAATGCGATCCAGGGCGCTGATCATTATCTGTACCAGCATTCCCTGAACGTCTGCCTGTATGCGATCATGCTTGGCTCCGCGCTGGGATATTCGCGGGATCAGCTTGGCGTGCTCGGGATGGGAGCCATGCTGCATGATATCGGCAAGACGATGACTCCTCAGCACATCCTGCTGAAGCCTGACAAGCTGACCGAAGAGGAAATGGCCATCATGCGCCAGCATACGGATGACGGGTTCCGCATATTGAAGGATATCCCGAATATATCATTACTATCCGCCCATTGTGCGCTTCAGCATCATGAGCGGCTGGACGGCTCCGGATATCCGCGCGGCCTCAAGGGCGACGAGATCCACGAATATGCCAGGCTGTTGGCCATCGTCGATACCTTCGATGCGATGACATCCTATCGCGTCTATAAGCCTGCCGCGTTGCCGCACGAAGCGGTCGAGGTGTTGTACGCCGGCGCCGACCTGCTGTACGATATGGAGATGGTCAACATCTTCCGCGATCGCGTGGCCATCTACCCTCCGGGTACAACGGTGGAGCTGAACACCGGCGAGATCGGCATCGTGGTGGATATCAACTCCTCTCTGCCGCACAGACCGGTCGTTCGCATCATCGCGGATCCGGAAGGACAGGAAGTCAGGGATATCTATGAGATCGACCTGTCCAAGAAGCTGAATGTGACGATTGTGAAAGTGATCGATGGTCTGTTTTTGCGTTGACCGATTGGTTGACGGATCGATAGATGGATATTTGATATAGATTCATGGATATGGCCTGATTGGGAAAAATAGTGACATGCTTGTAAAGGATGACGAACGACATGATCAGAATTGAACCGCGAGCAGAGCCGTTTCGGCCGGAGACGGATCCGTGGGATCCGATCCACTCGCTGCAGAAATATAACCGATATGTGTTGACCAGCGTCGAGATGACGGTGACGAACCTGTGCAACATGCGCTGCGAGCATTGCGCCGTCGGCGACCTGCTGGTGGCCAGCGAAGGCGATACGTTGCCGATCGACCTGGTCCTGAAGCGCCTGGATGAAGTGGAACATCTGAAGACGATCAGCATCACCGGAGGTGAGCCGTCCTTCAGCGACCGGACGATCGACCGGGTCATCCTGCCGATCCTTCGCTATGCCCGGGAGCGCGGGGTCTATTCACAGATGAACTCCAATCTGACGCTGGATTACGGGAAGTATGAGAAGATCGCGCCATATCTGGATGTGATGCATATCTCCTACAATTACACCGATGCAAAGGACTTCCACGAGATCACGTTTGCTCGCTCGTCCCACCCGGTCTCACCGCTGGCGGCTGGCAGACTGTACGAGCGGATGATCGAGAATGCGCGGAAGCTGAGCGAAGGCGGTCTGTTCGTCTCGGCCGAATCGATGATCAATTATCGCACGCATCGCCATCTGCCGGAGATTCATCGGCACATCGTGGAGATGGGCTGCAAGCGGCATGAGGTCCATCCGATGTATCCGAGCGCATTTGCCGCCGGGCTGCCGAAGCTGTCGCTGCAGCAATTCCGGGAGGCGATCCACTCGCTGCTCGATGCGCGGAACCGGGACATCTGGATGCTCTTCGGCACGCTGCCCTTCTTCCGCTGCAGCGAGGATCCCGAGGACCACGAACTGCTGAACCGGCTCATCCGCGAGCCGAACCTGACCGTGCGCAACGATCCGGATGGACGGAACCGGCTGAACGTTAATCTGTTCACCGGAGATGTGTTCGTGACGGATTTCGCCGATGTGCCCGCGCTGGGCTCGATCCTGCGCGACAAGCTGGACGACGTGTTTGATCGCTGGACGCAGGAGCATCCCCTGAACCGGACGATCAATTGCCATTGCCCTGCCGCACGCTGCTGCGGACCGAATCTGCTCGTGGCGGACATGTATTATTCGGGTGTCGATTTCAAGAAACGCAGGGCGGTTATCTGATCGGAACAGACGGGACACAGGCGATCATCGGTGCCGATACTGGCATCTCCTCTCAAGGATCATCGGTGACCATCGTGCCGGGATGGTCATATGCCCGCTGGGATTATGGAATGGAACGTTGCAGAGCCGTGATCGGATCACAGCGATCATCGATATGGCCGGTGCCGACGCTGGCTTCTGATCGCAGGAATCATCGATTTCTACAGCGCAGCTGCGGTGATCTGACCATAGCCAGGAAGATACGGTTGGTGAAGACTGGTGTAAGTACCCGGTTCTTTTCAATGCTGGAAGGATCGTGATGATTGGGACAAGCTTCGGAATCGAGAGGTGTCTACATGACGCGAAGAACGTTGATGATAATCGTGTTGGGTCTGGGTTTTCTCTATGCCTTGTTCACCATTGGCTTGCCGTTTCTTCTGGCGCTGGTTGTTGTCCTGTTCATGGAGCCGTTTACCAAGCTGATCATGCGCTACACCAAGCTGGGGCGCAATGCCGCGGGGATGATCTCCTCTACGGTATTTACCTTGTTCTTGCTTCTGGCAGCCTATCTGATCGGGGTGAAGATTTTCTCCGAGCTGATGAGCTTCATCACTTATGCCAGGGACAATTTCCACCTTGTCTCCGAATATATCCAGAAATTGTCCATCAACACAGATCTGCTGTATGAGACATTGCCGCCAGAAGAGGCCGACAGCCTGGCTGCGACCATACAGGCGGGCACGGACGCCTTGATCCGCGGGGCGCAGAGCCTGCTCTCCAGCCTGTCGGGATTTGCCCTGAATTTTGCGAAGCAGATTCCGGGGTTGTTCGTCTTCTTCCTGTTCTTCATCGTGGCGGTGTTCCTGTTCAGCATCAGCCTGGAGAGGATGAAGCAGGGCTTCCTGTCGGTGTTCGAGGAGCAATCCCGTCCCAAGGTGGACACGGTGCTCGGGAACTTGCGGGGCTCGATCTTCGGCTTCGTGCGAGCCCAGCTGTTTTTCTCGCTCATGACCTACGTCCTGACGCTGATCGGGCTGCTCATCCTTGGCATCGACCATTCGTTTGCGATCGCTTTCCTCGTGACGCTGGTCGATCTGCTGCCGATCCTGGGCGTCGGCTCCTTCCTCGTGCCCTGGGCGATCTATCAGGCGCTGATCAGCAACTGGTTCATCGCCATCGGACTGATCGTGCTGTTCATCGTGATCACCGTCATCCGCCGCATCATCGAGCCGAAGGTGCTGGGCGACGCCGTGGGCATCAGCGCGTTGTCCGCCCTGATCAGCCTGTACATTGGCTACGAGCTCATGGGCGTCATCGGCCTGTTCTTCGGGCCGGTCGTCGTGCTTGTCTATCAGGCGATGCGCAAGGAAGGCCTGCTGAACATCAAGATCAAGCTGGAGTAGATGGGGGCATCAGCCTGGACCTCGGGCTGGTCATCGTGCTCGTCTATCAGGCGATGCGCAGCGAAGGCTTGCTGCAGCATGATCAAGCCGGAGCAGATGCCGTCATCGGGTTGTTCTTCGGGCTGGTCATCGTGCTCGTCTGCGAGGCGATGCAAGCATGAAAGGCCTGACACAACAGGATCAGATCGAAGCAGCAGCTTCACCACCATATCCCTTTCGATTGAGAAACGCAGCTTCGCCGGTAAGGCGGGGCTGCGTTTTTGGCTGTACGCCCAGTATGGGCTTCATCTCTCATGCTTTTTCCGCGCTTGATGATCCGCTGAGACACGATGATATCTGCACTCACGCCTTATGAAGCGCCTCTGACTGACCGAGAGAAGATTCTCTTGTCTCTCACGCCCCTTCGACCGTCTATCTCCCGCCTGATACACGATGATATCTGCACTCACGCCTTATGAAATGCCTCTGAGTGACTGAGAGAAGAATTTCTCGTCTCTCACGCCCCTTCGACCGTCTATCTCCCGCCTGATACATTATTTTATCTTTTCTCAGCCAGGTGACCGGGCAAGCGTTTCGGCGTTTAGGCGCGAACTGGGCGTTTACCTATGACACATGATGGGCGATTGACATATGTTAAAACATGGGCGTGAGGGCGGATGCCCTGCGCACAAATCTGTCGAGAAACAGAGGAGGACGGTATACTTGGAAGCTCCAAAACCACAAGCGAAGCCTGTTCAGCCAGAGAAGACGGAAGCCAAGCAAGTCGAGCAAGCGAAGCCGGCAGAGCAAACGAAACCAGCCGCCACCACCAAGCCAACCGAACAGGTGAAGCCGATAGAACAATCAAAGCCAAACGAGCAGGTGAAGCCGGTTGTCCATGTCAAGCCGAATACCACAACCCCAAGCGCGGCCGGGGGCAATGTGTCGCCGTCGCCAAACATGTTCCAGGGGGCAAGCACGAACGTAACGCCAACGATCAGCCCTGCAGCGAATACGAACATGCAGCCGTTGAACGCTCCGTCAGGTCCATCATACGGGATGGCAGCTTTCCCATACCCGAACGTAGGCGCAGCGGGCGGAGTGAATCCGGCGCTCACGGCGGCGTCCATACTGACTTACATGCCTAACCTGCCGGTGTATCCGAACCCGATGTTGACCGCCCAGCAGACAGCCAATCCGTCGCCCGTTGCCAATATTAATGCCAACATCAAGGCCCAGGCCACCAACCAGCCAATTCCGTTGCCGATCCCGGAAGCCGCCCAGGATCCTTACCGCTACTACGAACCGTTCGTCGGCCCCTATGACCCTTGCCCGCCGATCACGGTGAAGCGCTATGTTGTGCCGATCAACCAGTACCTGAATTTCCAGCCGCCTGGCCTTCCCCAGTTCGCTCCCGCCGAAGCGTTGAGAAGAGGCACCCTGTGGCCTTTGTTGTCTAGCCCGTATGAGCCCGAATATTGAACGCGACGAAAGGAGAGGACTCAAGAAGATGAAGATGAAGCTGGACAATGAATATTACCGCAGGCTGCATGAGATGCAGGCGATCGATTTTACGCTGGTGGAGTTGCAACTGTATCTGGATACGCATCCTCAGGATATGCAGGCTCTGCAACAGTTCAACCACTTCAGCCAGGTGAGGAGGAAGCTGGCGCAGGAATTCGAATCGATGTACGGCCCGCTGCAAAACTTCGGCAACAGCTACTCGGGCTTCCCATGGCAGTGGAACGACACACCCTGGCCATGGCAAGTGTAGATTCAGGCAATACGGAAACTGGGAGGTAAGACAACCATGTGGATTTATGAGAAGAAACTGCAATATCCGGTGCGCGTCAGCAAATGCGACCCACGCATGGCCAAATTCCTGATCGAGCAATACGGCGGCGCGGACGGAGAATTGGCAGCGGCGCTGCGCTACCTGAACCAGCGGTACTCGATCCCGGACAAAGTGATCGGGCTGCTCACGGACATTGGCACGGAGGAATTTGCACATCTTGAGATGATCGCGACGATGGTTTACAAACTCACGAAAGACGCAACTCCGGAGCAGTTGAAGGAAGCGGGGCTCGGCGACCATTACGCGAACCATGATCGGGCGCTGTTCTATAACAACGCATCGGGAGTGCCGTGGACGGCGGCCTACATCCAGGCGAAGGGTGATCCGATCGCCGATCTGTACGAGGACATAGCGGCGGAGGAGAAAGCTCGCGCCACCTATCAATGGCTGATCGACATGACGGACGATGTGGACCTGCAGGACAGCCTCAAATTTCTGCGGGAACGCGAGATCGTTCACTCCCTCCGCTTCCGTGAAGCGGTCGAGATCATCAAGCAGGATCAGCAGACGAAGAAAGTCTTCGCCGTCAACAAACCGAAATGAGCGATGCGATCCATCGCACAATGACAGACTCCCGCGGGTGAATGGGCTCGCGGGAGTCTGGTGCTTTCTGGAGTCGGGTTTGCAACATCAATCGATAGCGGAAGTCGGAATGTCTCTATTTGGAGAAAAAACGCCAAATATCAAACATAGAGGAAGTGTCATTGTCGTTAAGTCTGAAGATAGCGGAAGAAAATGCGGCAAAACGCTGCAAAAGAATCAAATAAGGACATTTCGACTTCCGTTAATATTGGGAAAATTGGCTTTTTGAGCGAATAAGATCATTTGTACTTCCGCTAACCAAGACCGGTGAGCGAATTGCGATGGGAACAGTGTGGGGCATGTGCGCAGAACTGAAAAAACGATTGGGTGCGTGATTCCGCAAAAATATGTGGGTGCCGAAAATCCAGGTCCGAGCAAAATCTCAAAAGGCCAGGCAGGGGCAGGCAACAGGCCCGCCACCAACTTGGCCTAACACGTCTGGCTAGACGTGACGTCGTGAAGCGCAGTCGGAAAAGGGAGCGTCGAGTCTGAAAGCCGCCTGATCAGCAGCTTGGCGGGATCCGTGATTCGGAAACCGCTGAGTGGCAGACAAGGACGGAATCAGGGATACGGAAACCGCTGAGTGGCAGACAAGGAATGCACGGTTCCCTCGTCAAGCCTGCAGCTGTTTATACAGCCATTTGGCGTATTCCAGGGGGCGGATGATGGCGGTGCGGTAGGCCTCCAGGTCGTTGATCTGCAGGAAGATGTTGCGGCCCGGCTTCGGGTTGATCTCGATCAGCCACACATGTCCGTCGGGATCGACGGCCAGATCGAGCGCCAGTTCGCACAGCCTGCCGTATTCCAGCTCAAGCTGATCCACGATATCCATGGCCAGCTTCTCCGCCGTCTGACGGATCTTCTCGATCGTCTTGTCGCTTGCGAACCTCTGCCTGAGCAGCTTCTCCATCTCGATCGCCCTGCCCCCGCCGTGGAGGTTGCTCGTGACGCTGCGGGCCGCGCCGATCCTTCCGGCACAGCCTGTCACTTCCCATTCCCCCTTGCCGTTCTTCTGCACGAGCATGCGGAAATCATGCACCCGCCGATTGCTCAGCATGATGTCGATGCCCTGCTGCATCAGATAGACTCGCCCGTACACCCAGCTGTACGCCTTGCGCAGCATCGCGCGCGTGCTGAGTGTCAGCTCCGGGATGATCCGGCGGTGAGCATCTCTCCCCTGGATCAGATAGGTGCCGTCACCCCGCTTCTCGATGCGCAGGATGCCACGGCCGCCCGTACCGTTGACCGGCTTGAGGAAGACCACGCCATGCTTCGCCAGGAACGACAGCAGTCCCCGCCCTTCCATGAACAGCCTCGTATCCGGCAGATGCGGACTGATCGCCGGATTCTGCGAGAAGAGCTGATGGATGCGCCATTTGTTCGACAGGGGGCGGTTCAGATAATGCAGCTTCGGGTAGCGGCTACGGAAGAGTCTAAGCTGCTTGAACCGTTCGGTCGGCTGATAGCGGCACCGGTCGAAGATCATATCGGGAAAATCCGTCCACGTTCGCCTCCAACGCCGATTCTCCGGATCATACCGCAAGGCCTGGATGCGGGCGTGCTCATGATCCACATCCTCAGGCGTAAACAGAAAAGCATCGATTCCCATACGCTTCGATTCGGTGAGCAAACGGCGAATATACGGCAACTCGTCGATCTGTTTCTGGTCGTTCAGATACAAGGTCATGACGCCCAACTTGAGCTGGGACACAAGCAGTCACCTACTTCATGGGGATAATGAACAGGCTGTGTTCGGGGCGGTTGCCGAAGCAACAGCATTGGTAAACACAGCCAATGCATAACAGGCTTACGTCATCAGAGTGATATCCGTTAATCCTAAGCTTTCTTCGTCTTTCCCTTCACCTTGCTGGCCAGGTACTTGCAATACAATACGGTGTTTTCAAGCGATTTGGCCCTGATATGAGGCTCATCGAACTTCATCGGCTTGGAATTGGCTTCGAAGAACCAGGGACTGCCATTGGCATCAACCCCGATATCCATCGACATCTCACCGATCAACGAACGGTTGCTGGCTTCGATCTGACGCGCAATATCCACGGCGGCCTTCCTGACGCGTGACAGGATGCGGAGGGCTTCATCCTCCCCGTAGGCTGCGCTGAGCAGCTTGAGCGGATCATCGATCGTCCCGCCGCGCGGCACATGGGTCGTGATGCTCTTGCTTCCCGCGAGCCGCGCGCCGATGCCGGTCAGACTCCAGACGCCTTTCTCATTTTTCTGCACGAGCACCCTGAGATCGAATGGCCGTTTCTTGTACCTGGGAAGCAGGATGCCCTGCTGCACGATGTAAGGCTCGCTCCCGATCAACTCCTGAAGCTTGGCCTTGAGGCTCTTTAGCGTTCGGAAGCGGTAGCGTGCGGCGGATTTGCCTGTCTGCACGCTCAGCCGGTAGGTCGCTTCGCTGCCGCCGCGGCGGCGTACCTGCATGATGCCCTTGCCCGCCTTGCCCGCCTCCGGCTTCAGATAGATGAGCGGAGACCGGGAGAACATCGAACTCAGTTTGACCTTCGGCCCCCATTGCACCGTATGCGGGACCAGCTTGCTGGTCTTCTGGGATTGACGCAGCCACTCGATCAGTTGCCATTTGTTGAAGAAGGACGGGTTATAGAAACGGATCCGCGGGTGCTCCATGCATTGCCGGATCACTTCCTGCACCTCAGGATCCAGCTCATCCTTGCGGTAGGGCAGCCTGTTGTAGATGACCGATGGCCGGGGAATCTGCTGGCGCACCCAGGTGCCGGTATGCTTGTCGTAGGAGTAGCCGGTGACCGTCCTTCGCCTGATCTTCAGATCCCTGGGCGTCACGACATAGATCGGAACGCCGTGCTGCTGTCCGGTATCGATCAGATCGACAAAATTCTGCGAATTGCCGCGGAACGGCTTCAGGTCATCGTGCATCGCGAGGATCGCGATGACGGCCTGCCGGGTGCGCGGCTTCGCCTGCTCATGATTCGTCTCCATCAGTCCTCACTCCCGGATCGGAACTTGCTGAGATACATGCAGTGCTCGAAGATGTAACGAAGCGACTGCCTGCCCTGTTGCTTGAGTGCCGGATGCTTGAAGATCGATCGTCCCGGCTTGGCGTTCGCCTCGAACATCCAGATCTGGCCGTTCTTGTCGATCCCGATATCGAATCCGATCTCGCCGACGCGGTGGCGCGACTTGCGCTCGATCACCTCCGCCAGCTTGATCGATTCCCGCTTCGCTTTGTCGAGGATCTCGTCGGCGCGAGAACCGAAGGCCATCGTCAACGCCTGTTCCGGCGTCAGCAGCTTGCCGCCGTTGCGCAGGTGGGTGGTGACGCTGCCTCGCCCCGCCTTCTTGGCGCCGATGCCGGCCACAACCCACTCATCCGCACGATTCTTGTTCAGGTGGAAGCGGAAATCGATCGGGCAGCGGTCGATCTCGATCAGGCGTATGCCCTGCTGGCACACGTAACGGTTGAGCGACGGCGCCCTTCTGCTGATCGCCTGCCGCAGCTCGGCGAACCGGCTGAACTTCAGCAACGTGTTATGTCCGTTGCTTCGGTATCGCAGGTAGTAGCCGCTCTTCGGCTTCCAGGTCAGCCGCATGATGCCTCTTCCCAGGCTGCCGGAGGTTGGCTTCAGATAGACGAGGTGATACTTCGTGAGCATCTCTTTCACCTGCTGATAGGTCGGGGCGGTGATCGATTCCGGCACATGCTGCTCCGCATCCGGCTCGCCGGACAGCAACGCGTAGACCTCGGCCTTGTCGAAGAAGCTCCAGTTGAAGATCGGGATGCCGCGCCTCTGGAAACGCTCCTTGAGCGCTTCCATGGTGGGAAGGCGCTCGCTTCGCCTGCTGCCCATGCGATTGTACACGACATCGGGCAGGGGCACGGTTTTCTTCGTCCAACCGCTGCCTGAGATGAAATAGGCGTTCATCGTCTCGTCGGACCAGTTCACATCATTTGGGTGAAAGGCGCAGAAGAACGATTTTTTGTGTCCGGCGAGGATATAGGGTCGGACATTGCTCCTTGGGCCAGGCGGACGACTCGATGTCATCAGTCCGATCAGCGGTCCGATGCGCAGCCCGTTTGCGCCATCGCGAACGGCGTAACACATGCCGGTGCCAGGCACCAACAGCTGGCGCTGGAGATTCGCGGGCAGATACAGATGGTTGCCCGCCCTTCTCAGGATGCGGATGGGCGCTTCCAGCGAACGCTTCCCCAGGCTGATCCGCAGCATCTTGCTGACTGACAGTTGCAGGTCGGCCAGCAGCGAACGGGTGATGTAGACAGTTTTGTCGGAACGGTACGTGACATGGACCCTCAAGGTGGTCAAACTCATTGGGCTAACCCTCCTAAATGCCTGTCGAGCAAATAAATCGCATAGCTTATCAGATTGTGGACACTGGCCTTGCTTCTGCTTGCGTCATGCAGCTGAGTGAAGATGGAGCGGCCAGGCTTGGAATTGACCTCGAGTATCCAGACCCTTCCTTCCCTGTCAATGCCAAAATCAATGCCGAGCTCCATGAGCGGACCGGCCTGCTTCTCCAGCTGCAAAGGGATGAGACATGACAACTTTTCCAGGTCGCTGACGATCATCCCGGTGGTCACTTCATCGTATTGCTCGCTCAGAAACGGGAGCAAGGGGCGGGACTCGCCGCCGCCATGGATGTTCGCCGTGAGGCTCCCGGGGCGGCCGAGGCGAACGGCCATTCCGGTCATCTGCCACTTTCCGTCTCCGCCCTTCTGCACGAGCGAACGTACGTCAAACGACCTCCCTGAGGAGGTGGTGAGATCAAGCGACTCCTGGAGCAAATATCGCTTGCAGCTGACAAATGCGTTCAGCCACCGGATCAGCTGCGACAAGGAATCAAAGGTTGCGCTCAGCGGCCTGTTCAGCGCATCCCTGCCGCTCACCTCGTAACGGCCTGACTCGAGCCTGGTGATGCGCAGGACCTTCTTCCCGTGCGAGCCGGCGTTCGGCTTCAGGATGCATGCTCCGCGGCTGTCGAGCCACCCCGATAGCTGGAGGATGTCGGTCAGTTGCTCCGTCTCCGGCAAGTACGGGCGAAGTTCGGGATGCTGGCTGAGCATCTCATGCACTTGCCACTTGCCGCCGAGGCCGCACAGGACGCAGCGAACCTTCCTGGACCGTCGCAGGCGGTTGATCGCCTGCTTGTAACGGAGATATTGGGTTCTGCCGGAATAGAAGCAGCGGTCGTAGATAACCGGCGGCACCGGCTTATGGACCCTGATCCATCTGCCCTCGTGGGCGATGAATTGGTAGCCGCTGACTTCCATGGTGTTCCAGTTCGTGTGAAGCGGGTCGAAGACGATGACGTCCACCCCGGCCTGTTCACCGATCCTGCTCAATCTGCGATAGAAGCCCCGGTCGCTGAACGGCGGCGAGCTGCGTCGGGGCGTGCGGCTTGTGACGACCATGATGCCGAGTGTTTTGCGTTCCATGATATTCCTCATCGCATTCACCTACATTCCTGACAATGCCCGGCTGTACAGCAGCATCTTCTTCACCGACGGTCTGATCTTCCCGGAAGACAGAGGTGTGCCGTCCATCTTGGAGGGCTTGGAGTTGACCTCCAGCAGCCATACTCTGCCGGTGCTGTCCACGGCCAGATCGATGCCCAACTCGGCAAAATGGTACGGCATCTCGCTGTCCAGCACCCGGGCGATGTCGATGGCAGCCTTCTTGAGCGTGACATAGACGTTGGCGACAAGGTGAGAAGGGAGATTCGACTGCATGAGGGCAAGGCGCGCAGCGCACAGCTTGCCGCCCTGCGCAACGTTGGAGACGAAGCTCTGACTGTTCGCGATTCTTCCGACGATCGAGGTGATGGACCATTCGCCCTTGTGGTTTTTTTGGACCAATGCACGAAAATCGACAGGCCGATCCAGCACGGTGATCAGGGCAAGTCCCTGCTGAATCAGATAACGCTTCCCCTGAACCTTGCTTTTGATCGTCGGAAAGGCTTTTAACAGGGAGGAGTAGGTTCTGCGCACCGATCCGTTCACGCTGGCGAACTGGCAGATGATGCGGCTTCCTTCCCGCGATACGCGGATGATCCCTTTGCCCAGGCTGCCGGTGACAGGTTTCAGGAAGACGCAGCCATAGCGTTTGCACATGTTGTTTAACTGCTCGTATTTTGTGAAAAGATGGGACTCAGGAAGCAGCCGCCGCACCGCGGAATCGCGAGCCAGCGCGCTGAAGACGTCGTTTTTGTCGAGGAATTTTTCGTTGAACACATGGCCGTTGTGCCTGGATTTTACATGCAGGAAAAATTGTTGTACGCTATCCTTGTTTTCCAGCTTTCTTGTGGTCAGCCGGTTATAGACGATGTCGGGAATCGGAAATCTCATCCGTTTGAAGTGTTGTGAAGCATAGCGCAGTCCGTCCACATCCGACTCGGAGATCCCGTCGGGCGTGAAGAAATAAACGAGCCCGCCATAGTTCAGGCTTGCTCCATGCAGTTCCTTGCAGAAGGCCGTGACATTGCCGAAGGGGCGATCCGGACTGTCTGACATGCTCGGGAGCATGACGCCAATCGCGGGTCCGATGACGATGGTCCTGGTGCGGTCCTCGTACGAGACGCGCAGGATGTCCCCGTGAGCGAGGCCAAGGTTGTCAGCGATGCTTTCGGTCATGCGCAGCACATTCCGGCGACTCCGCGGAAGAGGCGCGACCTGCACCTGCAGCCTGCGCGAGCCGAATCGCAAGCTGAGCGTGCGATGGGTCGGGATATGCAGCCTCTTGATGATGGCTGCGCTCATGTGCAAGTACTCTTCGGGGGAGAGGCCGGAGTTCAGGACATGAATTTCCGTTTTAACCGAAGACATGCTGGATCTCCTTCTTGCTTTAGACGTATGTACTTCATCATATGTCCTGTTAAAATTCTTGGTGAATAAACTGGACGCTGGGGGCTGAGCAGTGGAAAATGCAATATTCGTAGCGGTCAGCATCACGGTTGCGGCCATTATCGGGTACATCACCAA
>Ga0207747_1000986_pt1 | contig 23959 bp, 19 predicted proteins | sample HigsolmetaGSP11D_FD_184839 | JGI IMG/M metagenome (GOLD analysis project Ga0207747, IMG submission 184839) | High solid enriched microbial communities from the Joint BioEnergy Institute, USA - SP1-1-D (SPAdes) | ecosystem: Engineered > Bioreactor > SSF (Solid state fermentation) > Aerobic >...
ATTACCCAAAACTTAGCGAAAATAAAAACAGCTTAGGGGAACCTCGAATTTCCCCTAAGCCATCCGATTACATATTACCAAATAATGTCACTAGAATTTATTCACCAACACCATTTGACAAAGAACCAAAAAATTCGCCAAACCGATGTTTCCATCGATTCGGCGAATTCAAGTTTCCTTCTTACATTTGTTTCAACTCATCTAAACGTTTTTTCACTGCGTCGTATTTTTCTTCGTAATCTGCAAGTTTTTCCCGTTCTTTTGCAACGAGGGCTTCCGGCGCTTTTTTCACGAAATTCTCATTGGAAAGCTTGCCAGTTACTAGTTTTACTTCTTTTGCCCATTTATCCAACTCTTTTTCGAGGCGGGCAATTTCTTCTTCCAAGTTAATGAGTCCTGCAAGCGGCAAGAATAATTCGGCACCTGTTACAACTGCTGTCATTGCTTTTTCAGGCGCTTCAATATCCACTGCGATGACTAATTGTTCCGGATTGCAAAAACGTTCAATATACGCTTTATTTTCTTCCAAAATGTTTACGGTTTCTGCATCTTTTGCCTTAATGTATAGCGGCACTTTTTTGCTGATAGGCGTATTTACTTCGGCACGGATATTGCGCACAGAACGTATAATGTCCATAAGAAGTTTCATTTGGCTCGATTCTTCTTTGAAATTGAATTCTGGGCGGACTTTTGGCCATTCAGCAACGGTAATGGATTCTCCTTGATGTGGAAGATGTTGCCAAATTTCTTCTGTGATAAATGGCATCATTGGATGTAAAAGGCGCATTGTATTGTCAAGCACATATGCGAGTACGGAACGAGTTGTTAGTTTTGCTGCTTCATCATCACCGTATAAAGGAAGTTTCGCCATTTCAATATACCATGAACAGAAGTCATCCCAAATGAAGTTGTATAACTCACGGCCCACTTCACCGAATTCATAGCGCTCTGCTAAATCAGTAACTTTCTCAATTGTTTCGTTTAAGCGAGTTAAAATCCATTTATCGCTGACATTTAAATCGCCTGTTAAATCAATTTCTTCGTATTTTAAACCGTTCATATTCATGAGGGCAAAGCGGGATGCATTCCAAATTTTATTGGCAAAGTTCCAGACAGCTTCCACTTTCTCATTTGTATAACGAAGGTCTTGGCCAGGTGAAGAACCTGTTGCTAAGAAATAGCGCAAGGAATCCGCACCATATTGGTCAATGACATCCATTGGGTCAACACCGTTACCAAGAGACTTACTCATTTTGCGTCCTTCGCCATCGCGTACCAAACCGTGAATAAGTACATCTTTAAATGGACGTTTGCCGGTAAATTCGATTCCTTGGAAAATCATGCGAGCTACCCAGAAGAAGATGATGTCATAACCTGTTACGAGCGTATCTGTTGGATAATAGCGTTGATACAATTCGCTGTTTGTATCCGGCCAGCCCATTGTAGAGAATGGCCATAAGGCACTGGAGAACCAAGTATCCAATACATCCGGATCTTGCGTCCAATTTTCCGCATCTTTTGGCGGTTCTTTGCCAACGTAAATTTCGCCGGTTTCATTATGATACCAAGCAGGAATTTGATGGCCCCACCAAAGCTGACGGGAAATGCACCAGTCGCGAATATTTTCCAACCAATGCAAATACGTATTTTCAAATCTTGGCGGCACAAAGTTTACTTTCTTGCCTTCTTCTTGTTGCAATTTCAATGCAGCTTCTGCAAGAGGTTTCATTTTTACGAACCATTGTTTAGATAAATATGGTTCCACGATGGCACCTGTACGCTCAGAGTGGCCAACAGAATGCACATGCTCTTCAATTTTGATTAAGTAGCCTTGTGCTTTTAAATCTTCCACGATTTGTTTGCGACATTCGAAGCGGTCCAATCCTTGATATTTTCCCGCTTTTTCATTCATTGTACCGTCTTCATTCATCACTAAAATGCGCTCTAAATTGTGGCGGTTGCCCACTTCAAAGTCGTTCGGGTCATGGGCAGGAGTAATTTTCACAACCCCTGTACCAAATTCCATATCCACATATTCATCAGCGACAACTGGAATTTCACGATTTACGAGCGGTAAAATGACTGTTTTGCCAATATACTGTTTGTAACGTTCATCTTCTGGGTGAACAGCTACCGCAGTATCTCCTAGCATTGTTTCAGGGCGAGTTGTCGCCACTTCCAAGTAGCCAGAACCGTCTGCTAGCGGATATTTCATATGATAGAAGGCACCAGGAATTTCTTTATAGATGACTTCAATATCGGATAAAGCTGTTTTTGCTTCCGGGTCCCAGTTAATGATGCGTTCGCCGCGATAGATTAAACCTTTTTCATAAAGGCGCACGAACACTTCTTTTACTGCATCGGATAATCCTTCATCCAATGTGAAGCGCTCTTTCGTATAGTCGAGGGAAAGCCCTAATTTTGCCCATTGTTCGCGGATTGTACTTGCATATTCTTCTTTCCATTCCCATGTTTTTTCAAGGAATTTTTCTCGTCCTAAGTCGTAGCGGCTAATTCCTTGTTCGCGAAGTTTTGCTTCCACTTTTGCTTGTGTCGCAATTCCTGCATGGTCCATTCCTGGAAGCCAAAACGCATCATAGCCTTGCATGCGCTTCATGCGGATAATGATATCTTGCAATGTCGTATCCCAAGCATGGCCAAGATGCAGCTTCCCTGTTACGTTTGGAGGCGGAATCACAATCGTATACGGCTTTTTCCCGCTGTTTGGTTGTGCTTCAAAAAATTTTCCTTCCAGCCACCATTTGTAACGACCTTGTTCAACAGACTTCGGATCGTACTTTGTCGGCATTGTCACGTTTTCTGTCATGACTGTTCCTCCTTTAGTTGAATCATATTTTGGCAAAAATAAAAACTCCTTAATCCGAAAAGGACGAAGGAGTTCTCGCGGTACCACCTTTTTTCCATTTAGACAATAAAAAGTCTAAACAGCTCTCATTTCGATAACGGTGTTGAACCGGCTTTTACTACTGAATTCATAAAAGCTGCTCCATGGCTACCTTCAAATGGGTGCATGCGGAAACTTCTCAGCTGCCGTTTCCTCTCTGTAGCATGCGTCCACATTTTACTCTTCCAATTCATTGCATCTACTCATATTCAACTACTTAAATCATTGTATAAAATTTAGAAGCAGTTTTCAAGTTCGAAGGAAATGAAAGGAGCGATTTCCATGTCATTTTTAAAAAAAAGAAGAAGAAGCTATAATCCTTGGCTTTTACCTCCTTGGCTCCGAAAAGTGCGCTTTTATGCAAAGCATATTTGCATTCCGATCACTGTATTTCAAGCAATTCACTTAGTTTTTGTTCCCACGACGGGCGATGTGCTATTGCTTTTCATTCTTGCACTCATCTCATGGATGTTGTGGACGGATATTATTTAAATTTTAAAAGGCTATAAGATTCTGAAAGCTCGTTGTAAAAATCATCCGTATCGGATGGGAATTTAAATCGTTCATCAATTAACAGTTTACTGGATGATTCCAACACTTGTTTTGCTTCTTCTTCTTTCCGGATTTTTTTCGCTTCATGAACTAAATTTAATTGTTGAATAGGCTCAACTGGCGTTAATGGACTTTCTTCTAACGTCTCTTCCAGCGGCTGATAAAAAGCTTCATAACTTGTTATAGATTCCTCTTCCACATCAGCAGTTGTCTGAAGCAAGCTTTGAACACTTTCCTTCTCTTTATGAAGTTCTTCGTGCACTAACGGATGTTCAAGAGTTGCTGGCGGCTGGTCACTTTTAACCCTTTCCAACACTTCTCCCGTATTGGCAGCCACAACCGCTACCCGCTCTGCCACTTTTTCTTCAGATTCCACTTGGGTCAAAGCGGTTTTCGGCTCATCGAATGTGCATTGGACTTCCCATTTAAAGGTACAGCTTGAGCCATCGTATACAAAGTAGGAAATATCATCGACAGAAAGATCCAGTTTACCATTTGATGCAATTTTTTCCTTTGGCAGATCCACTTCTAACGGCATGGAATGTTCAAAATATCCTTCATCGCCTTTTAAATCAATATATTCAATCAATGTACCTTCACTAAAACTCGGCTTAATGGCAGGATTAAATCTCACCGTTGCCTTAATATGATAAATGCCCGTCAAACGAATGGAGTCTTCCGTTTCCTCTTGCTGCCAGCGCGGGATGACTTGGACCGATACGACTTCTTCGACAATCCCATATTCTTTTGGAAAAATAAATTGCGTCATCATTTCCCAATCAATTTTTGCCATGTGTTCCCCTCCCGTACTACTCTATGCACGAAAAAAGGAAGTATGATAAAAGGCTTTTTAAAAATTTTTATATAACAAAAGAGTGCCTTCTCCTTCACAAGGAAAAGACACTCTTTGAATTATCGCGCTAATTTGGCGAATACTTTGTGGAACGCATCAATTGTTTTTTCGATATGTTCTTCTGTATGGGCAGTTGAAATAAATAAACCTTCAAATTGGGAAGGCGGTAAATAAATGCCTTCTTCCAACATGAGTCGATGATACTCTGCAAATAATTTCAAATCAGAAGTTTGGGCAGTTTTAAAATCAACGACATTTTCATTCGTCAAGAATAACCCAATCATGCTTCCTGCACGGTTCACTGTGTGTGGGATATTGTATTTCGTTGCTGCATCACGGATTCCCGCTTCCAGCATATCCCCTAACTTTTTAAAGTACTCATAAGTTTCAGGTGTTAAGCGGGATAACGTTTCAATACCCGCTGTCATGGCAAGAGGATTTCCTGAAAGTGTTCCTGCTTGATACACCGGACCACTTGGAGCTACTTTTTCCATGATTTCTCGTTTACCAGCAAAAGCTCCTACTGGAAGACCGCCGCCAACCACTTTTCCTAAAGTCGTTAAATCCGGTTCAATGCCGTAATAACCTTGGGCACAGTTATAATCTACGCGGAATCCAGTCATCACTTCATCAAAAATCAAAACGGTACCATATTGTTTTGTGATTTCGCGCAATCCTTCCAAAAATCCTGGTTTTGGCGGCACAACGCCCATGTTTCCAGCAACCGGCTCTACAATCACAGCAGCGATTTGTTCACCGATTTTTTCAAATGTTGCTTTTACCGCATCTAAATCGTTATATGGACAAGTTGTCGTATTTTTCGCAATATCTGCAGGAACCCCAGGGCTGTCTGGCAAGCCAAGGGTTGCGACACCAGAACCGGCTTTAATTAGCAAAGAATCACCATGTCCATGGTAAGAACCTTCAAATTTCAAAATGATGTCACGGCCTGTATATCCGCGGGCAAGGCGAAGGGCAGCCATTGTCGCTTCCGTACCAGATGAAACGAAGCGAACCATTTCCACAGAAGGAACCCGTTCAATAACGATTTTAGCCAATTGATTTTCGAGCAATGTTGGAGCCCCAAAAGAAGAGCCTTTTGCTGCTTGTTCTTGAATCGCCTTTACTACTTCAGGATGAGAATGGCCTAAAATTAATGGACCCCAGCTTAGCACATAGTCAATATATTCATTTCCATCAATATCTCGAATCATGGCGCCTTTTCCAGATTCAATAAAGACTGGATCACCATTGACCGATTTAAAAGCGCGGACAGGGCTATTGACCCCGCCAGGCATCAAATTCACTGCTTCTTGAAAAGCTTTAATTGATTTTTCATATGAACGCATATTACTTCTCCTCCAACCAACGAGCTACGTCTTTTGCATGATAAGTAATGATTAAATCGGCTCCTGCACGTTTCATTCCAACTAATGTTTCCAATACAACGGATTTTTCGTCAATCCAGCCATTGAGCGCTGCTGCTTTTACCATGGAATACTCTCCAGAAACGTTGTAAGCCACTACTGGAACTGGATAACGATTCTTAACATCGCGAATAATATCCATATAGGCAAGGGCAGGTTTCACAATTAAGAAATCTGCTCCTTCTTCAATGTCAGATTCCGCTTCACGGAAAGCTTCTAAACGATTAGCAGGATCCATTTGATACGTTTTGCGGTCGCCGAATTTTGGCGCTCCTTCTGCTGCATCACGGAATGGACCATAATAGCTGGAAGCATATTTTACTGCATAGGACATGATTGGCACATCTTGGAAACCGGCTTCATCTAAAGCTTTTCGAATGGCAATCACAAATCCATCCATCATATTAGAAGGAGCAATGATGTCCGCTCCAGCTTTTGCTTGGGAAACCGCTGTGCGAGCCAAAATGTCAAGGGAAGGGTCATTTAAGATTTTGTCTCCTTCCACTAAACCGCAATGGCCATGATCTGTGAATTCGCAAAGGCAAGTATCGGCAATGACCAACAATTCAGGATAGCGTTCTTTAATTTGTCGTGTTGCTTTTTGCACGATGCCATGGTCATGGAATGCGCCTGAACCTTGCGCATCTTTTTCAGCAGGAATGCCAAATAAAATAACCGCTGGAATGCCAAGGGATACGACTTCATCAATTTCCGCATTTAATTGGTCTAAAGAAAGCTGATAAACACCTGGCATGGATTTTACTGGATTTTTAATGTTTTCCCCTTCAATAACAAAAATCGGATAAATTAAGTCTTCCTTATGCAAATGATTTTCTCTTACCATTGAACGAATGGTTGCGTTTGCACGAAGTCTACGATGTCTTCTAAATTCTAATTGTGACATTACATTTCCTCTCCTTTTGCGATTGCATCTATGACAGATTGCATTGTATATGTTGCTGGAAAATATGTAACATGGGCACCATATTTTTCAACGGCACCTTTTGTGATATGACCGATGCAAGCAATTTTTGCTCTCTCCCATCCGACTTTAGGAGCTACATATTTATGAAAGCAATCCACAGCAGATGGGCTTGCAAAGATGATAATAGGCTGCTTGCTGCTTTCAATCATTTCTATTAATTGCATAGCGGATTCTTTATTTTCAATTGTTTGATATACTGTCCATTCATCAATTGGAAAAGGAAGCCCCTTTTTCAATGTATCCTTCGCTAATTGCCCCCGAATAAATAAGCATTTCGGGGATGAACCGCTGACGGAAGGGAATTCTTTGACGAAAGTATCCGCGCTGTAAACAGAAGGCATGAAATGGACATTGAACCCGTATCGTTTTAATAGTTCGGCCGTCTTTTCACCTACTGCTGCAATTTTACAAGAAAATTGGGATGAATTAAATTGAATACGCTTTATTTTTTTCCAAATAAACTCAACACCGTTTTGGCTTGTAAAAATCAGCCAATCATAATTTTGGCAGGCAGCTAGTCGCTCTTCATCATCCCCATTGTCCACTTCCACCGTCTGGATAAGAGGACAGAGGATCGCTTCTCCTCCTAGCTCGCCAATTCGTTCAACAATCGATTGGGTTTTTTTGGAGCCGGTTAATAAAATCGTTTTCCCTTCCAACGGTTTACGCATTTTCCGCTTTCACCTTTTCAATTAAATCATAGGCACCTTGTTCTGTTAAGATTTGAGCAAGTTTTTTGCCAACTTCTTCAGGATTTTGACCTTTCACTGTTTCTTTATAACAGATGGAACCATCTGGAGAAGCAACTAAACCAGTCATCTTCACTTCTTCCCCATCCACCGTCGCATAGCCGGCAATTGGTACTTGGCATCCGCCATCCATCGCCGCTAAAAAGGCGCGCTCAGCAATGACCGCTTTTTCCGTATTTTCATCGGTTAATTTTGTAAATTCTGCCAACAGTTCTTCATCATCTTCCCGGCACTCAATGCCCAAAGCACCTTGGGCAACGGCAGGCAAGCAAATGTCTACATCCAAATATTCTGTTACTACATCCTTTGACCAGCCCATGCGATTCAATCCTGCCGCTGCAAGAATAATGGCATCAAAACCTTCCGTCTCCAATTTTTTCAAACGAGTATCAATGTTACCCCGAATCCATTTGATTTCAAGGTCAGGGCGTACTTGTAAAAGTTGTGCGCTGCGTCGTAAAGAACTTGTCCCAACAACAGCCCCTTCAGGCAAGTCTTTAAATTTTACATGATTTTTAGAAATGAGTGCGTCACGTGGGTCTTCCCGGTGTGGAATGCAGCCGATTGTAAGGCCATCTGGTAAAACAGCAGGCATATCTTTCATCGAGTGGACTGCAAAATCGATGTCTTTTTCAAGCAATGCTTTTTCGATTTCTTTTACAAACAGCCCTTTTCCTCCAACTTTTGATAGTTGTACATCTAATATTTTATCACCTTTTGTCACGATTTCTTTGACTTCAAATTCAAAGGGCATTCCAGCTTTTTTGCATTCGTTGATAAACCAGTTTGTTTGTGTAAGAGCTAATTTACTTTTTCGAGAACCTACTACAATTTTTCTCATGATGAACCAACCTTTCTTCTAATACCATAAGTGGAAATGTGAAAACTTGCTTCCTAAAAAGAAATTAATTAAAACGATAAAATACGCATAAATTTGAATCCATGCAAACGAAGTGCCGGTCATTTTTCCGCTCCGCTTTAAAATCAGCACCACCATATAAATGATAAGGATAATGAAAGAAGTTATGATTTTGATATCAAGAATCGAAACGGAATCCACCTTCATAAATGCGTATTCCAACCCAAGAAGCAAACTGATCAGCATGATTGGTATGCCGATAATGATGGAATAATTCATCCATTGATCCATTTGCGTCAATGAAGGCAACCGCGACCAAATATTTGTATATTTTTTCTTTTTCAATAAATGATAGAGAATTAAATATAATATAGAAAAAACAAATGAAACAGAAAATGCTGCATAGGCGAAAATCGCAAAACTTATATGTATAAACAGCATTTCAGATTCTAAAGTTTTTAATACAGGATTTAAATTATTTGGCGCAAATAATCGTATGGTCATAAAGATAAATCCAAGTATATTGATGAAAAAGACCGGCAAATCGACCCTCGCAATGCAATGCAAAAAAATCGACAACGTTACAAGCAGCCATGCGTAAAAATAAATTCCTTCCGAGAGGGATAAAATCGGGAAACGTTTCGTTTCAATAATATTTAAAACGATGAAGGATGTTTGCATCACCCACACAATCGAAATCAACCAAAAAGCCGAACGACGAATAAAAGCTTTTTTATAAAAATAATCAATAAAATATAGCATAATGCTAATTGCATAAAGAATAACCATCATTTGATAAAGGTTTGACATCACTTCAGTCATACGAAACCCTACTCCATCTAATACGTCATTTCTAGTAAAAACTAAAGCGTTTCCGTACCAATAGTTTACCACATCGATACGAAAACGCCTTAAATTTCTTTCTTAAAAAGATAATTTTGGCTGATTTTCTAATTCTTGAACCATTTGTTTCTCAGCTGCTTTTAATTGTTGATTTTTCATTTCTTCTTGAACAAGTTCTTCAATTCCAAAAATTTGTTGATACAATCGAAGGTTTTGGTTTGCTTTTGGCGAGTTGGCAATTTCCTTCACTTGAAGAATCGGTTCTTTTAACAATTGATTAATGATGGATTTCGTATGTTTATTTAAAATTTTACGTTCCCGTTCAGTTAAATTTGGCATTTTATTTTCGATGCTTTTCATTGTTTCTTGCTGAATCATCTCCGCTTTTTTGCGCAAAGCCGCAATAATCGGCACTACTCCAAGGGTTGCAAACCAGTCTTTAAATTCAGCGATTTCCTGTACAATCATTCTTTCAATTTGTTGGGCGGCCTGTTTTCGTTCCGCTAAATTCGCTTCAACGATACCTTGCAAATCGTCAATATCATACAAAAACACATTTGGCAAATCGCCAACTTTCGGATCAATATCCCTTGGTACAGCAATGTCTACTAAAAACAATGGCTTTCCTTTACGCAAATGATCAACAAACTGCATCAATTCATAATCGATGACATATTGCGGGGAACCTGTTGAACTGATTAAAATATCCGTTTCTAAAAGGGTGCATTGTAATTCTTTAATGGATTTCGCTTGTCCATTGAAACGTTCTGCAAGGGATATGGCTTTCTCAAAGGTACGATTCAATACCGTTACTTTTCCGACACCGTTTCCATACAGATTTTCCATTGCTAACTCGCCCATTTTCCCTGCGCCCAAAATTGCAACGTGCTTGTTTTTCAAAGAACCAAAAATTTTCTTTGCCAACTCCACAGCAGCATAAGATACTGAAACAGCATTTTCGTTAATCGTCGTTTCATTATGCGCTTTTTTTGCAAAAGTAATCGCTTGTTTAAACAAGCGGTTAAAAATTGTACCCGTCGCACCAATTTCTTGTGCCTCTAAAAAGCTTTTCTTCACTTGTCCAAGAATTTGCGTTTCCCCAAGAATCATGGAATCAATTCCAGCCGCTACGCGAAAAAGATGTTTTAAAGAATCATCGCTTTCATGGATATATAAATAGTTCTCAAAATCCTCAATTGGAATGTGGAACCAATTAGATAAAAAACGTTTTATATAATAACGTCCTGTATGCAGTTGATCGACCACTGCATAGATTTCCGTTCTATTGCAAGTTGATACGATTACATCTTCCAATATGCTTTTTTCATTTTTTAACGCAGCCATCGCTTGCGGTAATTCACTTTCAATGAACGACAGTTTTTCACGAATTTCGACTGGCGCAGTTCTATAATTCAAGCCGACAACAAGTGTGTGCATGAACTTTACACCTCTCACGAACTATTTCATAACTTTTATTCTATCACAAAGAAAGCGCTATCTAAACGCAATTTATGAAAAAGTTATGAAATATATCTTTTTCTTTAAAATAATTCTAAAATGAGAATAACAAAAAAAGATACTAATTTCAATCATAATCCACTTCAGCGTTAGTATTCATCAAATTTCGACAATTTACACTTTTCATCCATTAATCAAAAAATTTTAGGGGTAGTTGAAAGAATTTTGATAAAAAATTGAACTAACGAAAAATTGATTGGAGTGACGGGGCAAATTTCTGTCGCACACGCTTAGTCGCAAAGCAAAGCTTTCCTGCAACGAGTCCTCTAGAGACCACAAGGAGCGAAGGGATGACTCAGAGGCGGCTCGAGCCGGACCCTGCGGAAAGCGTCCCCGGAACGGAAATCAATTTTTAATAACATATCAAAAAAACATCATTTTCTTTTTGGAGAAAATGATGTTTTTTTAGGTTTGTCCCAGCCTCCCTTAATATTGTTAAGGTCAACTTTTTGAATTTCCTTTAATTAATTGACATTCACTCAAAGAAAAGAATATCTTCCCGATAATTTTGCTGCAAATCTTTTTCTAAATACTCAAGGAAGCGAATTATGACTGCAGAAGCTTGAGCACGAGTTAAAGGTTCATTTGGACGGAAGTTTCCATATTCATCCCCATTCATTAATCCAAGTTCCGATGCTATATATACACCATCACGTGCATAGTCAGAGATGGCTGCGTTGTCTCTAAAATTTGTTCGATATCCAGGATCTGGAGCTTTCGATTCCAAACCTAATGCCCGAACAAAAATCGTTGCTGCTTGCTCGCGTAAAATATAGCCATTTGGTTCAAAAATCCGCTTTCCTGTTTTATAATCCAATGTGCCTTTAATAACTCCTTTTTCAACTGCAGAAACAATATATTCATAATCTTTTATGTTTGTATTTAAATCCGGGAAAATTTTCTGCTTATTTTTGTTTTTATTATTTTTTTGATCTTCTACGCGCAAATCAATTGCTTTTCCAATAGCAATTGTAAAATCAAGCCGTGTCATCGGTGTATTTGGAGAGAAAAAGTTTGAATTATCATTGAAAACGCCTAAAGAATATAGCTTTTCAATTGAATCTTTTGCCCAATGATTTGATAAATCTCGGAATTTCGGTACAATTAATCTTTCGATAGCAGGTGTTTTCGAAGCATTTAAAGTGAATGACCCTGAGCCATACCCTTTTAAATTATAGTGAAACTTCGAAACTGCGCTCTCTTCTGTTTTTACATAATAGCCACCATAAAAGCTTGATAATGAAGCTGGATTCTTTTCATACTCTAATTTACGAGTTTTCGAAGAAGATACAGTATTTTTTATTGTTCCCACTGAACCATCAGCAAATCGAATAGTTTGTTCGGTCATTTGAGTTTCTGTAGATCCCCAAAAGTTTTCATACCCAACAAGTTTGCTTTGTACTTCCACTAAAATATGAAAGGTAATTCCATTATCTTTATATTCATATTTTTTTGTTCCAGTAATAATTTCATCAAAATAATTTGATGCCGGTAAATTATCCGTCACTCTTCCTTTTGTAATATGATAACCATTTTTGACGATGCTATAAGTGATTCCATTAATGGTAATTTTTTCATCAAAACTGGACAATTTTCCGTTAGCAGTGCTCTGCCCAATGGCATCATAGTTTTCAACATCTAAATCATACTTAACCGTACGAGTGAGTTTGTCTCCTTTGTTTGGTCCAGTAAGCGTCATTTTATAAGTTTCTGTAATCTTACCTTTTGACTCTTTTCTAGTTACAGTAACACTGCTTGCATCCCCGGTAAAGCGAACCGGCTTACCTGTAATAAATACATATTCTTCGTAAGTATAATCGTCTTTTACTCCTCCAGTCATATCCATAATTTCGGCTTTCGATGGCTTGGGAGCACTGACGAAAATGAAAATAATTGCTGCGATTGCTATGACGACATTAAAAAGTTTTATTTTCATAGATTTATAAGCTACCTCTCTTTCATTTTCAGAACACTTGGAAGAAGGAATCTATTAGTTTTAATTTAGGTTAATCAGCTGCGCATAATAGTCTCCAGTTATCAATTCATCAACGATGACCAAATTTATAGCATAATTTGGTATTAATGACGTTCGATCAATCAATTGACCGTTTGATATGATGATTGTGCCTTCATGTAAATAAACCCGCCCATTTATTTTTAAATTAATAAATCGATATGAAGGATTAACGGCAGTAATTTGTTCACGAAATGTCCAACCGGCATTGGAAATCACAACCATTCGTTCCGCCATTTCTTCACCATTTTTTTCTGTAGTGATAAAATAAACCATACTATTTTTATAAGATTTTAAATCGCTTGCTGAAACTTTTTCTTTTCCAACGAAAATTGGATTTTCCGATTCAAAAGTAAATGTTTTTAACTCGTAGAATCTTGAAGTATTCTTAAACACTCCTGTTCTATTGTCATACATTTCTAAATTGTTTAGAACAATCGAATTTGAATATGGGTTAACAGATTGTATTTTGCCGCGATAGATATTTTTAATCTTTACACCATCCACAGCTATATCCAATTCAGAAACGACAGATGAAGTGGCACTTGAAAACTTCAAAATTACTCGATCTCCCTCATTTAATGCACCTAAACTCGCAATAGATTCTCCTTTTCTTATTTTTGTATTTTTATTGATGTAAAAAGTTTTAGATTCTGTATCATGATCCAATTTTACGCGAATAAATGTGCCTTTCGAGCTTATTTCCGTAACAACTCCCGTTTTTTCTTTACTATTTTTAGGAATGGTTCCTTGATTACTGTTTACCGTTCCCTTTAAATCCGTTACTTTTCTTAATGAAACCGTGGCTTCAACGGTCATTCCTTTTTTAAAACCTTCAATTGTCGTAAGCGTATTGTTAATAAAATAATTTGTATGCTGGTCAATATTTAATGTAACTTTTGTTCCATTGTTACTTTTAATCACAATTTGTGTTGGGATACTTTCAGAATTACTTTTACCATTTTGGTTTTCTGAACTATAAATCACATCTTCAAGAATACCTTTGTAGATGGTTGCTGCATTTACTTTACCTACAGAGATCAGATTCATGAAGAACAATAAAACAATCATTATGTATATCCATTTCTTACACAATGCTAAAATCCTCCTCTAATGTCCCATTTCATTCTCTATTCCATAGCAAGAAAAAACTCCTAAATATTTTATCGGTATAAAAGCAGGTAAATTAAGGACTTACTGCCATTTATACAAAAATCTACATAAAATCAGTTTAGATAAAAAAAAGCAATTTGGAAATGTATGATTTCCAAATTGCCCTTTTTCGTAGGTATGTATGGAATCACATGAACTTTTCAATTTCAGCCCATGTTTCTTCCACTCCTAATCCTGTTTCAGCCGAGAAAAGAATGAGAGGTTCATCTTTTTCCATTTTTAATGTTTCTCGTACAATTTTTTTATGTTTATCCCATCTGCCTCTTGGAATTTTATCTGCTTTTGTTGCAATGACAATGGAAGGGATATTGTAATACTTTAAAAAATTATACATCATTTTATCATCTTCTGTCGGTGCATGCCGCAAATCAATAATTAAAAGGACTGCTTTTAATCCAGCGCGGCCGGTCATATACCGTTCAATCATTTTCCCCCAAGCTTCCCGCTCTTTCTTTGATACTTTGGCATAGCCATAGCCTGGAACGTCCACAAAAAACAGCACTTCATTAATTTTATAAAAATTGAGCGTTTGTGTTTTTCCAGGCTTTGATGACGTACGAGCCAAGGATTTCCGATTGACCATCTTATTGATGAAAGAAGATTTACCGACATTGGAACGGCCGGCTAAGGCGAATTCAGGAAGACCTGCATCAGGATATTGCTCCGGCTTTACAGCACTGATTACGAATTCCGCTTGATTTACCTTCATCTAAAATCCTCCAACAAGGGCGATTTTCAACACTTCTTCCGCAGTTTTTACCGGCTTGAATGTTAGCTGTTCGCGGACTGTTTCAGGAATATCATCAATATCCCTCTCATTATCTTGAGGAATGATAATCGTTGTAAGACCTGCACGATGCGCACCCAAAGATTTTTCCTTCAGGCCGCCAATTGGCAATACTCGCCCTCTAAGTGTGATTTCGCCCGTCATGCCTACTTCTTTTTTGATTGGCTTATTGGAAATGGCAGATACAAGTGCTGTCGCAATGGTAATACCCGCTGATGGTCCATCTTTAGGTACCGCTCCTTCTGGGACGTGAATATGAATATCGTGCTGCTCAAAATAGTCTGCATCTAGGTTAAGCCGTTCCGATAAAGATCGGACGTAAGACAGGGCTGTTTGAGCAGATTCTTTCATTACATCCCCAAGCTTTCCTGTTAGAAGCAGTTTTCCTTTTCCAGGAGTTAATGATACTTCAATTTGAAGGGTATCTCCGCCAACAGTCGTATATGCTAAGCCGGTTGCTACCCCTATTTGGTCTTCCAATTCCGCTTGACCATAGCGATATTTATGTTTGCCTAACATTTCAATTAATGTTTTTGAATTAACCGTCACCCGTTTACGTTCGCCGGAAACAATAACTTTCGCCACTTTTCGGCATACCGCAGCGATTTGGCGTTGAAGTCCCCGAACCCCAGCTTCCCGCGTATAATAGCGGATTAAATCTACAATTGCTTCTTCTTTAAAAACAATTTGTGATTTTTTCAAGCCGTTTTCTTCCAACTGTTTCGGAATGAGATGATTTTTTGCGATTTGCAATTTTTCCATTTCTGTATAACCGGAGATAGAAATGACTTCCATACGGTCTAATAGCGGACCTGGAATCGTGCTTAAATCGTTCGCAGTCGCAATAAACATCACTTGCGATAAGTCATACGGCTCTTCGATGTAATGGTCGCTGAATGTATGATTTTGTTCAGGGTCCAATACTTCCAGCATAGCTGCAGAAGGATCTCCTCTGAAATCATTGGACATTTTATCGATTTCATCCAATAAAAATACCGGGTTGATCGTGCCAGCCTTTTTCATGCCTTGAATAATGCGCCCTGGCATAGCTCCTACATAAGTGCGTCTGTGTCCGCGAATTTCCGACTCGTCTCGAACACCGCCAAGAGAAATCCGGACAAATTTGCGGTTCAAACTTTCTGCAATGGATCTTGCAAGGGACGTTTTTCCGACGCCTGGAGGACCAACTAAACAAAGGATTGGACCTCGAAGGGAATTTTTTAATTGCCGTACAGACAAATATTCCAAAATGCGCTCTTTGACTTTTTCCAAACCATCATGATCGCGGTCTAAAATTTCTTCCGCTACTCTAATATCAAGTCTATCTTCTGTTTTCTCTTTCCAAGGAATCGTAACAAGCCATTCAATATAATTGCGAATCACGCCGCTTTCAGCACTTGCAGCTGGCAATTTTTCATAGCGATCAAGCTCTTTCAATGCCACTTTTTGAGTGGATTCAGGCATGCCAGCCTCTTCAATTCGTTTTTTAAGGTCTGCAATTTCTCCGCTTTTTCCTTCACGGTCTCCAAGTTCCGCTTGAATCGCTTTCATTTGTTCACGCAAATAATATTCCTTTTGCGTGCGCTCCATTGCTTGCTTTACTTTTGTAGAGATTTTCTTTTCTAAATTCAATACTTCCTGTTCATCATGCAAGCGAATCATTAAATGATCCAATCGTTTTTTAATATTGAACATGCTGAGGACTTCTTGCTTTTCCGCTATTTTAAAAGGCAAATGGGAAGCGATGATATCGGCCAGTCTTCCAGGCTCCTCGATATCCATAACTGCTTGAATCGTTTCAGCAGTAATTTTATTGGAGGCCTTCGCATATTTTTCAAAATAATTCATCACGGTGCGCATTAACGCTTCCGTTTCAACGTCTTTTTCTTTTGAATCTTCGTGCAATTCAATATCTACGGTTGTAAAATCATCATTTTCCTGGTATTTGATAATTTTGCCTCGACAAATTCCTTCCACGAGAATTCGCAATGTACCATTCGGCAGTTTCAACATTTGTTTGACAGAGACATATGTCCCAATCATGTATAAATCTTCTTTCTCCGGCATTTCTACACGCATATCCTTTTGAGCCGTCAAGAAGATTTTGTTGTCATTCACCATCGCATGTTCTAAAGCAGCAACGGAACGTTTTCTTCCTACATCAATATGTAAAACCATTGAAGGGAAAACGAGTAGTCCGCGCAAAGGGAGCAACGGAACATTTTTCTTTATTTCAGCCATGCGGGTTCCTCACCTCCATTATGATACTAACGAATGCACCCGCTTCTGCAAGTTTTAGTATGTGAAAAAATAAGAAGTTTTCACTTGGATTTACATAGCAATTTTAAAATTTTTTCTTTCATGGAGCATTAATTAACAATAGTTTATTCAAAAAATATGTTAAAGAATTATCAAAAATATTTTTTTAAAAAATGTCATTCGAATTTTCGTGATAAAGAGCTGACTCACGAGAAATGCATGGTGCACATTCGCAGTCAGCTCTTTATGAAATAAAACTTTTGAATTGCTTGTTTCTAACTTATGCAGAAGTTTTTTTATTGTCCTTTAAATCTTTCAATTCAGTGCCATCGTTCAAAATTAATTTCGGCTGTGCTTTTTCTGTAATGGTTTCTTTTGTGACGATGCATTTCACAATATCATCGCGGGATGGCAATTCATACATCATGTCAAGCATAATATTTTCAATAATTGAGCGAAGTCCACGGGCACCTGTTTTGCGTTCAATAGCTTCTTTCGCAATTGCTTGAAGCGCTTCTTCCTCAAATTCCAACTCTACATTATCCAATTCCAGCATTTTTTGATACTGTTTCACTAAAGCATTTTTCGGCTCTGTTAAAATTCGCACCAATGCTTCTTCATTTAATTGTTCAAGTGTGGCAATCACAGGCAAACGGCCAATAAATTCTGGAATTAGACCAAATTTTAATAAATCTTCTGGAATTAATTGTGAAATCAAGGAATCGCTTTCCACATTTTTATTTTTCGCATCTGAACCAAAGCCAATGACTTTCTGGCCTAAGCGGCGTTTAATAATATTTTCAATTCCATCGAAAGCCCCGCCGACGATAAATAAAATATTGGTTGTATCAATTTGCAAAAACTCTTGATGCGGATGTTTTCGTCCTCCTTGAGGCGGAACGCTTGCCACTGTACCTTCAAGAATTTTTAAGAGAGCTTGTTGAACACCTTCGCCGGACACGTCACGTGTAATGGAAGGATTTTCAGATTTGCGGGCAATTTTGTCAATTTCATCTATATAAATAATTCCTTTTTCCGCTCTTTCAATATCATAATCAGCCGCTTGAATTAATTTTAACAAAATATTTTCTACGTCTTCGCCAACATATCCTGCTTCTGTTAATGAAGTTGCATCAGCAATAGCAAATGGAACATTCAAAATTCTTGCAAGGGTTTGAGCAAGCAACGTTTTCCCGCTACCTGTAGGTCCAATCAAAATAATATTGGACTTTGACAACTCCACATCATCTATTTTACTATTTGAATTGATTCGTTTGTAATGGTTATATACAGCTACTGCAAGCGCTTTTTTTGCGCGTTCTTGTCCAATTACATACTCATCTAAAATGTTTAAAATTTCTTTTGGTTTGGGAACATCTTGAAAATCGATTTCCTCTTCTGTGCCTAATTCCTCAACAACAATTTCGGAACAAAGCTCAATACATTCATCACAAATATAAACACCAGGGCCAGCTACTAATTTGCGTACCTGTTCCTGTGGCTTCCCACAAAAAGAACACTTTAAATTGCCTTTTTCATCATTAAATTTAAACAATTTGTTTCACCCCTATTCAAGCAACAATCTTACAAGATATTGAGCACTTTAGCAAACAAGAAGTATTAAATGCTCACTTTTTTATCTGTAAGTATGTAAAAAAATTATACTGGTACAAAACAAGGCACGGTAGTATATGCCGTACCTTGTTTTGGAAAAATATTTAATTATTCCTACTACACTATTGTAAAGGAAAACAAAAAATTATTCAGTAATTTTTGCATGCTCAACTAAAAACTCTACTGTTTTTTGTGTGCGAATATCGTTTTCTAAAATTTCTGTAGTACCGCCTAAAGCAGTGATAATTTTTTCTTTATCCATTTTGAATTGGTCAGCCATTTTTTCAAGTTCTTTGTCGATATCTTCTTGTGTTACTTCGATGTTTTCTGCTTCAGCGATTGCTTCAAGTGTTAATGAAATGCGCACGCGAGTTTCAGCATCTTCTCTGAACTGTTCATGCAAGTCTTCCTCTGTTTGGCCAGAGAACTGATAATAAAGGTCTAAAGACATGCCTTGCATTTGTAAACGTTGAGCAAATTCATCAATCATGCGGTGAATTTCGTTGTGAATCATCGCTTCTGGAATTTCCATTTCAGCATTTTCAGCTGCTTTTTCCACTAATTCATCGCGAAGTGTGCTTTCTGCATCATTTTTCTTTTGTTCAGCTAATCTTTCTTTTATTTTGTTGCGCAATTCTTCAACTGATTCAACTTCTGGATCAGCTTCTTTTGCAAATTCATCGTTTAATTCTGGCAATACTTTTGTTTTTACTTCTTTTACAGTTACTTTGAAAGTTGCATCTTTACCAGCAAGTTCTTCCGCATGATATTCTTCAGGGAATGTAACTTGGATGTCTTTAGATTCGCCAGCTTTTAAGCCAACTAATTGTTCTTCAAAACCAGGGATGAATTGGCCAGAACCGATTTCTAAAGGATAATCTTCTCCTTTTCCGCCTTCGAATGCTTCGTCGCCGATGAAACCTTCAAAGTCGATAACAGCAATATCGCCTTCAACGATTGGTTCATCTTCTTTAATTTCATATTCCGCTTTACGGTTTAATAAGTTTTGAATTTGTTCTTCCACTTCTTCATCTGTTACTTCAGTGCTTAATTTTTTCACTTCTAAACCTTTGTATTCGCCAAGTTTTGGTTCAGGTTTTACAGTTACAGTTGCAGTAAATGTGAAATCTTTATCTTTTTCAAAACCATCAAGTTCGCCGATTTCTGGATAATCTACTGGGAAGATACCAGTTTCATCAACAGCTTTTGAATATTCTTCTGGAACTAAAATTTCTAAAGCGTCTTGGTAAAGCGCTTCTACGCCAAAGCGTTTTTCAAAGATATTGCGTGGCACTTTTCCTTTACGGAATCCAGGCACATTAATTTGTTTTACAACTTTTTGGAATGCTTGATCAAGCGCTTTGTTCACTTTTTCAGCAGGAACTTCAATTGTTAATACTCCAGTGTTTGCATCTTTCTTTTCCCATTTTGCAGACATATATTAATACCTCCAAAAATAAATTACATAATTTTCATTATAAACATAAGTTTACACGATTTTGACAACCATTTTAGTATATCATAAGTAGCCCGAGTTTCAACAATTTCATGTTATTGCAGTTCGGACAACTTTTCTAATTCCTGTATGAAGCGATAAATTTCTTCATCGGCTTCACCGTTTTTGCCAAACATTCGATATACAAAGTCAATATAATTTTGTGCCACTTTCTGCGGTTTGTAATCCAACCATTCAAAAGGATACGTTACAATTGAATGTTTTGCAATTAAATATTCTACCATTTCCAAAATGGAAGGATCTTGTTGCAATTTTTCATTCACTATATTTGAAATCATTTTATATTGTGGCAACTCTGTTGGCAACCCAATTTTCGAAGGATTTACCACAATGTTCCTGTTAAATTTATTCATTTCCAATTCTATATCAATTTTTTGCTCATTCATCAAAATGAGAATGAGGCTTTTTACAAAAGGATGAGTGTGGCTATGTTCAGCTATATTTTTCAGTTGCTTAAGAATGGGGCGGATATTTAAATAAGACATCTCGTTGATTTTTTTCACTTGCTGTGATGCATCGAATCCCAAAAAAACATCCAATTCATATTGCTCTAATTCGAATTGACTAACTACTGTATTCTCCTCTTGCTTTTCCATTCCCTCACTAATAGTAGCATTTAATTCTCTCAGCCTCTTAAATTGTTCCAACCTTTCTTGAGGAATCACACCTTCTTCAAACAAGGAAGAAATAATTTTTTCAACTTTTTTATATTCTTTTAATTGCAGACAAATACTTAAATAAAGTTCCATGATTTCAAAGTACATGGATGGACCAAGGCTAAGAAGTCTCTCGCACACTTCCTTTGCTTTTTCATAAGATTTTGATTCATATAATGAGTAGGCGTAAATGCTCAATAATTGTTCATCATCATCTTCATATTGCAACGCTTCCTCAAAATATTGATTCGCCTTTTCAAATTGATTATTTCTCAAATATTTCAACGCCTCAGAATAGAGCCGTTCCACCGTTCCAGGAAATACAATAACATTTTGGAAAGTGGTGTAGGAAGAAGATTTCTTATGTTTCACTTTTTTCACTCCATGATGTATTAGAAAATGTTTGAATGTCCCTATTTTTAAAAAATGCTTTTTATTCTATAATTCCCTTCTATGTATCATTTCAACCTAAAAACAACATAACTCCTATTATATTAAAAGATTTCAATATTTTTTAACGGTTTTTCCTTCCATTAAACAAAAATTTCATAAACCTTCACAACATAATAAAAACGGGATGAAACGCTAAAAAGTTTCATCCCTTCATTATTTTATGAAAAGTTACCTCATGATGTGCCCTTGTCTCTAAAAAAACGACTTTCTTCTCCAACTCTTTAACTTTTTTTGCAATCGATTTATCATCATATTTTGCTGGAGAATAAACGTTTTTATTTCTTCATAAGTAGTTTTTGAGTGAATAAGAGGCAACTCATTTGATTCTTTATTCACAATTTGAATTTCGGCTTTTTTTCCGGTCATTTCTTCCACCGTCAAAGCAATGATTTTTTTATACCGATGATTTAAACCTTCTTTCGTAAATTGGCTGTCGGTAAATACATAAAGCACTTCTCCGCTCCATTCACCTTCCGTTTTTGCAAAATACATATCATAACTTGCCTTAGGAATTTTCCAACGAATCCGCTCCAATACTTCCGGCCAAAATTCCATTGTGCCCATCCCTTTCTTCGCCAAAAATCACTATATCCACATTGTGGCAACATTTCATGAAATTTAATCAGTCTACCAACATTTTGTAGAGCATTTATTTCTAAAAATAAAAAGGAACGCCAAAAAATTTAGCGCTCCTTTTTATTCAATAAAAATTTGTATTCAGCAGCAACAACGGTTTCCCCAGTCTGTTTCTTAATTTCTTGCTGGAAAGCGATTACACCTGTGCCGTTGCCTTTATCTATTAAATCCGTTACTTTCAATTCCAAATAGATTGTATCCCCGATAAAGGTCGGTTTGATAAATCGCAATTTTTCGATTCCATAGAAAGCAGCGACAACGTTAGGGCTCATTTCGAGAAGGCCTGTACCGATGGACAATACGAGCAAACCATGGGCAATCCGTTGTTTGAAGATTGTTTGTTTCGCATATTCCGAATCCATATGCAACGGAAAGAAGTCTCCGCTGACACCCGCAAAATTCACAATATCGCTTTCCGTAATGGTCCGCCCTGTAGACGTCCATGATTCTCCAATTTCATATTCTTCAAAAGGTTTAGTTAACATTCCTTCTCTCCTTTAAATTTCCCAGTGAAAAGCAGCTACTCCATTTTATGCATACACTCTTTTCAGTATGAGCCCATTAACGGACAATAAACACATCATATTTTGAATTTCGAACGATGCGCTCCGCTACAGAACCAACCACCAATTTTTCTAGTCTATTCAAACCTGTTGCACCGCAGACGATTAAATCAGTTTCAAGGTTAGTTAAAACGGACTTGGCCGCTCCTTCTTTTACTAGTATTTCTACATTTGCAACTCCAGCTTTTTCAGCTTCTTCTTTCATTTTTGCTAACTCATCTTCCGCTTTCTCTCTCAATTCAGCAGCATATTTTAAATCATAAGCGGCAATAGAACCAAACGTTTTTGTATCTACCACATGGACAATCGATAATGCGGCTTGATTCATCTTTGCCAGCTCCACCGCTTTTTGAAAAGCCTTTTTTGATCCTTCAGAAAAATCAATCGCAACAGCAATTTTTTTATACATTCCCATTTTTTCCACTCCTTTATCTTTTTCTCTATTTTATCAAAAATTTTACAAAATTTATATAGAAAATTCATAAATTTTCTCGTTCGGTACTTTTTTAGCTAATCCATGTTCAAATGAGCTTTGCCGATTTTTTCAGCTAATCCGATGTTATTGATTTTTTTATATCGCTCATACAATTCCGTAACTTCCTCTAAATTAATCGGATTTAAAGAAATACTTTGTTTTCCCTTTTTGCATAAGACAAGTGGTTGGCCGTTAAACAGTTTGGCATCAATAATTTCACTGGTATTTCGGATGACAAAAGAATCGGATATCGGAGGGTAAATTTCTACTTGATGTTCAGCTAAAAAGCCCAAAATTTTCCGAATGGACCAATCCTCTTTCATAAACATCACGGAAACCAGTTTATATTGCTCTCCCGCTTCAATCAGCTGTGCAAAACAATCATCCATCTGAACACATTCCGTACGATGAAAAGTAAATTTATTTTCATAATCATCTACAATCATATATTCAAAACTATCTGGATATTCATGAAGTTCATCGATGAATTTTTGATATTTATATTGCTGCAAATAAACTACCTTTCTTCCTTCACTCCTTTCACCTTCTTGAACCGACCGGTAAGTAAGCGCTTACAAAATAAAAATCAATCGATTGAATTTTATTTAATCATGAGGTTATCAATAAAACCGATGATACTTAACCAATTTCACACTCATTCCGCATTTGTACCATATATCAACAAAAATCCACCATACATTAAATATGAAAAAAGGGGGTGAAAGGATATGTCTTCTAACTATGGCTCTGTTGGAGGTTATTACGGCAATAAGTGCGACTTTGTTTTACTTGTAGTTCTCTTTATTCTTCTCATCATTGTGGGAACAAACTACAAAGGTTACGGCTATTAATACCCCTTGCTGCTTTCACTTTCCGCCATGTATTCCCCTTACTGATTTTTTACGAGGCTGGGACAAAACTAGCTTCTAGATAGGAAAAAGGAGAATTTGAGCCAACTCAAATTCTCCTTTTTCCATTTATCCCCATTATTTTTGGTTAGTTGATCTTTGTTGGCCGTGTATTTTCGTAAATTCACGGCCATTAAGGCAATGCCCATTTCATTTTCCACTTTCGATTTTCCTCGAACGGAAAATCGAGTGAAACGCAAATTAGCCTTCAAGA
>Ga0207747_1000987_pt1 | contig 23954 bp, 23 predicted proteins | sample HigsolmetaGSP11D_FD_184839 | JGI IMG/M metagenome (GOLD analysis project Ga0207747, IMG submission 184839) | High solid enriched microbial communities from the Joint BioEnergy Institute, USA - SP1-1-D (SPAdes) | ecosystem: Engineered > Bioreactor > SSF (Solid state fermentation) > Aerobic >...
GTTATACTTTCTATAAGACTAAAGAAATACTTGGCTGGCGCCAAGTCCTTTAGGACGCCGGTGGCAGCTTGGTATTTCTTATGTCTTACGAGAATGTATGGGAAGTTATACTTTCTATAAGACTAAAAAAGACAGACGCCCATGATAGAACGTCTGTCGAATGATGGCTATGGCACCTGAACGATCTGATTCGCTCATCCTCGCTCATACTTCGAACGGTATGACTCCATATATTCCCGCTTGATCTGGTCGCCGCCGCTGATCCGCCATCTTTCCACTTCGGCCTGGAAGCCTTCGTCGTCCAGATGTCCGAGGATGTAGTTAAATGTCGCATCGGTGATAATCTTGTAGAGCTCTGCTCCTCTCTCGTCGTACGTTGCCGAATCCAGCGAGACGGTCGGATCTTCCACCAGGAACTGCTCGTTGTCCTCGCTGAGCCGTTCGGCCAGTTCTGTGAGCGGTTCGGAATTCTTCGCCGGCATCAGGTTGGGGTTGCTCAGATCCGCGATCATCAGCATATGCAGTTGATTCACCTCTGCAACGCGCAGCGAGTAGGTTTCCTTCGGCAGATAAACCTGGCCGTCCTGAACGACATGATGCCGATCCTTGAAGCCGTAGCGCATCAGATTACTGATATCGGCGTCCATCGAGCGGTCGAAGAAGCCCAGCACAGCTCTGAGCTGATCCTCATCGGCGATCGCCTTCTTCGAGAAGACGTACAGGCCATTGTAATTCGGAATCGACCACACTCTGAAACCTTGCGGTCCGGCGATCCGGTTCACGATGGTCAGACTTGCCTCAGGATTCACCTTCATAACTTCCTCCGCCAGCCGCTGCGCGTCCAACATGCTGCCGATATAGACTCCGGCTGTGCCGCGAATGAGATGATCCCGCTGCACCTGTTTGCTCGTAACCGCAAAATCCTGGTTGATCAGTCCTTCCTGATACAGTCTTCTCATAAATCTCATCGTTTCCAGATACGCTTCCGTCTCAAACTCGGCGATCAGTTCATCGCCTTCAATCGCCCAGTTGTTCGGAGTTCCGAAGTAGGAGCCGAGGGTTTTGAAAGCGCCGAAGATCAGATCATTGCGATCGGTCAAGCCGAAGGTGTCGTTTAAGCCGTTGCCATCCGGATCCTGATAGGTAAACGCTCTGAGCACCTCATACAGTTCATCGATCGTGGACGGCTCATCAAGGCCCAGATGATCCAGCCAATCCTTGCGCAGGATGACGCCTTGTCTCGAGGACTGACGTTCGGTATACAGCCCGTAGATCTTGCCATCCACCGCCGCCTGATTCAGGATGTCCTTATCCAGCCGGCTCAAGTTCGGATATTCATCCAGATACGGGCCGATCTCCCAGAATGCGCCGCTGCGGATGGCATTCTTTACCAATATATAGTCCGTATACTTGACGAAGGTGGCGGACTTCAGCGAATTCGTCGTCAGCGCTGTATTCATCTTGTCCGTGTAGATGCCATCCGGCACCCATTCGATCTTCAGTTCCGTATTCGTCAAACGCTCGATCTCATCGATAATCTCCTCGGTTGGCGGATTGGGAAAATGCAGCGGAGCCATAATCGTAATCTCCTGCTTCACCGGCTCCGCCTGCGTCTGGTCATGGATTCCTCCGCATGCGGTGATCAGACCAATAAGTGAGATCATGATGATCGTACCGAGCAACCGACCTGACCCCATCAACTTGAACTTGATGGACATTGTGAGCTTCCCCCTCGAATAACTCATATTCTGATCATCATCTGAGCTAATGATTATCGATTTCTGAGCCGTTGATTACGCTTTCATGATATGATAAGATTCTAAGGCTCATCGTTGATCGCAGCAATGTGAACATTCTGACAGGAGATAGGTGATGGTTGCATGAAACATTTAAGCTTCCTTGGCAAGATGACCATCTTCGGTTTGTTGCTCTCCACGATACCGGTAATATTCATCGGTATTTTCTCTTATATAACATCATTCAACGAAATTCAAGATCACGTCAATAGAGGAAAATTGCAACTGCTCATGCAGACAAATGCAAATGTAGAACAAATTCTTACGACTGTCAACCATACCCTGAATCAGGTGATCAACTCCGTCGTGCTCAAGGCAGCGATGAATGAGGAACTGACGGTCGATCAATTCATGTTGTACAACGACTTGCGCCAGGACTTAAGAAATATGCAGTCGTTCGATACGAAGCTGGAGGATGTCGTCGTGGTCAACCTGCCGAACAACTGGCTGGTCAAGAACTCCGGCCTGTACAGGTTGGACGAGTATCCATTTGGCGAACAACTGGCGGCGCTCGTTGACTATCCATCCGACAACACCTGGATCCTGAATCCCAACGAATGGTTCTACACCGAGGAAAGCGCGTCCAGCATCGGCTGCCCCTATACGATCAGCATGATCAAGAAGCTGCCCGTGAACAGCTTGTCCAAGACGGGCGTGGTGCTGGCCAATCTTCCGGCTTGCAGCTTGCAGGAGTTCCAGCAATTTGAAGCGGAGAGCAATTCCGAACTGCTCATTCTGGATGAAGACTTCCGCATCCTCATGCATGAGGATAACACGAAGATCGGCGAACCTGTCTCGACGCTGGGCTACCTATCCGCCGAGCAACTGACAGGAAGATCCGGGCAATATACCGTTGAACATGAGGGGGAGAAACTGTCCGTCATCTACTACAAATCGGACTTCAACGGCTGGATCTATGTGTCGAAGATCGATGTCGCCAACCTGACGCAGGAATCGAACAAGATCGGTCTGTATACGCTGGCCGTGTGTCTGGTCCTTCTGTTGCTCTCGATGATTACCGTCCTCTTCGGATCGCGTCGCATGTATTCACCGATCAGAGGTCTGATGCGCCTGTTCGGCGACTCGGTACCGGCTGCGAATCAACGCAGCGTCAATGAATTCCAGGTGATCGGCGAACAGGTCGCTTCGCTCTTCCAGTCAAAGTCGCGGCTCGAGAACGAGGTTCGCCATCACCTCTCGCAGGTGCGAACGTTCTTCCTGATCCGGCTCTGCCAGGGGAATGTGAGGAACCACGAACTGATCGACAAGTTGATCCAGTATGGGTACGAGGAACAAGTTCATGACTGGAAGTTAATGGCAGTCTTCACACTGCAGATCGACAAGCTGGAGCATACCCGTTACACGGAGCAGGATATGGATCTGCTGCACTTTGCGATCCAGAACATGATTGAGGAGCTGATCCCTGCAGCGCAGCGCCTCACTCCGGTCATCATCGATCAGACGATCGTGACGATCGCGGGGCATACAGACGATGATCAGGAGGCATTCAACAATTTCCTCTACGGAGTAACGGAAAACGTGCAGAAGCAGATCCAGAAGTTTCTGGATCTGCAGGTCAGCATCGGTATCAGCCTGCCATGCTCTGATTGGTCCAATATTCCGCGCGCTTACCGCGAGGGCCTGGATGCGCTCAGACTGCGCATCAAGCTTGGGGAAGGCATCATCATCCAATATGAGGACGTGAGCTCGGGGAAACATTATCTCAATCTGAATTATCCGCAGCATATCGAACTGGAATTGATTGACGCCATCAAGCTGGCCGATCATGAGCAATCGCTCGAGCTGCTCAGGCAATTCCTGTCCACTGTGCTCGAAGCGGAACTTACGCCGCAGGAATATCAGATCTCGCTGGCCAGGCTGCTGAACAGCCTGCTCATCGTCATGCAGGAAGCCGGCATCAGCCTGAACCAGATCCAATATACGAACAGCTCGCTCTTCGAACAGCTAACCAGGCTGCAGACAGCTTCGGATATTGAACACTGGTTCAGAACCAATATCATCGGGCCGATGATCAGCATCTTCCGCGATCGTCAGGATGCCCAGTATCACAACATCTCGGAGAAAATGATCGATATGATCCAGAAGTATTACGATACGGACCTGACGTTGGAGCAATGCGCATCCGAGCTGCACTACAACGCCAACTACCTGAGCAGCGTGTTCCGCAAGGAGACGAATTACTCGTTCAGCGAGTACCTGGCTGCCTATCGGTTCAACATGGCGAAGAAATGGTTGTCCGAATCGGACATGACGATCAAGGACATCGCCACGAAGCTCCGTTATAACAATCCGCAGAACTTCATCCGGTCATTCCGCAAACATGAAGGCATGACACCCGGTCAATATCGCGAGAAACACATGAAGCATATGGTGCTGAACAGGCCTCACTGAAGGGTGAGGCCTTATTCCTGTCTGTGCGGGGATCGGCGGCAGTCCCGCCGCCAGGCCGCCTGCTCGATCACCGCTCTCGCCTGTTCATAGTCGAATGGGAAGCGCCGCTCCTGATACTGCCTGCGCATATAATCAACGGCTCGCTCCAACAGCTCCGCCTTGCCCGCATCCGGCTGCAACGATTCCGCATAGGCGTACGCTTCATCCCCTGTCTCATGCACATATACCCGCTTCTCATTGATCGTCTTCGCCTCGAGCAGTTCAGCGGCTCGCCTGCATAACCCCAGAAGTGAAACCACGAAAATGATCATGACCAGCAAAAACGCGGCCAACAATCCGTCAACGAGTGCTTGCATGTTTCAATCCGCCTCACTTAGTAAATAGTAGTAATATTTCCATATTCTAATTATATGTTTTCGTTTTCGGCAAAGTCAATCATTGTTTTGTTATTTTGTCAAAATCGGAAACCCCCCGCACGGAATGATGGTATCATGGGATTGGCAGCAAGCAATGCCTCGAGATTCCGCTTCGATCCAAGCGCAAAGGTTGGTGTGGATGAAAACGACAGGACTAAGAATCAAACGCCTCAGGGAACGGAAAGGTTGGACGCAACTGGAGCTGGCAGCTACACTCAATATCAATAACAGCGTGCTGTCCAGGATCGAATCCGGGACGCGACCGGTGGACGATGAACTGCTGGTGAGACTCGCTGACCTGTTTGGCACATCAACCGATTATTTGCTGGGAAGGGCTGACCGAATCAACGAGAGCCGTCCTGCCTATCGCGCCGATCGAAGCCTGTTTGAAGATGCATTCCTCGAGCGGCTGCACCGGGCAGCTTTCTACGACGAAGACAGAGAGCTGACGGACGAAGAGAAGAAAATCATGATGGAATCGCTCATCGATGCTGCGGCATCGATCAAGAAAATTATAAGCCGTACTGCCAGAAGCTAGGCTTTCCAGCAGTACGGCTTTTGTTATGCATTGCCAAGCACTTTCTCCAGCAGTTGCGGCAGATTGTCACAGACGAGATTCGGCTCGACTCCTGCTCCCTCAAGCATGGAAGACAGGTTGTCGCGCGTCGTCAGGCCGGTGAGCACCAGTGCGGTCTTGCATCCGGCGGACTGGCCAGCCCCGATGTCGGTCGCGGCGTTGTCGCCGATCACCCAGACCCGATCAGGCGCCAGGCCAAGCAGTTCGATAGCGTCCCGCATGATAATGACGGAAGGCTTACCGATGACAACCGGAGTGCTGCCTGACGCCGCCTGGATCGCTGCTCCGATGGAGCCGGCTCCAGGCATGAAGCCATTGTCCGACGGCAACAGCAGATCGGGATTCGTCTGGACATAGACAGCGCCGGAGCGAATATGCCGCACGGCCTCCGCCAGTTTGGCGTAGTCGAAGCTGCGGTCGATGCCCTGCACCACATAATCCGGTTCATCCTGCACGACCTCAAGCCCCGCCTCGTTCACCGCTTCCAGAAGACCGTTTTCTCCGATGACGTATACCCTTGCACTGCTTTTCTCACGGCTGATATAGCGTGCGGCAGCCTGGGCAGTGGTGTAGACATGGTCCGCTTCCGCCGGAATCCCCAAGCTCCTCAGATGCTCGGCAACCGCATGCGGCGTGCGCGATGAATTGTTCGTCAGGAACAGGTGAGGAATCCCCAGCCTGTTGAGCTGCAGGACGAACTCATCCGCATGCTCGACCATCTCATTGCCGCGATACATCGTCCCATCCAGGTCGATGATGAAACCGATCTTGTTCTTCATTCAGCTCTCCATCCCAAGAATGTATTGTGCGATATTTTTGCTGTGGTCGCCGATCCGTTCGATGTCGTTGATCGTCTGCATGAGAATCGACGCCTTGCCCGATTCGCCCTCCGTCAGATCGTTCTGCTGGATCTGCACCATGTATTTGGTGATTTTCCTGTCCAGTTCGTTGACGAGCTGCTCCTTCTGCAAGGCCAGCTTGGCTACCCGAAGCTGCGCATCCGGTCGCCGGCCGTCTTCTGCAAGCCGTCTGACATGAACTTGATTCCAAACAGGAAAATGCCGAGTCCGACAATAAACTTAAATATAATATCCTGCCAGTCCAAAACTGATGTACCTTCTATATGGCGTTCACGAGAAACGCGATCCCCATGCTACTTCCTGATGGAATAACGTTCGATGAGCGTCCGCTTCAGCGTCCAGAGCTGCTCGCTGAGATGGACATGATACACTTCCGGATTCAGCGTGCGCATATACTCCGGCCAGAATTCCTGCTTCCTCTCCTGATGGTAGGCGCGGCTGTCGAACAGACTGGGCAAGCTGCCGACCAATCGTCCGTTCTCGATCACCTTGCCGAGCAGAGGCACCGCGCGGAAACGCCGAACCTTCCTCGACAGATAAGGATGCTCGGGATTGAACAGCCTGATCTCCTGCGTGGCACTCAACTCTCCCTCTTCTTCCAGGCAAACGTAGTCGGCAATCGCCTTGCCTGTATCTTCGCTGATGATGCGATACACATTCTTGATGCCGGGAGTTGAGATCTTCGCCGGATTGGACGAGATCTTCAGCGACGGTTCCAGCGTCCCGTCATTCCGCTCCCGCGCTGCCAACTTGTACACGCCGCCAAGCGAAGGCTGTCCCTCACACGTGATCAGCCTCGTGCCGACGCCCCATTGATCGATGCGCGCGCCTTGCGTCTTCAGATGGATGATCGTGAATTCATCCAGGTCGCTGGAGGCCGCGATCTTCACATCGTGCAAACCTGCGGCATCGAGCATCTCCCGAGCCCGGATCGAGAGATAAGCGAGGTCCCCGGAGTCAAGGCGGATGGCATTAAGTTTCTTGCCCTGCTCTGCGAGCCGCTTCGCCGTCTCAATCGCATTGGGAAGGCCGCTTCCCAGCGTATCGTAGGTATCGACGAGCAGCGTCGTCTGCTCGGGCAGCGCAGCGGCGAATCGCTGGAACGCCTCCAGCTCCGAATCATGCATCTGCACCCAGGCATGGGCATGGGTTCCGGCGGACGGGATGCCGAACATCATCGCCGCCTTCAGGTTCGACGTCGCGTCGAATCCGGCCAGGTATGCGGCGCGCGTCCCCCAGATCGCCGCGTCCACCTCCTGCGCGCGGCGCGAGCCGAACTCCAGCAGCGTGTCGCTGCCGGCAGCTTGTCTGATGCGTGCCGCCTTCGTAGCCACAAGCGTCTGATAATTCACCATAGTAAGCAGCGCCGTTTCGATCAGATGCGCTTCGCCCACCGGCGCCTCGATCCTGATCCAGGGCTCGTTCGCAAACACGATCTCCCCTTCCCTGACCGACCACAGATCGCCTGTAAAGCGCAACTGTCGCAAATAATCGAGGAAAGCGGGATCATAGCGCTCCGCTTCTGCCAGATAAGCGATCTCTTCCTCGGTGAACGCCAACTGCGTGAGGTAATCAACGATCCTCGCCAGCCCGGCAAACACCGCATAGCCATTGTCAAACGGCAGCTTGCGGATATACACATCAAAAACCGCCTTCCGCATGTGTGTCCCGTTTAACCAATGCGCGTACATCATATTGATCTCATATTTATCGGTATGTAAAGCCAAGGAACCCATTTTCCGATACCTGCCCTGCATATTCTCTCAAGGCCTAGCAAGCTGGCCCCTGCTCCATGAACTGCATATCAAGCTGAGCACTACCTCTCGCTCTTCATGCAGCCCGGATGCCTCCATTCCTCACCAGTTTGGCGTGAGGATCTAATTTCCAAAACCTGCATGTAGGATGTCCTGCAATCAGACGGAACAAAACAGCATCCGAGCCAGGATCGGATGCCTGTTGCCTGTCGTCGCTGATGCCCGGATCGGCAAGCGGCTCCCGCCATAGCTCGTAAGCCAACACTTCTTCAGGCGGGAAAACTTGCTGCATCAGCCCGTGCATCTGCCGGAACAGCGGATCGTCGATGCTCGAAATGCGGTGATAATCCATGTATGATAGCCTCCCTGTCATCAACTCTGGACATTCGAATCATCCCTATTATAGCCCATATTGGCCATAAGACACACATCTGATCGACCTGAATCGGCTGAAACGGAACCATTTTGTTGTGAAGATGCGGCAGGCCCCGGACACGATCGCAGTTTCCAACGGCCGCAAGTCATTTGTATAATAGAGCAATAGATGCTTTATCCAGAACTGCAAGCCTGAGAAAGGAAAGGAGACAACGGATGGACGCGAGATTGGAAGAAGCTCTCCGGAAGACCATCAGCAATTGGCATAGGATGGGACAGGCAGATATGGATCACTCCGAGGATGCCGCAGACCAGTTTGAACACTCGTTCTATGCATTCATCGATGTCTTCCGCGACTGGGTGAACGAACTGGACCCGAGACCTTCCACTGTGGAAGCATTGCTCGCCATGGACACTTGCCGGGAGATCATGGATCGGTTGCCCGCTCCGCTCATTCTGAACTTCGAGACAGAAGCGGATCTGATCATCGAGAATACGCTTCGCGTCGATGAAGACAGATATGACTAGGGCACATCTGCCAACCCAAGCGACGCTGAAGATGTCACCGCGTATAATATATTAAGGGGTTGTTCGTCCGGGTTGGCGCTCCCATTGTATATTTATGAATAGAAAGAACAGATCATGGAAGGAGATGCTGGCCATGTATTATATCGTGATTGCTTTTATCCTTGGCGCTCTGGTTTGTGCGGTGATCATATACATCTCTTCATTGAAGCAAACGATCAAGTATCAGACAGAACAGATTCTGGATCTGGAGAACCAGCTTCGCCACCTTCTCGCTGAACGTACGGACAGGGAATCCATTCACTAAATGTGCTGTTTGCCGGAAGTTTACCTGTTCCTTTCCATATTTTTAGCGTTGAACCGCCTTGTGTTCCCCTTCTATAATCGATTCCGGGAGGGGAATTATGTTTAGGCGCATTGCAATAACTGCCATTCTGATGGTCATCGCCATCTGTTCATCGATCAGCGTGAATCCGTATCAGACTGCAGATGCTTCCGTGACCCTGAAGATCGGAACCTCCAACGGCGATGTCTGGGACGCCCAATACCGGTTGAAAGCGCTTGGCTACTATGATGGGCCGCTCGATGGAGTATACGGCTCCATAACCGCGAGTGCAACCCGCGCTTTCCAGCGCGATTACGGCCTCAAGGCTGACGGCATCATCGGAGAAGCGACATGGAAAGCACTGCGCAAATATAGCCTGAACATCTACGAGATGGATGTTCTGGCCAGGATCATCTACAGCGAAGCCAGAGGCGAACCATATATTGGCCAGGTAGCGGTCGGTGCGGTTGTGATGAACCGGATCCAATCGCCGCTGTTCCCGGATTCGATCTATGAGGTCGTGTTCCAGGAGAACGCCTTTACCGCCATCGCAGACGGCCAATATTGGTTGGCACCGGATGCCACCGCCTACCTCGCAGCGCTTGATGCTGTCAGAGGCTGGGACCCGACAGGCAACGCCATATACTACTTTAACCCAAATACGGCAACCAGCAATTGGATCTGGTCACGTCCGCAAACGACGCGCATCGGCAATCATATCTTCGCCAAATAACCCATGGGCTGCTCTCGATGAGGGCAGCCTGTTTATGTTGGGCGGCGTTATTTCGGGTGACTTTTCCGCCTCTATCAGATATGATAATCATACAATCTCTTATCCATAAACCAACGAATGGAGGGTGGCCGAGTGCTGACTTTTGACCAGTATGTCTATACCCGACCCGATATGAATGAGGAGAAAGCCAGGTTTGCTGTTCTGCTCGAGCGGTTGAACCAGGCAGCGTCGATTGAAGACGCTATCCAGGCAGTCAAGGAGATCAACGCTTTCCGCAACAGATTGTCCACACAGGGCAACCTGGCATACATACGGGCGACCATCGACACCAACGATGAGTTCTATCAGAAGGAGCGGGATTTCTTCGACGAAGTCCAGCCGCAGACTCAGGAAATGGTTACCAGGTACTACCGCCAACTCCTTTCTTCCCCGTACCGGCCGCAGTTGGAGGAAGCTTACGGCAAGCAATTGTTCCAGCTCGCTGAACTGGAGATCAAGGCGTTCTCTCCTGAAGTGATGGATCTCCTGCAGAAGGAGAACAAACTGACAAGCGAATACGCCAAGCTGATAGCCTCGGCGAAGATCGAGTTCCAGGGCGGAACCTATACGCTCGCCCAGCTCGAGCCTTACGAGGAGAGCACGGACCGCAGCGTCCGCAAGGCCGCCGTCGAAGTGAAATACGGCTTCTACGAACAGAACGGAGAGCAATTCGACCGCATCTTCGACGAGCTGGTCAAGACGCGGCATGAGATCGCCGTCCGCATGGGCTATCGCAACTTCGTCGAGCTCGGCTATATCCGCATGCAGCGAATCGGTTACGATGCCGATGATGTCCAGGCATTCCGCAAGCAAGTGCGCGATTCGATCGTGCCTGTGGCAAGCCGGCTGTACGAACGGCAAGCGGCGCGCATCGGCGTAGACAAGCTGAAGTTCCATGACGAGACCATCAAGTTCCTGACCGGCAATGCTGCTCCGAAAGGACCGCCTGAGTGGATCATCGAGAACGGACGGAAAATGTACGAAGAACTGTCACCGGAGACCGGTGAATTCTTCCGATTCATGCTGGATCGCCGACTGATGGATCTCGTAGCGAAACCCGGCAAGGAATACGGAGGCTACTGCACGTACATCGAGGACTACGAATCACCGTTTATCTTCTCGAACTTTAACGGCACGTCCGGCGACATCGATGTTCTGACGCACGAGGCAGGTCACGCCTTCCAGGTGTATCAGAGCCGTCATCAGTCCGTACCCGAGTATGCATTCCCGACGATGGAGGGCGCGGAGATCCATTCCATGAGCATGGAATTCTTCACCTGGCCGTGGATGGAGCTGTTCTTCCAGGGAGATACGGACAAATACAAATACGCTCATCTGTCTAGCAGCCTGCTGTTCATCCCGTATGGCGTGGCTGTGGATGAATTCCAGCATCTCGTCTACGAGAACCCTGACTGGACGCCGCAGGAACGGAAAGCGGCATGGAAGCGGCTCGAAGCCATCTATCTGCCGCATCGCGATTACGACGGCATCCCTTATCTCGAAGCAGGCGGCTTCTGGCAGAAGCAGAGGCATATCTATCAGAGTCCGTTCTATTATATCGATTATACGTTGGCTCAACTGTGCGCCTTCCAGTTCTGGAAACGGGACCGCGAGAACCACGAGGAAGCATGGAAAGATTACCTGACGATCTGCAAGTTGGGAGGCTCCCGCTCGTTCCTGGAAATCGTCGAAGCAGGCGGCCTTCAGTCACCGTTCAAGTATGGCGTCGTGGATTCCGTCGTGAAGACGATCGAAGAGTACCTGGATTCGGTAGACGACCAAGCCCTATAGAGCGTTTCAGCCGCAACAAGGAAGAAAACACCACGGTTTTCTACCCAACCTTGATTCGTTTTATCCTCCAAATCTCGCCAGTGAGCGCGCTCGCGCCTTGGCCGCCTCCTGCTCCTCACAAGCGAATCGAGCAGGCGGCGTACCGCCTCGGCCACCTCATCCACCGCCTGATGGAACGCTTGTTCATTGGCAGCGGACGGCCTGGTGAAGCTTCCCGAATATGAATGGCACGACAAGCATCGCTCAGGCGCCGTGTTGAGTTGGGATATATCTTCGTTTGATTCCGCCTGCCAACCGCTTCACCTCATTCTGCGAACATGAAACCATTCCATGATGTGATACGTATATCAGTTTAGCCTGTCCGCATCATGGAAAATGTGATGTTCATTACATTTCCGCGAATCGGCAAACCGGATTCTCACCCAGGCTTAAGATGAACCAAGATCCTTACACCTTGCGTTTATGGCGTTCTACATATTGAATGCAATAGATCAGCCATGACATGTCGGGGTATGCCTGCAGATTGCTGAGCAATCCCTTGATCAGCGCTTGCCTAGGAGCCTCCTGCTTGATTTCGTCCAACAGGAGATGCAGCGTCTCCTTGAGCAGCGCATCATCGCCATACCGGTTCAACGCATCTTGTGCGAGCATCTCGATCATCTCGAGCGTCGGCATCTGCAACGTCATCATTTTCGGCGTGCTGTTCCATATTTCATGCGTGATAAAGATCAACTCCAGATGCTTGGCCAAGGCCAGCGTCCGCTCCACCAGAACATGGGCGAGCTGCTCAACGTCATATTTTCGCGGATGCATATACATGAACCCGACGTACCCCGTAACGAAGCTTTTGATCGTGATGAGCAGATCATATCTTGGCTCCTTCTCTCCGCCCAGAATCTCGTCGATCAGGTTCAGGAGCGAGTCATTCAGGATCTTCTCAAACTCATCGATCTTCTTGACGATCTCTTCATTAACGGGTCGGACATGCTCGCGCATATAAATCGTCATAAATGTGGAGTATTCGAAGAAAATCTTGAAGTTTAACAGATAATATTGATACAGCCGGTCGCGAACCAGCCCGGGCTGTCTGATGACGGCATCCAATCTTGCCACAATGTCCCGCATGAAATAATCGACGATGGCGTACAGCAGCTCTTCCTTCGACCTGAAGGACAGATAAAATGCTCCCTTGGAGATGCCGCATGCTTCCGTAATATCCTGTACGGAAGTTGCATCGATGCCATTCCTCGCGAACAGCTCGATCGCCTTCTCGATGATCATCTTCTCTCTGGACATCCGTCTCACCTCTCTCGGTTTCCTGTTTCCTTGACACTTGACCAATCAGTCATTATTATAAGTTAAAGATGACCAACTAGTCAAAGAGGAGTGGGTGGATTCGTGAATTCGATTATTAATTTTGTCATCAGAAACAAGCTGGCCGTATGGCTGCTTACCTTCATCGTGACCATTACGGGCATGTATGCCGGGGCGAATATGAAGCAAGAGATGATCCCGGACATCGAGACCCCGTATGTCGTGATCATGGCCGTCTATCCAGGCGCAACGCCGGAACAGGTGTTGGAGGAAGTCACCATTCCGCTGGAAGACACGATCGGCCTGTTGCCGGGCGTCAAGTCGATCAATTCCTCTTCTTACTCGAATCTGGCGACTCTGCAGATCGAGTATGATTATTCGAAGGATATGGATGAAGCGCAAAGACAGATTCGCTCCGCCATCGAATCGATGACGCTGCCTGACAGCGTGATGGAGCCGACGATAACGCGCTTCAGCATGAATGCGATACCGGTTGTGGCGCTCAGCATCAGCAGCGAGACCAGGGACATCACCAAGCTCACCCAGGTCGTCGAAAACCAGATCCTGCCGGAAATGCGGCGCATGGAAGGCGCATCCGTAGCCATGTACGGACAACATATCGAAGAAGTCGAGTTGACCTTCAACGAAGAGCGCATGGCATCTCTCGGCCTGACGGAAGATACCGTCAAGCAAATGATCCAGATCAGCGACGCGAAGGTTCCGCTTGGTCTGTTCGCTTTCGAGGGGGCTGAACAGTCAGTAGTTGTGGACGGCAAGGTCACGACGCTGGACGAGCTGAAGAAGATCATCATTCCGGTCACGCCGTCGGAGACGAATACGGTGCCGTTTGTCAATCTTGGCGACATCGCAGATATCGAACTGGTCGGCAAGGTGGAATCCGTCTCCCGCACCAATGGCCAGGATGCGATCGCCATCCAGGTAACCAAGGCGCAGGATGCGAACACGGTCGATGTCGTGAACGAAGTGAAGAAACTCGTCGAGCAATTTGAAGCGGATATCGACGGAATCAAGATCGACATTACGCTCAACCAGGCGACGATGATCGAAGACTCGATCTCGACCATGATCAGCAAGGCGCTCTTCGGCGCCGGATTCGCCGTCCTGATCATCCTGATGTTCCTGCGCGATATTAAATCGACGGTCATCTCGGTGATCTCGATTCCGCTGTCGATCCTGATCGCGCTGCTCGCCCTCTACGCCATGGACATCACCCTGAACCTGATGACGCTTGGCGCGATGACGGTGGCGATCGGCCGCGTCATCGACGACTCGATCGTCGTCGTCGAGAACATCTATCGCCGCTTGCATCTGAAGGACGAAACGCTGAGAGGACGCTCGCTCATCCGCTCGGCGACGATCGAGATGTTTAAGCCGATCCTCTCCTCGACGCTCGTAACCGTCGCGGTCTTCCTGCCGCTTGTATTCGTAGGCGGCATGGTCGGCGAGCTGTTCGTGCCGTTCGCGCTGACGATGGCCTTCGCCCTCGGCGCATCGCTGCTCGTCGCGATCACCGTCGTGCCTACTCTCGCTCATACGCTGTTCAAGAAGAAGCTCTACGGCGAGAAACCGGTTGGCGGGCAAGGCAAGCAGCACAAGGAAGAACACGGTGCGCTCGCACGCGCCTACAAGCGTATATTGGACGCATCGCTGCGGCATAAGCTCATCACATCCGCGCTCGCCCTTGCCTTGCTTGTTGGTAGCTGTCTGCCTGTGTACTTCGGTCTGATCGGCGTCAACTTCCTGTCCAACGAAGCCGAGAAAGTCATGTACCTGACCTATACGCCGAAGCCTGGCGAGCAACAGGAAGATGTGCTGAGCGATATCGAGGTTGTCGAACAACTGCTCATGGCCCGCGAGGATGTGGACATCGTGCAGCTCTCCATCGGCGGCACCGCCAACGAACTTACCGCGATGCTCGGCGCAGGATCCAATGGCGCGCTGGTATACGTTATCTTCGATCCGGATACGGAGCATTTCGACGAAGTCACCTCCGAGGTGCTCCAGGAGATTCAGGCGCTTGGGCAAACCGGCACCTGGAAGAGCCAGGACTTCGCCTCGATGTTCGCAAGCAGCGAGCACAGCTATACTGTATACGGCGAGGATCTCGATGCGATCGAGGAAGCGATCACCATGATTGAAGCCGTGATGAGCGAGTCGGACAAGCTCAAGGACGTATCGTCCAGCCTGTCCGAGCAATATGACGAATATACGATCAAGGTCGATCAGAATACCGCTCTGCTCTATGGGCTCTCCACGATGCAGATCGCGATGATGCTGTATCCGAATACCCAGGATGAAGTGATCACGACGATCGACAAGGACGGCAAGACGATTGAAGTCATCGTCAAGCGCAACAAGGAAACGCCGAAGACCTTCGATGAACTGATCAATCAGCAGGTACCTACACAAACCGGGATGGCGGTCAAGCTGAGCGACATCGTTACCGTCGAACAGGGCGTCACTGCGAACAAGCTGGATCGCAGCAAAGGCCAATTCTACGCCAGCGTCAGCGGCAAGATCGTGACCGAAGACGTATCGCAGGTATCCAGGGATCTGGACGAGAAGATCAACGATCTCGACTTGCCGGACGGCGTGAAGCTTGGCGTAGCCGGGGTAACGGAAGATATCAAGGAGGCGTTCTCGCAGTTGTACATCGCGATGGTAGCAGCCGTGCTCATCGTCTACTTCATCCTCGTCGTTACGTTCGGCGAAGGTCTTGCGCCATTTGCGATCCTGTTCTCGCTGCCGTTTACGGTGATCGGTGCCTTCACCGCACTCTGGATCACCGGCGAGACGATCTCTGTGCCGGTCATGATGGGTATCCTCATGCTGATCGGGATCGTCGTCACCAACGCGATCGTGCTGGTGGACCGCATCATCCGCAAGGAACGCGACGGTTTGCCGACGCGTGAAGCGATCCTTGAAGCCGGCGCAACCCGCTTGCGCCCGATCCTGATGACGGCTCTGGCGACGATCGGCGCCCTGATCCCGCTGGCGATCGGCGCAGAAGGCGGCGGCGGCTTCATCTCCAAGGGACTGGCCGTTACCGTGATCGGCGGCTTGATCAGCTCGACGCTGCTTACGCTGATCGTCGTCCCGATCGTATACGAAATCTTGTCCAAGCTGTTCAAGAAGAACCGCATGGAAATCGCAGAAGACTGATCCATCGTAAAAGGGCCGTCGGGAAAGCCAGCTTGCACTGGTATTCCCGACGGCCCTTACTTTTGTTACGGATTTACCGCTCGACATCCGGCAGCTTCAGAGCGAACAGCCCGAGCAGCGGCAGGAAGCTGCTGAAGATGACGACCGGCTTCAAGCTGAACATGTCGATGAAATAACCGATCCCAACCGCGCCAATCGCCCCCAGGCCGAATGCCAAACCAACGGTCAGACCGGAGGCCATGCCGATATGGCCAGGCATGATCATCTGCGCGTAGACGACAATTACCGCGAAACCGAGCATGATGATGAACCCGATCACGATAAGAAGCGGAATGACCCACAGCTTGCCGACAAAAGGCAACAACAAGGCAAACGGCGCCGCTCCGGAGAGCGAGAGGAAGATGACCTTCTTCGGACCGAAGCGATCCGCCAGCGGTCCGCCTGCCAGCGTTCCAAGAACCCCCGTCAGGCCGAACAGAAACAGCGGCATCTGTGCCGCGAGCAGCGTCGTGCCGTAAACATCGGCATAATAGTATTGGTAATAGTTCTGAAGCATCGTGATATACGTAGACCTGGCGATCATCTGCAGCATGAGAATGCCCATGCCGAGCAGCACGACCTTGAGCGCGATGCTCCGCGTCTCTTCCTTCCCCCTGGAAGAGCCCTCCTCCTTCGGCTTCGCGGCTGTCCGCTTCCGCACGTGAAGATTCGCCTTATACCATCTGGAGACAAACCAGGATACGACGATTGCCAGTCCCGCCACCAGAGCAAACCACAGCGCAGCGATCTGTCCGAAGGGCAGGAAGATATATCTCGTAAGCAACGATTGGGTAGAGCTGCCGGTGTTCCCGCCCACTTGATAGATCGATTGCGCGAGGCCCCGCCGCTTGCCCGCAGCCATGTGGACAACCTTCGAGCCTTCCGGATGGAAGCAAGCGGAACCTAATCCGATCAGGATGACGGACACCAGCAGCCATCCGTAGCTGGGACTGAGCGCGACGCCGATAATGCCGAGCAGGCTCATGCACATCCCGAGGGGCAGCATGTATGGAGACGGATGCCGGTCTGAATAAAGCCCCACGATCGGCTGCAGCACCGATGACGTCATATTGAGCATAAACAGGACAAATCCTACCTGGGTAAACGTCAGAACAAGCGATTCACGAACATAAGGCAGCACCGCCGGAACTACGACCTGCATCGTATCGTTCAGAAAGTGAATGACACTGATCGCCGCAACAACGGGGAAAACGGCAGTGGCGGTCACTAGTGCAGTTTGTGATTGACTGGTGGACATGCTGGTAATCTTCTCTCCTCTTCTCCTATTTTTCAAGAAATCCGACGGTGAATGCATACGCTTGAAAGATTTTCTCTATTCGCTTCCTTCATCATAACAGATTTGGACGTTTTGGAGGATAGCCAAAATCGTTGTTTCGTTAATCATCGCATCGCCCCGACCTGTTAGCGACTCCGAGCGTGATTCCCCGTCCAAAGTGACTCATAACGACCGTACGTTCCGTTAGGCACAAGAAAAAAGCAGTTTTTCTGCCGAATAACGGCTCCTCGTTCCGTTACGTTTGGTCTGAACCATGTAGCCGCCAAGCAACAATCTACTTAAACACAGCCAAAGAAAAAGCAGCCTTATCGGCCACTTCAACATTTTCCATTGGAATCTGAATCATCCTCTTGTTTCCAGCTCAAGCACGTTGCTGAATCATCCTGGAGAAGCAGCACCGCCTCTTACGATGGATGTTCTCACTTTATTCGACGTGTCTGGTGCAGCTTGAGAACCGAAGCGGAAAACCAGGCTCGCTTCCCTTGCTTTCATGCAAGAAGCCGCATCCCATAAGGGCTTGCGGCTTCTGTGCTATGACCTGTAGTGGGTTCGAACCACTGACCCCCACCCTGTCAAGATGGTGCTCTCCCAGCTGAGCTAACAGGTCGTATTCGATTCTAGTATCTCGTGGCGACAAAAAATATAATAGCAAGGATTCGGACCATTGTCAACACGATTGGCTTATGTATTTTATTCCAGTTATCGCATCGCACGTACGTCCACGGTATCGTTCGATTCGGGCTTCTTCCCTCTCTATTTCAAACCCCATTGTTTGTCCCCTTAAACAGTCCAAGCTGATTAAGATATTCTGCATCCTCATCCACGGAAGCTGAAGCTTTAACAATCAGGTACTCGGACAACAGAATAGTGGCTAACATGGCTGGCAAAAATAACTTCGTCCAGAGTGTTTTCACAGTAGATTCATTCACTCCGTTCACAGAACATTGCATTTTCCTCCATATTCACATGACATTTCAACTATCCGAGCGGTTGTTCCAACTGGGGCGTTTGCCACATTGACATCCCCGGCCAATGTCGTTATAATTAGCACCTGATATTAATATCATATACTAAACCACTCGTATAACAGAATAATACACGTATATTGGGAGGTGGCTCACGATGCTGACCGGCAAGAACGTCGTAATCATGGGTGTCGCCAACGGGAGAAGCCTGGCGTGGGGAGTTGCCCGATCGCTGCACCGGGCGAATGCCAATCTCATCTTCACCTACAGGAAAGAACGGTCCTATGTCAAATTGCTTCAGCTTCTGAACGATGAAGGGATCAAGCCGTCAGCCTGTGTGCAGTGTGATGTGGAAGACGACGAGAGTATTGAGCAAGCATTTCGGGAGATAGGCAAACATGCAAAGGTCATACATGGTCTGGTTCATTCCATTGCCTATGCGGATAAGGAAGAACTAAAAGGGGAGTTCGTCGATACATCGCGGGAAGGGTATATGACGGCGCAATCGGCCAGTGCTTATTCGCTTGTAGCCGTTGCCAGGGAAACCAGGAAGCTGATGCACGAAGGCGGCAGCATCGTCACCCAATCCTATCTCGGTGCGGAGAGAGTGGTCAGAAACTACAATGTGATGGGCGTGGCAAAGGCAGCGCTTGAAGCCTGTGTCAGGTATCTGGCTGAAGATCTGGGCAAGGATGATATACGCGTAAATGCCATATCTGCCGGTCCGATCCGCACGCTTGCTGCCAAAGGGGTTAGCGGATTTAACGAGATGATGTCCGTCATCGAGTCCAAAGCTCCGCTCAGACGCAACATCACCCAGGATGAAGTTGGAGATGCCGCCCTGTTCCTGCTCAGCCATCTGTCACGAGGCATTACAGGTGAAGTGCTGCATGTCGATGCCGGGTATCATATCATGGGGATCTGACCCGATCCCCTCAAAACGAATCCTTCAGCCGGATATCCGATCCCTTCAAGTAGGGTTCGTCCGCTCTGCAGCCTCGTTCCTCTCGTAGGCGATCAGTGTAACATCGCGACCTGTCATCTCGGCGATGGATGCTTCTGCCCGCTTCAGCATCTCCAGTACTTCCTGCTTGTCATTAAGCGGCGCGATCCGATAGTTGTTCGTATGTATGTCCATCACGACTCAATCCTCCTGTATCGGTTCCTGTATCGATTGCTGGATCTTATTATTCACTTCACTTCTGTCGTACATACATGAGCAATTTGCAACCTCTGCATACATCCGGCCGGGAATAGCGCTGAAGCAATCAGGAGAATCTATGTCCATAACCTACTTGAGGAGGATGCGTATGGCCAAGTCTGATCGCCATGACGAGGATACGACATTCGGTTATCCGATCGAGGAAGTCAAGTCATCGGCCCTTGATCCTCTCGCAGAGATCACGGAAGGAATCATGGACAATATCGAGGAAGATGTAAATGACCTGGTGGACGGCGATGAAGATGATGAGACATAACCTGACAGATCAGCCATTGCCTTTTTATGACACTAGACAGCTCTGCACGAGCAACTGATCTCTTCAATCTAACCAGCCGTTCTCCTCGGCGATGCGGATGGCATCCAGCTTGTTCTTCGCCTCCAGCTTGGCGATGATCTCCGACATATAATTGCGCACGGTACCATGGCTCAGGTACAGAGCCTCGCCAATCTCCTTCAGCGTAGCGCCTCTCGCAGCCTGCCTGAGAATATCGGTCTCACGGGGAGTAAGCGGATTGGATCTCTCCCAGATCGCCAGCGACAGCTCGGGATGGATCACTCGTCCGCCTGCTGCCACCTTGCGGATCGCATCAGCCAGTTCGCTGCTTGGTCCGTCCTTCAGCAGATAGCCCCTCACGCCGGCCTTGATGGCACGTTGGAAATATCCCGACTTGGCGAACGTCGTCAGCATGATCACCTGGCATGGATCTTGCAGCTCCTTCAGCTTCTCCGCCACCTCGATGCCGCTCATCACCGGCATCTCGATATCGAGCACGCATACATCGGGGTGATGCCGCTGGATCAGCTCTACTGCTTCTGCTCCGTTGCCGGCCTGGGCCACCACCTCGATATCTTCCTCCAGCGAGAGCAGAGTCGCAAGCGCACTACGAAGCATCTGTTGATCATCAGCCAGTAGGATACGAATCACTTACGCCTCACCTCCGAGTTGTTTGCGAACGATCGGGATATGCATCGTCAGTTTCATGCCCCTGCCTGCGCCAGTCTCCATGGTCAGATGGCCTTCGAGCAGCGCCAGCCGCTGTCTCATACCTGCGATCCCATTGCCCATACCCGACATATCGGCAGACTGCATATTCATTCCTGTGCCATTGTCCTCGATCATACATTGAATCTCATGCACATCTGCGCTTAGCCTGATCTGGCAAACGGTTGCCCGACTGTGCCTGACCACATTCGTCAGCGCTTCTCGCAAGCACATCGCGATCACCGACTCCTGCAGCGGAGTTAGCGTCACACCCTGAGCAATCAACTGATCATCGATCATGAGTCGGATATTTGCTGCTGCACACAAGCTGCGGGCGTGCTCCCATTCCTCGGACAGGCGCACGATCTTCATGTCGCTGACCAGCTCACGCATCCTTCGCAGAGCCGCTGTCGCCGTCTGCTGGATCTCTCTCGCTTCCGCGCTTGCTCTTTCCGGAGCACGCGAGATCAGCTTCTCCACCACTTCCCCCTTCAGTGCGAGAAGTGACAAGGTATGGCCGAGCGTGTCATGCAACTCCTGCGCGATTCGTTGCCGCTCTGTCTGCTGCGCCAGCCGTTCAATCTCCTTCGTCGCTGCTTGCAGCCGTCTCGCCATCTCCCGATACCTGCCCGAGATGTGCACGATGTAAGGCAATACAACGCCTCCGAAGATTGGCGGCAGCAGGATGACTAACGACTGCCATTGCGAGAGATAATCGGAGTCGATGATCAACCAGACCGAGCTTGCGGCGAAGATGGCGGTGAAGCCGATGATCCAGCGGATCGACAGCTTCAGATACAAACGCTCCAGCAAAAAAATGACATATGTATACATGGGATGATAGACATGTCCGAGCAGGATGACAATCAGCAGTTGTGCGAAAGCAGTGGCTTCCGGGAACCGTTCATACCTGATGAACATGATCTGCAAGCATGCCATGAAGGCAAGCAGATAGAGCCCCGGTATGAGCCTGCCTGCGGGCTCCTGCAGCATGAAATAGAGAGGAAACAGGAGATTGATTAACAGCAAATAATCCCAGGTTTTCGTCCATTTGTCCATTCCGACGCGCTCACTCTCGATCCAAAGTACATTAGATACTTACTCGCATGCACGATGTCTGTAAAACGATCATTCACCTGCGAATAGGGAACGGTTCAGATAGTGATCATGATCTCCTGGTTGTAAGCCTAAGGAGGTGACATAACCCCCGTCCCCTTGTAACACCCGGGAAGTGACAACCCCCCCGTCCCTCTGTCACACAATTCCATTATCATGGAATCCTGATGGATGATCAAGCATTTTCACTTCGACTGAGGACAAATAACGCTCCCATGATGAACAGCACGCCATAACCGAGCAAAACGAGCACATCCTGCCAATCAGCGGTTGCGCCTGCCACAATGCTCCAGGACGTATTCGCATAAACGTGTGACGGCAGCCATGCACCAAACTTCTGCATCCAGCTTGGAAACGTACTCAGCGGCATCCACAGCCCTCCCAGAATCGACAAGCCCATGTAGACGAGATTGGAAACCGCTGTGGCAGCATCGGTGTTCCTGATCGTGCCGAGCAAGATGCCAAGCGCCAGGAAAGGCATGCTGCCGATGAGCAGCCATAGACCACACATGACCCACTGCTCTGCCAGCATCTCCGTTCCAAATACAATCGCCGAATAGCCAAACATGACCGCGATGATCAGAAGATGAACAAGCAGATGCGCCGTGATCTTAGCCGATACCCAGGCGCTCATCGACAGCGGTGTCAGCATCATCAGTTTGAGGAGCCCATCCTTGCGTTCGTAGGCCAGCCTGATGCCGAACTGCCCTGCTGCAGTGCCGATCAGACTGAACGCTGTCATCGACATCAGCGAATACGCTCCCCAGGTTGTGCTGTCGATCGCACTATCCGTTCCGTTAAGCATAGCGAAGATGGAATAAAAGATGATCGGCATCAATACTGAGAACAGCAGAAAAAATGGATTGCGAACAAGTCTGAGAACTTCGGACGTACTCTGAGTGATAAATGGTTTCATCGGATGCTCCCCCTGTTTTCTGTATATGTTCTGGTTAATTGCTGGAACACATCATCCAATTTGGCCGCATGTACCTGAATATCCGTGATTGGGATGCCGCTTTTCAGCAACAATGGCAACAAACGGTCCGTATCCTCGCTGAACAGTTCCACCTGATGGCCATTCATCTTGACATCCATGACACACGGAAGCGCCAGCAGCTTCTGTTCCATGATCCCATCGCCTGCCATCCGGAATGTGATCTTGCGCATCGGAAAGGCGGATTTGAGCGATTGCGGCGTTCCTTCGGCGATCAGATGCCCTTCCGCGATCACGGCGATATGATCGGCGACTGCATCCGCCTCCTCCAGATAATGTGTCGTGAACAGGATCGTCTTCCCTTGAATGGCATACACCTTGATGACATCCCAGAACCGCATCCTGGACTCTACGTCCATGCCGTTCGTAGGCTCATCAAGGACGATGATCTCGGGATTGCCTGCCATCGCCAGGGCAAATGCCAGCCTGCGCTTCTCTCCGCCTGAAAGGGAGGAAGCGCGACGATTCGCCTTTTGTTCGAGTCCCGAGATCACGAGCAGTTGATCCAGCGGCAACGGCTCTCGATAGTACCCTCGAAACAACTGAAGCATCTCACGGACACGCAAGCCATCTGCTGCCGGAGTTTCCTGCAGCATCGCTCCCATCCGCTCTCGCAGCGCCCGGTCACCGGCCTGAAGCTCTCCGACTCTTACCGTTCCTTTCGTCGCCTTGCTCAGGCCGAGCAGGATCGATACGGCGGTCGTTTTGCCAGCGCCATTTGGCCCCAACAAAGCTGTGACTTTCCCGCGGGGAAACGTGACAGACAACCCTCTGAGCGCTTCCCTGTTTCCATACTTTTTCTCCACACGGTCAAAAACGATCAAACCCATAGGTGATCTCCTCCATCGCATTTTGTTCTGCTATGATCGTACAAGATGGAGTCGTCGTCCGTTAGAGTACAGTGTCAGCAAGTTCATATGACATGTGTCATGGGAGCGATTGTTCGTCAGACCCACCTGCTGAATCTCCTTGCATGACCGCAACGAAGCTTGAGTACATATGTCAAGTTATAGCGCCATGATCTGTTCAGTGGAATGTTATTCGATATTAATTGTAGATAAGTCAGATCCTCTCCAGGCTAACGGAACACAGAAGCGTTATTGGGGTACCGCATCGGGAGACGATTCGAGGACCAACAATAAAGAAATACTTGGCTGGCGCCAAGTCCTTTAGGACGCCGGTGGCAGCTTAGTATTTCTTATGTCTTACGAGAATGTATGGGAAGTTATACTTTCTATA
>Ga0207747_1000989_pt1 | contig 23892 bp, 22 predicted proteins | sample HigsolmetaGSP11D_FD_184839 | JGI IMG/M metagenome (GOLD analysis project Ga0207747, IMG submission 184839) | High solid enriched microbial communities from the Joint BioEnergy Institute, USA - SP1-1-D (SPAdes) | ecosystem: Engineered > Bioreactor > SSF (Solid state fermentation) > Aerobic >...
TATTTTTTATTGAAAAAATGAAAAACAGCCCATGAAATTTCATTCCAAAATTTCATGGGCTGTTTCCATTTTAGAGGGGGTTTTGTCCCAGCCTCTTTTCATTTTAAGCTTTCTTTAATTCCACAATGACACCAGAGCGGGCATCCGCAGCAAATTCGAAGTTTTCCACTTGTCCATCAACGACTCTTGAAATTCCGCCTCTATAAACAGGAACAGTTGTAATGCCGTTATGGAAGGATTCCGGTTTCATATAAATCCATGAACCATCAATTGGGCTTTCTTTTCGGAATTCTTCTTTAATATTTTCCAAAATCTGATTTGGATTCATATAAGGCTGAATGCGTTCTGATGCTTCTTTTATAATAACTGCGGCAGCTAAACCTGTTGTTACTCCTAACATAAAATCACGTAAATTCATTTCCAATTCCCTCCTCAAAAACCATTGTACCATTAATTCCTTTTTTAAGTCTTCTGAAAGCAGGATGAAACATTTTCCCGATTATATACTCATTTCTATAAAATACTTGGATTTTCCTTTTTATTTCCTTCAGTAAAATAGTTAAATCTTTTTGTCTATCTTTAAAAAGTTTCAACTTTTTTGGATTATGCTAAAATAAAGCGAGTAGATCATGAAGGAGTGTTCCAAAGTGAATGAAGAAACTTTGCAATTATTTAAAACGTTGACAGAACTTCCAGGAGCGCCCGGCAATGAACATCAGGTGCGGGCATTTATGAGAAAAGAGCTTGAAAAATATGCGGATGAAATTGTGCAAGACAATTTAGGCGGCATTTTCGGATTGCGCAAATCGGAAGAAGAAAATGCGCCAAAGATTTTAGTTGCAGGGCATATGGATGAAGTGGCGTTTATGGTCACAAGCATTACAGATAATGGCATGATTCGCTTTCAAACGTTAGGCGGCTGGAATTCACAAGTTTTGCCGGCACAACGGGTGATGGTTTATACAAAAGAGCGGGAAATTCCAGGGGTCATTGCCTCCACTCCTCCTCATTTATTGACGGAAGAACAGCGGAAAAAACCGGTGAATGTGAAAGATATGCTGATTGATGTTGGGGCGGACAGTAAAGAAGATGCCATCCAAATGGGAATTCGTCCTGGACAGTCCATTATCCCTGTTTGTCCATTTACGGTGATGGCAAATCCGAAAAAAATCATGGCAAAGGCTTGGGATAACCGATATGGATGTGGACTTGCCATTGAACTATTAAAAGAAATAAAAGATGAAAAAGTGAAAAGCCACATTTATTCCGGGGCCAATGTGATGGAAGAGGTTGGTTTGCGCGGGGCTCAAGTATCTGCCCATATGATTCAGCCGGATTTATTTTTTGCATTGGACGCATCTGCTGCCAATGATATAACAGGCGACCGCAATGAATTTGGCCAATTGGGAAAAGGAGTGCTTCTTCGCATTTATGACCCGACAATGGTAACCCATCGGACATTGAGAGATTTTATTCTAGATACCGCAGAATCCAATCATATTCCTTATCAATATTTCGTTTCAAGAGGGGGCACCGATGCCGGAAGAGTTCATACGATGAACGGTGGCATTCCAAGTGCAGTCATTGGCATTTGTTCCCGTTATATTCATACATCGGCGTCCATTATGCATGTGGATGATTATCTTGCCGCAAAAGAATTGCTTGTTACATTAATTCGCAAATTAGACCGCACGACAGTGAATACAATTCTCCAAAATCCATAATCGAACGGAAATGGGTGAAATTCGTCGTTTCTCTATGAAACGGCGAATTATTTCTGTTGTATTGATGCAATAAAGAGAAATGAGGGAGAGAATGAAAGTTGCCATTGGAACACATAATCGAGCAAAAGTAAAGGCCGTGCAAAATGTTCTCCATGAATTTTTCGATGATGTGGAATTTCAAGAAGTCAATGTTCCTTCCAATGTTTCCAATCAACCTTTCTCTGATGAAGAGACGAGACAAGGCGCCATCAATCGAGCAATCAATGCACTGGAAGCAACTGGTGCAGATATGAATTTTGGCCTTGAAGGCGGCGTTCAGGAAATCGATGGAATGATGTATTGCTGCAATTGGGGAGCCCTTGCATTAAAAGATGGACAAGTATTGACGGCTGCAGGAGCTCAGTTTATGCTACCGGATGAAATTGCAGCGAAATTGAAAGAAGGTCAAGAATTGGGACCTGTCATCGATGAGTGGGTAAATGAAAAAGATACCCGCCATCATCAAGGAGCTATTGGCGTACTTACAGCAGGTCTTATAGATAGGACGGAAATGTTTGAACATATTGTAAAAATTTTAATTGGGCAGTATTTTTTTATGCAAAATAAGAAATGATAACCGGTTTTGCTTCCTTTCCACTAAATTTTAGATTGCACGCTGCTTGAACTCCGTCTAAAATAAAGTTTGGTAAAGGAAGTGAAATATAAATGAAAAAATGGTTATTCTTAACCATTAGCGCCATCATGCTGTTTGTATTATCCGGCTGCGGGAAGTCTGTGGAAGAGCAAATCAATATGGGTGTAGCGAGTGCGCAAAATGTATTTGAAGAATCGCCAAAAGAAACAAATAAAAAAATTGGGCAAATTGCGCTTTATTTGCCATCTGGTTATAAAATTCAAGATACTGATGATGTAAATAACTACGTTTTAACAAAAGGAAAAGACAAGTACATTTTATTCGTCAATGTAAATGAAAAAGAAGATAGCAAGCTTCACTATGAATTATTGAAAAAGAATATGTCAAACAAAATTGTAAAAGAGCAACCGTTGGAATTGGACGGCGTTTTTGGATTTACAATGGTGCTAGAACATAGGGAAGACCAATTTGAATTGGTCGCAAGCAGCGGGGGTGTAAAAGTTTCTACGATTTCGAATGACCGAAAGATCGATGATAAGTTGGTAGAAATGATGCAAATTGCCCGCTCTGTTGAAGTAATCCATTAAAAGGTTCATTTCTTCGACGAATGAACATCACTTCTGATACAATGAAAACAAAGGAATATAACGGTTCACGATGGTGAGCCGTTTATTTGTGCGTATAAGGAAGTGATGAAAGTGAAGCCAGAACAGCTTGTCGAAGAATTAAAAAAACGATTAGGCACGGATAAATTTGATTTCTCCTATAACCGCAAAGATGACAAATTGCGTTTAGACCATAAAACCCTTCATAAAGGCATGGAAATCCAACTTCCAGGTGTCCTAGCAAAATACGATGAAAGAAAAGAGCAGGCAATAGAAGAGGTTGTATATACAATTGAACAAACTTTCAACGCCATGGAGAAAGAACAATCTGAAGAAATTTACAACTTGGAAAAAATCTTTCCGGTGATTCGTTCCACCTCTTTCCCATTGAAATCGAAAGAAGGCCATGCTTTTATAACGACCGATCATACGGCAGAAACCCGCATTTTTTATGCGCTGGATTTGGGCCCTACTTACCGATTGATTGACGAATCCATGCTTTCAAAACTGAATGCCACAGCCGAACAGATACGGGAAGTTGCCCGATTTTCCGTTAAACAGTTATCAACAAACGTGAAAAAAGATGAAGTGGCGGGAAATATTTTTTATTTTGTCAATGAAAACGACGGCTATGATGCAAGCCGCATATTAAATGATGGATTTTTAAAAGAAATGAAAGAAAAAATGAAAGGAGATATGGTGATTTCCGTTCCCCATCAAGATGTGCTTATTATCGGAGACATTCGGAATGAAACCGGCTATGATGTGTTGGCCAAAATGACGATGCACTTCTTTTCCATTGGGCGTGTGCCGATTACATCTTTATCCTTTATCTATGAAAATGGGGAACTAACGCCAATCTTCATATTAGCAAAAAATCGATGAAAGGGAGACGCATTCATGATTGTAGCTTACAATAAAGAATATGTTGGAGATGTACTGCTCGTTCAATTAACGACTGAAGATGTGTTGGCCGTTGAAGTAGAGCGAGTAGGGGATGTTGTTTTAATTAAAGAAAAAACGACTGGTGAAGTAAAAGGATTTAATTTATTCAATGCAAGTAAATATATGGAAATTAATGTAAACGGCAATGTGGAAGTGACAGAAGAACTTGTCGAAAAAATCAAAGCGGCCTTAAAAGAAAATGGTGTCGAATTATCCTTTGATGTAGATTTTTCGCCGAAATTTGTTGTTGGTTACGTCGAAGAAAAGGAAAAACATCCGAATGCCGACAAATTAAGCGTATGTAAAGTAAATGTGGGCAGAGAAGTGTTACAAATCGTCTGCGGTGCGCCAAATGTCGATGCAGGCCAAAAAGTTGTGTTGCGAAAATTGGAGCGGTGATGCCATCTGGAATGGTGATTAAACCTTCTCAACTTAGAGGCGTGGATTCATACGGCATGCTTTGTTCAGCAAGAGAGTTGGGTATTCCAAATGCCCCTCAAGTAAAAGGGATTTTAGTATTAGATGACGATGCTGAAGTTGGTTCTCCTTTCCAAATTCCTTCCGAATGATAGTAAAAAATGGTTAGGACATAAACGTCCTAGCCTTTTTTAATGGATTGTTAGTGGTTTGTAAAGATTTTGCAATACAATTTATGTTATTCTTTTAGAACATATGAAATCCAATGCATGATTTTGCACAAGAATACATATATGAAAGACGTAAATCTATAATCATTGTATTTTCAGCATAGGACATTATCATATAATGATAGAGAGGTAAATGTTAGAAAGAGTGATAACCAATGAAATGGCTCAAGAAAACATTGAACAAATGGTTTTTTCTAGATGATGTGGAAGAAGATTATAACGATGTTGAAATAGAAGAAACATTGCCGGAAAAAGAACCGATGCCGGAACCGATATATGAAAAGGAGCAAAAACCAAAATTTCGATTCCCGCTTATTCCAGATGAAGAACTGCAAACGACCAATCAAGAACATGCACCATCGCCAGGGACAAATCATCATTTAAACCGAATGCCGGAATCACAGCAATTAAAAAATCCGTTAGTTTATGATGTGGAAGTTTCCCGAATCCATGAACTGTTAGAAATGCGCATACAAAACAAGAAAAAAACAACAAAAGTCCATACTAAATCGGTTCCAAGACACACTGAACGATTAGTGGAAAAAGAAAAAATGAGTGAACCGATACGAAAACCGAAAGAAAAGCCAATCGAAAAAGAAAAAGTGCAGATGCCACTGAACCGAAGAAGATTTATTCCGTCCGATGTACCTTCGCCGGTCTATGGTTTTCAAAAAAGACAACCAATTAATGGGATGTTTCAGACAAAAGAAGCGGCAACTGAACCGAAAAATGAGGATGGAAATGAGGTTATTTCAACTCAGACAGAAGAAATTTCAGCAACGATTGAAAAAGGTCCGAGTACCCGTGTAGTGGAAGAACTGGATAAACAAATTGAGAAAGTGAAAGAAGAAGTGGAACAAATCCTTCACCAAACGAAAGAAAGTCTGTCTATTACGATGGAAGAACAACAAAGTGCTGTTGCATCATCTTCTCCTGCAGAAGAAACTGCTGCAGAAAATGTGGAAAGTGTTCCGATTTTGGCGGAACCGTTAAATGAAGCGTCAGAGGCTGTTCCAAACACGAAAAAGGACCTTTCAGAGATTGCAAATATTGATTCAACAGAGAAGGCTGATTATCAGGAAACGATTGAAACCCACAACAACGCCAGTGAGTCAATGGTTGGTAACGTTGATGAAGAGGATGAGGTGTTGCAAGCAGCACAGGAAGAAGCGCATCGTGTTGAATTAAAGGACATTCTGGATGAGCAACAAATCCTTCCTCAAAATGAACTTGTAGAGGAAAAGGCAACAGAGAATTCAGTGATAGAAGAAAATATAAATTTCCAAACAATCGAGACTACGGAAATAGAAAATGAAGAAGAGAACAGCGAGCCTTTTGAAGAAAGCATTTTAGAAGACCAACCGGGAATCATTCCAACAGTTAATGTTGAAAAGGATGAACAACCGGCGGAATTATTCGATGATGAAGCTTCATCCAATGAGGAATCGCCAATCAAAGAAAAGAAAAAGCCCGTTCCTTTTAACGTGATTATGTTAAAGTCGGATAAAGAAAAGTTGGCCAAACGATTGCAGGCCCAAAAAGCTGAAAAAGCTAAAAACGAACAACTAAGCGAGCCGGTAATAAATGCGGCTCATCCACAAAATCCCATGGGAAATGCGACTTTAACCGATGAAAAAAAGGACAATGAAGCAGCCGACGATGAAACGCCTCACCATTCGGAAGAAACGGCTAAATCATCATACACGAAACCGCCATTAAGCATTTTAATGCCGCCGGAAACATCGACGGAAGATTGGGAATGGATGGAGAGCCAGGCGGAAAAACTGGTAGAAACGTTATCTTATTTTCAAGTGAGTGCGAATGTAGAGTCTATCATGCAAGGCCCTGCTGTTACACAGTTTGAAATTACCGTTGGCCACGGAACGAAAGTAAGCAAAATTCGCAATTTGGCGGATGACTTGAAGCTGGCTTTGGCTGCAAAAGATATCCGCATTCAGGCGCCGATACCAGGGAAAAACACAATCGGGATTGAGATTCCTAATCGCATTTCCCGGCCGGTTCGATTATCGGAAGTGGTTAATAGCGAACTGTTTCTAAATTCGGATTCTCCATTAGAGGCAGCCTTAGGATTAGATTTAACGGGAACGCCGGTCACAATCGATTTGTGCAAAATGCCCCATGGTTTGATTGCAGGGGCTACCGGTTCTGGAAAATCGGTGTGCATCAACTCCATTTTAGTGAGCCTTTTGTTAAAGGCTGAGCCAAGTGAATTGCGATTGATGCTCATTGATCCAAAAGTGGTAGAACTGGCACCGTATAATCATATTCCGCACCTTGTCAGCCCGGTAATTACCGATGTAAAAGCGGCTACTGCGGCATTGAAATGGGCAGTGGATGAGATGGAGCGGAGATATCAATTATTTGCGAATGCCGGCGTCAGAGATTTGCCTCGGTATAATAAACTGGCTGAACAAAAAGGAAATGATCGTTTAAAACTGCCTTATATATTAATTGTTATTGATGAATTGGCGGATTTAATGATGATGGCTCCCCATGATGTGGAAGAATCTATTTGCCGGATTGCCCAAAAGGCAAGGGCTTGCGGCATTCATTTAATTGTAGCTACACAGCGCCCATCCGTTGACGTCATCACCGGATTAATTAAATCAAATATTCCAACGCGCATTGCCTTTTCGGTATCTTCTCAAATCGATTCCCGCACTATTCTGGATAGCCAAGGGGCAGAACGATTGCTTGGAAGAGGCGATATGCTGTATTTAGGAAACGGAATGAGCGACCCAATCCGCTTGCAAGGCACTTTTGTAACGGATGAAGAGATAGAGGAAATCATTGAACACGTGAAAAAACAGGGAGAACCTGACTATTTCTTTGAGCAAGAGGAACTCTTAAAAAAGGTGGAAATGGTGGAAGAGCAGGACGAATTGTTTGAAGATGTTTGCCGCTTTGTGTTTGAGCAAGGCGCTGCATCCACTTCTTTAATTCAAAGAAAGTACCACATCGGATACAATCGGGCAGCACGATTAATTGAAATGCTCGAAAGCTACGGATTTGTATCTGAGCAAAAAGGCAGCAAACCGAGGGAAGTATACATCACCGAATCGGATTTAGCAGAACTATTTGATTGATTAGTTAGAAACTGAAATTTTGAGGGGCTCGCCCCCTCATTTTTTTCGAACGAATAAAAAAAACCGTGCTATAATGGTATAGGTTTTTGAATTACTAAAAATGTATAAACTAGACATAAACTTAATATTTATTCATTAGGGTTTAACCCTGGGAGGTTTTTGAACATGACAATTTATCATTTTACAGGCATTAAAGGTTCGGGAATGAGTTCCCTTGCTCAAATATTGTTTGACTCCGGTGAAACAGTGCAAGGCTCAGATGTGGAGACATATTATTTTACCGAACAGCCTTTAAGAGAAAGAAATATTAAAATTTTAAAATTTGATCCTGACAATATCCAACCAGGAATGACAGTCATCGCAGGAAATGCGTTTCCTGATACTCATCCGGAAATTGTTCGAGCAAAGGAACTAGGCGTTGAGGTCATTCGTTATCATAAATTTTTAGGGGAATATATAAAGAAATTTACTTCGATTGCCATTACGGGCGCTCATGGAAAAACAACGACAACGGGCTTAATGAGCCATACCATTGGAGGATATAAGCCGACTTCTTACTTAATTGGCGACGGTACTGGATTAGGAAAAAAAGATGCAGCGTATTTTGTGATGGAGGCTTGTGAATATAGAAGACACTTCCTTGCCTATCATCCAGATTATGCAATCATGACGAATATCGATTTTGATCATCCGGATTATTTCGCGGATATTGAAGATGTTTTTTCAGCATTCCAAGAATTGGCGATGCAAGTGAAAAAAGCTATCATCGCATGCGGCGACGATGAAAATTTGCAAAAAATCCAAGCCAACGTGCCAGTGATTTATTACGGATTTGGCGAACGCAATGATTTCATTGCCAAAAATATTGAAAAAACAACAGAAGGGTCCAGTTTTGAAGTATATATCCGCAATGAATATTTCGATCGCTTTTTCATACCGCTTTTTGGAGATCATGCGATTTTGAATTCGTTGGCTGTCATTGCCTTATGCCACTATGAAGGTGTTCCGGTAGAGATTATGAAAGAACGGCTGAAAACGTTCCATGGTGTAAAAAGACGTTTTACAGAAACGAAAATTGGCAATAATGTTCTTGTTGATGATTACGCCCATCATCCAACAGAAATCATTGCAACGATTCAATCTGCTAGACAAAAATATCCTGACCGTGAAGTTGTGGCCATCTTCCAGCCGCACACATTCAGCAGAACGGAAGCCTTTTTAGAGCAGTTTGCGGACAGTTTAAAATTGGCTGATGCGGTTTATTTATGTGAAATTTTTAGTTCCGCCCGCGAGAAAAATGGTAAGCTGACAATTGAAGATTTACGAGCATTGATTGATGGAAGCGAAATCCTTCATACAGATACGGTGGAAAAATTGAAAAAACATCAGGATGCTGTCTTTTTATTCATGGGAGCAGGAGATGTGAATAAATTCCAAAAAGCATTTGAATCCGTGTTGAAAACGGGTGCATAACCTGTTTGAAATGTGGCAAAAATATTTCAATATGGATAAAAAAGGAGCGAACAACGGCTCCTTTTTTTAACACAAGAAGGATTTATAAAAATTTTGTCGAATAATAATTACACAACCTAACATACTAGGAGGTCTTCTACATGGAAGTGATATTATATATTTCAGCGCTCGTTGCAGCAATCGCTTTTCTAGTGCTTTGCATCAGCATCGGTGCCACATTATTTTCTTTAAAAGGCATTTTAAAAAGCATTGCAGGAACAGCTGCAGGAATTGAAAAGCAAATGGAAGGAATCACTCGCGAAACAACTCATCTATTGGAAAAAACCAATACTTTAGCTGCTGATATTACAGAAAAATCCGAGAAACTCAACACTGTAGTGGATGCGGTTAAAAATATAGGCGTTTCCATCAACAACTTAAACAATTCCATTAATAAAATTACAGATTCCATTTCTAAAGAAGTAGATAAAAACGAAGAAAAAATTGCCCAAGTCGTTCAATGGAGCAATGTGGTGATGGACATTGCAGAACGCTGGAAACATCGAAAAGGGCAACAGGATGTTATTGAAGCGGTGGATGAACGCAAGAAAAAGTAATGAGGGGGAAGCAAAATGACGGGAGAAAAAACAAATTTCAATGAAGTGAAAGAGGAGCTGTCAAACGAAGCTGTTGTTCACGAAACGAACGGGGAGGAAACCATTAACATGAAAGATTTTGTGATCGGTGCACTGGTCGGAGGAATCATCGGCGCTGCAGTCGGCTTGTTGCTTGCTCCAAAGACGGGTAAAGATTTGAGAAGCGATGTTATACATCAAGCAAGCCAAATCCGAGAAAAAGGGCTTGTTCTAACATCTACGGCAAAAGAAAAAACAGTCCAGCTCTCAAGCCAAATTAAAGAGCAGTCATCCCATCTCGTTGATAAGGTGAAAGGAAAGAAAGAAAAATCACCTCAAGTTATCGACGATGGTACAGTTTCTTATGAGGATGCCTATGAAGGAGCAGACTTTTCGGAAATTGCCCGCCCATCATCAATCTGATAGATTAATAAAAAGCGCAAAGGGGGCGCCTGAAAAGAATTTTAAGACGCCCCCTTTGCAGCTGTCGCACACACTTAGCCGCAGATAAATTGCGATGAGGAAGCGCGTTTAATGTGACCAATGCAGGAGCAAATAAAAAATTTTAGGGGCTGTCCTGAAAGTTTTACACTTTCTGGACAGCCCCTTTGCTTTAGCGTCTATGAACGGACTGTCGGATTGTCAATCAACTGAATTTCCAAAATGTCTCCGCCAAAAATTGGAGTGTCAAAGGAAATCGGCTGGCCGTTTCGCAAAATGGCAAATTGTCCTTTGAAGTCCCCAGGTATTTTCCAGTTGGAGAATTTAAAGACATCTTGGAAAATCCACGGGCTTGCATCCTTTTCAATCAATTGCAGATTTGCCCCATTATATACGGTTGTAGTAGGCTGCACTACAACCCCATTCATAAGCACTTCATATCTTACCTTTTTCAGCTGCAAGGGCTGGTTTTGGAACGTTACCGTAATGGATTCCTCAAATGGAATGTTTAAGTGGTCTAATACTGCCTGAACGGTTGGCATAGCCATTGCTGTTTGGATGGTTAACACATCCCCATCTTCAATTGGATAAGTTAACTTTGCCGGTTTCTCATTTAACGTCAGCTTTGACGTGTAATCATGCAAATATACAGGCTGTCCATCCACTTTCACAATGAAGGTTTGAGTTTCGATAATATCTTGCCGCTGTATATGGTCTAAAAAGTCTTTAATCGTTTCAATTGGTTCAAATGTGATTTCATCCCGGTCTTTTAATGGTGCATCAAGGGAAGCGGTTTCACCGTTTAATTTTACAATCGGTTCCACATAGTAGATTTGATCGTTCAACTGAATTTTTTTCGCCGCTGCTTGGTCGATGAGATCGCGAATAGTTGCTTGAGCATCTCCACCATTTTCCCCAGGGATAATCGTAATTTCATCTCCATGTTGAATAGGGGTTTTCGATGTTGCTTCTTCGCCATTGACTAAAATGGTTGCCGGCTTTCCATGTTCTCCAGGAACGAAAATATCTTGACCGTTGATGGTGATGGAAAATCCTTGTCCCGGTTTTCCATATAAATGTTTTGCGCTGATATTTGCAGCCAAAAAGGCATCGCTGACGGTCATTTCTTTCGCTTCAAATAGCCGCACAACTTGGTTATTTACTGTCACAGAAATATAATGGATTGGATATTTTTTGGCGGCAATGGCAATGCCAATCGGCGTTACAAGGTCCGGTCTTGCTTCAATGGATTCTTCTTTCGTTAAATTTGGAATGGCGCCGATGTCCCTAACGGCTACCCGATTTTTCGGAAGTTGCAGCATTTCGCAAAGCTCTTCTGGCAATCTAGGAGTTAAACTTCCTCCGCCAATGAGCATAACCGCTTTAGGAGGCACTTGATTATTTAACCGCAAAATTTCATTGCCAATCGCAGTTGCCAATTGCTTGATGGCAGGCTCAATGGTTTGAATCACTTCTTCTGTCGGGATTTCTTGTTCAAATCCTAAAATATCTTGTATGGCAACCGTTTCTTCTGTAGTTAATTTTCGTTTAATGGCTTCGGCAACCGGGAAGTCCAGTAAGTATTGGTCGCATAAACTTTCCGTAATTTCATCCCCAGCGGTTGGCACCATTCCATAAGCGATGACGGTGTTGTTATCTGTAATTGCAATATCGGATGTACCAGCCCCTATATCGACTAATGCTACGTTCAATCGGCGCATTGTCGGAGGAATTAAAACATTAATGGCAGCGATTGGTTCCAGCGTGAGTGCTTCCATTTCCAAATCTGCTCTTTTTAATGCGGCCAGTAATGATTCAATGACAATGCGTGGCAGGAAGGTAGCAATAACCTCAACGGATGCTTCTTGGCCCCGTTGATCTAAAAGGCTACCAATTTCTTGTCCATCCAATAAATAGTGAAGGACGGAATAGCCTACACAGTAATAATGGTTTGAATCTTGGGATTGTTTTTCAAGGAGCTGTGCTTGTGCTTGATGCACCGCTTGCAATTCCAATCGGTTAATATCTTCTTGTGTAAAAATTGGACGATTGGAAATATCTATTGTGACGCGGGCTTGTTCGGTTTTTAGTTCGCGGCCGGCAGCAGCGACACTGACTTTTGTTAAAGGGCCATGTTTTTTTTCTAATTCCATTTTAATTTCTTTAATTAACTCAGCCACAAATAATACGTTATGTATTTGACCGTCAAGCATCGCCCGCTCTTTATATTCTTTCATGAGCATATCCGCAACGTGATAATGGTCGTTTTCCTCTTCTAAAATGATACCTACGATCGACCGAGTTCCGATGTCTAAGGCAAATATTTTGGAACTCAATAGAAACACATCCTTTCTATTAATATACTTTCATGAGTTGAAGCGCTAAATTAAAAAGACGTGACATTCTGAATTTTCTTGATTATAATATGGATATTATCTTAAAATGTAACATACATTTCAGTCTTCTGAAAGTGTTGTATTTAAGTAGGGAGGAGTCGTATTCATGAGTGAGCAAAAAAGACTAGAAGCGCTTCGTCAACAAATTGATGAACTAAACTTAGAGATTCTTCGATTGATTAACGAACGTGCCGAAATTGTAAACGAAATTGGTAAAATTAAAGAAAAACAAGGTGTTAACCGATACGATCCATTGCGCGAACGTCATATGTTAGATTTATTGAGAAAACATAATAAAGGTCCGTTAAATCAAATGACGGTTGATTATATCTTTAAAACTATTTTTAAAACCGCTTTGAAACAATTAGAAGCCGATACAAAAAAAGAATTGCTTGTATCCCGTAAGAAAAAACCGGAAGATACTATCATCGAAATCAATGGCGAAAAAATTGGTGCTGGCGAGCCAACATTCGTATTTGGTCCATGTTCTGTAGAATCTTACGAACAAACAGCGGCAGTTGCTGCTTCCATCAAAGCGAAAGGATTAAAATTCATTCGCGGCGGTGCTTACAAACCACGTACATCACCTTACGATTTCCAAGGTCTTGGCCTTGAAGGATTGAAAATTTTAAAACGCATTTCAGAAGAATATGGTTTAGCGGTTGTAAGTGAAATCGTGACACCTGCGCACATTGAAGAAGCGTTAGATTATGTAGATGTCATCCAAATCGGCGCACGCAATATGCAAAACTTCGAATTATTAAAAGCAGTAGGTGAAACGAACAAACCGGTATTATTAAAACGCGGTTTGGCAGCTACAATCGATGAATTCATTCATGCAGCTGAATACATTATGTCCAGAGGCAATGATAAAATCATGCTTTGTGAACGAGGAATCCGTACTTATGAAAAAGCAACACGCAACACGCTAGATATTTCAGCGGTTCCAATTTTAAAACAAGAAACACACTTGCCTGTATTTGTTGACGTAACTCATTCAACTGGACGTCGAGACTTATTATTGCCTTGCGCTAAAGCAGCCATTGCCATCGGGGCAGACGGTGTAATGGCGGAAGTGCATCCAGACCCATCTGTTGCATTATCCGATTCCCAACAACAAATGGACTTAAAACAATTCGATGAATTCTTCGAAGAGCTTCAAAAATTTATGAAGCAATATGAGTATAAAGCATAATGGAGAAACTATCCAATCTTCTTGATTGGGTAGTTTTTGTTTTCAAAAGATAGTGAAAAAATCCTAATTATGTACGATAAATATTATAATTTTTTGAACTTTTCCTACGTATTGAAAAATTAAAGCAAAATATCGTATTATGAAGAAAATAATAATTAAAAAGGAGGGAGACCTTTGACAGTAACAATCTATGATGTTGCCCGAGAGGCCAATGTTTCTATGGCTACAGTTTCCCGTGTGGTGAACGGAAGCCAAAATGTAAAACCTTCTACCCGAAAAAAAGTGCTTGAAGTGATTGAGCGCCTCGAATACCGTCCAAATGCGGTGGCAAGAGGGTTGGCGAGCAAAAAAACGACAACGGTAGGGGTCATTATTCCTGATATTTCAAATAATATTTACGCAGAAGCAGCTCGCGGCATTGAAGATATTGCAACAATGTATCGCTATAACATTATTTTGGCGAATTCAGACCAAAAGGAAGAAAAAGAATTATCCTTGCTCGATACGATGTTAGGAAAACAAGTGGATGGCATCGTAATGATGAGCGACGCAGTTACTCCAAAACTACTCCAAACAATGGAAAATTCTCCTGTGCCAATCATACTTGCCGGTTCCATCGATGAAACACAAAAATTGCCTTCAGTGAATATTGATTATTTCCAAGCTACTTATGAAGCAGTAAAAATGTTAATTGATAACGGTCATAAGCGCATTGCTTTCATCAGCGGGCCATTAAGTTATACAATCAATGCGAAATATAAGCTTGAAGCCTATAAAAAAGCTTTGCAAGATGCAGGATTAGAAGTGGATGAAGCGTTGATTATCGCTGAAGACGACTCCTATGATGGCGGCATGGAAGCATGGAAAGAATTAAATGAACTTGAACAACCACCGACTGCTTTCTTTGCTGGAAGCGATGAGCTAGCAATCGGCATCATTCATGCGGCGCAGGATCATGGCATTAAAGTTCCTGAAGAAATCGAAGTGATCAGTTTTGAAAACTCTAAACTGGCTCGCATGGTTCGTCCGCAATTGACAAGCGTTGTACTGCCGTTATATGAAATCGGTGCAGTTGCCATGAGGCTATTAACAAAATTCTTAAACAAAGAAGAAGTAAAAGATCAAAATGTGATTTTACCTTATCGCATTGAAAAACGAGATTCAGTAAAATCAAAAGATAAATAAAAAGGTGTAGACAAAGTCTTTTGTGATTTTGTCTACACTTTTTCTTTATAGGCCGCTATTTTTTTCAGAGCGAATAATATTTAAAGCTTTTGTAAGCATTTGTGCATTTTTTTCTTCAATTTCAGCTTTTCTTGGGATTGGTTCAAACAATGGATTTGGATCTTCCCAAGTTGGAATGAGCGGAACAGGCGATTCTTTTTGCCATTTATTTAACCACTCTTCAGGAAGGTTTCCGGTTGGGATGGACTGATCGGTCATTTCAAGCCAAATCATAGACCATGCTCTTGGGACAACCCGCCACATATCATATCCTCCGCCCCCAACGGCAATCCAACGCCCTTCACAATATTCATGGGCTAATTCATGGGCAAGTTTTGGTATTTCCCGGTAAATTTTCATTGAAGCATTCAAATGGGTTAATGGGTCAAAATAATGGGCATCAGCTCCATTTTGGGTAAAAAGCACATCCGGCTTAAAATATTCGATCACTTCCCTTAAAGCTTGTTCATATACCATCAAGAAGCTTTCATCTTCCGTAAAGGCTTCAAGGGGAAAGTTAAAGGATGTACCGTACCCTTGTCCATTTCCTCTTTCACTAATGTTTCCGGTACCAGGGAAGAGGTATCTGCCGGTTTCATGGATAGAAAATGTGCAAACATTCGGATCATCGTAAAATGTCCATTGCACCCCATCTCCATGATGGGCATCGGTATCCACATATAAAACGCGGGCTTGGTATTTTTCCTGTATGTAACGAATCGCGATGGAGCTGTCATTATAGATGCAGAATCCGCTTGCTCTTCCGCGGAATCCATGATGCAAGCCCCCACCGAGATTAAGGGCATGTCTGGATTTTCCCTGCATGACATAATCAACAGCTTGCAAGGTGCCCCCTACAAGCAAACAACTTGCTTCATGCATATTTGGAAAAATTGGCGTGTCTTCTGTTCCAATGCCATAAGGTTCCGCCTGTTCAGGAGTTAAAAGACCTTCTCCAGCTTTTTTTACAATCTCAATATAACTTGGATCATGGACTAGCTTAATTTCTTCTTCCGTGGCCATTCTAGCGGGAATAATATCTTCATCCGATAGGGCACCAATATTTTTTAATAAATCCATGGTTAATACCAGCCGCTTATGATTGAAGGGATGAGTGTCGGAAAATTTATAGCTCAGCTGTTCTGGCGAATAGACAAATACGGCATTTTTCATAAATTCACCCCTGGCAAATTTGGCCATAGTACTTCATAGCCATGATTTCGCAAATCTTTAATGATTGGCAATGGATTCAACATTCGAATCCGGATAGTGATGATGCGGCTGTTTTTATTTTCTGTATCAGGAAAAACTAGAACGCTTAATACATTGGCATGATGTTTTTTTACAATTGTTAATACATCGGCTAATGTACCTACTTGATCTTTCAACCGAATATCAATCTTGGATGAAGGTTGATGTGCGCCAGTCAGCTCAATGTAGGCAGTAAGCAAATCCGTTGTTGTGACGATTCCTACAAGTTTTCCCCCAGATACAATAGGCAAGCAGCTGATTTTGGATTCGTAAAAAGTCAAAGCTACATCCTCTACAAAATCAAGGGGATGGCCAAAAATGACGTCTTTTACCATAAATTTTTCAATTGGTGTATCGTAAATGGTTTTATTATTTTCTTCTTTTAGGCAGGAAGGCAACGCATTTTTCACATCATGGGAAGTAATAAGGCCAACCACATTTTCTGTCTCATCAACAATGGGAATGTGTCGGACATTTTTTTCTCTCATCAGATTTAAAGCATCATTTAAAGTGTCCTTCGGTGAAAGCGTATACACCTCTGTCTGCATAATTTGTTCGACGATCATGTTTTTCCCCCTTTGTCAGTACATATACCTGTATCTAAAGCGCAGTCTGTCAAAACGTGTAATCGTTTCCTCGTTAACCCGTTTGCCAATGCGCACCATTAAACAGTTGGCAGGATGTGACGTAATTTCAGGATCATCTGTTGCACAATATTCGAAACCGACCGATTTCATTAGATTCTCCATCATTTTTCGATATTCCCAAACATTCAATCCTGTGCCTTTTAAATCCCAATGCCAATAATATTCTGTTGTGAAAATTAAATAATCTTCCATTTCATTTGCCATAAATGACACTTCTAATAGCTTTCTTCCTACTCCCGTCCCTCGATATGATGGTACCACTTCTATGGCGCCGAGTTCTAGAACATTTTCAATTTTATCTTCAGACCATCTTTCAAGGGGATCAGGATAGAGATATGTTACATAGCCGATAATCGTATTGTTATTGCGGGCAATAATAATTCTTCCTTCTTCAAGTCCGGCAATTTCAATCAATGCCTTTTTTTGCTGGTCTGGCGGTCGAAAAGAAGTTAAGTTTTCATGAAAGTCAAACTTTTCTAAATTTTCAGGTGTAACAGGTCCCTCTACTACCACAGTGCCATGCCGTGTCTCCATTTGCGCGCAATGATAGGTTTTAATATGCAGCAATTACTTCACCCCCGTTATCTATTAATTACATTATATGATAAAATACGCGTCAAAAGCAGAAATTTTAAGAAAAAAAAAGAAATTCATTAAATCTTAAAAATATTTTGCTAATTATAATAATTCATTGTAAAATGTAAAATATCATAGAAAGAAAGGGGATATTTTATGGGGATGAAAACGACTGAGAAATTAGCCGTTGTTCAAGGGGATTATAATTTAAAAAATTATGAAGAAACATACGCTAATTTCGATTGGAAAGAAGTCGAGAAAGCATTTACTTGGTATACAACGGGGAAAGTAAATGCTGCTTATGAAGCTATCGATCGTCATGCAGAATCAGATCGAAAAGACAAAGTGGCTCTTTATTTTAGTAACGGGGATCGTAAAGAAGCCTACACTTTCGCTGATATGAAACGCATGACGAACAAGGCGGCAAATGTTTTTAAACAATATTCCACTTTGGAAAAAGGGGATCGTTTATTTATCTTTATGCCAAGATCTCCGGAGTTGTATTTTGCCCTATTGGGAGCATTGAAATGCGGTTTAATTGTTGGGCCGCTCTTTGAAGCATTTATGGAAGGAGCGGTATATGACAGATTATCCAATAGTGAAGCAAAGGCAATCGTTACAACAAAAGAATTGTTGAATCGTGTGCCGCTTGATCGATTACCGCATTTAGAAACGGTCTTCCTTGTTGGGGATCAAGTAGAAGAAAATGAAAAAATTGTAGACTTTAATAAAAAATTAGAAGAAGCATCCAGCGATTTCGACATTGTTTGGGTCGATCGGGAAGACGGAATGCTTTTACATTATACATCCGGCTCAACGGGTGCACCAAAAGGAGTATTGCATGTCCATAATGCAATGATTCAACATTATCAAACTGCTCGTTGGGTGTTAGATTTACATGATGATGATATCTACTGGTGTACAGCAGACCCTGGATGGGTGACAGGTACATCCTATGGTATTTTTGGTCCATGGTTAAATGGAGTAACGAATGTTATTATTGGCGGACGCTTTAGTCCAGAAAGATGGTATGGTGCTATTGAAGAATATGGTGTTACTGTATGGTACAGTGCTCCAACGGCATTCAGAATGTTAATGGGTGCAGGTACAGCTGTTTTAAAACAATACGATTTATCTTCATTACGGCATGTGCTCTCTGTAGGAGAACCTTTAAACCCAGAAGTAATTCGATGGGGTATGAAAGAATTAGGCCATCGTATTCATGATACTTGGTGGATGACAGAAACTGGTGGACATATGATTTGCAACTATCCTTGCATGGAAATCAAGCCAGGTTCTATGGGTAAACCAGTTCCAGGTGTTTATGCGGCGATTGTTGATGATGAAGGAAATGAATTGCCGCCATATACGATGGGTAACCTAGCAATCCGAAAAGGTTGGCCATCCATGATGAGAGCAATTTGGAAAAATCCGGAACGCTATGAAAAATATTTCTTAAAAGGCGAATGGTATGTTTCCGGAGATTCCGCTTATAAAGATGAAGATGGCTATTTCTGGTTCCAAGGTCGTGTAGATGATGTAATCATGACAGCCGGTGAACGGGTAGGACCATTTGAGGTAGAAAGCAAATTAATTGAACACCCAGATGTAGTAGAGGCTGGGGTTATCGGAAAACCGGATCCGGTTCGTGGAGAAATCATTAAAGCCTTTGTCGTACTACGGCCTGGCGTTGAACCAACAGAAGAATTAAAAGAAAATATTCGCCAATTTGTAAAAACAGGATTAGCTGCCCATGCAGCACCTAGAGAAATTGAATTCAAAGATAAACTTCCGAAAACACGAAGCGGTAAAATTATGCGCCGCGTGTTAAAAGCGTGGGAGTTAAACCTTCCAACAGGCGACTTATCCACAATGGAAGATGATTAATTTTTAACCTCCACCATGTGATTTGTTGAGCAAGAACATAATTATGCATCCACCGAAGGATATTTCATTTTTTACAAATGAATATCCTTCGTTTTTTATTTATTGAAAGTTTAAAAAAATATATAAACATACATTTGACTTTATAATTATACAAGTTTATACTAACAATATCTTACGGAAGAGGTGACTAGGTTGAAAGTTGGAATCATTGGAGCCACAGGGTATGGTGGATTGGAGTTAATCCGATTTTTACATAACCATCCTGAAGTGGAACAAATGGATTTATTTACATCTTCTGAAGAGGGCGTTATTTTTTCATCAAAATTCGGTCATTTATTGAATATACATGATGTACCCCTTCAAAAAATAGATTACGAGACGTTGATGAACTATGATGTCGTTTTTACGAGTACACCAAGCGGAGTCACAAGTAAACTATTGCCGCCCCTCGTAGGAAAAGGGCCAAAAATCATCGACTTATCGGGAGATTACCGTTTAAAGAATCTGCAAGATTACGAGAAATGGTATAAAAAAGAGCCTGCCCCACAAGAAATTGTAGACAAAAGCGTTTATGGATTAACGGAGTGGAATGAAAAAAATATAAAAGAGGCAGAACTCATTGCCAATCCAGGCTGTTATCCGACAGCAGTGCTTTTATCCATCCTTCCGCTCATTAAAGAAGATTTAATCGATCCTTCTTTCTTAGTGGTAGATGCAAAAAGCGGCGTGTCTGGTGCAGGGAATAAGCCAACGAAAATGACGCATTTCAGTGAAACAAACGAAAACTTCTCAATTTACAAAATCAATGAACACCAACACATTCCTGAAATTGAGCAAGCCATTGAAATGTTTTCCCATGTCAAAACATCCATCACATTTAATACGTATCTTGTGCCAATGACAAGAGGCATCCTGGCAACTTCTTATGCTCCTGTAAAGGATGGAGTAACAACAAAAGATTTAACGGATTGTTTGCAAGAAACTTATAAACACCATCAATTCGTCCGTGTCATTACGGATGCCAATACAATCGGAACAAGCCGGGTGAAAGGTTCCAATTACTGCGATGTGTTCGCAAAAGTAGATGAACGGACAAATCGAGCTACAATAGTAAGTGTAATTGATAATTTAGTAAAAGGTGCGGCCGGCCAAGCCATACAAAATATGAACGTTCAATTCGGATTACCGCAAACTACAGGATTAGATGTTGTACCATTATTTATTTAATAGCCGGTAATGGGAGAAATGGAGGAATGATAATGTCGTCAATCGTAGAAATGAAATTATCCAGTAAGAATATCGTATCGCCAAAAGGATTTAAAGCTGCAGGAATTCATTGCGGCATCAAGCATAAGAAAAAGGATTTGGCCGTTTTGTACAGCGAAGTACCAGCAAGTGTAGCAGGAGTGTTTACAACGAATAAAGTGCAAGCAGCTCCAATTAAAGTTACTAAGGAAGTTGTTTATGAAACGAAAAAAATGCAAGCAGTGATTGTAAACTCTGGAAATGCCAATGCTTGCACTGGAAAACAAGGACTGCTTGATGCATATGAAATGCAAAAATTAGCTGCTGAAAAATTAGGCATTGATCCAAAATTAGTAGGTGTTTCTTCAACAGGCGTCATCGGTGAATTAATGAAAATGGATTGCATCCGTGAAGGTGTCAAAAACATCGAAATTGACAATAAACCTGAAAATGGTATTGATTTTGCTCAAGCGATTCTAACAACTGATACGGTGATGAAAAATACGGCATATTCCACAATCATTGACGGAAAAGAGGTTATCATTTCAGGAACAGCGAAAGGTTCTGGAATGATTGAGCCGAATATGGCGACAATGCTTGCATTCATCACAACAGATGCCAATATTGAATCCGATGTATTACAAAAAGCATTGTCTGACATTACAGATGTAACATTCAACTGCATTACGGTGGATGGCGATACTTCCACTAATGATATGGTATTAGTGTTGGCAAATGGCTTGGCAGGAAATCAACCTTTGACACCGGAGCATCCAGAATGGAACAACTTCTATAAAACATTGAAAATGGTTGCAGAAGATTTGGCAAAAGCTATTGCCCGCGACGGTGAAGGGGCAACGAAGCTGATTGAAGTAGAAGTGGAAGGGGCCGTTTCAGATGATGAAGCCCGCAAAATCGCCAAAACAGTGGTAGGTTCTCCATTAGTAAAAACGGCGGTATTTGGCTGCGATGCCAACTGGGGACGTATCATTTGCGCAGTCGGCTATAGCGGCGCGACTGTTGATCCGGAAAAAATTACAATCAAAATTGGCGATAAGAAAATGGTAGAAAATGGTGAACCAATTCCGTTTGATGAAGAGGAGCTTATCCAAATTTTGAAAGCGAATGAAGTAAAAATCCATGTTTCTTTAGGTCAAGGTGACGGCCACGGTTTTGCTTGGGGGTGCGATTTAACCTATGACTATGTCCAAATCAACGCAAGCTACCGCTCATAAACGAATTGTCATTAAACTAGGGGGAAGCACATTAGAAGGCTTAAATAATGCCTTCTTTTCCAATTTTAAAACCCTTCAAGAAAAAGGGTATGACATTATCATTACCCATGGTGGAGGTCCTGCTATTAATCACGAACTGGAAAAAAGAGAAATCGCTTCCAAAAAAATTAATGGCATCCGGGTAACAAATGAAGAGGCGATGGAAGTCGTTCAATCGACTTTAGTCGGACTCGTTAATCCAAAACTTGTCAACGATCTAAATCGGGCAGGCATTCAAGCAATCGGTTTAAATGGATTGGATATGAATCTAATTTTATGTGACCTATTAGACTATGAAACTTATGGATATGTTGGAGAAATTAAAAAAATCAATACGGCTATTATTGATGTTTTAACTGCTCACAATATTGTACCGGTAATTAGTTGCATTGGTGTAACGGAAGAGGGCCAATCATTAAATATCAATGGCGATACAGTGGCCAGTGAAATTGCATTAGCTGTAGGTGCGGAACGATTATTATTGGTAACGGATGTTTCTGGCATTCGCATTGGCGGTGAGTATCAAAAAGAAGCAACACCTGAACAAATCCATCGATGGATTGAAGAAGGAGAAATTACAGGCGGGATGATTCCAAAAGTGGAAGGTGCCATCCGTGTATTAAATGCAGGCATACCAAAAGTGGAAATTGTCGACGATACGTTGACAGGAACGACTATAACAAGCAAGGAGTTAGTGAAATGAGTGCGCTATTTAATACCTATGCAAGAAGACCAATCGCCCTTGTAGAAGGGAAAGGAACCATTGTGAAAGACCAAAATGGCAAAGAATATTTAGATTTTACGAGCGGCATTGCGGTTTTATCCTTAGGGCATGCTCATCCAGAACTAGTCAAAGCCATTCAAGAGCAAAGTGAAAAAATTTGGCATACAAGCAATCTTTACCAAGCTCCATGGCAAGAAAAACTAGCTGAGTCTTTAGTAAAAGATACGCATTTTTCTTATGCGTTTTTCTGCAATAGCGGGGCAGAAGCCAATGAAGCGGCTATTAAATTGGCTCGCAAACATACAGGGAAACATCATATCATCACTTTTAAACAGTCTTTCCATGGTCGTACATTTGGCTCCATGAGTGCGACAGGGCAAGAAAAAATCCAAAAAGGCTTTGGCCCAATGGTGGAAAAATTTACTTATTTGCCTTTCAATGATGTGGAAGCATTGAAAAATGCCGTTGATGACTCCGTTGCTGCCATCATGCTTGAAGTGATTCAAGGGGAAGGCGGAGTAAATCCAGTGACGGATGAATTTGCTGAAGCAATTCAAGAAATTTGTTCAAATCGTGATATTTTATTGATTGTCGATGAAGTTCAAACAGGCATTGGCAGAACGGGTACTCGTTTTGCTTTTGAACAAACGCCGTTAAAACCAGATATTGTATCCATGGCTAAAGGGCTTGGCGGCGGATTCCCAATCGGAGGGATTTTAGGCACAAAAGAATTGTATGATTCTTTTGGACCGGGAACTCACGGTACAACCTTTGGTGGAAATCCGTTAGGCGTTGCGGTTGCCCAAAAAGTGATTGACATTGTGTTCCAAGAAGAGTTTTTAAATGAAGTGAAAAAGAAATCTGCTTATTTCGTAGAACAGTTAAAAGCAGCTTTTCCGAATGGGGAGTTTAAAGTAAAAGGAAAAGGTTTACTGCTAGGATTGGAAAGTGAAAATGAAGTGGCTGAATATATCGGCAAATTGGAAGAAGCGGGACTCTTGGTTTGCGCAGCCGGCACAAAAGTGATTCGGTTGCTTCCACCGTTGACTGTAAGTTATGAAGAAATCGATCAAGCGGTTGCGATTTTGAAAAAGGTATTGTTGGAAAACTAAAAAATCATCAGCACAAACGAACAGTTTGTGCTGATGATTTTTTTTGGCTCTATTATATTTGTTGGGGTACTGAAACAATTCATAAAAATGAAAAACACGCAGCCCCGGATTCTTTTTATACTTGAATTGTCCTTAAACAAGTCCAAAAGAATGGGGTGCGTGCTATATGAA
>Ga0207747_1000990_pt1 | contig 23885 bp, 24 predicted proteins | sample HigsolmetaGSP11D_FD_184839 | JGI IMG/M metagenome (GOLD analysis project Ga0207747, IMG submission 184839) | High solid enriched microbial communities from the Joint BioEnergy Institute, USA - SP1-1-D (SPAdes) | ecosystem: Engineered > Bioreactor > SSF (Solid state fermentation) > Aerobic >...
AAAATCCCGGCTGCATATCCGACAATTCCAAGTGCCTTTCTATTCACTTTTATAATGCGGTATAGTTCCATCATTCCGATTAGAGAAATGATTAGTGAAGCCACAAATAGGAAATTCCCCCCCTGAACTACTAAAAAAATAGTAACCGCCAACAGAATTACTCCACTAATTAATCTCGTCTTAAACATAGGCTACCTCCAATTGGCGCTTTCATTAGGATATTGCACCAAATCTTCTTGTTCTACCACTATAATATTCTATTGCTTTCATTAATTCTTTTTTATCAAAATCCGGCCAAAGTACGTCGGTAAAGTAAAATTCCGTGTAAGCTAGCTGCCAAAGCAAAAAATTGGACAATCTTTTCTCACCACTGGTACGAATCAGTAAATCCGGATCTGGTATATCCCTCGTGTCCAAATAGCTACTTAGTAAAGTCTCATCTATATGATCAATCGTAATTATATTCTTCTTTAAATCTAAGGATAGTGCCTTAACCGCACGGACAATCTCATCCCTGCTTCCATAATTAATAGCCACCTGCAAATTTAAACCGGTATTATTCTTCGTGGCTTCCTCTAATTCATTGATACTTTTTACAATGTCTTCGGATAGTCTCGATTTATCACCGAGTATCCTTACTCTCATATTATTCTTCTTTGCTGTTTTCAAGCTTGTTGCAAGATAAGTTCTAAGAAGTTTCATAATTGCATCCACTTCTTCTTTTGGACGTTTCCAATTCTCAGTGGAGAAAGCATAAACGGTCAGATATTTAACACCAATTTTATAGGCATCCTCACAGATTTTTTCAACTGCTTTACTCCCCTGGGTATGGCCATAATTTCTTGGCATATTGCGCTTTTTTGCCCACCGGCCATTTCCATCCAAAATAATTGCAACATGATTCGGTATCTTTAATTCTTGCTCCTGCATAGTTTCGCTCCTGAATACAGTATGACTCAAAAGGTAACTTATTCACATAAATCACCCTTTGAGCCACCCTGCAATAATATTATACTGTTAAAACTTCTTTGGATTTTTCTTCCATTAATTTATCAATCTTCTCGATATATTTATCGGTGAGTTTCTGAATCTCATCTTCCAGGCTCTTAACCTCATCCTCAGAAATCTCATTTGCCTTGTTCATCTTTTTAATAGCATCATTGGCATCTCTTCTGATGTTACGAATAGCGACCTTCGTATTCTCTGCTCTCTTCTTAACATCTTTTACAATTTCTTTTCTTCTTTCCTCCGTTAATTCCGGGAAAACCAGACGGATTACTTTACCGTCATTGCTCGGTGTTAGACCAAGATCGGATGCAATGATAGCCTTTTCAATATCTTTTATTAATCTGCTCTCCCAAGGCTGAATTTGAATTACTCTTGCCTCCGGAACAGAAACGTTAGCTACATTCTGGATAGGTGATGGTTGTCCATAATAATCTACCCTAATCTTATCTAATAAACGTGGATTTGCTCTTCCTGCGCGTATTGCACTATATTCTTCTACCAGTGTATCTAATGACTTATTCATCTTAGTATTATATTGTTCTAATCTTGCGTCCATGAAAATACCTCCAATCGATTTTTTATTCTTTTCTGTATTAAGAATAGGCACTCGAGCATGCTCGGTAGCCACTCCAAGTCACTTGTCAATCAGTAGTCACGATGTGATTTCCTATCGTCCTTAAAATAGTAACTTTCGTTAGTGATTTCACACAGTGATTGTGGTTCCGATTGCTTCTCCTTGAGCAGCATTTACGATACTGTTTTCTTCTGCTAATCCGAAGAGAAGGATTGGCATCTTATTTTCTAGCGCAAGTACGGTTGCAGTTAAATCAATAATTCCAAGTTTACGATCTAAAACATCTTGCATCGGAATGGTATCGAACTTCTTCGCATTCGGATTTAACTTCGGATCACTGTCATATACGCCATCCACTGCTCTTGCCATGAGTATGATATCGCAATCCAATTCCACAGCACGAAGCACTGTAGCAGTATCTGTAGAAAAGTATGGATGTCCGGTTCCTCCTGCAAGAAATGCCACTCCACCTTGCTTCATCCAACTCGTCACTTCATCCTTACAAAATAGTTGAGTCATACTTCCACAGGAAAAAGGAGTGAATACGCAGGTATCCATTCCTACATAGCGGAAGATTTCCGAAACATAGATGCAATTCATAACCGTTGCAAGCATACCAATCTGATCTGCTTTTGTCCGATCGATTGTCTCGCTGGTTCTTCCTCTCCAAAAATTTCCTCCACCAATAACAATGCTTACCTGTATCCCTTGATCCACTAGTTGTTTCACTTGCTTTGCAACTGCGATACAAGTTGCCTCATCAAAGCCGGTTTTTTTCTCGCCAGCCAATGCTTCTCCACTTAATTTTAATAATACTCTGTTAAATGCCTTCATGCTTCATTTGCCTCCATGGTATATCAGTTTTCATTCTATAATAATCTACCATAAAACAAATGATTTTACTAGCATAAAAATACATTATTCAAAAATATTGTCAATATTCACATCGGAGTAAGTTAAGGAGCAGAAGCCGTCGATAATTGCACCATTGTTAATCTGTACGGATTTTGCCTTAATGTTACCCTTAATAATTGCTGTGGAGTCGATTACCACCGGTCCATTAATGTCAATCTCACCTTTGACAGCACCGGCAATTACACCGGAAGTACCAGTAACATCACCGATTAATACTGTACCTAGTCCGATTTTTACGGTTCCTTCGCTGACTACATTCCCTTCCATACGTTCGGTATTGATATACACCTCAGCAGCGGATACATTACCAATAACCTTACCGGTAATGGATAATTTACCTAAACATTCGATATCACCGGTAACGTCACCGTAAACATCTAAGGAATTATCAGATGTAATGCTACCATTAATGGAAGTACCTTTCGTAATTATGGATACTTCTTCATCTTTGGATACGGAAGCAGCTTTTACCTTCTGCTCTTTTTCAGTATCCTCCACTTGTTTTTCTTCCTCACTTAAGGAATTTAATAATTCTAAATCCACATTATCGTCCATACTTGCACCCTCTTCTTTTGTATTTTCATGTTTCAATGCATTTTCATTATCATATGTTGTATCCAAGTCTTCCTTGGCATCTTCCGTCGTATCAATGGTCACTTCTTCATTTCTGTCAACTTCTAATTCTATGTTCTCTAATTCGTCCAGCCACTCTTTCATCTTCTCGCTGCCAGAAATATCATCTGCAGCAGCATTGTTGGTATCTAAGGTGTTAACGATTTGCTCTTCCGTCTCATTTGCGTTTATTGAATCATCCGGCAGTAACTCATTTACCGCTTGCGAAAAATCATCCTTGAAGTCCTTAAAAAAACCCATTCGCAAAATACCTCCTATGTAGTTTTGTTATTTAAAAGAATTCGCTTTTATCTGCTGTATAGGTGCCACATCTTCATTTAAAGGTAAAATGGTAGCTCCTTCCAAAAGTAAACTTTCAATTAAACCGGGTAAGGAATCTACAGTTGTCCCTTTTGTTGAAGAATCATGCATTAGAACGATGGAACGTTCCTTCTTAGCTACGCCGGATAAAACATTTTCAATTAATTCATCCTTTGTATATTCCACCCCAGTAGCATCTTTATTTACAACATTCCAGTCAAAATAAACAATATCATGATCATTCAAAAATTCGATAAATTCTTGCATTCCATTGTGATTAACCTGATTCGCACTTCCCCCTGGAAAGCGATACATTCTAGGTCGATATCCAATAGTATCATATAACAAATTCCATAGTTTTGTAAAGTCTTTCTCAAAATCTTCTAGTGATTTATAGATGATATTATAATCATGGGAATAGGAATGCATTCCGATAGCATGCCCTTCATTTACGATACGTTGATATACTTCTTTCGACGCTTCATCCGTCTTGCCAATGACAAAAAAAGTCGCTTTTACATTATAATCAGCAAGAATATCAAGAATATCATTGGTGTAAATACTTGGACCATCATCAAAGGTTAGATAAACGGTCTTGCCTTCATATTTACCATGATTGGATACTGTAATGGTCGCGTTATTTTCCGTTTCAAGGTCAACCGTATCCAGATCAGCCTGTTGTATAGCCTCTTGCACTTGCTTCTCCTGTTCCTCTCGGACATCATTTTCTGCCTCCGAAGAATCGGAACTGTTAATTTGCGTTGTATCTATGTAATCTTGCAGGATTGTATCCTCCATGGGATCAATGGCATCTGTTTCCTCATTATGCGGTATTTCTGCTGCATAAGCATACTTATCTTTACTTTTTGCAAAATTCATGGTTTCTTCATACTTACCATGCATTTCCATCAATTCATTCACATTCTTTTGCAATTGATTTACTTTTATTGCCAAAAAGATATTAAGAATCATGGGCAAAATCATCATAATTATGATAAATATGATGATTGCTGTTTTTATTCGATTAACTCGTTTGCGTTTCTTCAACGAAATAATGCTCTGCCTATTCCCATCCTCAAAATGTTCGTCTTGCAAGTTTTCACCCCTAAATTAGTCTCTATCTATTATTTTAACACAATGCGTTATTAAATAACAGTATTTTTCATAAAAACAAAGGTAATCTAAGTATTTGACACGAAATTTCGAGAAAATTACTCTCCATAAGCAATATAATATTTCAATCAAGAATAACAAAAATGGACTGTCGCAACAATGATAAATTATAACTAATGCGACAGTCCCGATCATATTTTATTTCACTATCCTTACCCTTTCATTTAAAGGTGCAAACTCTTTATCTCCTGGCTCTGCTGTTGGCTTTCCAAATGGCATCTGCGCAATAAGTTTCCACCCTTCCGGTATGTTCCATTCATTTGCAACCTCTTGCTCAACCAGTTCTGTATAATGCTGCAGGGATGCACCAAAGCCTTCGTTCTCAAGCGCCACCCAGATTAAAAGTTGAAGCATTCCGCTTGCCTGCTGCGACCATATCGGGAAGTTATCTTTATACAGTGCGAACTGCTCTTGCAAAGATTTAACAATGTTCTGATCTTCGTAGAACAGAATGGTTCCATAAGCCCTGGCAAAGGAATCTATTTTTTCCTCCGTAGATTTAAAATTCTCAGCCGGTACTACTTTTCTCAAAGCTTCCTTGGTAATATTCCAGAATTTATCATGTTCTTTCTCTAATAATACCACAACCCTTCCACTTTGAGAGTTAAAAGCAGTTGGTGTATATTTCACCGCGTGCTCTACAATTTCTTTTATTCTATCATCGGAAACTACTGTTTCTTTGCTTAATCCATAGTAAGTACGTCGATCCTCGACAGCCTTTGCAAATTCTTTTTTCATATGAATACCTCCTGAATTTGAATGTGTAATATAAATTAGATTCTTTTCCCATTGGATTCAACATTTAACAAAAGTGATATTTGCGTTACCTTTTTCATAAGATTTTATATATTCTTTAGCAATTGTCATTTCTCTTGATGTTAGCGTTTTTGATGTGGCTGCATTTACATCATATTATTCTTACTAGTGTATAAGCTTTATTTTATATAAATATATTATATTATTTTACACTCCAAACTCAAGTATTCTATACAATTTTAATTTAAACCTTTATCATTTTTATTTAATATGAGGTATCTTAGATTGACGAGAGTCTTAATTCGAATATCCAAAGGCAAACTAGGCGGAGACCATAGGGAATTGCTGTTCACACTTGACAATGCTCAAAAATAAACCGGATAAATGAAATTATCCGGTTTAGATTACTAGGTTAAATATAACCTCTATATTTTTATTCGTCAAAATATTTACCTTTATTATATTAGCCAAGAGGCCTAATTATTGACCCATTTGCTTAGCAACTTCTTCTGCGAAGTTTTCTTGCTTCTTCTCAAGACCTTCACCAGTCTCGAAACGTACAAAGCGTTTTACAGTGATAGGAGCGCCAACCTCTTTGGATACATTAGCAATGTACTGTCCAACGGATAAATCTCCATCTTTTACATATACCTGATCCAATAGGCAGATTTCCTTTAATTCTTTCTTTAGACGTCCCTCTAACATCTTCTCAATGATATTTTCAGGTTTCTTAGCATTGCTTGGATCATTCTTGATCTGTGCAAGTAAGATTCCTTTTTCATGCTCAATGAAATCAGCAGGAACTTCTGCATCACTAACATATTTAGGAGACATAGCTGCAATCTGCATAGCTACGTTCTTAGCAGCTTCCTGCGTTGCTTCGTTATTAACAGAAGTCTCAAATTCTACTAAGATACCGATTCTTCCGCCACCATGGATATAGGATGTAACAAAACCATTATCGGAAACAACTTTCTCAAATCTTCTGATGTTCATGTTTTCACCGATAATAGAAATCATAGAAGCTAATTTTTCTTTTACTGTAAGGCTTGTATCAAGTGCCCATGGCTCAGCAAGGAAACCATCTAAGTCAGTTGCATTCGTTTTAGCAGCCTGTGCTACTACTGCTGCAACGAACTCTCTAAATTTCTCATTCTTAGCAACGAAGTCAGTCTCACTGTTAACTTCAACGATGGATGCAACTTTACCATCTTCGCTTACAAAGGTATCTACAACACCTTCAGCAGCAATTCTGCCTGCTTTCTTCTCAGCTGCTGCAAGTCCTTTTTCTCTTAAGAACTCAATGGCTTTATCCATATCGCCATCGGTAGCAGCTAATGCTTTCTTACAATCCATCATGCCTGCTCCGGTCATATCTCTTAATTCTTTTACCATACCTGCAGTAATATTCATTCTATTTCCCTCCAATATAATTTGGTTATTTTGATAAAAGATACTATTATAATTTGGTTTATTTTTAAAAATGATACTTTGGTTTTAGATATCAAAATAACAAGTCAATAAACCAAATCTCATAAATTATACCAATCGGTGATTTATAAAAAAGCTTCAACCAAACTGGTTGAAGCTTTCACATACTATTCTGTAACCGCTTCTTCCATCTCTGCATCTACGGATGCTTCTTCAGCTTCTGCAGTATCATTTAACTGCACTCCCTGATTTGCTTCGATAACAGCGTCTGCCATCTTAGATACAATTAATTTAACGGCTCTGATAGCATCATCATTACCAGGAATTACATAATCTAATTCTTCAGGATCGCAGTTAGTATCTGCAATACCAACCAAAGGAATACCTAAAGTATGTGCTTCTTGAACACAAATTCTTTCCTTCTTAGGATCAACTACGAAAATAATATCAGGGATATCTTTCATGTTCTTGATACCGCCAAGGTTTTTCTCGAGTTTTTCCCATTCTTTCTTTAATTGGATTACTTCTTTCTTAGGAAGTACTTCAAATGTACCGTCCTCAGACATTCTCTCAATTTCTCTTAAGCGTTCTATTCTGCTCTTGATGGTCTTGAAATTGGTAAGCATACCACCTAACCATCTTTCATTTACATAATACATACCGCAACGTTCTGCTTCTGTCTTGATAGCATCCTGTGCTTGCTTCTTAGTACCAACAAAAAGAACAGTACCACCTTCTGCAACAACATTCTTAATTGCTGCATAAGCTTCATCTACTTTTCCTACAGATTTCTGTAAGTCGATGATGTAGATTCCGTTTCTCTCTGTGTAGATGTACTCAGCCATCTTAGGATTCCATCTTCTTGTTTGGTGACCAAAATGTACACCAGCTTCCAATAACTGTTTCATTGAAATAACGCTCATTGTTTTACCTCCATTTGGTTAATTACTTCCGCACACATCATATTCCGGACAGACCAAAACTCTGGCACCGTGCCCAAAATCCGCATGCGTGTGTTATTTTGACTTTGAGATTATACCATACTCCATTACTATTGGCAAGACATTTTTCATATTTGTCCATTATTCTTGGTGATTTTCTACTATTTTCATCATTTCTTTCGGTTCGTAATAGCACTACTCTATTTTGTTATTATGTCAATTATTTCATCATAGGTACTGCCCTTTTCTATCGTATATTTACCATACCATATTACTTTTGACTTTCCTGCACGAACAATATAATCGTTGAATTTATCTGCATCATCCACCAAACCTATTTCGAACAGAAGATCGGATACGGAATCAGAAGTCATTCCTTTGGATATAGTAAATGTTACCGATGTTACTTTCTCCGGTGTCACAGTTGGTGAAAGCGTAGCTTCTGTTGTAGGTTCCGGAGTCGGTTCTACCGTTGGCTCCACCGTAGGTTCCGGTGTAGGTTCTACGGTAGGTTCCACTGTTGGCTTTGCAGTGGGTTGTGGAGTTGGTTCCAATGTAGGCTCAGGCGCTTTCGTTGGAATGATTTCTCCAAGTACTTGCTCCAATGGATCTTTTTGCTCCTTTGCATCCACCATTCCATATTCTTTCGCCAGTTCAACAATCTCTTCTTTGGTTAATTTCTTATCATAACCGCTGATAATAAACAGGAAGGTGGTTAATATAATACCAATACCCAATCCTCTCATATAATATTTAAGTTTCATCTATTATACACCAAACCTTTCAAGTCACTTCTTGTCACAAAACAGGTCAATAACCAATTTCACTTCTCCCTGTCCCAAGTCCAATAATTTGGATATTTCAACAATGGATTTACCTTCGGAATATAGTGCTAATATCTGTTCATTATTATTGGTCAATGCACGTTCCGATGTATCCGGATCGACAGAAGATGATGTAGCTGGATCGACAGAAGATATTGAAGGTTTCTGTTCGAATTGACTGGATGATTTAGGGTTCGTGATAATTGGTGCCTCCTCTTCTGAGTGGATGATTTCTTTACTCTTTTTCAGCACCTGATCAATTTCCTTTACCGTTGCTTTCAGGTCTTTTTCCTTATCATTCAACATATTATAAAGGAATACTACCTCTTCATGGTTTCGATTGATTTTTTCCAACACTTGATCAGAGTATTCGCTAACTGCCATGATCTTTTCATTGGATATCCTACTTAATTGGTCATCCGCAGAATTTACGATTTCTTCACTGGCATTTGTAAGTAGCTCTGTAATCTGCTCTTTTATTTTCTTTATATCTTCTTCTGAATAGATACCTTCCAATGAAAGGTCCGTTTGCAAACTCGGTTTGCCATTTTCTTTTTGCTTTCCTACAATCAAGCAACTAATTATGATAATAGCGATTCCTATGATAAGTAATATAATCTCCAATAAATCCATACTAATCTCCATTCTAGCTATACAAGATGAATTGGCAAGTCAAATCATTTTGTATGATATCCTTTGAATACTGTTAAATCAAAATGTCAATTCTTCCACCGCTTTGAGGTGGTCGTTTCTTCTCTTCCTTTGATTCTTCTTTGTTTTTTTTCTTATTTCCGGAACCATAATACCTGTTATTTCCTTTTTCCTTTGCGTCATAACGGTATTCATGATTTTCGGTTTTGGTAGGTTCCTTAGTTTTGGTCTGTTCCTGTTTGATTAAATCTTGAAAGTTTTGATTCGTTTGAATTTGCTGATGAATCATCCTTTGGCTTTCAATATGTTGATACTGCGATGCACCCTGTGATTGGATTATTTCAACCGGCCTTATTGGCATACCCTTCACTCCTTTTAGGGAACATTAATAAGGAAGCATTTTTATATCCGCTTTATCCCGAATAAATTTGCAGTACTGCATTGAATTCTTTATATAATAGGGGACATTGGAAATTACAATTTTAGTTCCCGGATAAATGGTTCCTTGCACTTTGACCATACCAGCGGTACTATTCTCCATCTGGATACTTAATGCATCGAATCGTCTTTGTGCTTCCTTCATTTCGGTCTCTAATTGAATATTCTTCATTGTTATCTGTCTTAAATATTCCTTAACTTCGTTTGGTATCGTAGCTCCCGGTGTTATTTTCTTACGTAATACATTAAGCGCTTGTATTAATTTTTCTTTTTCTTCAGCCATTAATGTGAGCTTCTTTTCCAGTTCTCTGTATTCCTCAGATATTTGTGGATCAATACCAACCTCAAGTAAAGTCGATGTTCCCATATCGGAACCGGCGTTTTTCACCGAAATCAAAGTACCAGATCTCAATTTGCCACCGGATACGACGCCTCTCTTGCCTCCAACCAGGATATCTCCTTGCGCCGATACATTACTATGCATAATCGATTCTGTAGATACATAACCTCCGGCGTATACTTCTGCATTCTCAATAAACTTGGAAATAACATTGCTGTTTGCTCTTAAAATCCCTTTGTACATTCCCTGCATACCCCGACGAAGAATTATCTGCCCTCCGGCTTCCAGGTAAGCACCTTCAACGACACCATAAACTTCGATGTCACCCTTCGCCTTCACAGAATACCCGGTAAGTACATTTCCTTTTACAACAACGTTTCCATCATAATCAATATCCCCTGTAGAAGCGCCAACGTCAGTTGCAATATTAAAGGTATTTGATACAAAAACACGATCATCTGTCAGAGTAACATGTCCATCCACATCAGAAAACATTTGCAGACCGTCCTCTGATAAATGTATGTTATTTCCATGTCGCAATATCTTATTAACTACTTTGTTCGGTCGAATCACATTTCCACAGACATCGATACCTGGCTTTCCGTGATCCGCTGGCTTTAAAGTAGCTAGCAAATCACCTTTTTTACAACGAGAAATGGTATCTAAGTTATGAAAGTCAACAGAGCCGTCTTCATTCGTCTTTGGTTTATGCGATAAGTCGGTATTAAAATGGTAGGTTATTTCCGCATCATGCCCCTGAATTGCAGGAGTAGCTTTTGCCAGGATATAATCCGTGCAATATTTCCGTTCTTTTAGGAACAGATTAATTGCAGCTTCATCCACGCCATAACGAACTCCCGCTCTTGTGAGCTCCTGCATTATGTCCTCTTTTGTCAATCGTTTCCCATTATTGCTTGGCGGATAAAATCTTCCTCTAGCAAAATGACGTTCATCCAAAATATCAATTTTAACTCGTTCATCCTGCGTAGGAATTTTCCCTGCGGTAAGTTTTACCTCTGTGGTTCCTTGCAATAATCTTAATGCTTTGCCAACCTCAATTTTGTTGTAATCATAAATCCCAATATTACTCAAATATTGATTAATTTCATCAAAAGCTACAGCCTGTCCCCCAAGTTCAGCATCAAATATTTTTAAATATGACCCGTCATCTTTCAAAACTAATTGAAAATAACCATTCCTACCACTCATATACTCTCCTCCTCCCGTTCAAAGCAACCAGGTATGACAACTATGAATAGTTTCTGTTCCCCTTAATATATTAAGAATAATCATTCTCCGTTTCGATATCACCTTGATCAATCAGCAATAAATACTTCCAAATTCTTACCAAGCTTTCCTTTCATTTTCTGCAATGCTTTTGTATGCAATTGTGATACTCTTGATTCTGACACTTCAAGAATTTGACTTATCTCTTTTAATGTCAGTTCTTCATAATAATATAGGACAATTACCGTTTTTTCTTTTTCTGTCAATGTTTCCAGTGTTTTTATTAATAAATCCTTAAGCTCTTGTTTTTCCAATATCTTCTCAGGTTGCTCATAGGATATAGCAAAATTTTGCTCAATGCTACCTTCGCTGCCCTGATCCATAAATTCATCTAAGGATATAATATTCGTTATCTTCGTCTGATTTTGCCACTGTTCTAATTCTTCTAATCCAATCTCTAATTCGTTGGCAACTTCCTCGTCACTTGCCATTCTTCCATATTTTAATTCCAGATTTTGATAAGCCAAATCAAGTTTTCTCTGCTTTTGCCGAATGCTTCGTGGTATCCAGTCCATCTTGCGAATTTGATCTAAGATAGCACCTCGGATTCTTAAAGAAGCATAAGTCTCAAATTTAACACCCTTTGTATAATCGAATTTATCAATTGCATCAATTAACCCAAAGATGCCATAACCTACCAAATCATCATATTCTACATTATAACCAAGATACATACTTAATCGGCCGGCAACAATTTTGACTAATCCTGCATATTCAATTATTAATTTTTCTTGTAGCGCGGGAGTTTTTTTCTTCGAATATTCCTCCCAAAGCTTTTGCTTATTATCTTCGTACATGATGCCTCCTACTATGCAGAATTTTCCTTGCGTTTAGCTTTAGTTACATGGATACTATAACTACTCTCACATTCAGGCTATTTTTATACGAGTTTTTTATCTTGACTTCTTATCGGTTTCGGAAGAATTTTGGGTATCTTCTGTTTCCCCTTGCTCATCTTTGTTTTCTTCCGTTTCTTCCTCTGAAGGATTATTCACATCGTTTTGCAAGGTATATGTAATTACTGATTTTGCAATTAGTCCAATCATATAGAATATGATTAATACCATGAATAATCGTTTTAATGCCGTATAAAGTTCCACTTTATGTAAAATATCATAAATACTTACGATTGCTCCAGCAGCTAACATGGTTATTGCCGGAAGATATTTTATCCGCATACTCTCACCTACCCTAAAAGCCAAAGATATATTATATTATCTTTCGTTCCTTTCCCACAGATCTTATATGTAATTCTCCAGTCTCTGGATAGAATTCTATCGTTCTTCCATAATTGGCACCAGTGTCCTCTGCCAGTATTGCAATCCCAAGGTCGTTCAACTTATTCTTGGTAGCTTCCACATTACGTTCGCCGATTCGCATCATGTCATTATTATTACTAAAAGAAAACATCTGTGCACCACCGGCAATCTTAGCAATAATCGTCTTGCGATTTGCTCCCATCTTTAGCATTCTTTCAATTAACACATCTATACCAGTATCTGCAAATTTCGCTTTATTCTCATTGTTAATAATCTTTGTACTGTCTGGTAGCATAATATGTGCCAATCCGGCAATTTTGGTTACAGGATCATATAAAACAATTCCTACGCAGGATCCAAGTCCCAATGTCGTTATCGCTTGCGGCGCGACACATACATTTAAATCTGCCATTCCTACCTTTATCATTTCGTTCATTTATTCACCTATAACCCCAACGATGATAAAATTGCTCCATAGGATTCTAATGTCGGAATTAGTATGAAATATCCATTCACTGCATTGCCATCATCGCCGAATTCTGTTTCAATAAGAAGAGCCTTGTCACCAAGTTTACCAAATTCAATTGCCGGAACACTTAAAACTGCCCCTGCCATATCAATGGACATATAGGGGACACTGGAAGTAATCGTCATATTTGTTAATGTAGAAAGCGAAGACAAATATGCTCCAGCTATGATATTACCAATTTCATTTAAAGCTGATAATTCAAATTCCGTAAAATTCTCAGAGGTGTTGTCGCTGCACTCTCCGATTAATAAATTCACCAAATGACGTGAGGCCGGGATATCCATCATAAACATCATCATACCGTCAATTTGCCCTTGGAGGGTGAAAAGAATACCTACAACTATTTTTTCCGGTCCCCCAACAATGTCGGCAAGATTCTTAAATTCCGACAATGCAACCGTCGGAACTTTCATATCAATCTTCGAATTAATCATCTGTGACAATGCTGTGGTGGCATTCCCCGCACCGATATTACCAATCTCTCGAAGTACATCAAATTGAAAACTATTAATTTTATCGAAATCAATATGAGACACCACGCACCTCCGTGATTGTAAACCAAATATTTGCAATGTTCTTCGTGATTTGCACAATCACACCATTTTAAAAGTATAAAGCATAAACTCAATCTGTCATTGAGCATGTACTTGCAGTTACAGGTACATAAAATCACTTACTTTGTAATCTTATGTACCATTCGTACTGCTCTAGCAATCACAGCATATGCTGAGCTTTTCTAAAATGCATTAATTTTGCTTTTCCGTTTCCACCATAGCCGTAATATTTAAGATATTGATCAGTTGACTTTCGTGCTTTCCAATTCCCAAGCTAAAATTAATCCTATCATCTTCATAGCTTAATCGATCGATATCATTACCAGTTAACGATATTACTTCTCTTACTTCATCAACAATAATCCCAATCGGAGCAGCCTGTTCCTCAGGTCTTACAATTATGATACGAGTTGCCGGCGTATCCTGTGCCTCTTCCAGTCCTAATCTCTTGCGAAGGCTTAATACCGGGACTACTTCTCCCCGAAGATTAATAACACCCTTAAAATATGGCTGTGACTTCGGTACTCTCGTTATTCTTTGCATTACGATAATGCTTTCTATGTACTTGATCTCAATACCATAGGAATCATTTCCTAACTTGATAATGATATATTGCTTAGCTTCTTCTGCTGCCATTGATTACACCCCCTACACCAAAGTATTTACATCTAGGATTAATGCAACTTCACCATTACCTAAGATGGTTGCACCGCTAATTAATTTCGGGCACTTAATGTATTTGCCGATTGATTTAATAACGATTTCCTGCTGACCAAGGAGCTGATCAACAATAATACCAGCAAAGCGCTCTCCCTTCTTCACAATGACAACAAGATGTTCTTTGGTCTCTCCCTCATCTGTATCTTCCGATTTTTCACAGTCTAAGACCTGATTCAAATGTATGATAGGGATTATGCTGCCTCGTAAATTAACTACTTCTTTTCCTTGTACTTTCTTAATTTCGGTGTCCGGAATGTTCTCTACTGTTTGAATACTACCTAAAGGAAGTGCATATTTCTCTGTACCGATAATAACCATCAATGCCTGTATAATAGCAAGGGTAAGAGGAAGTCGAATTATGAAATTGGTTCCCTCACCAAGTTTTGTCTTTGCCTCGATTTCACCGCCCAAAGCTTCAATCTTTGTTTTTACTACGTCAAGGCCAACGCCTCTACCGGATATATCGGATACTTTTTCTGCGGTTGAGAAACTTGGTTGGAACAAAAAATCGATAATCTCCTTGTCCGACATTCTCTCAGCCTGATCAGCTGTGATAGTACCTCTCTCAATGGCTTTATTTCTTACCTTTTCAACATTGATACCTGCACCATCATCGCGAACTTCAATAACAACATTATTTCCTTCCTGATAAGCATCCAAGAAAATGGAACCAACCGGGTTCTTACCCAATCTTTCTCTCTCTTCATTGCTCTCCAGTCCATGGTCGGCTGCATTACGCAGCAAATGCATTAACGGATCACCGATTTCATCAATCACCGTACGGTCCAACTCGGTGTCCTCACCTGTCATATAAAGTTCCATATTCTTATTCAGTTTCTTAGATAAATCACGAATCATTCTCGGGAAGCGATTAACAACACTTTCAATCGGAACCATTCGTGTCTTCATTACGGATTCATGAAGATTGGTTGTGATTCTTTCCAGATATTCAATGTGCTCATGGAACGTGCTGTTAAGCATGATATCTGTTTCACTGCTAACGGATATTAATCCGTTCTTAGCAATGATTAGCTCACTTACTAAATTCATTAGGACATCAAGCTTTTCAATATCCACACGAACAGAGCGATTAACTACCGGCTTTGCTGCTGGTTTTGCAGCAGGTGCCTTACCGGCTTTTAAAGAGCTGGTTTCCTGATTCTTACTACTTTGTGCATTCGTATCGGAACTTACTGCCACACTCGGTGTTTGATTTGCCTCAGATAGCTGATAATAATCAGCCACGACCTCTTTGACTTCTGATACATCCATCGCATTCTTTGCGAGTACCTCCGGTGTATCCTTGGTAACCACGAATGCAGAATAATCATAATCATATTTTTCATCCTCAAGATCTTGCGCACTTGGGTCCAGTTTAATGATATCACCATGTTCTTCTAATGTGCGGTTTACCATGAAAGCTCTAGCGCCCTTTAATACGCAATTCTCTTGGATATATACCGTTAAACCTACGACATTAAGCCCCATTTCCTTTGCTTTTTTAATCGCATTAATTTCATGTTCATCTAATTTGATATGCTTAAATTTATACTTATCATTCGCTTCCACAGCCTTGGCCTCCACTTTAGAAGCCACTTCACTTACAGTAACCTTGCCTTCTGCTTGCGTACTGCCGCCTACGCCAGACTTTAAGATATTATTAAGTTCATTAATAATATCCTCATTATCTTCCGTTCCCTCGTCTGCGCTTTCCAAAATATTGGCAAGGTAATTTTCTAAGGCGTCCAAACCACGGAATAAAACATCTACCAAACCGGAGGATACTTTCATATTACCTGCACGAACTTCGGAAAATACATTTTCCATGTCATGGGTCAATCGCTGCATTCTCTTAAATCCCATAGTTCCTGCCATACCTTTTAAGGAATGGGCTGCACGGAAAATCTCATTAATCGTATTTTCATTATCCGGTTCTTTTTCAAGAATTAATAGGTGCTCGTTCAAGTTCTGCAAATGTTCTTTTGTTTCATCAATAAATATCTCCAGGTATTGACTTACGTCCATTTAAAACACCCCCACGTTCTTTATGATTGCATCCGATATTGCTCCTAAAGGGAGAACTTCATCAACGAGTCCTGCCTCTTTAATCACTTTAGGCATACCATATACGACACTCGTCTCTTCATTCTGCGCAATCACATAAATATTTTTGCTTTTGTAAAGTTTGGAGATTCCAGCGGTTCCATCGCCGCCCATACCAGTAAGTACCACACAAGTTATTTGGTCAAACTCCAAATCGGCTAAAGATTCATACATGATATCTGCACAAGGTAATAGTCCCCGTCTTGCAGGCTCTTTCGTGACGGATATGTAGTATGATCCATCCTCATTTTTGAGCAATCTCATTTGATGGCCGCCTTTAGCAATGTATACGGTACCCTTTTTCAAAAGGTCACCATGCTGAGCCTCCTTGACAGTAATTGGACTAAGTTCATTTAGTCGATCAGCTAAAGATTTTGTAAAGCCAATCGGCATGTGTTGCACGATTAAAACCGGAGCATCCAAATTTGCCGGTAACGCCGGAATAACCGTATGTAATGCTTTGGGTCCACCTGTTGAGCAAGCAATCGCAACAATCTTACTATAGCCATGTTTGCTTGTCCCACGCTTCTTCCTGCAAACTTTTTCCTCAGAGCTTACCTTTTCATTCCATTCAAAACCAGTGATATTAACGTTACCTGTATCCATCTTAGTTGCTTGTGCAAGTAAATTTAATATACGGGTAGAAAACAGGTTACTGTTTACTTCTTCAAAACTTTCCGGCTTCGTTACGAAATCAAAGGCACCAAGTTCCAACGCTCTGATCGTTTCTTTTGCTTCTTTTTTTGCAATTGTGCTAACGATAATTACTGTTGCTTTGATATTCTGCCTCTGTAGTTCTGCAAGGAACTCTATTCCATTCATTTTAGGCATATTGATATCTAAAAGAATGGCATCAAATTCATTCGCCCTTTGCTGCATTATGTATAAAGCTTCAATACCATTTGACGCAAATTCTGCCGCATGGAATCGTTTATCCGAATTTATTATATCAGATAACACCCTTCTCATAAGTGCAGAGTCATCTATAATAAAAATATTTTTTTTCATTCTTGCCAATACCTTTCTAAACTAGCCTTATCATTTATTCTTTCTTCTCAGGCGTTCCTGTTCAAATATATATTTAATCAAATCTTCACGATCTTTCTTCTGTATATTAATAAATTCAACACGATATTCATAAACACCTGATATATGGATTAATTTATTCACGGACACGATTTTGGAATCAATCATTAATTTCTTGGATTTACCACCGGTTACAAACTCCAATTTTACTTTAATGATATCCCCTGCTTTAAAATCATTTCCGGAATTAAAACGTACTCCGCCGCCGCTTAGGTCCGTGATTGTTGTCTTTTCCCATACCTTATCCCACTCTTGTAATTTTCTCCTAAGTTCCTCTTCTTCAGCAGGATCCAATTTTTCATTGACTAATCTTTGCTGTGCTTTAATTTCCTTTTCAGTGATCAGACGGTATTCAATATCATGAACTATCTCCAGACGATAATACTGCCGTCTCTGTATCTTTTCCAAATTAGAAGTCAATCGAACTTTTACTACATCAATATTATTATCCTTATATTTTTCAAGTGCTTCACAGGTGCATTGATATAGCCCCTTATTCGTATAAAAGCATATTTGATACATAATATTGGGCTGCAATAGATATATTTGGCTATTCATCATCGGTGCAGAAATATGAATCGTATCGGTATCACCTAAATCTAACAATTGGCTAATATAAGGCTGTGCATTTCGTATAGGCTTTCCCGTAAGATCCAGTGGTCTTATGTGAATTTTATTACCAATTGATAATATATCCGGAAGCATTACGTCCCTCCTATTAAGAAATAAAATTCTTTCTAGCATTACATTATTATAATTCTAATATACAACACTGAATCTTAAAATTCAACGAACTAAAACCTATTTTTCACTTTGGAAAGCAGAAAATTCGAAAAAATATGCGCTATGCCTTTTCGGTCATACCTTTGTTCCATTTCTCTGTTGCATATAATATTGGCAAATTCTTTAATGGATTTAGAGAAACTTGAATTCGGATATAAAATCATTGCTGGCTTTTGATGTATCACTGCCTTTGACACATGATTTTCTTGTAAAACAGCACCCAAATATTTGATTTTCAAATGCAAAAACTTCTCTACTACTGCACTTAGCTTGTCAAATAGTTCTTTTCCCTCTTTCTCGGATGGAACACGATTGGATATCATTCGAATTACGGTATCATCCGAGCGAAAATCCACTTTATGATGCAATATCTTAAGCAGAGCATAGGAATCCGTGATTGAGGTTGGTTCCGGCGTTGTTACAAGCAATACATCACTGCTGGCAGTGATAAATTCCATAACGGAATCCGTAATCCCTGCTCCGGTATCTACGATAATGATATCCGCCATGGTATCCAACTCTGCCAGCTTTTGTATCAAATGCGTGATTTGGTCTTTCGCTAAGTGATTCATTTCCTGAATTCCTGATCCACCGGAAATAAAACCGATTCCCTCCGGTCCTCTGGTTATGATGTCAGCTATACTTTTATCCCTATAAATTAAATCCGCCACATTATACTTTGGTCGGATTCCTAACATTACTTCGATATTCGCTAACCCAAAATCAGCATCCAGAATAATCACTTTCTTGCCTGCTTGACTTAGGGCAATACCTAAGTTTACAGAAATACTTGATTTTCCTACTCCACCTTTTCCACTGGTGACGGTAATAACCCTTGCATTCCTTCGGGGAACATTATGTTTTCTGACCAATTCTCTTAATCTTTGCGCCTGGTCCATATTACTGCCCCCTTAGAAGTCGCTTGGCAATATCTTGGGCATCGATTTTATTGATATCATCCGGAACATTCTGTCCATTCGTAACATAGGATAACGGTGCATTCGTTAGCATCCGTATATTGAAAAGGTTACCGACACTTCCGGTTTCATCAAGTTTCGTAAAAATAAGATTATAATTCGTAATATCGGAATATACTTCCGTTATTTTAACAAGATCTCTGTATTTTGTTGTAGCACTTAAAACAAGGTAGATTTCTTTATTATCATCGGGAATTACATTAAGAAGGCTTTCTAAATCGTCTCTTTGTTCCCTGCTTCTATGAGAACGGCCTGCCGTATCAACAAATACAAGATCAAAGTCTGCAAATTTTGCTTGCGCTTTATCCAAATCATCCTCGGTATATACAACTTCCAGAGGTATTCCCAGGATATTTGCATACGTTCGTAATTGCTCAACGGCAGCGATACGATAGGTGTCTGCAGTTAGAAATGCGATTTTTGCATTATGCTTCATTTTATATTGAGAAGCGATTTTCGCAATTGTTGTTGTCTTACCTACGCCGGTTGGTCCAATAAAAAATATAAATTTGGGGTGGTCATTTCCCATTTCAATTGTCTTTGGCTGTCCAAGTTTTAATACAAGCTTCTGATACACGCTGGCAAGAATTTTATCAATGGAGCTATCCTTGGTCAGACTGCCATCAATCTCATTCATAATTTGATTGGCATAGATTTCATCAACTTCATTTGCAACCAGTTGATTATATACCAGTTGCACGCAAGCAAGATTCTTATTTGTCTCTGTTTTTTTTGACTCTGCTTCCTTGCTCTCCTTTATCCCTTCTTCCTCTTTCGTCTTTAACTGTTTTTCCAATAGGTTTTGCAAATTATTTAATTTTTGTTCTATGGCGGAAGATTCCCCGGAGTAACCCACTACCGATTGCTTTGCAGGCGGTGTGCTATAATCCTCATAAATAATATCCGGATTATTGATCTTACGAGCATTGTTAGAAGATTCTGCTCTATTCTTATCATTCTTAGAGGCAACGGTATCATCTACAGCAGCGGTGATTTCAACCACAGGTTTTTGAAAAAGTTTATAGATGCCTTTCGGTGATATCGTTTTTATGTTCATTACGATAGCATCCTTGCCCATTTCCTCTTTCGCCATCATGATTGCATCTGTCTCTGTACTTGCTTGAAATTTCTTTATAATCACGATACTGTCACCATCCCAACTGATTGTAATTCAACATTTGACTCAATTTCATTATAGGACACAACAATGAGGTCCTTAAAATAATCCTGCGTTAATCTCTTAAAGTACATTCTAGCAATCGGGGAAGTAATAATAATCGGTGCTTTTCCCAATTCTTCTAATTTTTGAATTTCAACCTGTACCGAATCTATAATTTGTTTCGTAATAGCAGGATCCAGTGCTAGATAAGCACCTTGTTCCGTCTGCTTTACAGAACTCATAATCTCCTGCTCAATTTTCGGATCCAGTGTAATTACGCTTGTCATCTCATTTGCAGGGAAATACTTACTGGAAATAGCACGTTTTAAACTTTGACGCACATATTCCGTCAATACATCCATATCCCTGGTTGTTGGCGCATAATCTGCCAATGTTTCGAATATGGTAACCAAATCTCTGATAGAAATACCTTCTCTCAGAAGATTCTGCAATACTTTCTGTATTTCACCAACGCTAAGAAGCTTTGGAACCAATTCGGATATGAGCGCTTGATTTTCCTCCTGTATATTATTAATCAAGTTCTGTACATCCTGTCTTGTAAGCAGTTCATGGATATGGCTGCGGATTACTTCCGTCAAATGGGTAGCAATGATGGACGGTGGGTCAACAACAGTATAACCCAAGGACTCGGCTCTCTCTCGTTGTCCTTCCGTAATCCAAATCGCGGGCAGATGGAAGGATGGCTCAAATGTAGGTATACCGGTGATTTCTTCCTCAACATATCCCGGGTTCATAGCCATATAATGGTCAAACAGTATCTCACCTTCACTAACTTGAACACCTTTTATTTTAATAATGTATTGGTTCGGATTTAACTGAATATTATCCCTTAAACGAATCATTGGAACTATGCAGCCTAATTCTAAGGCAATTTGCCTACGTATTAGTACAACACGATCCAACAGATCGCCGCCTTGACTGGTATCAGCTAATGGAATAATACCATATCCAAATTCCAATTCAATTGGATCCACTTGCAATAATGAGGTGACATTTTCCGGTTTACGAATCTCATTGGCTGAAGCTTCTTCTTCGGATACCTCATTCTCAATATTGGTAACTTCAATTTTCTCTTGAATTCTTCTACCGCAAATAATAAATATCAAACCATAGATTAAGAAAAGCAATGTATTAAGTGGTGTTAAAATACCCATTGCAATCATACTGGCGCCAACGATATAGAGTACTTTGGGAATGGAAAACAGCTGCTTAACAAGAACATCTCCAAAGTCTGCTTCTTTCGATACTTTTGTAACTAAAACACCGGTTGCCATAGATATCATTAAGGAAGGTATCTGATTAACCAAGCCATTACCCATGGTTAGAATCGCGTATTCCTGTAAAGCATCCATCAATTCCAATCCCTGATTCATCATTCCCATGACGGTTCCACCGGCGATATTGATTACCGTAATAACAAGACCAGCGGTTGCATCTCCCTTAACGTATTTCGTAGCACCATCCATGGAACCAAAGAAGCTTGCCTCTTCCTGTATCTTATCTCTGCGTTTTTTTGCCTCTGCATCGGTGATTGCACCAGTATTTAAGTCAGCATCAATCGCCATCTGCTTACCAGGCATTGCATCCAGAGTAAATCTCGCAGTTACTTCAGAAACTCTTTCTGAACCTTTATTAATTACCATAAACTGAATTAAAATTAAGATCATAAATACGATGACACCAATAACAAGATCACCGCCACCTACGACCTCACCAAATACGCGTACAACATCACCTGGATTTCCGGTTGTCAGAATTAATTTCGTACTTGAAACATTTAGAGAAATACGAAATACTGTCGTTAATAAAAGGATTGTCGGGAAGGCAGACATCCCAAGAACATCCTTTGTAAATATCGCATTGAATAAAATAACCAAAGAAACGGATATATTCAACGCCAGTAATATATCCAACACGATAGAAGGCATAGGTATAATCAAAAATACAATCGCAACTAATATATATAACCCGACAGCTATATCATTCCTCTTCATTATCCATTACTCCTGTTTCCCAGAGGATTTCTCCCCCTGTATATCAATTTCTTCCCACACACAACGTCTTCGTCAATTCGCTTCATTAGCCTACCACAAGGAATATGAAACATATTTTGATGAGCAACTGTTTGAAGTCGTTGGAACTTAGACCACGTATTTTGTGAACTTATGTACCACTACGTACTTCAATCAAGCACTGCTTGCAGTGCTTTGCGAAACAGCGTGTTGCGAATAAAATATGTTTCCTATTCCTTGTCAATGTACAAGAATTGCAAATTGGCGAACCCGTAATCTATTTTTTCAAACCATATACATAAGCCAGTACTTCGGCTGTCATCTGGTATAGCTCCGGAGGGATCTCTGCACCAATTTCCACATTATAATACAGCATTCTGGCTAAAGGTTTGTTTTCTACAATTTCAATATGATTCTCTTTTGCTATTTCTTTGATCTTTTGAGCAAGATAATCCGCACCCTTGGCTATCAATATTGGAGCGTCCGCCGTATCTTTATCGTATTTAATCGCTGCGGCAAGGTGGGTCGGATTTGTAATTACAACATCAGCCTGCGGTAAGGCTTGCATCATTCTTCTTTGAGATGCTTCCCGCATCCGGGCTCTGATTTTACTTTTTATCTGAGGATCTCCCTCGGAATTTTTAAATTCCTCTTTTACTTCTTGCTTAGTCATTCGCATGTCTTTTTTGTATTTAAATTTCTGATAAATCAGATCTGCGAAACCTATGGCAAGGAATATTATGCTGATATTCATTCCCAGGCTAATGATGATATCTCCAATCAGCATTATCGCTTGTGGCAAGCTGATATCATATAACGTTTCTAGAAGTCCCCACTTTTCTTCCAGCTCATTATATACAATATTAATAATGAGAATTATTTTAATGGTAGAAACAATAAGCTCTATAATTTTTTCCTTATTAAAAATTTTTGAGAATCCCGAAATCGGATTTAGCTTACTAAATTTCGGCATCAATAGTTTTGTTGAAACTTGCCATTTAACTTGAAAAAGTACAACAGTAAACGAAACTACCATAGCAATCAGAAAAATCGGTAAGCAAATCCAGATAATGGATTTGATAACGTCCTGCATTAATGCATGGGAAACGTTAACAGTAAATTCTTCACTTACGATTTTGTCAAGGTTTGAGAATGTTGATTGAAACTTTGTAATGAATTGCTTTGCCATAAATCCAAGAAACAATTTCAAAATCATAAATAAGGTAACCAATCCGGAAGCTGTAATCAGTTCTCTGCTACGTGCAACCTGACCTTCCTTTCTTGCATCCTGCAGCTTTTTGGCAGTTGGTTCTTCGGTTTTATCACCGGCATCTCCCTTGGCAAAAAACTGAAGATTATAGGAAATCCGAAAGGTAACGTCATAAAAAATTATCTCATCCATTCAAAAACC
>Ga0207747_1000992_pt1 | contig 23860 bp, 23 predicted proteins | sample HigsolmetaGSP11D_FD_184839 | JGI IMG/M metagenome (GOLD analysis project Ga0207747, IMG submission 184839) | High solid enriched microbial communities from the Joint BioEnergy Institute, USA - SP1-1-D (SPAdes) | ecosystem: Engineered > Bioreactor > SSF (Solid state fermentation) > Aerobic >...
TGCTGGCCGCCGCCGCCTGCGCCGACCGGCGGCCCGCCGAGCCGCCGCCTGGGCCGATCTCCTACACCCATCTCATCCGCCTGCCGCTGAACGTGGCCACGGTGGAGATCGTGCCGGAGGGTCCGCCGCCCATCGGTGCGGGGCAGGAGACCTCCCCCTCCCCGGCCGAGGCGGTGCGGATCATGGGCAGGGACCGGCTGGAGGCCGTGGGCAGCACCGGCCGGGCGGTCTTCACCGTCACCACCGCCAGCCTGCTGCGGGACCGCGCCAGGCTGACCTGCCTGCTCGGCTGCCGGCTGGAGATCCTCTCCCCCCAGGGCGCGCGCCTGGGCTTCGTCGAGGCGCAGGCGAGCCGCGTCGTCACCGGGCCGGAGGCGGAGCGGCCGCGCGCCGCGGACCTGGTGCTGCGCAGGACCATGGATGACCTGAATGTGGAATTCGAGTTCCAGCTCCGCCGGAACCTGAAGGACTGGCTGGTGACGGCGGGGCCGGTGCCCGGAGGCGCCGGCGAGGTCACGCAGGAGGAACTGCCGAAGCCCTGATCGCCCCGGCGGGAACCGCCTCCCGGCACGGCGCGCTGGACGGTGCGGGACCGGATGAAGGAGGTTCGATGCTGGTCCGCAAGCTGTCCGCCCTCGCCGTGATTGCCGGCCTGTCCGGCCTCTCGGCCTGCGTCGTCTACTCGGAAACCCCCGCCTATTATCCGCAGGCCTCCACCTACTCGCCGGCCTATGCCTATGGCGGCGCCCCGGCGGCGACGCGGCCCTATGATTCCTACTGCGCCGAGGCGGTGGGCGAGGCGCAGGATGCCGCTGCCCAGGCGGCTCTGACCGGCAGGCAAGGGGACATCGCCCGCGCCCGGCGCTCGGCCGGCTATGCGCAGCGGGACTGCTGACGGGCGCGCGCTACCGCGCCGGCAGGAAGATGAAGCCCACCGCCGCGACCAGGCAGGCCATGGCGGCCAGGTAGTTCCAGCGCAGGCTCTCGCCGAGGACCAGAACGCTGAAGCCGGCGAAGACGGTCAGGGTGATGACTTCCTGCATCACCTTGAGCTGCTGGCCACTGTAGGCGCCGGCCAGGTAGCCGATGCGGTTGGCCGGCACCGCCAGGCAGTATTCGAGGAAGGCGATGCTCCAGGAGACGACGATCGCCATCCAGAGCGGCCAGGCCGGCCGCTTCAGATGCCCGTACCAAGCGAAGGTCATCAGGATGTTGCTGCCGATGAGGAGAAGCGGCGGCAGCAGATAGGTTCGGATCACGCGCGATGCTCTTCCGGCGGCAGGCGGCGCAGCAGCCAGAGCATGATCGCCATGGCCGGCAGCGCCGCCGCGGTGGTGAGGAGGAAGAAGTCCGGCCAGCCCAGGCGTTCCGCCAGCCAGCCGGAACTGGCGCCGAGGGTGCGCAGGGGCACAGCGGCGAGCGAGGACAGCAGCGCGTATTGCGTCGCGGTGAAGGCGCGGCTGGTCAGGCCGGAGAGGTAGGTGACGAAGGCGGCATCGGCCAGGCCGTCAGTGAAGTTCTCCACCCCCACCTGGGCCCAGAGCATCGGCATGTCATGCCCGGCATGGGCCAGCGCCACGTACATCAGGTTGGACAGCATCTGCCCGAGCCCGGTCAGTACCAGCGCCCGCGCCGTGCCGAGCCGCGCCACCAGCCAGCCGCCGACCAGCGCCCCGCCCAGAGTGGCGAAGAGGCCGAAGACGCTGCCCACTGCCGCCACCTCCGTCCGGCTGAAGCCGAGGGAGCGGTAGAAGGGCGCGGTCATGATGCCGGCCAGAGCTTCGCCCAGCTTGAACAGGGCGATGAAGAGCAGGATGGCCAGCCAGTAGCGGCGGCGGATGAAATCGGCGAAGGGATCCACCACCGCGGCACGGATGCGGCTGGCCCAGCCGCCCCGGTGCGGCGGCGGCGCCGGCGGCTCCGGCGCCCAGAGCACGGCAGCGAAGCCCACCCCGATCAGCGCGGCGCAATAGGCAAAAGCCACCGGCCAGCCGGCGAGGCTCGCCACGCCCAGCGCCCCGGCATTGCTGGCCAGCATGGCGCCGCGATAGCCCCAGACGTAGCAGGCCATGCCATAGCCCTGGGCGCGTTCCTCCAGCACCTCGATGCGGTAGGCATCCACCACGATGTCCTGGCTGGCGGAGAGGAAGGCGACCAGCACGGCGACGCTCACGGTCAGCGTCGCATCCGATGCCGGATCGGTCAGCCCCATGCCGAGGATCGCCAAGGCCAACGCCGGCTGGATGCTGGCCAACCAGCCCCGACGGCGGCCGAGCCAGCCGAAGAAGGGCGGCGGCGCATGGTCCAGCAGCGGCGACCAGAGGAATTTCAGCGAATAGGCCAAGCCGATCAGCGCCGTCAGTCCGATGGCGGTCAGCGAGGTCCCGGATTCCGAGAGCCATTGCCGCAGGGTGAAGGCCGTCAGCGGCAGCGGCACGCCGGCCGAGAAGCCGAGGGCGAGAAGGATAAGGAAGCGCCGGTCCCGCCACAGGGAGGGAACGGAGCGGGAGGAAGCGCCATCGGCCATGAGGCCGCCCCGTAGCAGAACCCGGACGGTTTCGCCATCCGTTCCGTAAGGGCTGGCTGCCTCCCTGGCCCCGTGTGGCTAAGGCGGGCGCGAAGGCGAGATACCGAGCCTGGGCCGTGCAACTCAGGGCCGGCCGGATGCACCTATCGACGCCGTCCCCCATGCATTGCTCTGTCGCCGCTGGACAGCTTCGTTGCAGCTATTCCTGCCGCCCATGCTGCACCGATCACCGATACGGCTTCGCGGCAATACCCTCGAGATCAGTGGGATCAGCTCTCGGCACTGCCGTGCCGCTGAGAGCGGTCCACCAGGCCGGGGCATGATCTGTCGGCAGCAACACGCGATCAGGCAGGATGGCCGCCAAGGGGGCGAGCGCTTCCTTGGGTACGCCGAAGCCGCCAGCAGGATTCTGCCAAACCATATAGGCCAGACGCCCCGCATCCAGCATCGGCACTCCCAGCGCCCGTGCGAGGGCAACCAGCGCGTGGGGAAGCACATCGCTCAGGTCGAGCGCAGCGAAGCGGTTCCGGATGATGGACGAGGCAGCGGACTGCTGCGCCGCGTGCTGCACGGATACCGACAGCGAACTCACCCGGTATTCGTACAAAGCTTCCTCGATCATCGTCGCCTTGAAAAAGCGAAGCCACGTGCCCCACAGGGCGTAATCCTCGCAATGGCGAAATGTGGCATCGTAAGGATAGCCACCCAGGAGGCGGTAGATGTCACGCCGCGCAACCACGCTGCCATGCGGGAAGGGGCAGCCACCTTCGACGAAAAAGCGAAGCAGGCGGGTCCAGTCGGCAGGACGTATATGGCGGTCGATCTCATCCCCCTCGGCCGTGACGCGGACCATGCCCGTGCCGACAATGGAGAGGTCGGGGTCGGCCTGGAAGAGCGCAACCTGCCGTTCCAGCTTTCCAGGAAGCCAGCGGTCATCAGCATCCAGCCGTGCGATCAACTCGTAGCGGGCCGCAGCAATGCCGGCGTTCAACGCTGCCACAATGCCGGAATTGCGAGTCAGCCGAACCCAACGGACGGGTGCTGCAGCGGCGCCCAGCTCGTGACTCAGGCTCTCGACCGCCGTAGGACTGCCATCGTCGACAAGCACGATCTCCAGCGGACCGCGGTATCTCTGCTCCTGCACTGATTCCAGTGCTCTGCGAAGCAGACCCACCGCGCTGGCCGACAGCATTGGAAAGTAAACCGGTAGCAGGACGGAGATCCCGGGAAACTCGCTCATCGTGCTGTTTCCTGGCACTCGAAGAGATCCAGCGCCGCCTTCAAATGGGCAACCTCATGCTCGTTGAAGGGCAGCCTGCGGTCGCTAGGGAAATCCAGCACGTCTCTCCAGAATCTCGACTGCGGCAATCTGCGCGCCGCCCGCGCCGCGCGCTCTCTGACCTTCCCGAGACAGAGCTCAAAATGCTCAGGGTCGCGCTTTTCTGCAGCGTTGCCGTCACTGAGCAAACGGTACTCGGCCACGGTGACAAAGGCCGGGACCGCCTTGACGCCGGCTGCCATCAACTGGATAAGAAAATCCCAGTCTTCCAGGTAATCGAGTTCTTCGTCGAAACGCGCCCCCGCGGCCAATACGGCTGGCGTACGCACCAGATAGCTATTGATGGGCATGAAATTGCCCTGGAACAGCGCCGCCGCGGGCAAAAGATGGTGTTGCTGGAAGGGCTCGCCGGTGACCGGCAGCGCATTGGTCATCCCGTAAGCGAGATCTGCCTGGCTCGTGCGCAGACACTCCAGCAGCGTGGACGTGAAGTTCGGAAGGAGATGGTCGTCGTCGTCGAGGAAGCAGAGGACGTCGAAATCTCCAGGCCGGGCTCGCAGGAGGTCCAGAGCTACATTGCAAGGGTAGCCACGACGCTGCTCCGGCTCGGGTGCAACCAGAACCACCGGCGCCGGCGCATGTTCGAAGAACCCGTCACGCCTGAGCTGACCCTCGACGAAATCGCGCGTCGCCGTCGAGCCGTGGACGACGACACAGGCCGTCATCGGGATGGATTGTGCCTGAACCGACTCTACCGCTGCCTTAAGAAGCTCAATCCTGGTGCCCTGCGTGCGAATGACGCACAGCCCGCGAGGTTGTTGCGGCAGCGGCTCGGAAACAAGCGGCGCCGAATGTACATCGACGAGGAGTCGCCGCAGGAACGATGCGCGGGCGGCATCTGCCAGACGTTCCTGCCTTGCGGCGCGAGCCACCGACTGGCTTTGGCGGTGCCAGCGGTATCGGTACAGATGCTGGGGCACCTGGCGCAGGGGCTCCCGCGCCGCAGCACGCAGGGCGAAGTCGTAATCCTGTACCCCGGCGAACCGCGGGTCGAAGCCGCCCAGCTCATCGAACAGATCCCGGCGGAACACGACCAGGTGTCCCATGACCATGCCGGCGTCGAACAAGGCCTCGGGCGGATGATCCTGCCGCCGGCGCCGCAACTCACAGCCCTCTTCATCGATATCTATCATGGACGAGCTGAAGTAGCGACAGTGCGGATGCTCCTTGATCTCCTTGTCGAGCACGTCCAGCGCATGTGGCTCGATCAGATCGTCGCAATCGAGCAGAGCAATCCATTGGCGCGAGGCGGCCGCAATTCCCCGGTTCAGTGTCCTGGCGATGCCGAGATTCTGCTCATTGGACAGAATGCGCGTGTGCGCTGCCAATGAGGGCGGGACGACCGTGCGCAACCATTCCTCGCTGCAGCTTGGATCGTCATTGACGACGATCCATTCGACCCTTGATTCGGTCGTCTTGTTGCCTTCTGTAGCAAGCAATGCCGCGACGCTTTTCGCGCATTCGCGGAAAAAATCCTTGTGGCCGAAATATGGCGTCACAATGGAATATCGAGGTACCGCTGCGCTGGCTGGAAGGTCCAGGCGCGGCGCAACGGACGAAAGCCGGCGGCGCACGATGGCCGCGCTTCCCAGCAGTGCATGCAGCGGCTCCGTCCGCCGGACGCTGCCCACCGGGTTGTAGCGCTCAAGGATGAGGGCAGTAGCAGCCTCATAGCTCAGGTCCTGCGAGGCATGCGTTGGCCTCGGCGCAAGTGCAGGCACCTCTCTCCGTAGCAGCCGCATCAAGCGGCGCATGGGTCCGGTGATTCGCCAAGATGTGCTGTTGTACAGAGCCCGAATGAGCTCTTGTAATTTAGCAAGTTCCTCTCGTGCGGCCGCTGCATCCCTTCGGGCGGCGGCGGTTTCCTCTCGCGCGGCCGCTGCATCCCTTCGGGCGGCGGCGATTTCCTCTCGTGCGGCCGCTGCATCTTTTTGGGCGGCGGCGATTTCCTCTCGTGCAGCCGCTGCATCTCTTTGGGCGGCGGCGGTTTCCTCTCGCGCGGCCGCGACTTCGTTCTGTGCCTCCGCCAGATTGGCTTGTAGGGCGGCGATGGTCGAGCGCGCTTCGGCCTCTACATAGCGCAGCAACCGGATCTTGGTGCTGAAGTCTTGGGATGCGGCTGCCATATCCGCCTCGCGTCTCCGCTCGGCCAGCAGGCGCTGCAAATAGGCATAGCTGCCAATGCCCGATTCCTTGACGACATCAGCATCAACCGGTGTGCTGTATCGCGGTGGCTCCTGGGTCTCGGCAGTCACGGTGCGATCCCGGAAGCGAAAAGCTCAATCGGCATTGAGTAGATATTTTCCCCGATCACGACGAAATCGCGGTCGGCCTGGCTGAGGCGCCTCAGCAATGGTTGAGCGGTTCGTTGACGGGGCAGCATCCAGTCATGCGGTTCCACGATGATCAGCGGCACCCGATCGACCCAAGCCGTATTGCGAGAGAACAGATCCGCTTCCGCCCCTTCAATGTCGATCTTGACGATGAAGGGAAAGCACTCATGCTGATGCGCCTCCAAGATCTCATCGATGCAGATCGCGGTAACCGCATCCGGAGCGGCTTGCCATGCGTCAAGCACCTGCGTCCGGTATCCCCATTCTCCCTCGCCGGGGTCTTGGACCAGGCATTTGCCTGGTTCTGCCGCTAGCGCGCAGGGCAATGGCAGCACTGAAAGGCCCTTGGTATTGGCTACGAGGAGCTGGAAGTTGGCCGCATCTGGCTCGATAGAGACAATGAGCGCATCCGGGCACTGTATCGCGAAGTAGACGGAGCTTACCCCGATATTTGCTCCGGCATCCACTATGAGTGGTCTCTTGCCTGATTTCCGTGCGCGGCGCAGATACTCGGCGAGCTCTGGATACCGCCTGAGCCGGCGCAGATCGAAAGCAAGATCGACCAAAACCTGCCCAACCACAGCCGAGTCGGTGGCTTGCGTCCGCACGTAAAGGTCTCGGGTCGAATCGCCAACGCCAAGAATTAACCGGTCAAGGCGGCACGAGGCATCTTGGCATGGGTGCGGTAGCTGGCCTAAGTCGCTTCCGCGATCACTTACGGCTGCGCACACGCAACAATCTTCCACGCAAGCGATCTCACTAACGACAAATGTTGCCAAGCTGTCTGGCCCAGAAGTTACTGAGCCATGACATAATTTACATGCGAACCGGCAACACGGCAAGGCGGAGGGCTGAAAAACTCCCGTCTCCCTGCGCCGACTCCGACGCCTGGCACTATTTCTTCGTTTCCGCCTCGTAGCGCGCCTTGTTCTCGGCATTCGGCGGGTAGAGGCCGGGCAGCTTCTCGCCCTGCTGCACCTTGCCGACGATCCAGGCTTCGAGGCGCTCCTGCTCCTCGCCGGTGGCGGCGACTTCTTCCACGAAGGCGGCCGGGATGCAGACTGCGCCGTCATCGTCCACCACGATCACGTCGTCCGGGAAGACGGCGACGCCGCCGCAGCCGATCGGCTCCTGCCAGCCGACGAAGGTGAGGCCGGCGACGGAGGGCGGCGCCGCGCCGCCGCGGCACCAGACCGGCATGCCGGTGCCGATCACCCCGGCCACGTCGCGCACCACGCCATCCGTCACCAGGGCGGTCACGCCGCGCTTCATCAGCCGGGCGCAGAGGATGTCGCCGAAGATGCCGGCATCGGTCACGCCCATCGCATCGGCGACGGCGATGCAGCCTTCCGGCATGTCCTCGATCGCCGCGCGGGTGGAGCGGGGGGAGGACCAGCTTTCCGGCGTGGCCAGATCCTCGCGCGCCGGGACGAAACGCAAGGTGAAGGCGGGGCCGACCAGGCGCCTGCCTTTGGCCGCAGGGGTGAAGGGCTGCGGCCCGCGCATCCAGACATTGCGCAGCCCCTTCTTCAGCAGGATGGTGGTGATGGTGGCAGTGGTGATCTTCTCAAGCTTCGCCTTGGTGGCAGCGTCAAGCGGCATGGTCGCACCCTCCTGCGGTCGGCCCTTGCCTGCTAGCGCCCTTCCGCGGGCCCGTCCAGAAAGGCGCGGTGGGCTGCCTCCGCGATCGCCTCGGGCGGCGGCTCGACGGAGAGGATGATCGGGTTCTCCTCCGGGCCCGGCGGTTCCAGCGTGGCGAACTGGCTGGCCATCAGGCTGGCCGGCATGAAATGCCCAGCGCGGGCCGCCTGGCGGGCGGCGATGAGGGCCGGGTCGCCCTGCAGGAAGACCAGCCGCACCCGCGGCCGCGCCCCGAGCAGGCGTTGGCGATAAATGCGCTTCAGCGCCGAGCAGGTGACGACGCCACCCTCCCCCGCCGCCTGCCGCGCGTCCAGCCAGGCGCCGATCGCATCCAGCCAGGGCCAGCGGTCGGCATCGGTCAGCGGCTCGCCGCGGCTCATCTTGGCGATGTTGGCGGGCGGGTGGAAGGCATCCGCATCGGCGAAGGGCACGTCGAGACGGGCGGCGAGCAGCGGCCCCACCGTGCTCTTGCCGGCGCCGGAGACGCCCATGATGAGCGCCAGCGCCTTCATGCCTTGGGCGGCTCCAGATGCCCGCCGAAGCCCTTGCGCATGGCGGAGAGCACGCGCGCGGAGAATTTGTCGTGGTCCCGGCTGGCGAAGCGGGCATAGAGCGCGGCCGAGAGCACCGGCGCCGGCACCGCCGATTCCACTGCCGCCTGCACCGTCCAGCGCCCCTCGCCGCTGTCCGAGACATGGCCGGAGAAGCTCTCCAGCCCCGGATCCTGCGCCAGGGCCTGCGCCGTCAGGTCGAGCAGCCAGGAGGCGATGACGCTGCCGCGCCGCCAGGCTTCGGTGATGTCGGGCAGGTTGAGGGAGAGACGAAGCTCCTCCGGCAGCGCCTCGCTGTCGGCATGGGCGAGGATGTCGAGGCCCTCGGCGAAGGCCTGCATCATCCCGTACTCGATGCCGTTGTGGATCATCTTGGTGAAATGCCCGGCGCCATTCGGGCCGGCATGGACATAGCCATGCTCCGGCCGCGGGTCGCGGCCCTCGCGGCCGGGGGTGGGCGGCGCCGCCTCCCGCCCCGGCGCCAGGGCGGCGAAGATCGGATCGAGGCGCTGCACCACTGCCGCCTCGCCCCCGATCATCAGGCAATATCCGCGCGAGAGGCCCCAGACGCCGCCGGAGGTGCCAACGTCCAGGAAATGCAGGCCCCTTTCGCGCAGCATCCCGGCGCGGCGGATGCTGTCCTTCCAGAAGCTGTTGCCGCCATCAATGGCGATATCGCCGGGGGCAAGCAGCCCGGCGAGATCCTGCAGGGCGGCCTCGGTCGGCGCACCCGCCGGCAGCATCACCCAGACCGCGCGCGGCGGCGCCAGGGCGGCGACCAGCGAGGGCAGATCCGCGGTAGGTTGCGCGCCCTCCGCCGCCAGCGCCTCGCGCGCCGCCGGGTCGAGGTCGAAGACCACGCAGTCATGCCCCGCCCGCAGCAGCCGCCGCACGATATTGCCGCCCATGCGGCCGAGCCCGATCATGCCGAGCTGCATCGGACCTCCTCCCCTCCGGTCGCCCTGGTCCTGCGGCATCATCGCATGCCGGGATGGGCTGCCAAGCCATCCGCCCCGGAAGCAGGGCACCGCCCTCCGGTTACGGCCGGGAAGGGGAGACGGGGACCGCCATGCGTGCCTGCGATGCCGGGGCCGCCGGCGGGCTGCGGGAGAAGACCTGCGCCGGCGCCGGCAGGGACCGCCTCAACGGCGGTCCGGTGCGAATTCCATGGCCCGCGTCTGCTCGGAGAGTTGCGGCCGGTAGGTGATACCCTTGCGCATCGCCCAGATGTTCACCTGATGATGGATCGGGATCACCGCCATGTCGCGCTTGAAGCCGATGCGGATGGCCTGGAAGTAGAGCTGCTCCCGCTGTTTCGGGTCGAGGGTGGTCAGCGCCCGGTCAATGATCGCGTCCACTTCCGGGTTGGTGTAGTGGTCGGTCCGCAGCCGGGTGTTGCGGCCGCGCGGCGGGTCGGGGGTCGCCACCATCAGCTTCAGATGCGTGTCGGGCTCGCCGGTCGAGGTGCTCCAGCCGGTCAGGGCCATGGAGAATTCCTCGCGCGCGGCGGCGGAGAAGAAGACGCTGGCAGGCTGGGTCTGCACGCTGGTGCGCACGCCGATGCGCGTCCACATCTGGGCGATGGCCTGGGCGATCGCGTCGTCGTTCACATAGCGGTCGTTCGGGCCGTTCAGGACGATGTTGAAGCCCTCCGGGTAGCCGGCCTCGGCCAGCAGCTTCCTCGCCCCTTCCGGATCATAGGGATCGGGCTGGATGGACGGGTCGTAGCCCATGCCGCCTTCCGGCATCGCCTGGCCGGCCGGCATGGAGTAGCCCTCCATGATCTGCCGGCGGATGCCTTCGCGGTTGATGGCGAGGCTGAGCGCACGCCGTACCCGCACATCCCGCAGCGGGTTCTGCGGCAGCGGGTGGCCGGCCCGGTCCGTCACGTTCGGCGTCTGCGGGCGGTTGGCATCGGGGTTGAGGTAGATCAGCCGCAGGCCTGGCCGCGACTGCACAGTCAGGCGTGGATCGTGCGAGAGACGCGCGACATCCCGCGTCGGCACCGTGTCGATCGCGTCCACATCGCCGGCCTGCAGGGCAGCGACGCGGGCGCTGTCATTGGCGATCAGCCGGTAGGTCACCTTGTCCCAGGGCTGCGCCGGGCCCCACCAGTCCGGATTGCGGGCGAAGACGGCGCGGTCGCCGAGGGTGAAGGAGACCAGCCGGTACGGCCCGGTGCCGATGGCCGCCTTGCCGCTGTTGTAGTCGGCGGTGCTCATCCCCTCGCCCTGCTTGCGGCCGATGATGGCGAAGGCGCCCATCATCTGCGGGATCAGCGGCACCGGCTCCGCCGTGTGCAGGCGGATGGTGTAGGGGTCCACCACCTCCAGCCGCTGCACCGGGCGGATGTACTGGCCCATGGAGGTGGGGCTGTTCGGCACGTTCGGTGCGCGCTCGAAGGTGAAGACCACGTCGTCGGCGGTGAAGGGGGTGCCGTCCTGGAACCGCACGCCCTCCCGCAGCTTGAACTCCCAGGTCCGGTCGTCCAGCGCGCGCCAGGAGGTGGCGAGGCCCGGCGAGGGCCGCTGGTCCGCATCCGGATGCACCAGCCGGTCGAAGACGTGCCAGGTCAGCGCGTGGTTGGGCGAGAGGTCGAAGAAATGCGGGTCTATGGAGGTGAAGGCCCCGCCCACCGCGATGGTGATGTCCGCTGCCTCCGCTCTCGGCGCGGCCAGTGCCGCCGCCAGGATCAAGCCGAGCCATCGCGCGCCGTGCCGCATCGCTGCCCTCCGGTCCGTCTCGCCGGAGACAGCCTGGGGGATCGGCGATGCCAGGGGCAAGCAATATCGGCGTGCGGGCCGGGTGGCTGAACCGGCAGGCCCCGAAGATCGTTCCTACGGAAACGCGGCCATCAACCCCGGGTCAGAGGAGGCCTTCCGGTGAGCGTCTTCGGATCAATCATGTCCAAGATCTTCGGCCATGGCCAGGCCGCGGCGCAGACCGCCGGCACCCAGGCCGCCGCGCCGGCCTCGCCGGACGCGCAGGGCTCGGCCACGGCGCAATCCACTGCGGCCTCGCCGGCGCGGCCGGATGATGCGCAGCCGGCCGCCGGACGGCAGCCCGTGGATGTGGAAGCCATCCTGACGGAGATGGCCTCGAAGAACCCGCAGAAGCTGGACTGGCGCCACTCCATCGTGGATCTGATGAAACTGCTGGGCCTCGACAGCAGCCTGGAGGCGCGGAAGCAGCTTGCGCAGGAACTGAATTACAGCGGCAGCACCAGCGATTCCGCCGCGATGAACATCTGGCTGCACAAGCAGGTGATGCAGAAGCTGGCGGAGAATGGCGGCAAGGTGCCGGAGGATCTGCGGCGGTAGCGCAGGGCCCGGAGGCGCGCGCCTCCGGGTTCGCCTGTCAGGTGCCGGTGTAGTAGAGCGTCACCGTGTGGGTGGCCTCGGCGAACATCAGCCAGCGCTCGACCAGCAGGCCGCAGAGCGCCAGGATGGCGCCGAGGGTGAGCAGCGCCGTCGCCGCCGGCCCGCCGGTAAGCAGGGCGACCAGCGCCAGCAGCATGGGCAGGCCGAAGCCGGCCGCCAGCGCGATGCGGCGCAGCTTTGCAGCGTGCTTGCGGGCGATGCGGAAGCCCATCTCCCGCAGCAGGTAATTGGTCTGCGTGTGCGGCGGATCGAGCGGCCGCACCTTGCCGATGCGGCCGAGGCCGGTGGCGCTTTCCGCCGTCGCTTCCGGCGGTGCGGTATCTATGCCGCGCCAATAGGCGGTCTTGAGCAGGACGCCGCCCGCCCCGGTCAGCAGCGCCAGCACCGCCGGCACCGCGCCATCGCCCCAGAAGGCGCCAAGCATCGCCAGCAGCACCGCGCCACTGAAGGCGGCCAGCACCAAGTAGCCCGGCACCACCAGCGGATGATGCCACTGCCGAATGGGCTTCAGCGAGGCATAGATCATGCCGGTGCTGTAGACCGTTGCCACCGCCCCCGCCGCCGCCAGCAGCCCCATGGGCACGGCCAGGGCCGGGATCCCGCCCAGCAGCCCGATGCCGAACAGCACCGCCGGCAGATAGGTGAGGAGTGCCGCCACCCCCTCCCGCGACAGCCAGGAGGAACGCCATTGCGAGACGGCACGCCAGGCCCGCTCCGGATGGCCGAGATGCGCCAGGGAGGAGAGCAGCCCCATCGTGATCAGCAGCATCGCGACGCCGAGCGACACCAGCCCGAACCGGGCATCGGCCGGCACCAGCCCAAAAATTCGCAGCAGGCCGAGCCAGAACAGCAGCCCGTAGCCGGCGCCGGAAGCGGTGGTGAAGAAGACGATCGAGCCAGCAGGATTCATCGCGTCAGCACCCGGTCCATCCAGCGCAGCAGCGGGTTCTTGATGTCCATCGGCGTCGGCGCGTCCTCCACCGGCTTGGCCTCCACGCTCGCCCGCTTGCGCGGCGGCAAGTATTTGTTCACCGGCTTGTAGCCCATCTCCGGCATCAGGTCGTAGCCGCCGCGTTCCCGCACCAGTTTGGAGACGGCGCTTTCAGGGTCGCCGAGATCGCCGAAATGCCGCGCCTGGGTCGGGCAGGTGGCGACGCAGGCGGGGACGCGGCGCTCCTCCGGGATGTTCTCGTTGTAGATGCGGTCGATGCAGAGCGTGCATTTCTTCATCACGCCCGCATCCTCGTCCATCTCCCGCGCACCATAGGGGCAGGCCCAGGCGCAGAGGCCGCAGCCGATGCAGGTATCGTGGTTGACCAGGACGATCCCGTCCTCCTCCCGCTTGTAGCTGGCGCCGGTCGGGCAGACGGTGACGCAGGCGGGTTGCTCGCAATGCAGGCAGCTTCGCGGGAAGTGGACGGTGCGGCCCTGCTCGCCCTCGCCGGCCTCGAAGCTGTGGACGCGGTTGAACCACACGCCCTCGGCCCCCGCCGAATAGGGATGGAAGTCCGGCAGCGGCGCGCTGTGGCCGCTGGTGTTCCACTCCTTGCAGTTGGTGGCGCAGGCCTGGCAACCGACACAGGTGTCCAGGTCGATGACGAGGCCAAGCTTCTTCTGGCCCGGCTTGATCTCGGGAAGGGAGGTCACTGGGCGGCCTTTGCGTTGTAGCGGAGGATGTCCGGACGTTCAGGCATATGCGGCGGGGCGCGCAGCGGCTCCGGATGCGGGCTGGTGATGCCGGCTTCCTCCGGCGCCGCCTTCTCGATGCGCACGCGCAGGTCGTACCAGGCAGCCTGACCCGTCACCGGATCGCTGTTGGCGTGGCGGAAACCCTCCTGCGCGGGCAGCCATTCGGAGATGACGTGGTTCAGCAGGAAGCCCTTTGTGGATTCCGGGCTGTCCTCCGAAAGCCCCCAGGTGCCGGCGCGCTTGCCGATGGCGTTCCAGGTCCAGACCGTGTCCGGGTTCACGCCCTCCATCAGCTTCACCTGGCATTTCAGCCGGCCGGAGCGGCTCTCCACCCAGACCCAGTCGTCATCCGCAAGGCCCAGCGCGAGGCCCCGGCTGCGCGCCATGTAGAGCTTGTTGGCGCCATGGATCTGCCGCAGCCAGGCATTCATCGAGCCCCAGGAATGATACATCGCCATCGGCCGCTGGGTGACGGCGGAGAGCGGGAAGCGGCTGAGGTCCTGCGCCTGCTGCTCCAGCGGCGCATACCAGATGGGCAGCGGGTCGCAGTAGCGGCGGATGCGCTCGCGCAGATGCGCGGGCGGCTGCTTCGCGCCATGGCCCTCGGCGGCGAGGCGGAATTTCTGCAAGGGCTCGGACCAGATCTGCATGACGATCTGGTCGGACTTGCCGATCAGGCCCATGGCCTTGGCCTGGTCCAGATAGGCGCGGTTGGCGTGCTTGAAGTACCCCTGCTCCGGCGGCAGGTGGTCGCGCCAGAAGCAGCCATTCTCGATGTAGCGCTGGAGCTGGTCCGGATTCGGCTCGCCGACGCCCTTCTTGCTGCCGTCCTTGCCGCGGAAGCCGGCGAGCGGGCCGACACCCGGCGTCCGCTCATGGTTCACGATGTAGTCGGGATAGTCCTTGTAGCGCGGCGAGCCATCCTCCTTCACGAAGGCTGGCAGGCCGAGCCGGGCGCCGAGCTCGATCAGCACGTCCTGGAACGGGCGCACGTCGCGGTCCGGCTTGACCACCGGCTGGCGGATGGAATCCCCCGCGCCATGCGCGCTGCCGATCGGCCTGTCCAGGATGGAGATGCAGTCCCAGCGCTCCAGATAGGTGGTGTCCGGCAGGATCAGATCCGCATAGGGCACCGTCTCGGAGAAATAGGCGTCCGAGTAGATGACATGCGGGATGACATACTCGCCGTCCGGCCGCTTCTCCGTCAGGATGCGGATGACCTCACCGGGGTTCATGGCGCTGTTCCAGGCCATGTTGGCCATGAACATGAACAGCGTGTCGATCGGATAGGGATCGCCGGCCCCGGCATTGCCGATGACCGTGTGCATCATCCCGTGCAGGGCGAGCGGCGCTTCCCAGGAAAACGCCTTGTCCACCCGCAGCGGCGTGCCGTCCTCCTCCACCAGCAGGTCGTCCGGCCCGTGCGGGAAGGCCAGGAGGTTGCCGGAGAGCGGCGTGTTCGGCTTCGTCCCCCTTCCGGCCGGGCCGGGGCCGGGCGGGATCGGCCGCGGGAAGGGCGACTTGTAGCGCCAGGAGCCGGGCGTATCCACGGCGCCCAGCAGCATCTGCAGCAGGTGCAGGGCGCGGCAGGTATGGAAACCGTTGGAATGCGCGCTGATGCCGCGCATGGCATGGAAGGCCACCGGGCGGCCGATCATCTTCTCATGCCGCCGCCCCCAGACATCGGTCCAGGGCTGGTCCAGCACCACGGGCTGGTTGAAGGCGACATCCGCGATCTCGGCGGCAATACGGCGGATGCGTTCGGCCGGGACGCCGCAGCGCTCGGCCACCGCCTCCGGCGCATAGTCGGCGCCGAGATAGCGTTCCGCCATCAGGTGGAAGACCGGCTGCACGCGGCGCCCATCCGGCAGGGTGAATTCCCCCACCAGCACCGGCGAGAGATCCGCCGCCGCCGCATCCATGGCGCCGCGCGCGCGGTCCCAGGCCAGCGGCTTGCCGGCCTCGTCGCGCGCGAAGAGCCCGTCATCCGCCCCGCCCGGATTGCGCACCACCAGCCAGGTCGCATTGGTGTAGCGCGCCAGGAATTCCGCATCCACGCGGTCGGTGCGCAGCAGCTCATGCACCAGCGCCAGCACGAGGAGCCCGTCCGTGCCCGGCCGGATGCCCACCCATTCATCGGCGATGGCGGAATAGCCCGTCCGCACCGGATTGACGGAGACGAATTTCGCCCCGCGCGCCTTCAGCTTCGACAGGCCGAGCTTGATCGGGTTGCTGTCATGGTCCTCCGCCACGCCGAACATCAGGAAGTACTTGGCGTGCTCCCAGTCCGGCTCGCCGAATTCCCAGAAGCTGCCGCCGATGGTGTAGAGCCCGCCCGCCGCCATGTTCACCGAGCAGAAGCCGCCATGCGCCGCGAAATTCGGCGTGCCGAATTGCGCCGCCCAGAAGCCGGTGAGGGACTGGCTCTGGTCACGCCCGGTGAAGAAGGCGAGCTTCCTCGGATCCGTCTCCCGCACCCGCTTCAGCCAGCCGGTGGCGATCTCCATTGCCTCGTCCCAGGAGATCTCCTTGAACTCGCCGGAGCCGCGCTCCCCCACCCGCAGCAGCGGTGCGTGCAGCCGGGCCGGGGAGTAGTGCGTCATGATCCCGGCGCTGCCCTTGCCGCAGAGGACGCCCCGGTTCACCGGATGGTCCGGATTGCCCTCGATATAGCGGATCCGCCCATCCTTCAGATGCACGCGGATGCCGCAGCGGCAGGCGCACATGTAGCAGGTGGTGGTCTTCACCTCGTCGCCCAGGCGAGGCGAGTGGTCCACGCGCGGATCGGGCAGCGGCATGGGGCGCGACGGCGTCGGCGCTTCCGGCATCAGTCAGGCGTCTCCTCGGGCATTGGGTGTCAGTTAGGCACGGGGCGGGGCCAAGGGCAATTGCCCCGCCCGCCTCAGTGCCCCACCGTTTTCGAGAACAGATTGACCACCAGCACCCCGGCGATGATGAGCCCCAGGCCGATGATCGCCGGCAGGTCCAGGACCTGGCGGAAGAAGACCCAGCCGATGGCGGCGATGAGGACGATGCCCGCGCCCGACCAGATCGCATAGGCGATCCCCACCGGGATCGTCCGCAATGTCAACGACAGGCAGAAGAAGGCTGTGGCATAGCCCGCCACCACCAGCAGCGAGGGCCAGAGCCGGGTGAAGCCCTCGGACGCCTTGAGCGCGGAGGTGGCGATGACCTCCGCGATGATGGCGATGGAGAGCCAGAGATAGTTCATGGCCATGCCTATTCCGCCGCCTCCGCCCCCGCCTCCGCGAAGGGCGGCTTCAGCCAGAGCGGGTCCTTCAGCTTCTTCAGGAATTCCGCATGGGCGGCGAGTTCCGCCTCGCTCGGCAGGATTGGCCGGCTCACCCGTTCCCGCCGCGGCCCGTCCAGCGCGATGGCCGGCACCGCGACCGAGGCCGCCAGGTGCAGCCCGGGCTGCCGGCCGCCCATCAGCTCCAGATAGACCTGGGCCAGCAGCTTCACGTCCAGCAGCGCATTGTGGCTGGTGCGCATCGAATTGTCGATGCCGAAGCGGCGGCACAGCGCGTCCAGGCTGTTCGGCAGGCCGGGGAAGCGCTGCTTCGCCAGGGCCAGGCTGTCCACCATCCGCGCCCGGTCCAGCGCCGCGCGGCCGACGCGCACCAGCTCCGCATCCAGGAAGCCGAAATCGAAGGGCGCGTTGTGCGCGACGATGGGATCCTCCGCGATGAAGCCGAGGAAGTCCTCCACCACGTCGGCGAATTTCGGCTTGCCGCGCAGCATCTCCGTGGTGAAGCCGTGGACCCGCGTGCTCTCCTCCGGCACCTCGCGCTCGGGGTCCAGCAGGATGTGGAAGGTCTTCCCCGTCGGCACCAGGTTCACCAGCTCGATCGCCGCGATCTCGATCACCCGGTCGCCGGCGGCGGGGTCGAGGCCGGTGGTCTCGGTGTCCAGCACGAGCTGACGGGTCATGCGGGGCGGAACCTCCTGACGATCGCGCGGATGGCGCGCTGGGCATGATGGCGCGACAAGCCGGTCTGCACGACGAAATCCGCGCGCTTCCGCTTCTCCGCATCCGGCATCTGCCGCGCCAGGATGGCCTTCAGCCGTTCCTCGGTCATGCCCTTGCGCTGCAGGACGCGGTAGTGCTGCACCGCGGGCGGCGCCGTGACCACCACCACCTTGTCACAGCGCGAGGCGCCATGCGTCTCGAACAACAGCGGGATGTCGAGCACCGCCAGCGGCTCCCCCCGCCGGCGCGCGGCGGCGAGGAAGCGGCGCTCCTCGTCGCGGACCAGGGGGTGGACGATGCGCTCCAGCCGAGCCAGCGCCGCGGGATTGCCGAGAACAGCGCGGCGCAGCGCCTCCCGGTCCACCCGCCCGTCCTTCACCGTGCCGGGAAAGGCGGCGGCGATGGGCGCCACGGCGCGGCCGCCCCTTCCCTGCAGCCGGTGCACCGCCGCATCGGCATCGAAGACCGGCACACGCAAGCGGCGGAAGGTGTTGGCGGCGGTGGATTTCCCCATGCCGATCCCCCCCGTGAGGCCCAGGACCTTCATCGGCGCGGGATGTCCGCCGCCACGAAGTCGCGCAATTCCTGGTCCACCACCGGCTCCACGCCGAACCAGGCGGAAAAGCCTGGCCGCGCCTGGTGCAGCAGCATCCCGAGCCCGTCCACCGCCCGCAGCCCGCGTGCCCGCGCCGAGGCCAGCAGCCCGGTCTCCAGCGGCACGTAGACGATGTCCGCCACCACCGCTCCGGCGGGCAGCGGCGAAAGGTCGAGCTCCAGCGGCGGATGCCCGGCCATGCCGAGGGAGGTGGTGTTCACCAGCAGCGCGGCATCCTCCAGCGCCGGGTGGTCCGCCACCGAAACCGGCCCGCCCAGTGCCCGCGCCAGTGCCTCCGCCCGCGCCGGGGTGCGGTTCACCAGGGTCAGGCGCGGGCAGCCGGCATCCAGCAGCGCCGCGGCGATGGCGCGGGCCGCGCCGCCGGCGCCCAAGAGCACCGCCGGGCCGCTCTCCGGCCGCCAGCCCGGCGCGCCGGCGCGCAGATTCTCCAGGAAGCCGAAGCCGTCGGTGTTGGATCCCTCGATCCGCCCATCGCGGAAGACCAGCGTGTTCACCGCCCCGGCACGGCGGGCGCTGTCGGCGATATGGTCGCAGACGGCGAAGGCGGCCTCCTTGTGCGGGATGGTCACATTGGCGCCGCGGAAGCCGAGGTCGGCCAGGGCCCGCACCGCGTCGGCGAACCGCTCCGGCCGCACCGGAAGTGGCAGATAGGCGCCGTCAATGCCGTGGCGTTGCAGCCAGAGGCCGTGCAGCCGGGGCGAGCGGGAATGGGCGACGGGCCAGCCCAGGACGCCGGCGGTGCGCGCATGACCGGAGAGGATCGGCATGATGGCAGAGAAGCCGCGCGGAGCCGGGGCGGTCAATGCCCGGCCTGCGCCGGTCCCGCCGCCGGCAGTTGCTGGGCGCCGAGGACCCGCACGAAGGCTTCCAGGTAGCGGGCCAGGCGGCCGCGCAGCGCGGCCTCCGAGGCGGGCGGCGCCTTCCCGGTCTTCTCGATCAGCACCTCGACCCCGCCCCCCTCGCCATGGCAGGTCAGGCGGCAGGGGCAGCGCAGCGCCGTCGCCACATCCACCGCGCCGCTGCGGTTCCAGATGGTGAAGCGGCCCTCGCGCAGGTCGAAATTCCACTGGTGCAGGCCGTTGTACTGGCCGTTCTCCGCCTCGTTTCGGAAATGCGAGAGCAGGACGAAGCCGCCCTCCCGCACCACCGCCAGCATCTCCTCGATGCCGCGCAGCGGGTCGAAGGAATGGTCCAGCGCGTTGCGGCAATGCACCAGGTCGAAGCCGCCGACGGGGAACAGCATGGAGAGATCCTCGGCCGGGGCGAAGCGCGTGGCGATGGGCGGCGTCACCCCATGCCGCTCCAGCAGCGCCGCATAGAGCGGCGCCAGCGCATCGGTGGCGGTGATCTCCAGCGCTACCCCCGGCAAGCGATAGCCGAGGATGGTGACGGGCCCGGCGCCGACATCCAGGATCCGCACCCGCTCCTGCCCCAGCCAGCGCGCCAGATCCGCCATCCGGGCATCCAGCGGCGCCTCCGGGTCCATCCGGCGGGAGAAGTCCTCCGGCCATTGCAGCCCGCGGCTGCCGAGCCAGGCATCCCAGAAATGCAGCTCGTCGCCGATGCCCCTCGCCCAGGCGGCGAGCTGGGCCTCTAGCCGGTCGGGATCGGTGGTCGTGTCGTCGCGCATCGGTGGAGAATAGCGCGGCGCGCTCGCCTGCGGCAGGCTTCCGGCCGGTATTTCGATGCCATCATTCGCCGCGCGGCAGGGGGACGGAGCGATGACGGAAGACTGGGCGGCCAGCCAGGCCTATGAGCTGCTCTACTGGAAGGAGCATTGGCCGCTGCGCCACCTGCCGGTGGAGGAGATCCGCCGCCAGCGCTTCGATGCCGCCGTCTGGTTCCTCGGCGCCATGGGCTTCCCGCCGCCGCAGGGCCGGCGCTTCCCCGGCTTCGAGGGCCGGGTGCTGGAGGTCGGCTGCGGCCCGATCGGCTTCTTCGACCTGGTTGAGGGCATCGAATGCGACGCGATGGACAGCCTGATGGCGGCCTATGCGCGGGACTTGCCCTATGCGACCCTCGGCCGCGCCGGATCCACCACCTATCTGGACCAGCCTAGGCTGGAGGAGATCGAGGGGCGGTACGATTTCGTCGTCTGCTCCAACGTGCTGGACCATACCGGCGACTGGCGGGCCTTCCTGCGCGGCCTCTCGGCCATCGCCCTGCGCTCCGGCGGGCAATTGCTGCTCTATACCCACACGCGGCGGGTACCGGTGCAGGGGCATAGCCAGGTCTTCACCCCGGGCCAGGTGCTGGACGCGGTCCAGGCGGAGGGGCTGCGGAACGTGGAGCGCGCCGTCAGCCGCCCCTTCCCCTCGCATGCGGAGTACGAATTCTACCTCCGCGCCGGACCGGGATAGGCCGGCCCGGTCCTACTCCGCCGCCATCGGCCGTGCCGCGCCGCGGGCCTCCGGCGCGTGCCGTGCCCAGAGTTCCGGCCGCAGCTCCTCCGGCCGGTTCGGGAAGGCCAGGGCGCAGAGCAGGGTGACGCAGCCGAACCCCGCCAGCACGAGCATCGGCGCCGCCAGGCCGCCGGTCGCGTCATGCAGGAAGGCCACCAGGGGAGAGGCGGCGGCGGCACCGATGAAGCCCACCGTGAAGCGGATCGAATAAAGCTTGGCCCGCAGGGCCGGCGCTATGTAGCGCGCGGTCATGGTCTCGTTCACCGTCACCTGGCCGAAGACCGCGGCCGCCACCAGCCCGGAGAGCGGCAGCACCACCCAGCCATCGAGGAAGGCGAGGGCCAGCAGGCTCGGCACCAGCACCAGGGCCAGCGGCATGAACACGGCCTTCAGCGTGTTGCGGTCGATCAGGTGCCCCACCGTGAACTGCGTCAGCCCGCCGCAGAGCGTCGCCAGGAAGGCCAGCAGCCCCACCACCGGCAGCAGGTCCGGGGAGGAGGCCAGCCGCTCCTCCATCAGCTTCGGCAGCAGCAGGGTGAAGGCGTTGAAGACCAGGCCGGAGACGGCGGCGATGGACATCAGCACGATCACGGCGCGCCGCACGATGGCCGGAGGGATCACCGGGAAGGGCTTCGCCCCGCCCTTCGTTTTCGTCACGTCGAAGATCGGCTCCCGCAGCCAGAGCAGGCCGGCTGCCATGCAGAGCAGCCCCGGCAGGATGAAGGCCCAGTGCCAGCCGAGCCGGACCGCGAGGAAGGCGGTGACCACCGGGGCGCAGGCCACGCCGAGATTGCCGAAGACCCCGTTGATGCCGACCGAGCGCCCCACCCGCTCGCCCGCCGCCTCCACCAGCATGGCGGTGCCGATCGGGTGGTAGATGGCGGCGAAGGCGCCCATGACCGAAAGCGCCAGCCCGAGGAGCAGCGGCGAGGTCGCCAGCCCGGCCAGAATCATCGCCCCGCCGGTGCCGAAGAAGAAGCCGGCCATCATCGCCTTGCGCCCGAAGCGGTCCGCTAGCCAGCCCATGGGCAGGGAGCCGAGGCCATAGAGCACGAACATCCCGGTCCCGAGCGCCAGGATCGGCCCGTAATCCTGCCCGAAGCTCTCCGGCGACTGCAGCGGGATGCCGAGCGCCGCGGTGGCCAGGATCAGCAGGCAGTAATGGGTGAAGACATGGGCGGCGTTGATGAAGGCGATCTGCCGCGTCGCAGGATCCCGCATGGTCCGTTTCCCTGGTCCTGCGCCCAGCATAGTCTGGCCGGATACCGATGACAGGCCAGATCATGTCGCAAACCGGCCAGGCCGCTCCCGTCAGGGCCATCCCGCAGGACCAAGTGGATCGGCCGCTTGCCGCCTTTGCCCGGGACTATCCGGATGGCGACCGCACCGGCCGGCACAGCCACGAACGCGCGCAGCTCCTCTACGCCACCGGCGGGGTCATGCGGATCACCACCGATGCGGTTAGCTTCGTGGTGCCGCCGGGCCGGGCGCTCTGGGTGCCGGCCATGATGCCGCATGCGGTGGAGATGCAGGGCCGGGTCGCCATGCGCGCCCTCTTCCTGCGCCGGGATGCCGCCAGCGCCGGCCCGGCGGCGGCGACCGTCCTGGCCGTTTCCCCCCTGCTGCGGGAACTGATCCTGGCCGCCTGCGCGGAGCCGCTGGAATGGGATCCGGCCGGGCGCGCCGGCCATGTCGCGGCCCTGATCCTGGACGAGATCGCCCGCGCCCCCACCCTGCCATTGGGTGTGCCGACGGTGCGGGATGCGCGGCTACAACGCCTGGCCGCGGCGCTGCGGGCCGAGCCGGCCCGGCCGCTGACGCTCGATGCTTGGGCGCTGGAATGTGGCGCCAGCCCGCGCACCCTGACCCGCCTGTTCCGGCGGGAGACGGGGATGAGCTTCGGCCGCTGGCGGCAATTGCTGCGGCTGTCGGAAGCGGCGGCGCTGCTGGCCCAGGGTGTCCCGCCGGCCCGGGCAGCGGCGGCGGTGGGCTATGCCAGCGCCGCGGCCTTCGGCGCCGCCTTCCGCGCCAGCTTCGGCCTCACCCCCGGCGCGGCGGCAGGTCCCCGCAACGATAGCGGAGGCGTGAGTCAAGAGTCTGCGTAACAACCTGTCGCAGAACTTGCATCACGTATCCGTGCTGTATACGAATTTGGGAACACTGTTGCGCTTGTGCCAGCGAGCCCTGGCGCGCAGGGGGGAAACGTTAATATGCGCTTGCGTACCCTCGAACACGGCATCCTGGGCTTCCTTGCCCTCGGGATTCTGATCTGGCTGGATCTGCTGCCGGTCGGCATCCTGGGCCGGGTGGCGATCGGGCTGCTGGGCTGGGCTGCCTTCTCCACCCTGCTGGTCGCTTCCGCCGGGGCCTGGGTCGCCTTCGCGCGCGCGCGCGCCCGGCCGGCGCACCACAGAGCGAAAAAGTCCGGCTGATTCCGCCTGTCAGCGGCCTGCCGGCGGGCGCAGCGGCAGCAGGCAGGCCATCGCCAGCGCCGCCAGAAACCCCGCCAGGCCGAGTACCGCAACCGCAGGCAATGCCGCGACCAGCGGCGCCGTCAGGGCCGGGGCCGCCGCCTGGGCCAACAGGATCGGCAGGGCCAGCCGGCCCATCAGCACCGGGTAGCCGCGCGCCCCGAACAGCGCCAGGGGCACCGCGCCGCGGCTGATGGTGAGGATGCCGTTGCTGGCGCCATAGAGCAGCACGAAGGGCACCGCCGCCACCGGCCCCGCCAGCACCAGCACCAGCGCGCCCAGGGGCAGCAGCGCCGCGCCCAGCCGCGCCACGGTCAGCGGATGCGCTCCCTTGCCGAGAGTGAATTCCAGCAGCCGTCCGCCGACCTGGGACGGCCCCATCAGCGAGGCCGCCCCCACCGCCGCTGCCACCGACAGCCCGAGCCCGCCCAGCACCGTGATCATGTGCACCGAGAGCGTGGCGCTGATGACCGCGCGCAGCGTGAAGAAGCCGGCGAGCAGCAGGAAGCTGCGCCGGACCCAGCCGGCGGGCGGCGGCGCCTCCACCCGCGCCGCACCGGCCTCCGGCGCTCCCCCACCCGGCCCGCTGCGCGGCAGCAGAAGATAGAGCGGAAGCACCAGCAGCAGGTTGATCCCGGCATAGGCCAGGCAGGTGCCGCGCCAGCCGAGCTGCGGCAGCAGCGCCGCGGTCAGCGGCCAGCCCACCGTGCTGGCGAAGCCGGCAACCAGCGTGACCATGGTGATGCTGCGCCGCGCCGCCTGCCCGTAGAGCACGCCGAGCGTGGCGAAGGCGGCCTCGTACAGGCCGAGCGCCATGCCGGGGCCGAGCACGATCCAGCCTAGGAACCAGCCCCAGATCCCCGGCAGCAGGCCGAGCAGCGCGAGCCCCAGCGCGATCACGCAGGAGGAGAGGATCAGCA
>Ga0207747_1000994_pt1 | contig 23840 bp, 30 predicted proteins | sample HigsolmetaGSP11D_FD_184839 | JGI IMG/M metagenome (GOLD analysis project Ga0207747, IMG submission 184839) | High solid enriched microbial communities from the Joint BioEnergy Institute, USA - SP1-1-D (SPAdes) | ecosystem: Engineered > Bioreactor > SSF (Solid state fermentation) > Aerobic >...
AGCTCCAGCGAGCGGTCGAAGCAATTGAGCGCGGCCGCGATGCGCTCCAGCCGCTGGTTCATCAGCCCCGCTTCCCGCCACAGGGTCGCATGGTCCGGGCAGAGGCGCAGCATGTCCTCGGTGCAGGCGAGGGCGCCGGGCAGGTCGCCGGCGCGCAGGCGGCGCAGCTTGATGTTGTTCTGCAGCCGCAGCAGCACGCCGCGCTTGCCGAGCAGCCGCAGCACGCCGGGGCGGAGCTCCGCCCGCTCTCCCTCCATGCGCTTCAGCAGCACGCGCAGATCCGGGGCCTGCAGGCCGGTGCCGCCGGCGAAGACATCCACCAGGGCCTGGTTGCGCACCCCCTCCACGGCCACCAGGAAGTGGCCCGGGAAGTCCACGCCATGCGCCGCCCAGCCCGCGGCTTCCGCCGCATGCAGCCAGAGGATGCCGAGCGCCACCGGCAGGCCCCGCCGCCGCTCTAGCACCCGGATCAGGTTGGCATTGGCCAGGTCGTCATAGGTCTCCGCATCGCCGGCGAAGCCAAGCCGCCCATGGATGATGCCGGCCAGCGCCTTGCGCCGCCGATCCGCATCGCCAGCCTCGGCCTCCTGGTCCGCACCGGCCGCGGCCACCGCCTCCTGCGCCAGTTCCGAGATTACGGCGGCGGCGGCATGCCAATCGGCCTCCGGCGCGTCGATTCGGGCGAATTGCAGGGCCGTCGCCGCGAGGTCGATCTCGGCCTCCGGCAACTGGCCGGCGGCCGAGAGGGCGATTCGCGCCTCTTCCTGGGGGGTCAGGGCCATGGCGGCAATTTCTCCTTACTCCCCCGCGGCTTCAAGTCACGCGGCTTGAGAAGAGTTCAGCCCGGCGCCGGCGGCACCATCCGGCCGAGGCGACGGCCGCCGAAGATATGCACGTGGAAATGCCCCACCTCCTGCCCGGCATCGGGGCCCATATTGGTGAGGAGGCGGTAGCCGCTCTCCTCCAGCCCGAGCTGCTTCGCCACCAGGGCGACGGCGCGCCAGAAGCCGGCCACGGTTTCGGCCGGCGCCTGTGTATGGAAATCCGCAGCGCTCACCCAGGGCCCCTTCGGGATCACCAGCACATGCACCGGCGCCTGCGGGTTGATGTCGTGGAAGGCCAGGGCGTGCTCGTCCTCATGCACCTTCCTGCAGGGAATCTCCCCGCGCAGGATGCGGGCGAAGATGTTGGCTTCGTCATAGGGCGGCTTGCCGGAGACGGACATGGCGGGCGGGTCCCCATCCTCGTAAACGTCCCGCCCAGTCTGCCACGCCCCGGCGGCCCGGTCAGCCCGCCGGGGGCAGGCTTCAGGGCAGCTTGCTGGTCTGCGCGGCGCGGATCAGGGCCTTGGGGCGGGCGGCCTTCTCGGCGATGCCGCTGATGCCCTCCCGCCGCCGCAGCTCGGCCCAGACCTCTTCCGGCCTGATGCCGGCATTCACCCAGACGACCAGCAGGTGATAGAGCAGGTCGGCGGATTCCAGGATGGTCCCCTCCCGGTTGCCCTGGGTCGCCTCGATGACGCATTCCACCGCCTCCTCGCCCAGCTTCTGGGCGACCTTGGCGGTGCCGCGCGCGAGCAGACGGGCGGAGTGGGAATTCTCGACATCCCCGGCCTGGCGGCGATTCTCCACCACCTGCCACAGCCGGTCCAACACCGTCGCGTCGCCTTCCATGGGCACCTCCAGCGGAGTCAGGTGGCGGGATTCGGCGCGGCGCACCGATTTGGGCACCTTCTTCTTGGCGGCAGGCAGGCCGGGCGGGATCGGCAGCACCTCCTGCACGGCCTTCTTCTTGCCCTTCGTCGCCTTCGCCTCCTTCGCCATGGTCAGGCGGCCTCCGGCAGGGCAGGGACCGGCCGCACCGGCAGGCCGGCGGCAGCCAGCGCCGCCTTGGCATCGGCGATGCGGAATTCGCCGTAATGGAAGACGCTGGCGGCCAGCAGGCCACTGGCGCCGGCCTTCGCCCCCTCCACGAAATGCTCCACCCGGCCGACGCCGCCGGAGGCGATGATCGGCACGCTGGTCGCGGCCCGGACGGCGCGCAGCAGATCGAGGTCGAAGCCCGCCTTGGTCCCGTCCCGGTCCATGGAGGTCAGCAGGATCTCCCCTGCCCCGGCCGCCGCCATGCGCTGCGCCCAGGCGACCGCGTCCAGGCCGGTGCCGCGCCGGCCGCCATGGGTGAAGACCTCCCACTTGCCGGGCGCGGTCTGCCGCGCATCCACCGCCACCACGATGCACTGGCTGCCGAAGGCCTCGGCGGCGCGGGAGACCAGGCCAGGATCCGCCACCGCGGCGCTGTTGATGCTGGCCTTGTCGGCACCGGCCAGCAGCAGGCGGCGGATGTCCTCCACGCTGCGCACGCCGCCGCCGACGGTCAGCGGGATGAAGACCTCCGCCGCGGTGCGGGCGACCACGTCGAGGATGGTGTCGCGGTTCTCATGGGAGGCGGCGATGTCGAGGAAGGTGATCTCATCCGCACCCTCCCGGTCATAGGCGCGGGCCTGTTCCACCGGATCGCCGGCATCGCGGAGGGCGACGAAATTCACCCCCTTCACGACCCGGCCATCCTTCACATCGAGGCAGGGAATGACACGCAGCGCGAGCACGGAAGCACCTGTCGGACAGTCATGCCGCGCCGCTTGCAGCCGAAGCGGCGCCGGGTCAAGCGCCCTGCACCAGGCAGGCCGCTCATTCCGCCGGGTTACGGGCCGGCAGGGCACCACGATTGCGGAGCAGCCGGTCCAGGCTCAATGGCCCGCCGCCGGCGAAGGTGAGATAGAAGAAGACCCAGCAATAGAGCACCGCCAGCTCGCCGCCATTGAGGATGGGAAAGAAGCCCCGCGGCGCATGCGCCATGAAATAGGCGAAGGCCAACTCGCCGGAGAGGAGGAAGGCCACCGGCCGGGTGAAGAGTCCCAGCAGCAGCAGCGCGCCGCCGACCAGCTCGATCAGCCCGGCGAACCAGATCAGGGAAAGGAATTCCGGCCCCGGCCGGCCGGGCGGAAAGCCGAGCAGCTTCTGCGTGCCGTGTTCCAACAGCAGCAGTGCCGTCATGATCCGCAGCAGGCTCAGGACATAGGGCCTCCAGGTTTCGAAAGTGATGTTCCGCATGGTGGGACGCGCTCCCCTGTTGCTTGCATGAGGCTGGTATCGCGCCTCGCGGCGCGGCGGCGTGGCTGGAATTCGGAAGATGGGCCCGGATCCGTGGAAAGCCACGCTTGCTGGAGCCAACCGGGCCAGGCCCCTGCGCTCCGGACGGCTGCCGACAAAGTCTCGCGATCGGGCGATGGGCATCCGGCCGGAGACTTTCCCAATCGGGCACCGAGGCACGCAATGTCTGCAGCACACCGGCTGCCCGATTGGGGAGGCGGCCATGAAGGCTGCAAGCGGCTGGACTCCGGCTTGAGCCCCAGTACCGGTGCGAACCGGCCATATCCTGGTGACTGTCCTGTGTGCCCTCTGGGTCGTCGCGGTGATCTGGGCGATAGCGAACGGACCGCACCTGCTCGCCGCCAGGGAGCAGCAGGCGGCAATCGAAATGGAGCAGGAAAACCAGAACGTCTGCGAGCGGCTCGGCGTGCCCCTCAGCAGCGAAGGCTTCGCCGCCTGCGCGGCGGAGCTCAAGGGAGTCCGGCAGAACCATGAGGACCGCCTGAGCGGGCATGCGATGGGCCTGATCTGAGGCCAGCCGGGCCCTCGCTTTTCGGTCTCAACCGGGGCCCGGCCTGCTATAGGCTGGAGGCTGGCCGGGCCGACGAAGATCGAACGGGAGTCCCGATGGCGTCCTCCGCTACCGGCGCATCCAGCGCCTTCACCACCGCTGACCACAACGGCGAGGCCCTCCATCTCGGCCTGCTGGTCGGGCGCATCCTGCTGGTCCTGATCTTCCCGCTTGCCGGCTATCTCAAGGCGACGGGCTGGACGGCCGCAGTGGCGCTGATGCAAAGCAAGGGCCTGCCGGTCCCGCCGCTGACGGCAGCCTTCGTCATCGCTGTCGAATTCGTCCTTCCCGCCCTCATCATCCTCGGCCTCTGGACGCGGCCGGCGGCGCTTTGTCTCGCGCTCTACACGGTCGCGACCGCCTTCATCGGGCATCCGTTCTGGAATGCCGCACCGGCCGCCTGGTTCGGGCAGTTCGCCAATTTCTGGAAGAACATCTCCATGGCCGGCGGCATGGTCGTGCTCGCCATGGCCGGGCCGGGGCGCTACGCGCTGCGGCCTTGAGCCTCAGCCCCCGGCCAGGGTCAGCGCCTTCGCCGGGTCGATCCGCCCGTCATAGAGGGCGCGGCCGATGATGACGCCCTCGATCCCCTCGGCGGCGACCGCAGCCAGCGCCGCCAGGTCGTCCAGCGAAGCGACGCCACCCGAGGCGATGACCGGCAGGGAGACGGCACGGGCCAGGGCCAGCGTCGCTTCCAGGTTCACGCCGCCCAGCATCCCGTCACGGTCGATATCCGTATAGATGATGGCGGCGGCCCCGGCATCCTCGAAGCGGCGGGCCAGCTCCTCGGCCGGCATGGTGCTGACCTCGGCCCAGCCTTCCACCGCCACCATCCCCTTGCGGGCATCGATGCCCACCGCCACCCGGCCAGGATGCGCCCGGCAGGCGGCACGGGTGAAATCCGGATCCTTCAGCGCGGCGGAGCCAAGGATCACCCGCTCCACCCCGCGCGCGAGCCAGGCTTCCACCGTCTCCATGCTGCGAATGCCACCGCCGAGCTGCACCGGCAGCCCCGGCACCGCGGCCAGGATGGCCTCCACCGCCGCCGCATTGGCCGGGCGGCCGGCAAAGGCGCCGTCCAGATCCACCACATGCAGCCAGGTGAAGCCGGTGGCGGCGAATTTGCGGGCCTGGGCCGCGGGCTCGCCGGAATAGACGGTAGCCTGCGCCATGTCGCCGCGCCTCAGCCGGACCACCTGCCCGCCCTTGAGGTCAATGGCCGGATAGAGAGTCAGGCCCATCTCAGCCTCCCTCCGCCACCCGACCCATCACCTGATCGGTGCTGCGGCCCCGGCCCGGCTCCAGGAGCTTGTAGTAGAAATGGCCGGCGACCGTCTGGCCGCGTACCCGTGCATAGGCGGGATGGGTGCCCCAGTGGATATAGCCCAGCGACTCGAAGACCGCGATCGCGGTCTTCTGCGTCTCCCGCACGTCAAGGTTCAGGACCCGGTGGCCGAGCGAGGCCGCCCGTTCCTCCACCCGCCGGATCATCAGCCGCGCCAGGCCGTGCCCCCGGGCATAGGGGGCGATGTAGGCATGGGTCAGGGTGGCGGCGAAGGCCTGGGCTTCGTTGTTGCGGGGCGGGCGGACGAGCTGGGCGCTGCCCACCACCATCCCGTCCAGACGGGCGATGAACAGCTCCCGTTCCGGCACCAGCAGCACGCCGCGGAAATGCCGCTCCAGCGCCGCCCGGCCTTGCGGCTCCACCCAGCCGAAGCCGCCGCCCTCGATGATGGCGGCGTCCGTCGCCTCGCAGAGCTCGGCCATGTCGTGCTCGGACAGTTCGGCAACCCGCTCGACATCGAGATGCGCGGTTTTGGGCATCACTCCGCCGCTCATGGTTCCCACCGCAGAAAATTGGCCAGGATGCGCAGGCCAACGGCCTGGCTCTTCTCCACATGGAATTGGGTGCCGGCGACGTTGCCGTGGCCGACCATGGCGACGACTCGGCCGCCATACTCCGTGGTCGCCAGGATCTCCTCCTCCGCAAAGCCGCGCAGGGCGTAGGAATGGACGAAATAGGCGTGCTCGCCGGGGCGGATGCCGTCCAGCAGCGGGTGCCCCCCGGCCGGGAAGTCCAGGGTGTTCCAGCCCATCTGCGGCAGCGGCAGCGGCGAGCCGTCCAGCCCGCGCGGGGCCATCGGCGCCATCTCGCCGCGGATCCAGCCGAGGCCGGGGGTCACGCCATGCTCCAGCCCGCGCTCGGCCAGGATCTGCATGCCGACGCAGATGCCGAGCAGGGGCACGCCTTGGGCGCGGACCCGGCTCTCCAGCGTCTCCACCATGCCGGGCAGGGCCTGGAGGCCGCGCATGCAGGCGGCGAAGGCGCCCTGACCGGGCAGGATGATCCGGTCCGCCTGCGCCACCTCGGCTGAATCGCGGGTGACCGCGGCCCGGACCGGGACCTCCGCCATGGCCGAGGCGCGGTCCAGCGCGCGCAGGACCGAGGCAAGGTTGCCCGAGCCCGGATCCACTACGGCGACACGCATGGCACCCCTCACGCGGGTGCCCCCTTGGGCAGCGCCACTCGGCTCCAGAACTCGGTGAGGTCGGGCCGGGCATCCAGCAGCCGGGCCAGGGCCAGGTCCACATCCCGCTCCGCCACCACATGCGCCAGGCGGTAGCCGCGCCGGGCCAGCGCCCAGCGCCGCAGATCCTGGGCATGGCAGGCGAGGAGGAATTGCACCGCCATGACCGCGACCGCCCCGGCCGGCTCCGGCAACAGCAGGACCAGCGCCAGCACCACCGCCACATAGGCCAGCGCCGCCAGCCAGAGCCGGTGGAACAGCAGCCAGAACAGGTTGAAGAACAGGGCGAGCCAGGAGAAGCCCTCCGGCACCAGCACCGGCGGCTTTGCCTTGCGCCGTGTTTGGGTACCCGCCTCGGGGACCGGGGCGGCGGGCAGATGGACGGTCCAGACGCGCATCAGGCCTCCAGGACACCCTTGGTGGAGGGCACCGAGTCAGGGGAGCGTGGATCCAGCTCGCAAGCCATGCGCAGGGAGCGGGCCAGCGCCTTGAAGCAGGCCTCAGCGACATGGTGCGCGTTGGTGCCGGCCTTCAAGGTCATGTGGAGCGTTACGCCGGCGTTGAAGGCGAAGGCGCGGAAGAATTCCTCGAACAATTCCGTGTCCATCTCCCCCACCTTGTCGCGGGCGAAGGGGACGGACCAGGCGAGGAAAGGGCGGCCGGAAATGTCCACCGCGGCTTCGGCCAGGGCCTCGTCCATCGGCAGCAGGGCATGGCCGTAGCGGCGGATGCCGCGCTTGTCGCCGAGCGCGGCGCGCAGGCACTGGCCGAGGACGATGCCAACATCCTCGGCGGTGTGGTGGAAGTCGATATGCAGGTCGCCCTTGGCCTCGACCGTCAGGTCGAACAGGGCATGGCGGGCCAGGGCGGTCAGCATGTGATCGAGGAAGCCGATGCCGGTCGCCACCTGCGCCTGCCCCGTCCCGTCCAGGGCGAGGCTGATGCGGATGTCGGTCTCCGCCGTCTTCCGGGCCAGTTCGGCGCGGCGGGCGGGGCTGCTCAATCCAGGGTTGCTGACCGCTGTCATGGAGCGGGTTTAGTCCGGCGGCGGCGGCTTGGCGAGGGGTTCGAGCCGGGACGGCCCGTTGCCGGGACGACGGGGAAGCGCCACATCCCCGGCATGTCCGCTTCCCATTCCTCCGCCGCGCCGGACCTCGCAGGCTGGCACGGCACCACTATCCTCTGCGTCCGCAAGGGCGGGCGCGTTGCCATGGCCGGCGATGGCCAGGTCTCGCTGGGCCAGACCGTGGTGAAGGCCAATGCCCGCAAGGTCCGCCGCATCGCCAATGGCAAGGTCCTGGCCGGCTTCGCCGGCGCCACCGCCGACGCCTTCACCCTGCTGGAACGGCTGGAGGCGAAGCTGGAACGCTTCCCGGACCAGCTCGAACGTGCCTGCGTCGAATTGGCCAAGGACTGGCGCACCGACCGCTACCTGCGCCGGCTGGAGGCGCTGCTGGCCGTGGCCGATTCCCGCCGCAGCCTGTTGCTGACCGGCCAGGGCGACGTGCTGGAGCCGGAGGACGCCATCATCGGCATCGGCTCCGGCGGCAATTACGCCCTGGCCGCGGCGCGGGCGCTGATCGACACGGACCTGCCGGCCGAGGAGATCTGCCGCCGCGCGATGAAGATCGCGGGCGACATCTGCGTCTACACCAACGGCAACATCACCCTGGAAGTGCTTTATTAGCCGTAGCGGCGGAGGTGAGCAGCGCCCGCCGGGCGGTGGCGCCGATCACCAGCACGGAGAGCAGGGCGAAGCCCATGGCGACCCAGCCGATCTGGACCACCGCCCCGGCCGCGACCACCAGCGCCCCCATGGCTGCGCCGGTCGCACTGCCGAGATAGATGGCCGAGGCGTTGAGCGAAAGGGTGACCGGGGCGAGCGCCGGCGCCAACGCCACCAGCCGCGCCTGCTGCGCCGTCATCATCCCCCAGCCGGCCAGGCCCCAGAGCAGGAGGGGGGCGAAGATGGCCGGTGCGGCATGGCCGGGCCAGAGCAGCGCGACGAGGGACAGGCCGCCGAAGGCGAGGGCGGCGAGGCCGCCACCCAACATCGCTGCGCGGCGCGGTCCCCAGCGATCCGCCGCGCTACCCCCCAACTGGGTGCCGGCCGCGCTCGCCAGGCCGAAGGCCAGCAGCGCCAGGGCCAGCTCACGGCTGCCGAAACCGGCCGCCGCCGCCAGGAAGACGCCGAGATAGGTGTAGGCCGAGAAGGCCCCGGCCATCATCAGGACGCTGGCCGCGAGCACTGCCAGCACATCGCCGCGCCCAGCCACCGCCAGGCGCTCCCGCAAGCTGGCTGAGGCCGCCGCCGGCAGGCGCGGCAGGCGCGCGAGGATGCCGAGGAGCGACAGGGTGGCGAGGCCGGCCACGGCCAGGAAGGTGGCGCGCCAGCCGAACCCTTCTCCCACCAGCACGCCGAGTGGCACCCCGGCCACGATCGCAAGCGTCAGGCCGGCCGTCACCATCGACAGGGCGCGGCCGCGCCGATCCGGCAGCGCCGCCGTCGCATAGCCGCTGGCGGCCGGCATGAAGGTGCCGGCCGAAAGCGCCAGCAGCAGGCGGGCACCGAGCAGGCCAGGATAGTTCGGTGCCAGAGAAGCGATCAGGTTCGACAGAGCGAAGGTGCCCATCGCCAGGGCCAGCAGGCGCCGCCGCTCCAGCCCCGCGGTCAGCACGGCCATGATCGGGGTACCGAGGGCGTAGGTGAGGGAGAAGGCGGTGACGAGATGCCCGGCAGCAGGGATGCCGACGCCAAGATCCCGGGCCATGGCGGGCAACAGCCCGGCGATCATGAAGCCCTCTGTGCCGATGGCAAAGGCGCCGAGGGTCAGCCAGAGAAGCATTGGAAGCGGCATGAGGAAGAGCCCTATAGTTCAATATATATTGGACTATAGGATCACTACCTCGGCCCTGGAAGCAGTTCAAGGGCCATTGAACCGATGGCCCGGGCTCGATATCTGCTGCACATGGCAAGGCCGCTGCATCATCCGGAGCCAGAGCAGCTCGACCTCTCGGCGATCCTGGACGCCCTGCGCGATCCGGTCCGGCGCAGCATCGTGCTGCGCCTCGCGGAATGCGGGTCGGACTGCTGTTCCTCCTTTCTCGACATGGGGTCGAAGACCAACCTGACCTATCATGTCGCGCGGCTGCGGGAGGCCGGGCTGATCCATGTTCGGATCGACGGTCCCTATCGCATCATGTCGCTGCGGACCGAGGATCTGGAAGCGCGCTTCCCCGGCCTTCTATCCGCCATCCTGGACAGCGCCCGGCGGGAGTCATGTTCCGTCGCAGCCGCGTCGCAGGCAGGCGACGATCCGGCCGGAGGTTGACGGAAGGCAACCAGGCTCCGAATTCCAGACTTTCGCGGCACCGCCGTCCCAAGGACCAAGATGGAACCCGTCAATCTCTCCCCGCGCGAGATCGTCTCGGAGCTGGACCGCTACATCGTCGGACAGAACGACGCCAAGCGCGCCGTCGCCATTGCGTTGCGCAACCGCTGGCGCCGGCAACAATTGCCGGAGGGGCTGCGCGAGGAGGTGGTACCGAAGAACATCCTGATGATCGGCCCCACCGGCGTCGGCAAGACCGAGATCGCCCGCCGCCTGGCCAAGCTGGCCAACGCCCCCTTCCTGAAGGTGGAGGCCACCAAATTCACCGAGGTCGGCTATGTCGGCCGCGATGTGGAGAGCATCATCCGCGACCTGGTGGAGGTGAGCATCACCCAGGCGCGCGAGCAGGCGCGGCGCGAGGTCCAGGCCAGGGCCGAACTGGCTGCCGAGGAGCGGCTGGTGACGGCGCTTGTCGGCGAGGGTGCCTCCGGCGAAACCCGCATGAAGTTCCGCCGCATGCTGCGGGAGGGCCAGCTTGAGGCCCGCGAGGTCGAGGTGCAGCTGGCCGACCAGGGCGGCGGGTTGCCCATCGGCCTGATCGACCTGCCGGGCGCCCAGGGCGTCCAGCTTCAGAACATGCAGGAGATGCTGGGCAAGATGTTCGGCCAGCGGACCCGGCCGAGGAAGATGACCGTGGCCGATGCCCGCCAGGCGCTCATCAAGGACGAGGCCGACAAGCTGCTGGACCAGGAGGCGCTGACCCGCGACGCCGTCGCCAATGCCGAGAACAACGGCATCGTCTTCCTGGACGAGATCGACAAGATCGCCCGTGGCAGCGGCCCAGACGGCTCCGGCGGCTTCCGCGGCGGCGATGTGAGCCGGGAAGGCGTGCAGCGCGACCTGCTGCCGCTGATCGAGGGCACGACCGTCACCACCAAGCACGGGCCGGTGAAGACGGACCATATCCTCTTCATCGCCTCGGGCGCTTTCCACCTGTCGAAGCCTTCGGACCTGCTGCCGGAATTGCAGGGCCGGCTGCCGATCCGGGTGGAGCTGGCAGCGCTGACCCGCGACGACTTCCGCTGCATCCTGACCGAGCCGGAGCACAGCCTCATCAAGCAGTATGTGGCACTGCTGAAGACCGAGGGCGTGACGCTTGAGATCACGCCGGATGCGGTGGACGCCATCGCCGACCTCGCTGCCGAGATCAACGCCAAGATCGAAAATATCGGCGCCCGGCGCCTGGCAACGGTGATGGAGCGGATGCTGGAGGAGATCAGCTTCAATGCCAGCGACCGGCCGGGCGAGACGATCCGGGTGGACGCCCCCTATGTGCAGGAGAAGGTGGCGCCGCTGGCCGGCAGCGCGGATCTCAGCCGGTACATCCTGTAGCGAGGGTGGTCCCCGTATCGCGGGGAATTTGAACTGGACTCCCCGCGATGTGGCGTTATAACTTCCGTTGGAACGGTCTCAATAGCCGTATAGACGGAGGCCATGAATGGCTACCCTGAAGCTCCGCGCCATCGGCAATTCTGTCGGCCTCGTCCTGCCGAAGGAATTGCTGGCCCGGCTGAATCTCCACGAGGGCGATACGCTGCATGCGGTGGAGCAGCCGGGCGGTGGCCTGCTGCTGACCACCCTGGATCCGGAGGTGGAGGAGCAGATCCGCCTTGGCCGGGAGTTGATGAAGGAATACCGGGAGACTTTCCGGGCTCTCGCTAAATGAGCACCGAGCCGCGCTGGCTCTCGAAGCAGGCCATTCTCTTCCTGCATAGCGAGAGCCTGGCGGTTTTCGGCGGGGCGCCCGGCCTGCGCGATGAGGGGCTGCTGGAGAGCGCCCTCGCCCGTCCGAAGAATCTATTCACCTATGAAGGTGTTACCGATGTCTGCCGGCTGGCGGCAGCCTATGCCTCCGGCATCGCACGCAACCATCCCTTCGTGGATGGGAACAAGCGCGCGGCCTTTGCCGCGGCTGGTGTGTTCATGAAGGCGAATGGCCTGGACCTGACTGCGGAACAGGCCGTTGCAACCGCCGCTGTTCTCGAACTCGCCGCTGGCGACCTGCCGGAGGCAGGCTTCGCCGCCTGGCTGCGCGACAACACCCGCCTGCGTGCCGCGTTGCACCAAGGGACATGACCACCACCGAGCATCTCCCCGGCCCTGCCACCCTCCCCTCCCCCGCCCAGGCCGAGCTTGAGGCCGCGGTGGTGGTGCTGGAGGGTGTCTCCCTGCCCATCCGCCTGGCCGCCATCGTCGGCAGTTCGGTGGAAGCGGTGAAGCGCAGGCTCCCCGCCCCGGCGCAGAAGGCGCTCGATGCAGCGGTGCAGCGCGCCCTGGTGATCGCGCTCAAAGCGGCGATGCGCAGCCGGCCGGAGCACAACCCTACCAGACTGCCGCAGCGCTGGTTGCACCGGGGGATGCTCGCCGCCTCAGGGGCGAGTGGCGGGGCCTTCGGCCTGCCCGGCACGGTGCTGGAACTGCCGGTCTCCACCACCCTGCTGCTGCGCCAGATCGCCGCCATCGCCGCCGAGCAGGGCGAGGACCTGCGCGATCCCGCCGTCCAGGCGGAATGCCTGAAAGTCTTCGCCCTCGGCGGCCGGGATGCGGCGGATGACCAGGCTGAATCGGGCTATTTCGCCATGCGCCTGGCCCTGGCCGAGCCACTGAAGAGCATGATCGGGCGCAGTATCGGCCAGGTATTGCCGGGCTTCCTCAGCACCATCGCCTCCCGCTTCGGGGTGCCGGTGGCGATGAAGCTCTCGGCCCAGGCGGCGCCCGTGGTGGGCGCGGCGACAGGCGCGGCGGTCAACCTCGCCTTCCTGGAGCATTTCCGCAGCATCGCCACGGCGCATTTCACGGTGCGGCGGCTGGAGCGGCAGTACGGCGCCGCCCTGGTGCGCCGCGCCTATGAGGCGCTGGCCCTGGACGTGCCCTTCACCCCGCGCCCAGGGCCGATGCCGTCTGGAAGGTGACGAAGGCCCCCAGATAGGCCAGGGCCAGCATGTAGCCGAAGGTCAGCAGCACCCAGGCGCGGCTGCCCGTCTCCCGCCGGATCACGCCGAGCGTCGCCACGCATTGCGGCGCGAAGATGTACCAGACGAGGAAGGCCAGCGCCGTCGCCAGGCTCCATTTCCCGGCAAGGGCCTGGCCGAGTTCCGTCCGATCCTCCTCCCCGGCATTCCCCACGGCATAGACGGTGCCGAGGGAGGCCACCGCCACCTCCCGCGCCGCCATGCCGGGGATCAGGGCCATGCTGATCTCCCAGTTGAAGCCGACCGGCGCCAGCACCGGCTCCACCGCCCTACCAATCATGGCGGCGAAGCTGTAGTCGATGGCCGGCTGGGTCGCCCCCTCCGGCGGCCGGGGGACGGAGGAGAGGAACCAGACCACCATCATCATCGCCAGGATGATGGTGCCGGCGCGCCTGAGGAATGCCTTGGCCCGCTGCCATAGGCCGAGCAGGATGTTGCGCGCCCGCGGCAGCTTGTAGTCCGGCAGTTCCAGCATAAAGGGCTCGGTCGGCGTGCGCCGCCAGAGCAGCCGCTTGAAGACGAAGGACATGCCCAGCGCACTGGCGATGCCCGCGGCATAGAGGCCGAACATCACTAGCCCCTGCAGCCCGACCCAGCCCCAGACCTTCCGGTCCGGAATGAAGGCGCCGATGATGAGGGTATAGACCGGGATGCGGGCCGAGCAGGTCATCAGCGGCGCCACCAGGATGGTCGCCAACCGGTCGCGCCGGCTGTCGATGACCCGCGTCGCCATGATCCCCGGAATGGCGCAGGCGAAGCTGGAGAGCAGCGGGATGAAGGCCCGCCCATGCAGCCCGGCGCCGCCCATGATGCGGTCCATCAGGAAGGCGGCCCGCGCCATGTAGCCGAAGTCTTCCAGCAGCAGGATGAACAGGAACAGGATCAGGATCTGCGGCAGGAAGACCAGCACGCTGCCGACGCCGGAGATCAGCCCGTCATGCAGGAAGCTGCGGAGCAGGCCGAGGGCGCCGGTCGCGGGCAGCAGCGCATCCATCGCATCGCCGAGCGCATCGAAGGCGCCCTCGATCAACTCCATCGGCGGCTGCGCCCAGGAGAAGACCGCCTGAAACATCAGGAACAGGACGGCCAGCAGGATCAGCAGGCCGGCCACCGGATGCAGCAGCACCGTATCCAGCCGGCTGGTCAGCGTATCCGGGCGCTGCGGTTCCCGCACCGTGGCGGCCAGGATCCGGTCCGCCTCCCGCTGCATGGCGCGCAATTCGGCTGCATCGGGCGGGGACCAGGAATGGGTCGGCGCCGCCGCCTCCGCCGGCGGCGCGGCGGCGGCCAGGGCGTCGAGCCGGGCCAGCAGCGCCTTCGTCCCGCCGCGCCGGACGGCGACAGAGGGGACCACTGGCACGCCCAATTCGGCCGACAGGCGATCGAGGTCGATCTCCAATCCCCGGTGCCGGGCGATGTCGAACATATTGAGCGCCAGCAGCAGCGGCCGCCCGGTCCGTTTCAGTTCCAGCACCAGGCGCAGCGCCAAGCGCGGGTTCGTGGCATCGAGGACGCAGACCAGCAGGTCCGGCATGGCCTCGCCGGCCTGATGGCCGAGGACCACGTCGCGCGTTACCGCCTCATCCGGGCTGCGGGCGCGGAGGGAATAGGTGCCGGGGAGGTCCAGCAGCCGCACCCGCCGGCCGGAGGGGGTGACGACGGCGCCCTCCTTCCGTTCCACGGTCACGCCGGGGTAGTTCGCCACTCGCTGGCGGCTGCCGGTCAGGGCGTTGAACAGGGCAGTCTTGCCGCTGTTCGGGTTGCCGACCAGGGCGACCCGCAATTCCCGCTGGCAGGGGGAGAGATCGTTCATCCGCGCCGATCAGTCCAGCGCGTCCACCAGGATGGCCCCGGCCTCCCGCCTGCGGAGGGCGATGGTGGCGCCGTCCACCCGCACCGCGATCGGATCACGGCCGAAAAGGCCCTGATGCAGGATCTCGACCCGCGCGCCTTCCACGAAGCCGAGCTCCAGCAGGCGCCGCTCCAGCTCCGCCACGGGCAGGACACCGTTGGCCGGCGCCCGGATGCCGCGGATCCGCCCGCGGAAGCCAAGCGGCGCCGCGCCCAGATCCCGGACGGGCAGGGTGGTGGCGGAGGCGAGGGGTAATTCGATCGTGGCGGACATGCGGCCCCTCTCCAGGGGGATAGGGCCTTACTACTTGCGAATGCCTTGCGATTGCAAGGCGCCGAGGGGTGAAGCCTCCGTAATCCCCTGCCCCCTTCAGTTCACCGTGGCGCCCGAGGCGCGAATCAGCGGCGCCAGCCGCGCCTGCTGCGCCACGCGGTAGCTGGCGATCTGCTCCGGCGTCGTCCACCAGGGCTCGGCGCCCAGGTTGCGATAGGCCTCGATCAGTTGCGGGCTCTCCAGCGCCTGTTTCGTCAGCGCCGACATGCGGGAGATGACCGCCACCGGCAGACCGGCCGGGCCGGTGACGCAGGTCCAGGAAACCACGTCGAAGCCAGGAAGGAATTCGGCGATGGCCGGGATCTCCGGCACCACCGGGCTGCGCTTCGCCGAGGTGACGGCAAGCGGCCGCACCCTGCCCTCCCGTGACAGGGCCAGCGTGCCGGGGATGTTGTCGAACATCATGGCGACGCGGCCCGCCAGCAGGTCGAGCTGCGCCGGCGCGCTGCCGCGATAGGGGATGTGGACCATCTCCACCCCGGCCATCTGCTTGAACATCTCGCCCGCGAGATGCAGCGTCGTCCCCGCCCCGGCCGAGCCGAAGCTGTATTTCCCCGGATTGGCCTTCAGCAAGGCGATCAGTTCCGGCATCGAATGCGCCGGGATGTTCAGGTTCACCGCCAGCAGGTTGGGCAATTGCCAGAGGCCGGAGACGAAGGTGAAGTCCTTCGCCGGATCGAAGGGCAGGCTGGGATAGAGCGTCGGCGCGATGGCATGGGAGGCAATGCCGCCCAGGCCGATGGTGTAGCCATCCGGCGCGGATTTCGCGATCGCATCGGCGCCGACATTGCCGCCGGAGCCGCTGCGGTTCTCCACCACGAATTGCTGGCCGGTGATCTCGCTCATCCGCGCGCAGTAGATGCGCGAGAGCGTGTCGGTCGGCCCGCCCGGCGGGTAGGGGTTGATGTAGCGGACCGGGCGGTTCGGCCAGTCATGGCCCTGCGCCCTGGCCAGACCCGGTGCGGCCAGCCCGGCGGCAAGGGCGAGCGCGCCGCGGCGGGAAAGGCAGGTGCCTGCGTTGCCGGTCATTCCTTTGTCCTCCCCATGTGGCGGTTACGCTGCTAGTCGGCATACATCCCCGCGGCCTGGATGATGGGCCGCCAGCGCGCCACTTCCTCGGCCAGGAAGCGGCGGTGGAAGGCGGGTGTGGCGCGTTCCGGTGTCGCCGGCGCGGTCAGCAAATCGGCGAAGCGGGTGCGCAGGCGCTCCTCGCCGAGGGCACCGCGCAGCGCGGCCGAGAGCGCCTCCTGGATCGGCTCCGGCAGGCCGGCGGGCCCGTACATGCCGTGCCAGGTGCTCATGGCGATGGTCGGGAAGCCGGCCTCCGCCGTGGTCGGTACCTGCTCGAGGCCCAGCAGCCGCTCCGGGCTGCTGACGGCATAGACCTTCACGCGCCCGTCACGGATATAGGGCACGGTGTTGGTCGCCTGGTCACAGAGCATGTCGACGCGCCCGGCCATCAGTTCGGTAATCGCCGGGGCCGTGCCGCGGAAGGCGACCACCGTGGCCCGCGCGCCGGCGGCCTGCTGCACCAGCATGCCGCAGAGATTGGCGGCGGAGCCGAGGCCAGCGGTGGCCAGGTTCAGCTTGTCCCCTTTCCGCTTCAGCTCCGCCATGTAGCCGGCGAGGTCATTGGCCGGGAAATTCGGCCCCGCCACCAGGGTCATCGCCGCCTCGGAGACGAGGCCGAGCGGCGTGAAGCTCTCCAACACATCGTAGGGCAGGCGGCGGTAGAAGGTGGCGCTGGCGGCAAAGCCGATATTGTTGATCAGCAGCGTGTAGCCGTCGGGCCGCGACTGCGCCACGCGCTGCGGGCCGGGGATGGAGCCGCCGATGCTCTCCACCACCACCGGCTGGCCGAGATGCTTGCCCATATTGTCGGCGACGATGCGGGTGATGGTGTCGGTCGGTCCACCCGCCGCGCCGGCGGCGATGATGGTGACGGGGCGCGTCGGGAATGCCGTCGTCTGCGCGCGCAGGGAAGGCGCGGCGAGGGCGAAGGGAATGCTGGCAAAGGCACGGCGGGAAACGCGCATCGGAGCGGTCCTCCCTGGCTGCGGAAAAGGCGGGTCAGTCCACGCGGGCGCCGGAGGCGCGGATCAGCGGGGCGAATTGTGCCTCGTTCTGTTTCCGGAATTCGGCCAGCCCCTCCGGTGTGGTCCACCAGGTCGTGGCGCCGTTGTCGCGGAATCGGGCGATCAGGTCCGGGCTTTCCAGCGCCTGCTTCGTCAGGGCCGAGAGCCGTTGCACCATCGCCTTCGGCAGCCCGGCGGGGCCGATGACGGCGCCCCAGGAGGTGATCTCGAAGCCCGGCAGGAATTCCGCCATGGTCGGGATCTCCGGCGCCTGCGGGCTGCGTTGCGCGCCGGTGACGGCCAGGGCGCGCACCTTGCCCTCCTTCGCCTCGGCCAGGGCCTGCGGGATGTTGTCGAAAATCATGTGCACACGCCCACCGAGCAGGTCCACATGCGCCGGCGCGCCGCCGCGATAGGGCACGTGCAGGATGTCGAGCCCGGCCATCGTCTTGAACATCTCGCCGGAGAGATGCACCGTCGTTCCGGAGCCGGACGAAGCGAAGGTGTACTTGCCGGGATTGGCCTTCAGCAGCGCGATCAGCTCCGGCACCGAGCGGGCGGGCACATCGTTGTTGACCACCAGCATGTTCGGCAACTGCCAGAGGCCGGCGATGTAGGTGAAGTCCCTGTTCACATTGAAGGATAGCCGCGAATAGAGCGTCGGCGCGATGGCCAGCGGCGCGACGCTGCCGAGGCCGATGGTGCTCCCGTCCGCGGGCGCGCGGGCAATGGCCTCGGTGCCGACATTGCCGGCGGAGCCGCTGCGGTTCTCGACGACGAATTGCTGGCCGGTGATCTCGCTCATCTTCTGGCACCAGATGCGCGAGAGGATGTCGGTGCCGCCGCCCGGCGGGAAAACGCCGATGAAGCGCACCGGGCCGGTGGGCCAAGCGCTGCCCTGGCCCGCCGCGGTCCCTGCCCTGGCCAGCCCAGCCGCCGCGAGCCCCAGCGCGGCGCGACGCGACATGCGATGCTTGCCGGCCCTGATGGGCCGGTTCGTCTCGGTCATCCTGTTTCCTCCCCTGCCGGCTTGCGGCGCCGGCTAGGGAAGCAGGGTGAACGAAGCCATGGGGCGATGCCAACCCTCTTATCGTGGGGCCGGCGCCGCGCCCTACCTCGGCCGGGCGGGTGGCGCCTGGTTGGCGGGCTGCTGCGGCGGCTCGGGCGCCGGATAAACGCGCGGATAGGTGATCGCCTCCGGCGGGCCCGGCGGGCGCGGCGGCCCGACCCGGCCGCAGGCCGCAAGCGGTGCCAGCATGGCCAGGGCCAGCAAGGCGATGGGCAGGTTTCTCATGCCAGCCTCTCCCGCCATTCCGCCGCCATCCGCCGCACATTCTCCGGCGCCGTGCCGCCATAGGAGGTGCGGGAGGCGACGGAAGCCTCCACCGTCAGCACGGAAAAGACGCGATCCGTGATGCACGGCTCCACCGCCTGCATCTCGGCCAGGGTGAGCCCGGCCAGGTCGCAGCCCTTCGCCTCGGCCTTGGCGACCAGCCGGCCGGTGACGTGGTGCGCGTCGCGGAAGGGCATCTTCAGCTCCCGCACCAGCCAGTCCGCCAGGTCGGTCGCGGTGGAGAAGCCGGCGCCGGCCGCGGCCTTCATCCGCGCCACATCCGGCTGCATGTCCCGCACCATGCCGGCGACGGCGGCGAGGCAGAGCGTCAGGTTCTCCGCAGCGTCGAAGACGCCTTCCTTGTCCTCCTGCAGGTCCTTGAAATAGGTCAGCGCCAGGCCCTTCATCACCGTCAGCAGCCCGACCAGTGCGCCGTTGATGCGGCCGGTCTTGCCGCGCACCAGTTCCGCCGCATCCGGGTTGCGCTTCTGCGGCATGATGGAGCTGCCCGTGGTGAAGGCGTCCGACAGGCGCACGAAGCCGAAATAGGGATTGGTCCAGATCACCACCTCCTCCGCGAAGCGGGAGAGGTGGGTGGCGCAGATGGCGCAGGCGGAGAGGAATTCCAGCGCGAAGTCGCGCGAGCCCACCGCGTCCAGGCTGTTGCGCATCGGGCCGTCGAAGCCCAGCGCCTGCGCCGTCATGTGCCGGTCGATCGGGAAACCCGTGCCGCAGAGCGCAGCAGCACCGAGCGGGCTCTCGTTCAGCCGCTTGCGCGCATCGGCGAGGCGCGAGCGGTCGCGCGACAGCATCTCCACATAGGCCAGCATATGGTGGCCGAAGGTGGTGGGCTGGGCCGGCTGCAGATGGGTGAAGCCGGGCATCACCGTGTCCGCATGCTGCTCCGCCTTCGCCACCAGGGCGCGCATCACGTCCTCGATCTGGCCGGTCAGGCCATCAATGGCGTCGCGCACCCAGAGGCGGAGGTCGAGCGCCACCTGGTCGTTGCGGCTGCGCGCGGTGTGCAGGCGCTTGCCGGCCTCGCCGATGGCCTCGGTCAGCCGCGCCTCGATATTCATGTGGATGTCCTCGAGGCCCTCATCCCAGGGGAAGTCGCCGGCCTCGATGCGGGCGGCGATGGCTTCCAGCCCACGGCGGATGGCGGCCTCGTCCTCGGCGGAGATGATCCCCACATGGCGCAGCATGGCGGCATGGGCGAGGCTGCCCCGGATGTCCTGGCGCCAGAGCTTGCGGTCGAAGCCGATAGAGGCATTGATCGCCCGCATGATGGCCGAGGGGCCTTCGGCGAAACGGCCGCCCCATTGGGAGTTCCTGGACACGATGGCTGCACTTTCTCTGCTGCGAGCATCCCGCCGGGACCTGATCGGCCTGGGCCTGGCCCTGGCGGCGGGCGGGACCCTAGCCGCCGCCCTTCCCGGCCGGCAAGCGGGGGCCGCAGGCGGGCTGGGCAAGCTGAAGGAGACCGGGCCGAAGCCGCTGCCGGAATTCTCCTTCACCGATGCCGGGGGCAAGACCCATGGGGTGGCCGATTTCAAGGGCAAAGGGCTGGTCATCAATCTCTGGGCCACCTGGTGCCCGCCCTGCGTGAAGGAAATGCCGGCGCTGGACCACGCTCAAGCGGCGTTGGAGAAGGAGGGGGTGGTGGTACTGCCTCTCTCCTCCGACCGCGGCGGCAAGGCGCAGGTGGAATCCTTCTATGCGGGGCGGGAGATCCGGCATCTCGGGATTTGGTTGGACCCGAAAGGGGAGGCTGCGCGGGCGCTGGGGGCGAGGGGCCTGCCGACGACCGTCATCGTGGACCGGCAGGGGCAGGAGCGGGCACGGCTGGAAGGCGCGGCGGAATGGGACAGGCCGGAGATGCTGGCTGAGCTGCGCCGCCTGATCGGCCCAGCAGCGCCGCCGGACCAGGAACGGACCTGAGGACCCTCTATTCCGTCCGCTTCTGCTTCTGCCGGGCGTAATGGCGGTGCGCCTTGGCCCGGTTGCCGCAGGAGGCCATGGAGCACCAGCGGCGATTGCCGCTCTTGCTGTCGTCCACGAAGAGCCAGAGGCATTTCTCATTGGCGCATTGCCTGACCCGCGCCAGCCGGGCGCCGGCCAGGAGATCGCCGGCAGACCATAGGACCGGGGCGAGAAGAAGCGGCACGCCGGGCGGCTCCGCCGGCAATTCCCAGACATAGCCGCCCTCCCCCCGCCGCAGCCGCGAACGTTCGGGGGCGGCGTCCAGGGCGGCGTTGAGGGTCTGCAGATCCTCTCCCGCCGGCGCGGCGCCGGCGGCGACGGCGGCGAAGATGCGGAACACCGCCTCCCGGATGGCGATGGCCTCGGCGAAACCGGCCTCAGCCGCTTCCGGGTGGGCCCGCCAGTGCTCGGCGAACCGGTGCATCGTGGCCGGGTCCAGCACGCCTGCCGATTCGCACCAGCGGAGCAGATCCGCCGGGCCGTGCAGCTCCTCGGTCGGCGACGGGCTGCCCCGCCAGGAGCAGGTGTTGGCGAAATCCAGGCAGAGACTTTCCGGCGGGCCCTGTACGAAAGCCCGGGGCGCATCGGCGGTGCGTCCTGTCACCATCCCGCGATTCTAACCCCCATAGCGGTTGACAGCAACCACCCCTCTCATGGCAATATAACCCTCATGATGGTTAGGGGTGCTGCGACCCCACCAACCCGGATGCGGGAGGATTCCCATGCTCGATCATGTCTCCATCGGTGTCCGTGACCTTGCGGCCGCTCGCCGCTTCTACGATGCGGTCCTGGAACCGCTCGGCTACCGCTGCCTCAGCGCCGGAGAGGGCGCGCTCGGCTACGGCCGCGATACCGGCGCCTTTTGGGTCCATGCCGTGGGACGCCCGGTGCCGGCCGATCCGGACTCCGGCCTGCATATCTGCTTCGCCGCGCCGAGCCGCGACAGCGTGGATGCCTTCCACGCCATGGCGCTGGCGGCAGGTGGCCGCGACAACGGCAGGCCGGGGCTGCGCCCGGAATACAGCCCCGACTACTACGCCGGTTTCGTCATCGACCCCGAGGGCTACCGGATCGAGGCCTACCATGGCCGGCGCACTAGCGAGGCTGCCTTCGCCGATGCCCTGCGGGCCAACGGCCCGGCGGCGGATCGCACCGAGAAGATGGACCTCTATGGGTGGCTGATCGGGTCCTGGGATCTTGAAGTCACCGAACACCTGCCGGATGGCTCGGAGCGGCGCCGGCCCGGCGAATGGCATTTCGGCTGGGTCCTGGAAGGGCGGGCGATCCAGGATGTGTGGATCGTCCCTCCGCGCGGCGTGCGGGGCGGCACCGATGCCACCGCCCAGGCCGAGTATTACGGCACGACGCTCCGTATCTACGACCCGCGGATCGATGCCTGGCACATCCACTACAGCGATCCGGTGATCCAGGCCCATGTGACCCAGACCGGCCGCAGGCAGGGCGAGGATATCGTCCAGGAAGGCACGGATTCCACAGGCACGCCGCGCCGATGGCGTTTTTCAGAGATCTCGCCGGCCTCCTTCCGCTGGCGCGGCGAGGTTTCCGCCGATGGCGGGAAGAGTTGGCGGGTTCAGACGGAATTCCTCGCTCGCCGCAGATCAGGCACATGAATGGAGGCCTGTCATGGCCAGATATGCCGATGAACTGCTTGCGCAGTTTCTTCTCCAGTCGCGGGCCACAGCGATGCCGCCCCGGCGGACAATCGCGCGGCTTGGCACGCTGTTCCGGCAATGGCGGCAGCGGTCACGCGACCGCCAGGCCGCGGCGCAGCTCACGGAGCGCGCGCTGCAGGACATGGGGCTGACGCGCGCCGATCTTTACCGCGAACTCTACAGTTGGCGGCGCAGATAGGACGGGATCAGGGCTCCAGCTTCACGCCCGTCCGCTCCACCACCACCCGGAATTTCTCCACCTCCCGCACCATGAAGGCACGGGCGTCGTCGGGTGTGTTGGACTGCTGCCAGGGATCCACGCCGGCATTCAGCAGCTTCTGCCGCAGTTCCGGCTCGGCCAGGGAGGCGTTGAGCGCGCGGTTCAGCGTCTCCACCACCGGCTTAGGCATACCGGGCGGGCCAAGCAGCACGTTCCAGGTGGTCAGGTCGTAGCCGGGCACGCCGCTCTCGGCCAGGGTCGGCGTATCGGGGAAGGTAGGAAAGCGACGGTCGCCGGTGACGGCGATGCCGCGCACCATCCCGTCCCGCACCTGCTGCGCGGCGGAGGCGAGCACGGCGATGCCGAACTGCCCCTCTCCCTGATAAATCGCCGTCAGCATCTGCCCGCCGCTGCGATAGGGTACGTGCACGAAGCGGGTGCCAAGATTCAGCGCCAGCATCTCCGTCGCCAGGTGCAGGATGGTGCCGACGCCGGAGGTCGCATAGGTGATGCTCTCAGGCGGGGCGGCACGGAGCCGCTGCACCGCCTCCTGCGCGGTGTGGGCGGGGAACTTGTTGTTCACCACCAGGATCAGCGGCGCAGTGCCGATGACGCCGATATGGGTGAAATCCTGCACCGGGTTGTAGCGCGTGCCCCCCACCAGCGCATTCGGCGCGATGGCATGGGAGGAGCTTTCGACCAGCATGATGGTATGGCCGTCCGGTGCCTGCCGGCGAAGCCAGTCGCTGGCGACAGTGCCACTGGCACCGGCGCGGTTCTCCACCACCACGCGGGCGTCGCGCCCAAGGTTGACGGCCAGCCGCTCCGCCAGCAGCCGGGCGGCGATATCGGTGGAGCCGCCGGGCGCAAAGCCCGTGACCAGGGTGATCGGCCGGTCCGGATAGGCCCGCGCGGCAGGGGCGAGGGCGAAGAGGCCCAGCAAGGCCAGGGCAAGGCTACGACGGCGCATGATGGTGGTCCCCCCAAGAGCGTCTTGTTTGTACGGGTCGTCAGGCCATTTCTGTGGCTCGTCAAGTCAAGCCGGCACCCGGCCGGGAACCGGCCCGAGCAGGCCGAGATCGATTGCGGCGCGGTAGACCATCGCCGCGAAGCCGGGCGTGCGCGGCAGGGTGCCGAGGCGCATGCGGGCGGCCGGCTCCTCCAGGATGCGCTGTACCGCCAGATGGTCGTCCGGCGCCGGATGCCGCGGAACCACCGGGCCGCGTTGCGGCGGGGTGCCGAGCAGCAGGCGCTCCAGCACCCGCGAATCGATGGGCACGGCGACGCCGCAGGTCATGGCCAGATCCTCCTCCGGCCAAGCGAGGCGGGCGCCAATCAGCGTGCCAGGCGGCCGCGAGCCGAGGAAACTGTCCCAGATCTGCAGCGGCTCGTCCTGCGGGAAGCGTTCCGCCGCCACGCCGCCTTCCGGATGCGGGCCGAGCAGGCGGAAGAGGCCGAATTCGGCCTGCTGCAAGCCGGCGAGCATCCGAGCCTCCTCGCTGCCGACTGGCGGAGGCTCGGCCCTGGCCTGTCGGTCGATGCCGCGCCCGTGCCTGCCCAGCGGATCGAGAACACCGAGATCGAGCACCATGGCGAGCTGCAGCTCATCCCCAGGGACGACCTGCTTGCCGTCCCAGAGCGAGAGCGCCCGCGCCTGCTGCGCCAGGCTGGCCAGCGGGACGCGGCGGGAGGCAGCCGTCAGGATGCGGCTGCGCAATTCCGCATAGCGGCGGTAGCGCGCGGCGGCAGACTCCACCTT
>Ga0207747_1000997_pt1 | contig 23783 bp, 28 predicted proteins | sample HigsolmetaGSP11D_FD_184839 | JGI IMG/M metagenome (GOLD analysis project Ga0207747, IMG submission 184839) | High solid enriched microbial communities from the Joint BioEnergy Institute, USA - SP1-1-D (SPAdes) | ecosystem: Engineered > Bioreactor > SSF (Solid state fermentation) > Aerobic >...
AGCGAGCCCTGCGACGATCCGAACCCGCGGCCAACGGCGCGCCAGGGTCTGCGTGAGGGAGGTTCCGGCCGTCTTAGGAATGTGCAAAAAGGCAATGCGGGCAAGATCCTCGCCGCGGGCCGGCGGGGCACCGCCGGACGCAGGGCCCTGCCGGAGACCGGCGCTGTCGTCCGCTATGGCAATGACTGCTCCGGCAGCTTCGCTCGCCATGATACCCTCTGTCCTCAGCCGGCAAATATCCCAGATGTGACAGGCTCTCAATCCCTGACGCGAGGCGGCCAGGGGCCGCTCGCCTCACGGTTGTCCGTTCTTCATGTCGGGGCTAATCTCCAGCCGCCCCACATCTCCATGGAATCCCATGAACGACACTGCCGGCCCGCGGCCCGACAGCAGCCTGCAGACCGAGGGCCGCATCGCGGCGCTGCAGGCCCAACTGGCGGCCCTGACACGGGAAGTGCAGAGCCTGCGCGACGGGCAGACCATCTATCTCGGCGACCATGAAGCCCTGACGCGCCTCTACACCGGCCACCGCATCTATGTGGACACCCGCGATGTCGGCATCTGCTCCCACCTGATGCTGGAAGGGCGGTGGGAGCCCTGGATCGAGGCGGTGCTGCAGCAAGCGGTGAAGCCGGGGATGCGCTTCGCCGATGTGGGGGCAAATTTCGGCTACTACACGCTGCTCGGCGCCCAGTGGGTTGGCCCGGAAGGCCGGGTCTTCTCCTTCGAGGCCAATCCCGAGATCTGCCGCAAGCTGCGCAAGTCGGTCGCGGTCAACGGCTTCGACGACCGGGTGACGGTCTTCAACACCGCCGTCTTCTCCACCGAGGCGGAGCTGGAATTCTCCTTCGTCCACGAATTCTCCGGCGGCGGCGCCGTCGGTTCCGCCACGCATGCGCATTGGGAAGCCCAGCGTGTCCGCGTCCAGGCGGCGCCGCTGGACCTGCTGCTCGCCGACCAGCCCTCGATCGACGTGCTGAAGATCGATGTCGAGGGCGCCGAGCCAGACGTGATCAAGGGTGCCGCCGCGCTGCTGGCGCGCTCGCGCCGAGTGACGCTGGTGGTGGAGTTCATCGAGAGCGGCATCCCCGCCTCCCCCGGCGCCCTGGCCTATCTGCATGGCTTTGTCCGGGACGGCTTCACCCTTTCGCTGATCGAGCCGACTGGCCTGACGGAGGCGCTGACCCCGGAAGCCTGCCTGGCCAGGCTCAAGGGCCGGCTCGGCTACCTCTACCTGTCGCGCGGCTGAACGGCGCAACTGCGCGGCGCCCCCGGGCGTTCCCTCCCGCGGAGATGGGAGGGTGCGAGCATGGGCGACTATACGGGCCGGATCGAGATCAACCGCCCCGCGGCGGAGGTCTTTGCCTTTCTCTCCGACATCCGCAACATGCCGCTCTACCTGCCCACGGTACAGCAGGCCGGGCCGCAGGGGCTGGACCATGTGGCGATCGAGGGCGATTCGCATGGCCACCACTATCACTCCACCGGCAGCTTCCGCGCCGATGCCGAAGCCCGGCGCCTGACCTGGGATTCCGATAGCCGCCTGGACTACCGGGGCGAACTGCGGATCAGCGGCGAGGGCGACCGCTGCACGGTGGACCTGCGCCTGCACCTGGCGCCGGAGGACAAGGCCCTGAAGCGCATCGAGGAACAGGGCGGCTCCCCGCAGCAGGTGATGCGCCAGGCGCTGGAGCGGACCCTCAACGGCATCAAGGCCTGCTGCGAGGCCGGCGGGGCCGAGCCGGCGAACAAGGACACCACCCGCAGCGGGGATGACCTGCGGGACAGCCGCCCCTTCGGCCACAGCGCCACGATGAACCCTGACATCTGAAGGCTGGAAGTCGTTGCGGCGCAGGATTTCCTTGCGCCGCCGCAGCCGTCCGATAGTGTCCGCGGGGGCCGGACAAGGCGCCCGCAGGAGACCATCGGAACCATGCTTCGCCGCAGCTTTGTGGCCGGCGCCGCCGGCACGCTCGCCGCGCCCCTGATGGTGCGCGCCCAGCAGTCCTTCCCGAAGATCACCATCGGCATGTCCGGCTGGACCGGCTTCGCCCCGCTGACCCTGGCCGAGCAGGCCGGGCTGTTCAAGGCGAACGGGCTGGATGTCGAAACCCGTTTCGTCCCGCAGCGGGAGCGCAACCTGGCGCTCGCCTCCGGCGGGCTGAACTGCGTGGTGACCACGGTGGACACCATGATCCTCTGGGCTGCCACCCTCCCGCTGGTGCAGGTGCTGGTGCTGGACCGCAGCCATGGCGGGGACGGCGTGGCGGCGCGACCCTCGATCAAGGGCTGGGCGGATCTGAAGGGCAAGACGGTGGCGGTGGATGGGCCGGGCACCTCGCCCTACTTCACCCTGGCCTACATGCTGCACGAGAACGGCTTGTCGGTCCGCGACGTCCGCACCGCGACGCTGGCGCCGCAGCCCGCCGCACAGGCCTTCGTCGCCGGCCAGTTCGATGCCTGCTCGACCTATGAGCCCTATCTCTCCCAGGTCCGTGCGCTCGGCGCCGACAAGGGGCGGATCCTGGCGACGACGTTGGATTATCCCTGCATCGTGGACACCCTCGCCTTCCAGCCCGCCTTCATCCAGGCCAATCCGGAAGCGGTGCGCCGGGTGGTGAAGTCCTGGTTCGACGCGGTGGAAATGATCAAGCGCGAGCCCGACCGCAGCTATGAGATCATGGGCCGCAAGGTCAACCAGACCGGGGAGCAGTTCAAGGCCAGCGCCCAGTACATCGAATGGCTGGACCAGGCGAAGAATCAGGAATACGTCCGCAACGGCCTGCCCGAATTCCAGCGCAAGGCGCTGGAAGTGCAGAAGGATTCCGGCGTGGTGCGGCAGAATGTGGACCTGTCGAAACTGCTGGACACTCGCTTCCTGAGCTGAAACCAGCCCGGGCACCCCTTGCCGGCGGCGGCGGGAACGGTAGGAAGGCGCCATGCGCCTCCGCCTCCCCCGCCTTGCCATGGAACCGCTGAAGCCCGTCTCCACCGGGACGCGGGCCGTGCTCGGCGCCGGCTTCTTTGCCCTGTTCGTCGCGGCCTGGGGGCTTTTCACCTGGTCGGGCCTGGTGCCGCCGCTCTTCCTGGCCTCGCCCGAAAAGACCCTGGTGGCGGGCTGGGCGCTGCTGACGGAATTCGGATTCCTCGGCGATATCGCCATTACCGTCTGGCGCGTCGTCGGCGGATTTCTGATCGCGGCCCTGCTCGGTGTGCCGCTCGGCCTGCTGATGGGCGCCTTCAAGCCGGTGGAGGCCTTCTTCGAGCCCTTCTTCTCCTTCGCCCGCTACCTGCCGGCCTCCGCCTTCATTCCGCTGCTGATCCTCTGGGCGGGGGTGGGGGAGGCGCAGAAGCTCTCCGTCATCTTCATCGGCAGCTTCTTCCAGCTCGTCATCATGGTGACGGTGATCGCCGGCAGCACGCGGATGGACCTGGTAGAGGCCGCCTATACCCTCGGCTCCCGCCGCCTCTCCATCCTGCGGCGCGTGGTGATCCCCGCCGCGGCGCCGCAGATCGCAGAGACCCTGCGCCTCGTGCTCGGCTGGGCCTGGACCTACGTGATCGTGGCGGAGCTGATCGGCGCCACCAGCGGCATCGGGCACATGATCATGGACAGCCAGAGGCTGCTGGACACCGGACAGATGATCTTCGGCATCGTGGTCATCGGCCTGATCGGACTGGTGACGGATTTCCTCTTCAAGGCACTGAACCGCCGCCTCTTCCCCTGGGCCGCGCTGTGAGCGACCGGGAGCTTCGCATCCGGGGCGTCACCCGGACCTTCCCCGGCCAGGGGCGCACCGGCCCTACCCTGGCCCTGCAACCTACGGACGTGACCGTGGCGCCGGGTGAGTTCGTCGCCATCCTCGGCCCCTCCGGCTGCGGCAAGTCCACGCTGCTGCGCATCGTCGCCGGGCTGGACCGGCCGACCGGCGGCAGCGTGACGCTCAACGGCCGCCCCGTCACCGGCCCAGGCCCGGACCGGGGCATGGTGTTCCAGTCTTACACCCTCTTCCCCTGGTTGACGGTGGAGCAGAACATCCGCTTCGGCCTGCGGGAGCGCGGCTTGCCGGAAGCGCAGCAGCGGGAAATCGCCGCCCGCTTCATCGCCCGCACTGGCTTGCGCGGCTTCGAGAACCACTGGCCGCGCCAGCTCTCGGGCGGGATGCAGCAGCGCACCGCCCTCGCCCGCGCCCTGGCGAACGACCCCGAGATCCTGCTGCTGGACGAGCCCTTCGGCGCGCTGGACCACCAGACCCGCGAACTGATGCAGGAACTCCTGCTGGAAATCTGGGAAGCGGACCGCAAGACCGTCCTCTTCGTGACGCATGACATTGACGAGGCCGTATTCCTGGCGAACCGGGTCCTGGTCATGTCCGCCCGCCCCGGCCGCATCAAGGCGGAACTGCCTATCCCCCTGCCCTATCCACGCGAGTGGACGGTGAAGACCACGCCTGAATTCGGTCGCCTCAAGGCGCAATTGATGGCGGAGATTCGGGAAGAGGTGCGCAAGGCGGCGGTAGCCTGATCTCCGCGCCAGGGCCAACGGAGCCGCACCCCGCATGGCGGATTGAAGCCCTGGCCCGACGCCAAGCGCGCCGGAGGTCCCATGCCGCAACTCCCCCGCGACAGTGCCCCGGACAGCACCCTGGCGCTGCTGTCGGAAGGCTATGGCTTCATCTCGAACCGCTGCCGGCGCCATGGCAGCGACATCTTCGAGATGCGGCTGATTCTGCGGAAGGCGGTCTGCATGCAGGGCGAGGAGGCCGCCCACGTCTTCCATTCGCCTGGCCGCTTCACCCGCCGCGGCGCCCTACAGGCCCCGGCGGAGAGCGCCATCCAGGTCTTCCCCCGGCAACTGGACTCGCACGGCAAGCCGCTGGACGCCTCGATGATGGCCGTGGGATTGCTGAACCTGCGGCGCCCCACCATGGCCATCGCCCGCTTCGTCACCTTCGCCGCCCTGGCGCTGCACGAGCATTCGGAGCAGCGCCTTCAACTCATCCCCAGGGTGGCGGCGACCACCTGCTCAACCACCGCTGCGCCGGTGAATGGGTTACGATCGCGCTGATGAAGCGCGCTGTCCAACTGCTGACTGCGATGCGCTACGAGGTGCCGAGGCAGGATCTGCCCATCGCACTGTCGCGCATGCCAGCGCTGCCACGCAGCGGCTTGGTCATCAGCCGGGTCCGGCGCGGCCCGGTCACTCCAGCTTCGTGAAGCCGTTGGCGCTCGAGCCTTCCAACCCGACACCGTGATGAGTGAAGAAGAGGCCGGCGGGATCGTACCTCCGCTTCACCGAGAGCAGCCTCGGATAGTTCGGCCCCCAATGGGCCTGCTGCCAACCGGCCTCGAAGAAGTCGCTTTCCGCGACATAGGACCCGGCATCCGGCGCCAGCTTCCGCATCTCTTCCATGGCCGCGCCGACCCTTGCGGCATCCCGCCGGGCGGTCGCCGGATCCGGCCACGCCCCCGGCGGGCCAGGGAAAGCGGGCGGCCCCTCCGCGGCGCTGGTCGCCAGGGCGAAGGCATCAAGCGCCGAAGGGTGAATGGCCGCGTCCCGGGCGGGGGCCACCGCTGCAAGCGGCGGCCGAAGTGGACGCCAGCGGGAACCGCGTCTAGACCCCCGCCATGCCGAGCTCGCCCATCCCTGAGGCCATCCCGCGCACCGCCCTCGTGACCGGCGGGGCGAAGCGGCTGGGCCGCGCCATCGCCCTCGGCCTGGCAGAGGCCGGCTTCGACCTTGCCATCCATTACGGCCAAAGCGCCGCGGAGGCCGAGGCCACCGCCGAGGAGATCCGCCGCCTGGGCCGCCGCGCCATCACCCTCCAGGCCGATCTGATGCGGGAGGCGGAGGTGGTGCAATTGCTGCCGGCCGCCATGGCCGCCCTCGGCCCGATCGGCGTGCTGGTGAACAACGCCAGCACCTTCGAGCGCGACGAATGGCACGACGCGACGCGCGAGAGCTGGGACCGCCACCTGGAAGCCAATCTCCGCGCCCCCTTCGTCCTGACCCAGGGCTTCGCCCGCGCCCTGCCGGCGGAAGCGCAGGGCATGGTGCTGAACATGCTGGACCAGCGGGTCTGGTCGCTGACGCCGCACTTCGTCTCCTACACCGTCGCCAAGGCCGGGCTCTGGGCGCTGACGCAGCAGCTCGCCCTGGCGCTGGCACCGCGCATACGGGTGAACGCCATCGGCCCCGGCCCGGCCCTGCCCAGCCCGCGCCAGAGCCAGGAGCAATTCGCCCGCCAATACGCTTCCGTCCCGCTCCGTCACGGAACCGGACCGGAGGAGGTGGCGCGGGCGGTGCTGGCTATCCTGGCGCTGCCTTCGATGACGGGGCAGATGATCGCCCTCGATGGCGGCCAGCATCTGCAATGGGCGCCTGCCAGGGAAGCCTTGCCCGAATGAATTTCGCCCCCGATGCCGGCCGCCGGCTGCGCCTCGTCTTTGTCCGCGGCCTGGCGGTGCAGGCCCGCCTCGGCGTCTATCCGCATGAGAAGGCGGCGCCGCAGCGCGTCGTCATCGGGGTCGAACTGGCGGTGGAGGATGAGGCCGCGCCGGGTTCCGTTGGCGCCGACGACCTGCGCCGGGTGGTGGACTACGAGAGGGTGGTTCGGGCTGCCCGCGCCGTTGCCGAGGGCGGCCACACCCTGCTGGTCGAGACTCTGGCCGAACGCATCGCCGCCGCTGCTCTCGAGGATCCGCGGGTGCTGAGGGCGCGGGTTTCGGTGGAGAAGCCAGATGCCTTCCCGGATGTTGCCTCAGTCGGCGTGGTGATCGAGCGGGCGCGTAGCTGAAACGGTTGCTCAGCCAATTTGTCCACCGCTGTCACGGCTGCGAGAGAATGGTGGACGCAGTCAAGAGGGAATCTTGCCGCCAATTCATTCCTGCAGCGGGCATTACCGGTAAGTTATTGATAAACCAGAGAAGCCATGAATCTGCCGGAATCTTGGGCAGAGCGTTGATTCCGGCGGAGGAGCGCCACTTCCGGCACGATCCCCAAACCGTATCCACAAAGTTGTCCACAGCTTCGGTGGAGAACCGGCGCTTGCTCCGCGGCCCGGCAGCCCCCTAATCCATGGGCATGAGTGCAGCCGAAGCAGACGGCCCGGAGATGCCCGTGATGGAGGGCGTCCGGGTCATCGAGACGGCGCTCGCCACCCTGCCCCTCTCCCCCGGCGTCTACCGGATGCTCGATGCCAAGGGGGATGCGCTTTATGTCGGCAAGGCGCGGGCGCTGAAGAAGCGTGTCGCCACCTACACCCAGATCGCCCGCCTGCCGGAACGGCTGCGGCGCATGGTCCATGAGACCCGCCACCTGGAGGTCATCACCACCGGCAGCGAGGCCGAGGCGCTGCTGCTGGAGGCAAACCTCATCAAGAGGTTACGGCCTCGCTACAACATCGTCCTCCGCGACGACAAATCCTATCCCTGGCTAGTCCTGACCGAGGACCACCCCTTCCCCCAGATCGGCAAGCATCGCGGGGAGCGGCGCAAGGGCGCCAGCTACTGGGGCCCCTTCGCCTCCGCCTGGGCGGTGAACCAGACCCTGACGGCGCTGCAACGCGTCTTCCTGCTGCGCTCCTGCAGCGACGCGATGTTCGAGAGCCGCGACCGCCCCTGCCTGCTCTACCAGATCCGCCGCTGCTCCGCCCCCTGCGTCGGCCGCATCAACGAGGAGGGCTATGCCGGGCTGGTGCGCCAGGCGAAGCAGTTCCTCTCCGGCGAGACGCCCTCCATCCAGAAGGACCTGGCGCGGGAGATGGAGGAGGCGGCCGAGAAGTTGGAATTCGAGCGCGCCGCCGCGCTGCGCGACCGCATCCGCGGCCTGACCCATGTGCAGGGGCGGGACCGCATCAACATGGAAGGCATCGGCAATGCCGATGTGGTGGCGCTGCACCAGCTCGCCGGCCGGACCTGCGTGCAGGTCTTCTTCTTCCGCGGCGGCCGCAACAACGGCAACCGCCCCTTCTTCCTCAGCCACAGCAAGGACGAGGAGACGCCGGAGGCGGTGATGGCCAGCTTTCTCGGCCAGCTCTACGACGACCTGCCGCCGCCGCCGCTGGTCCTGGTCAGCCACGACCCGCCGCAGCGGGAGCTGATCGCCGAGGCGCTGTCGCTCAAGGCCGGTCGCAGGGTGGAGATCCACCGCCCGCAGCGCGGCGACAAGCGCGCCGCCGTGGAGCACGCCGAGACCAATGCCCGCGAAGCCCTGGAGCGCAAGCTGGCCGAGGGCACGGCGCAGGAGGCGCTGCTCCAGGGCGTGGCCCGCATCTTCGACCTGCCCTCCGCGCCGGAGCGGATCGAGGTCTATGACAACAGCCACATCCAGGGCGCCAATGCCTATGGCGTGATGATCGTCGCCGGGCCGGAGGGCTTCCGCAAGAACGCCTACCGCAAATTCTCCATCCGCGGAGACATCAAGCCGGGCGACGACTTCGCCATGATGCGGGAGGTGTTCGAGCGCCGCTTCGGCCGGGCGCTGAAGGAGGATCCGCAGCGCGAATCCGGCACCTGGCCCAACCTGGTGCTGATCGATGGCGGCATCGGCCAGTTGAACGCGGCGCGGGAGGTGCTGGCGGAACTCGGCTGCCACGACATCCCGCTGGTCGCGGTGGCCAAGGGGCCGGATCGCGATGCCGGCCGCGAATGGTTCCACCGCACCGGCTGCGAGCCGTTCCAGCTTCCGCCTCGCGACCCGGTCCTCTACTACCTGCAACGCCTGCGGGACGAGGCGCACCGCTTCGCCATCACCACCCACCGCGCCGGCCGGTCGAAATCCCTGACGAAAAGCGAGCTGGACGAGATCCCTGGCGTCGGCAGCGCCATCAAGCGGCGCCTGCTGAACCATTTCGGCTCGGCCCGCGGGGTGCGCAATGCGGCGCTGGAGGATCTGGAGAAGGCGCCCGGCATCGGCCCCGCCATGGCACGGCGAATCCACGGGCATTTCCACCCCGGCTCGACCACGGCGCATGGCTAGGGCATGCCTGCAGCGGGGTATCGGGTCCGGCCGGCAGGCGTTTCCGTCCCGCCAGCGCCAGGCGACGCCCAGGAATCCCTCGTCGGCTCTCCGCCTCGCCCCGCTGCGGACATGCCGCTGAGGGCTCACCATATGGGGGACACGCCCCGCCGGATGGGGGCATATGCCCCACCGGTGTATCCAATCCCGGCCCGTGGCTATAAGGGGACGGAGGACCGTAGCCAGCCCGGACACTGATGCCGACCGACCTGCCCAACCTGCTGACCCTGTCCCGCATCGCCGCCATCCCGCTGCTGGTGGCGATGGTGGCGCTGCGTCAGCCCTGGGGGGATGTGGCAGCCTGCGTGGTGTTCTCCGCCGCCGCCATCACCGACTACTACGACGGCAAGATCGCCCGGCAGCGGAAGCTGGTCAGCGGATTCGGCCGGATGCTGGACCCGATAGCGGACAAGCTGCTGGTCGGCGCGGCGCTGATGCTGCTGGCCGGGCATGACCGGCTCTCCGGCCCCGCCCTCTATCCCGCCATTGTCATCCTCCTGCGGGAGATCCTGGTCTCCGGCCTGCGGGAGTATCTGGCGGGGCTGCGCATCGGTCTGCCGGTGACGCGGCTGGCCAAGTGGAAGACCGGCTTCCAGATGGGCGCCCTCGGCACCCTGCTGGCCGGGGATAGCGGGGCCTCGGCGCTGCACCTGTCCTTCCTGCCCGTCTCCCTGATCGGGGAGGCGATGCTCTGGACCGCCGCGGTGCTGACCCTCATCACCGGCTGGGACTACCTTCTGGCCGGGCTGCGCCATGCGGAGCAGGATACGGGCAAGCCGGCGGACGGCCATCCAGGCCCCGTCCTGCGGCCTTGAGGCGCGGGCCTGGGCAGCGCATCTTCGCTACATTGCCCGGACGGTTGGGCTGCAGGAGTGGAACATGCGACGGAACGGCGGATGGATGGGGCCCTCGGTGGCTCTCGGCCTGGCGGTGATGCTCGGTGGCTGCCAAGCCGTCCAGAGCGCCATCTCGACGCCGGCGGATTCGGATTACGACGCAGGCGGCCTCTTCGGTTCTGCCTGGGGCGGCTCCCGTCCGGAAATGCTCACCGACAGCCTGACGATCGCCCGCCTGCGCGGCGCCGCCCCAGCAACCGAGCCGCTGCAGCCGGAGTCGGGCAATGTCTGGCCGGCCGAGGAGGCGCCGCGCGCCACCCTTGCCAATCCGGATGCGGCGCTGCGCGGCGTCCCGGCCTATACGCCGAACATCCCGCCCGAGCCCGGCCAGGTTCCGCTCGGCTCCATCTCCCGCGGCGCGCCGGCCCGGCTGCGCGGCAGCGCCAACCCACCGCCTCCGCCCCTGGTGCAGCCGGAGCAGCAGCGCTCCATGGTAGCGCCGCCCCTGCCGCCGCTGCCGGAGCCTCCGCCGCGGCGGAACGAGGGCCAGGTGGTGCAGACCCCGCAGGGGCCGGTGGTGACGGGCAGCGGCACCGACCGGGTGCAGACCTTCATCGCCCCCGGCGGCGGCACCGGCATCATCCAGCGCGACAACGGGACCGCCACCATCATCGGCCCCGACGGCCGCGTGCAGACGGTACCGGCGCAGCGCTAGGGATAACCGGGCGATTCGCATGCGCGTGCTCTACTTCGCCTGGGTCCGCCAGAAGGTCGGCATGGCCGAGGAGGAAGTCTTCCCCCCGGCCGAGGTCGGCGATGTGGCCGGGCTGATGGCCTGGCTCGGCACCCGCAGCCCCGGCCATGCGGCGGCCTTCGCCAATGCCCGGCAGATCCGTGCCGCGGTGAACCAGGAATTCGCCACCCCGGACCAGCCGGTGCGGCCGGGCGACGAGGTGGCCTTCTTCCCCCCGGTGACCGGCGGATGACGCGGCCGACCATCCGGGTGCAGGAGGCGCCCTTCGACCTCGCGGCCGAATGCGCGGCGCTGACCGAGGGACGAACCGATACCGGCGGCCTCGCCAGCTTCGTCGGCATCTGCCGGGCCGACGACAACCTCTCCGCCATGGTGCTGGAGCACTATCCGGGCATGACGGAGCGGGCCATCACCCGCATCGCCGAGGAAGCCTGCGCCCGCTGGCCACTCACCGGCTGCACCGTGATCCATCGGGTCGGCCGGCTGACGCCCGGGGAGCCGATCGTGCTGGTGCTGACAGCCTCCGCCCACCGCGCCGCGGCGCTCGAAAGCTGTGCATTCCTGATCGACTGGCTGAAGACCAAGGCGCCCTTCTGGAAGCGGGAGGAATTCGCCGGGGGCGGCGAACGCTGGGTGGAAGCGAAGGCCGAGGACGACGCGGCGGCCGCGCGCTGGTCCGCGCCGGGTGATCCGGCTTGAGCCTCGGCCCCCTCGCCCGTGTCGAGCTGGCCTGCCAGGACCCGCAGCGGCAGCGCGACTTCTATGCCCGGCTGCTCGGCATCACGCCCGGCGGCGCCACGGCCACGCCGCTGCGCTTCGTCCTGGGCGGGGTGGAACTGGTGCTGCGGCAGCGCGGCGATGCGCTGTTCCCACTGTCCAGCGGCGATGCCGGGGTGCTGCTCGCCTTCACCGTGCCGGATGCGGAGCTGGAGCGCTGGCACCGCCGGATGCTGATGGCCCGCATCGCGATCCTGGACGCCCCCGGTCCCGCCGGCACGCCGCCGCGCTGCCTGCGGGTCGCGGATCCGGAGGGCAATGTGATCGAGATCTTCTCCGCCCCCTGATGCGCGCGGGCGCGGCGATCGCGGGGGGCGCCGCGCTGTTGCTCTGGCCGGCGCTGCTGAACCGCTATCCGCTGGTCTTCAGCGATACCGGCGCCTTCCTGGCGCAGACCGTGATGGGCTGGCCGGTCTGGGACAAGCCCTTCATCTACGGCCCGCTGCTGCATGCCTTCCATTGGCGCGTCAGCCTGTGGCTGCCGGTGCTGGCGCAGGGAGTGCTGCTCTCCTGGCTGCTCTGGCTGGTGCAGCGGGTGGTGTGGGGACGGGCGGCGGCGGGCTGGCACCTGCTGCTCTGCGCCGGCCTGGCCGCCCTCACGGCCGCGCCCTGGTTCGCCAGCCTGCTGATGCCGGACATCCTGGCCCCTGCGCTGGTGCTGGCCCTGTTCCTGCTCGGCTTCGGCGGGGACAGGCTGAGGCGGGCCGAGCTCTGGGCGCTTGGGCTGGTGGCGACGCTGGCCATCGCCGCGCATCTCTCGCATCTGCCGGTCGCGGCGGCGTTGCTGCTGCCGGTCGCGTTTCTGCGCCGGCGCTGGCGGGCGGTGCTGCGCTGCGTTGCACCGCTGCTGGCGGCGGTGTTGCTGCTGCTGGCAACGAATTGGGTGGTGCACGGACGGCTTGCCCTCTCGCCCTATGGCGCGGTCTTCGCCCTGGCGCGGCTGGTCGCGGATGGGCCGGCGGCACGGACCATCGCGGCGCGCTGCCCGGAAGCGGGCTGGCATCTCTGCCGCTGGGCCGGGCGGCTGCCGACGGATTCGGACTTGTTCCTCTGGCAGGGTGACGGGCCGGTCTGGGCGCCGCGGCTGGATGGCGCAACGCCCGGCGGGCCGATCAGCCTGGCGCCGGAAGCCGCCGTGATCCTGCGCGAGACGCTGGCGCGTGAGCCCCTCGCCGTGCTGCGCGCCGCGGCGGGGAACACGCTTCGGCAACTCGGCATGGTCCGGGTCGGCGACATGCTGGGGCCGGAGAATCTGCAAGCCTCGGTCGCCCGGCAACTCGCCCTCGGCTTCCCGGCGGCGGAGCAGCGGCGATTCGAGTGGTCCTTGCAGGCGCAGGGAAAGCTGCCGGAAGCGGCGGCGCTCTTGCTGTGGCCGCATGGCGCGGTGCTGCTGCTCGGCGCGCTCGCCGCGCTGCTGGCCGGGGTGGATGCGGCGCGGGCGCGGGATGCGCGGCGGCTTGGCCTGTTGCTCTGCGTGCTGGTCGGGCTTGGCGCCAATGCGGCGGCGACCGGCGCGCTCAGCAGGTCGCATGACCGCTACCAGGCGCGCATCGCCTGGCTGCTGCCGTTGGCGGGGCTGCTCGCTTGGCGCCGCGGTGTGCCTGTTGCTGCGGTCCGCGACGAAGCAATCGGCGATCCGTTGCGCTAGGGTTCGGATATGCCGTTCTCATTCGACCTCGCCGATGCCCTGCTGGTGGCCGGCATCTTCCTCCTCGGCGGGCTGGTGAAGGGGGTGGCGGGCTTCGGCCTGCCGACCATCAGCCTCGGCCTGCTGGCACTAACCCGGCCGCTGCCGGAGGCCATGCCGCTGGTCCTGCTGCCGACCATCACCACCAATATCTGGCAGGCCCTGGCGGGCGGGGCGCTGCGGCCGGCGCTGCGGCGGCTCTGGGGCTTCCTGCTGGCAGCGGCGGTGGGCACGCTGGCGGCGGCGGGGATGCTCTCCCGCACCGATGCGGCGGTGCTGGCCGGGATCCTGGGGGTGGTCCTGGCCCTGTCCTCCGGCGTCGCATTGCTGGGGCCGAACTGGCCGGTGCCCTCGCCGGGGAAGGAAAGGGTGCTGTCGCCGGTGATGGGCGGGCTCTCCGGCGTACTGGCCGGGCTGACCGGCAGCTTCATGGTGCCGGCGGCGCCCTGGCTGGCGGCGCTGCGCCTGCCGCCGGATATCTTCGTGCAGGGTTTCGGCCTGGGCGCCGTCGTGGCGACGATCTGCCTGGCGCTGGCCCTGGCCGGCCAGGGCTTGCTGCCGCCGGGGCTGGGCCTCGCCTCCTGCGCCGTGCTGCTGCCGGCCTTCCTGGGCATGACGGCGGGGCGGCGGCTGCGGCAGGGAATGCGAGAGGCGACCTTCCGCCGGGTGGTCCAGGTCTTCCTGCTGGTGCTGGGTTGCTATCTGGCGGTACGCAACCTGGGCTGAGTGACGGCCGGGACCAGACGGCCCAAAAGCGGGGCGCATGGGTGCAATGTCCGGCCGAGGGGGGCTAAAGTGTCAGGACCGTTGCCATAGTCCCCGGATCGGCGCAACAAAGCTGCGAAAATGAGCCCCATGACCGTCACGAAAGAAACCCCGATCAGCATCACCCGCACCCGGACGCCGCGCCCCAAGCCGGAGGATGCCTCGCTGTCCTTCGGCAAGGTCTTCACCGACCACATGTTCCTGATGAACTACACGGAGGGCAAAGGCTGGCACGATCCGCGCGTGGTGCCCTATGGGCCGCTGTCGCTCGACCCCGCCACCTCCGTGCTGCATTACGGCCAGGCGGTCTTCGATGGGCTGAAGGCCTTTCGCGGCGCCGACGGCACGATTCGCCTGTTCCGCGCCCAGCGCCATGCCGAGCGGCTGAACAAGTCCTGCGCCGCGCTCTGCATCCCGCCGCTCGATGCCGAGCTGGTCCGCCGCTCCTTCGAGACGATCGTCGGCGTGGACCACGAATGGGTGCCCTCCACCCAGGGCACCTCGCTCTACATCCGGCCCACGGTGATCGCGACAGATGTGATGCTCGGCGTGCATCCGGCGCACAGCTACATCTATTTCGTCATCTGCTCCCCGGTCGGCGCCTATTACAAGGAGGGCGTGAAGCCGGTGCGCATCCTGGCCACCGACACCCATGTCCGCGCCGTGCAGGGGGGCCTGGGCGAGGCCAAGACCGCCGCGAACTACGCCGCCTCCCTTTCCGCCCAGCAGGAGGCGGAGCAGCAGGGCTACACCCAGGTGCTGTGGCTGGACGGCGTCGAACGCCGCTGGATCGACGAGGTCGGCACCATGAACATCATGATGCTGATCGGCGATGAGGTCGTCACCCCGCCGCTCGCTGGCACCATCCTGGACGGCGTGACCCGCAATTCCATCCTGACGCTGCTGCGCGACTGGGGCCTGCGCGTCTCCGAGCGCCCCATCAGCATCCAGGAGGTGATGCAGGCCGGCCGCGACGGCACGCTGCGCGAGATGTGGGGGACCGGCACGGCCGCCGTGGTCTCTCCGGTGGGTGAGCTCGGCTACAAGGGCGAGAGGATCAGCATCGGCAACGGCCAGACCGGCGCGCTGACGCAGAAGCTCTACGACGCCATCGTCGCCATCCAGTACGGCCGGGCGCCGGATCCCCATGGCTGGACCAGCGTGGTGCCGGTGGCGGCCTGAGGATGCAGCGGAACCAGGGCGCGACCCCATCGGCCCTGGACTACCGAAAGCCCGGGCAGGGAGGCTCCCTGCCCGCCGCGTGAGGGAGGGCCGTCCTCCGGCCCGCCCGGATCGCGCGCGCGTCAGACGCCGCGCTTTTCCACCTCCGCCGGGCTCAGGCGCACCAGCGCCTCGTAGTCGCGCATCAGCGTCTCGGTCAGCCTGCCCGGGGTGAAGCTGTGGCCGGCGATCTCCCGCACCGGCGTCACCTCGGCGGCGGTGCCGGCCAGGAAGACCTCGCTGGCGTCGCGGATCTCGGCCTCGGAGATGGTGCGCTCCACCACCTTGATCTGATGCTGCCGGGCCAGGCCCATCACCGTGCGGCGGGTGATGCCGTCCAGGAAGCAGACAGGGGTGGGCGTGTGCAGCTCCCCGCCCATGTTGAAGAAGATATTGGCGCCGGTGGCCTCGGCCACGTCGCCCTTCCAGTCCAGCATCAGCGCGTCGTCATAGCCCTGGTCCATGGCGGCATGCTTGGACAGGGTGCCGATCATGTAGAGTCCGGTCGCCTTGGACGCCGTGGGCGCGGTCTGAGGATGCGGCCGGCGCCAGGGCGCCATGGCCAGGCGCACGCCCTTCATGCGCTGCTCCACGCCGAAATAGGCGCCCCATTCCCAGGTAGCGATCGCCAGATGGATCTTCGTCCTCTGTGCCGCGACGCCCATCTCCTCCGCGCCGCGCCAGGCGATCGGGCGGACATAGGCATCGGAGAAGCCGTTCTTCCGCACCGTCTCGATGCAGGCGGCGTCAATCTGCTCGGCGGTCCAGGGGATCTCGAAGCCCAGGATCCGGGCGGAGGCGATCAGGCGTTCGGTGTGCGGCCGCAACTTGAAGATGTTGCCGGCATAGCAGCGCTCGCCCTCGAAGACCGCGCTGGCATAATGCAGCGCATGGCTCAACACGTGCAGCCGCGCCTGGCGCCAGGGGACGAATTCCCCGTCCAGCCAGATCCAGCCGTCGCGGTCGTCATAGGGAACCAACGCCATGGGAGCGAACCTCCAAGATCAGCCCGATTTTGGGCAATTTCCTTGCTTCAAGCGGTGGAACGCTAGAATCCCATCGCCAGATGTGTCAACAATACTGACCAAATTGGGGGCCAAGAGACGACATGCCAGCCATGCCGGACGGTTCTGACAGCAAGCCGGGTGCCGCGCCGGCCAGGACGCCGGAGGCAACGCCGCGCGGCGATCCGCGGGCGGCCGGGCGCAACCTTCTCTTCCTGAGGGAGGAGGAGCTGCGACTGGCCCAGGACCTGCTGTTCTTCGGCTATCGCGACTTCACCGCCGGCGCCGACGCCATCCTGGCGGAGCTCGGCATGGGGCGGGCGCATCATCGGGTGCTGCATTTCGTCGGGCGCCGGCCGGGCATCACGGTGGGGGAGTTGCTCGGCATCCTCGGCATCACCAAGCAGTCGCTTGGCCGCGTGCTGACGCCGCTGGTGGAGGAGGAGTATGTGCGCGCTTCCCCCGGCCGCAACGACCGCCGCCAGCGCCTGCTCTCCCTGACCCCGAAGGGCGAGGCGCTGGAGCGGCGCCTGTTCGAGCGGCAGCGCGAATGGGTCATGCAGGCCTACCGGGAGGCCGGCCCGGCGGCGGTGGAAGGCTTCCGCCGCGTCATGCGCGGCCTGATGGGGCCGGAGGCGCGTGCACAGCTTGAACGCCTGGAACATCCCTCCCCACCTTTGGCACGAACGGGTTGAGAGACTGCTTGAATGCCCTTCGGATCGGTCCAGGGCCATCCTATGGAGGTCTGCAGGCAAACCCCCATGGGATCGCTCCCGCCGGGGGTCCTCCGGCGGGTCTTTTCCGCCCTGGCGGCGTCAGGGCGAGAAATCCCTTGCCGCCTCACCGCCGCCGGACACTCAAACAGGCTCTGAGCTTCCGCCTTGGCCGCGGGGACAAGCCATGGAGGACAGGATGCTAGGGGATATCCAGGGGGATGCGGTGCGGGAGGCCCGGGCCGGGGATGCCCCCCACCTGCTGGTGGTTGATGACGACGCCCGGCTGCGCGCCTTGCTGCAACGCTTCCTGGCGGAACAGGGCTTCCGCGTCAGCACCGCGCCGGATGCCGCCACGGCGCGCGGGGCGCTGGCCGCCGTCGCCTTCGACCTGGTGGTGCTGGACGTGATGATGCCGGGGGAGAGCGGGCTCGAACTCGCCGAGGCCCTGCGGCGGGAGGGCAACAACGTCCCGGTGCTGATGCTGACCGCGCGCGGTGCGCCGGACGACCGCGTGGCGGGCTTCGAGCACGGCGCCGACGACTACCTGCAGAAGCCCTTCGACCCGCGGGAACTGGCGCTGCGCATCCGCACCATCCTGCGCCGCGCCGCGCCGCCACCGCAGCCGCTCCCGCAGGCACCGGTACAGCTCGGCAATCGCTGGTTCGACGCGGAACGGTCGGAGCTGCGCGGCCCGGAGGGCACGGTACGCCTGACCGGGGGGGAGGCGGCGCTGCTCTCCGCCCTCGCCCGCCGCCCCGGCGAGGTGCTGAGCCGGGAGGAGATCGCCGCCGCCCTGGGCACGCCGGAGGCCGGGGAGCGGGCAATCGACGTTCAAGTGACGCGGCTGCGCCGCAAGATCGAGCCCGATCCGCGCGAGCCGCGTTTCCTGCACACGGTGCGCCATCGCGGTTACGTCCTGCGGCCCGGCCCATGAGGCGCGGCCGGCCGCTGGTCTGGGGCAAGCCGCTGACCCGGGCACTGCGCCGGCTGCTACCGCGCGGACTGCTCGGCCGCTCCGTCCTCATCATCCTGCTGCCGATCCTGGTGCTGCAGGCGGTGGCGCTACAGCTTTTCTATGGCGGGCATCTCGATGTCATCTCCCGCCGCCTGGCCGGCGGCGTCGCCGGCGATATCGGGCTGGTGGCCGAGCTGGTCCGGCGGGAGCCGCCCGAGAACCGCTCCTGGCTGTTCCAGGAGGCCGTCTGGCGCCTGAATCTGAACCTGGCCTTCGAGCCGGGCGCCCGCATGCAGCCGGTGGAGCGGCCGGCCAGCATGCCGCTGCTGCCGCTGGAGGAGGACCTGGACCACGCGCTGCGGGAGCGCGTGCGCATGCCATTCGACACCGACTGGCAGAGCGACCCTCGTAGCGTCATCATCCGCGTGCAGCTCCCGGACGGGGTGCTGCATGTGGAGGCGCCGCGCAAGCGGCTGTTCACCGCGACGCTCTACCTCTTCGTCATCTGGCTGGTGGGATCGGCGATCCTGCTGTCCGGCGTGGCGGTGCTGTTCATGAAGAACCAGGTGCGCGCCATCCGCCGGCTGGCCGTGGCGGCGGAAGCCTTCGGGCTGGGCCGCGATGTCGGCCCGATGAAGGCCGAGGGCGCGACCGAGGTCCGCCAGGCCGCCCTTGCCTTCAACCGCATGCAGGATCGCATCCGCCGCTTCGTCAGCCAGCGGACGGAGATGCTGGCCGGCATCAGCCACGACCTGCGTACGCCGTTGACCCGGATGCGCCTCGCCCTCGCCATGCTGCCCCGCCAGCCGGAGACGGAGGAGGACCTGGCCGCCCTGACCCAGGATGTCGAGGAGATGGAGCGCATGTGCGCCTCCTACCTCGCCTTCGCCCGCGGCGAGGGGACGGAGCAGGCGCGGCCGACGGATCTGGTGTGGCTGGTGCAGGACATCGCCGCCAATGCCCGTCGCACGGGCGCGGCGGTGGAGGTAACGGCACCGCCCACGCTGGTGGTGCCGCTGCGCCCGGACGGGGTGCGCCGCTGCCTCGGCAACCTGCTCGACAATGCGCGGCGGCATGCGCAGCGGATCGCGGTGACGGTGGAGGCGGTGCCGCGCGACGAACCCGCCGGCCCTGGCGGGAATGACAAGAGCCTGTGGGCCCAGGTGACGGTGGATGATGACGGGCCGGGAATCCCGGCAGCGGAGCGGGAGCACGCCTTTCGCCCCTTCTCCACCGGCGCGCCCGGCGGCACCGGGCTGGGGCTGGCCATCGCCCGCGACATCGTCCGCGCCCATGGCGGAGAGATCACGCTGGAGGAAAGCCCCCTGGGCGGGCTGCGGGTACGGCTGCGGCTGCCGGGTTAGCGCGGCCGGTCATTTCCCCTTCGACTTCGCCAGGAAGGCGGCGAAGATCGCCTGCGCCTCCGCCGTTCTCAGCCGGGCGGCGAAGGCGACGCGTTCCCGCTGCATGGCCTCGGCCAGGGCCGCGCGGTGGGGTTCCCGGATCAGGCGCTTGGTTTCGGCCATCGCCCCGGGCGGCAGGGCCGCAAGGGCCATGGCCATGGCGGCGGCGGTCCGCTCCACCTGATCGTCCGGCACGGCGCGGGTGACGAGGCCCGCCGCCTCTGCCGCCGCGCCATCCAGCGCCTCGCCGCTCAGCAGCAGCCAGGAGGCGCGGGCGCGGCCGACGAAATCCGCCAGCGCCAGGCTCGACCCTGCCTCCGGCACGATGCCGAGGCGGGTGAAGGGCATCTGCAAGCGGGCATCCAGCGCAGCAACGGAGGCATCGCAATGCAGCAGCATGGTGGTGCCGATGCCGATGGCGAAGCCGCGCACGGCGGCGACCACCGGCTTGGGCATGGCTGCCAGCTCCTCCAGGAAATCGAAGGCGGCGGAGGTGCGGGACGCCCCCTCCCCCGCGGCGGCATCACTGGCGAAGTCGTTGATGTCGTTGCCGGCGGTGAAATCGGTGCCGCCGGCCAGCAGGACCACCCGCACCGCATCATCCGCCGTGGCCTGCCGCAGCCCGGCGCGCAGCGCGCCATACATGGCGCCGGTCAGGGCGTTCTTCTTCTCCGGCCGGTCGAGGCGCAGCGTCAGCACGCCGTCGGTGATGGTGCTGCGGACATGCTCGGACATGGGCGGCGCTCCTCAGAAGACAGCGGCGAAGGGCAGGATCTGCACCGTGTCGCCGGGGGCGACGGCGGTCGTATCCTCCGGCAATTCGGCGAATGCGTCACTCTGGGTCAGGGAGGTGAGCAAGCCCGCTCCCTCCCGCTCGAATTTCGTCGCGATTGGCAGGGGCGCGCCGGGGCCGAGGCGGACCCGCACATATTCCCGCCGCCCGGCCTTCTTGCGGTAGGCGAATTCCGCCCGCGCCGGGAAGCGCGGCAGCGCCTCCGGCGCCGCGCCTGCAAGCCGCAGCACCAAGGGCCGCGCCAGATGCAGGAAGGTGACGACGGCCGCCACTGGATTGCCGGGCAGGCCGATGACCGGCGTGCCCTCCACCACCCCCATCGCCGCCGGCCGCCCCGGCTTCACCGCCAGGCGCCAGAAGACCAGGCTGCCGCCGGATTCGATGGCGGCGCGGACATGGTCCTCCTCCCCGGTCGAGACGCCGCCGGAGGTCAGCAGCAGGTCATGCGCGCCGGCCGCCGCCCGCAGCGCCGCGGCGGTGGCCTCCGGCCGGTCGGGCAGGATGCCGAGATCGCTCGCCACCACCGGCAGGCCGGCGAGCAGCGCCAGCAGGGTGAAGCGGTTGCTGTCATAGGTCTGGGCCGGGCCGAGCGCCGTGCCGGGGGAGGCCAGCTCGTCCCCGGTGGAGAAGACACCAACCCTGACCCTGGGCGAGACCGGCAGGCTGGCCAAGCCAAGCGCGGCGGCCAGCCCGATTTCCGGCGCCCGCAGCCGCCGGCCGGCCGGCAGGGCGACGGCGCCCTGGGCCACGTCCTCCCCCGCCAGACGGGCATTGGCGCCGCATTTCAGGCCGGGCGGAACCAGGACCGTATCGCCGTCCAGCCGCGCATCCTCCTGCATCAGCACGGTGTCGGCGCCGGGCGGCATCGGCGCACCGGTGAAGATGCGCGCCGCCTCGCCGGGGCCGAGCGCTGCCCCACCTGCCTGGCCGGCCGCCACCCGCCCGGAGAGCCGCAGCGGCGTCGCCGCATCCGCGGCGAGGTCAGCATGGCGGAAGGCATAGCCATCCACCGCCGAGTTGAAGAAGGGCGGCAGGGGCAGCGGTGCCACCAGGTCCCGCGCCAGCACCCGGCCGATGGCGGCGTGCAGCGGCACCGCCTCCTCGCCGCCCAGAGGCGGAATGCGGGTGGCGATGAGGTCCTGCGCTGCCTCCACCGGAAGCAGCGGCCCGCCAAAGGCGAAGCAGTCATCGGATAGCTGCGCCATGCCCGAGCCCCTTACCGGAAGGCGGCGATGTCCACCGCCTGTCGCAGCACCAGATCGGCGATTGCCTCGATGTCGTCCAGGGGGATCCAGGGCAGGTCGCCGGGCGGCTTCACATCGCTGGCGGCGGCGACAATCGCGGGGTCATCCGGATGGAGCCAGGGCTTGCCATTGGCGGCCCGGTGGACCTCCAGCTTCGGATGGGGGTCACGCTTGAACCCCTCCACGATCACCAGGTCCACGGGCGAGAGGCGGGAGAGGAGGAAGCGCAGGTCCGGCTCCTTCTCCCCCCGCAATTCCGTCATCAGCGCCCAGCGCTTCGCGGAGCTGACCAGCACCTGCCGTGCCCCGGCCTGCCGGTGTTCGTAGGAATCCTTGCCCGGCTGGTCCACGTCGAAATTATGATGGGCGTGCTTGACCGTGGAAACACTGATCCCCCGCCCGGCCAGGCAGGGGATCAGCCTCATGAGAAGCGTGGTCTTGCCGGCCCCGCTCCATCCGGCGAGGCCGATCAGGCGCATGGGAAGGCCCTTAGTCCGCGCCCGCCGCCTTGATGCCGGAAGGCGGCGCGACCGAATCCCGCGCCCTGTTCAATTCGTCTTCCACCCACAGGCTGTGATGCTCCCTCGCCCAATTGTAGTCCACCCGCCCGGTGGTCATGGCGTCGAGGGCGCCCTCCATGCCGAGCGTGCCGATATAGATATGCGCCAGCATGGCCGCGATCATCAGCATCGCCAGAACGCCATGCACGATATGCGACAATTGCTGCCCGGCGATGTCGGTGACCGAGAAGGGGAAGAGCAGCACATAGCCCGAAGCGGCAACGATCCCGCCGCCCAGCACCGTGATCCAGAAGATCAGCTTCTGCCCGGCATTGAACCGCCCCGCTGCCGGATGGCCGCCGGTGAAGAAGCCGCCACCCGCCTTCAGCCAGGCAAGATCCACCCGGTCCGGGATGTTGTCCTTGATCCAGAGCAGCAGCATCACCACCAGACCCAGCGTGAAGGGGAAGGCCAGGTAGTTGTGCGCCACCTTGCCCCAGAGGCTGAGGGTGGCGAAACCCTCCGGCCCGATCAGCGGCAGCAGCAGGTAGCGGCCGAAGGTCAGGTTCAGGCCGGAGAGGGCCAGGATGATGAAGCTGCTCGCCACCATCCAGTGATTTGCCCGCTCCAGCAGATTGAAGCGCAGCAGGGAGCGGCCGGACCAGCCGCTGCTGATCCGGATGCGGCCCTTCACCGCATAGAACAGCGCCAGGATGCCGAGCATCCCGAGCACCGCAATCCCGCCAATCCAGGTCAGGGTGCTGTTGTGGAACTGCCGCCACTCACGCCCCTCCGGCTGGATCAGGCTGGCCGCCTTCCGGTCCGGGATGGAAACACGGCCCTCGATGCGGCCGCCCTGCAAGGCACGCTGCAGCTCCAGCTCCTCGGCCGAGACCTGGCCGCGAGGGGAGGCGGGCGCCTGGGCCTGGGCGGTGACGCCACCCGCCGAGAGCATCAGCGCCAGCAGCGCCACGATGAGACGCTTGGTCATGGGTCCCTCTCCTGCCAGCGGTCCTAGACCGTCACCGTTTCGCGGTAGGCGGTGCGCCAGCCCCAGGCGCCGGAGCCATAGCCACGGCGCTGGACGCGCTCCTTGTAGATGCTGGCGATGATCTCGCCATCGCCGGCCAGAAGCGCCTTGGTGCTGCACATCTCGGCGCAGAGCGGCAGCTTGCCCTCGGCCAGGCGGTTGGCGCCGTACTGGGCGTATTCCGCCGGCGTGTTGTCCTGCTGCGGGCCGCCGGCGCAGTAGGTGCACTTGTCCATCTTGCCGCGGCCGCCGAAATTGCCGACGCGCGGGTATTGCGGCGCGCCGAAGGGGCAGGCGTAGAAGCAGTAGCCGCAGCCGATGCACAGGTCCTTGTCATGCAGCACCACCGCATCCGCGGTGGTGTAGAAGCAGGAGACGGGGCACACCGCGGCGCAGGGCGCGTCGGTGCAGTGCATGCAGGCCATGGAGATCGAACGCTCCCCCGGCTTGCCGTCATTGATGGTGACGACGCGCCGGCGGTTGATGCCCCAGGGCACGTCATTCTCGTTCTTGCAGGCGGTGACGCAGGCGTTGCACTCGATGCAACGGTCGGCGTCGCAGAGGAACTTCATGCGGGCCATGATCTGGTCTCTCCCCCTTACGCCGCGCGGATCTGGCAGAGCGTGACCTTCGTCTCCTGCATGAAGGTCACCGGGTCATAGCCATAGGTGGTCACGGTATTCGCGCTCTCGCCGAGCACGATCGGATCGGTGCCGGCCGGGTAGCGCTTGCGCAGGTCCTCGTTCATGAACCAGCCGCCGAAATGGAAGGGCATGAAGGCGACGCCCTTGCCGACGCGCTCCGTCACCAGCGCCTTCACCCGGCAGGCGCGGCCCTGCGGCATCTCCGGCCCGTTCACCATTACCCATTGGCCGTCCTGGATGCCGCGCTCGGCGGCATCAGCCGGGTTGATCTCGATGAACATGTCCTGCTGCAGCTCGGCAAGCCACTTGTTGGAGCGCGTCTCCTCGCCGCCGCCCTCGTATTCCACCAGGCGCCCGGTGGTGAGGACGATCGGGAAATCCTTCCCCACCGTATTCGACCGCGCCTGCACGCTCTGCCCCAGATGCGGCAGGCGG
>Ga0207747_1000998_pt1 | contig 23774 bp, 22 predicted proteins | sample HigsolmetaGSP11D_FD_184839 | JGI IMG/M metagenome (GOLD analysis project Ga0207747, IMG submission 184839) | High solid enriched microbial communities from the Joint BioEnergy Institute, USA - SP1-1-D (SPAdes) | ecosystem: Engineered > Bioreactor > SSF (Solid state fermentation) > Aerobic >...
GCGATCCACAACATCCCCCCTGCGCCGTCCCACTCTTCCACCGTGCCTTGCTCGCAGTCATAATAAGAGCCGAAGTTTCCGTCTTCGCGCTGGCGCCGCGCGGCAAACCGCAGATTCGAGAGCTACGCCCGCTTCCAATCCTCATGTTCGAAGCCGCGCTCCCGCTCGAAACGAAGCGCGCGGATCATGAACAGCGTCGCTTCCGCTATCGTCCGCGCCTGCAGCCAGTTTCTGCGCGGGTTCCAGCCCGTCGTCCAGCCGCGGTCCACGATCCACGACGCCCAGAAGATGCCGCACGGGGACAGGCCGGACGCGATCTTGTCCAGCACGGCCGCTCCCGCTTCCGCGTACTTCGCAAGGCCATGCTTCCGGCCGTACATGAGCAGCGCATAAGCGTACGGCGCGCCGCTGACCCACCCGACATGCATGTGCGGCCGGTCGCCGAGGCCCCGTACATTGTTGTTCAGCTCCCGGTCAAACGCCGCCGTCTCTGACCAGCGAAATCGCGGGCACCGCCCCCTGGAGGCGATCGGCCATAGCCGCCCCGTCTTCCGGGAACAGATCGCGGAGACCCCGGTCAGGGACAAAATGATCCCCGGCGGGTGCATCCGCTTGAAGCGCCGGATCCCGGCCGCATCCAGCCGCACGACAAGATTGGCCTCCCGTGTGCGGATCCCCTTTTTCTCCAGTATTTCTTGCTCGGACCATTTCATCTCCCGGTCGGAGACGGCCGAATCCCGCAGCATGTCGACCGGCAGGCAGCGGGATTCTTCCGCCTCCAGATCGAAAACTTCGGCCAGCCACTGGGCGTTCGAGTTGAAAATATGCAGCGCCGGCAACGAATTCTGGGTTCCTGTGGTGAGAAGATAAACCGCGGGTTTTCTGGTCAAGAGGGAAGGCCGCTTGATGAAAGCGGCCTTTATCAATCTCCCCGATCCCCCTCGAACGGCAAAAAGCCCCGATGACCTCATGTCACCGGGACTTCCCCAGCTTCCTTCCCGCCGGCATCCGCAGCAGGACGATAAGACCGCCGGCTGCATAACCCGCAGCGATGGCCGTGGAATTCGAAATATGCCTTTTACAGATACGCCGGTTGGTATTGCTTCGGGACGGTCGTCTGCTGTTTCAGCGCGACCGCCGCATTCAATGCCCAGTGCGGGTCCCGCAGCAAGCCGCGGGCAATCGCCGCCAGGTCGGCATCCCCGTTGCGGACGACAGCGTCGGCCAGCACCGGATCTTCCAGCATGCCTACCGCAACGACGGGGACGCCGACGGCTTCTTTGATTTGACGGGCGAACGGCACCTGGAAGCCGGGATAGTTGCCGGGTTTCCGCTGTCCGGCCGGCCCTTCCCCGCCCGTGGTGACATGAAAGACATCCACGCCCGCGTCCCGGTAAATTTTGCAGAGGCGGATCGCATGATCGATATCATAGCCGCCGTCCGCGTATTCGATAGCTGAAATCCGGAAGAACAGCGGCATGTCTTCCGGCATCTCTTTCTTCACGGCCTGGATGACCTCGACGCCGAAGCGGGCCAGATCTTTCCCGTATTCATCGTCCCGCTTGTTGGTCAGCGGAGAGTGGAACTGATGAATCAGATACCCGTGCGCTCCGTGCAGCTCGATCATGTCCACCCCCGCCTGGACGGCGCGGCGCACCGCGTCGCCGAAGAGCCGGACCATCCGTTCGATCTCGCCGGCCGTCAGGGCATGGGGCTCCCGATAGCGTGAACCCGGGTACGCGATCTCCGACGGGGCCACCGGCCGGGCCGCATCTTCGGCCTTGCGCCCGGCATGGGCGATCTGAATGCCGATTTTGGCGCCGTGGGCATGCACCCCGTCAATGATTCTGGCGAACGCCGGGATATGCTCGTCCGACCACAATCCCAGGTCGAAATCCGTAATGCGGCCGTCCGGTTCCACATCCGTCATTTCCATGATGATCAGGCCGACTCCGCCGATCGCGCGGCTGAGGTAATGGACATAATGCCAATCGTTCGGCTTGCCGTCCTTGGCCGTAACGGAATATTGGCACATGGGCGCCATGACGACGCGATTTTTGAGCTGCAGTCCTTTTATCCGATAGGGAGAAAACAAATTTTGGTCCAATGCGAACACCACCCGTGAATTGAAGATGGCTTCATTGTAGGACCGCCTTGCGATTTGAAGAAGGACTGCGTTTCTGATGGCACTGACGATACTGTTATTGAAAGTATCAGTTATACGAAAAGGACACCCGCAGGGGTGTCCTTGACCGTATCAGGAATTGGACTTTGTCCTGTTCTGTCTCGCCTTGATGACCGCATTGACAATGCTGGCGGCCAAACCTCCCCAAATGATGACGATGCCGATAATCATCATTGCGATTGCGCTGCCTTCCATTATTGGGACACCTCCTTGGCGCCGGTCGCCTGCGGGGTTTTATTTTTGATCAACCCGAACACAATGCCCACAATGATGACGGCAACAACGACAGCCCATCCGTATGCGGTCACAAACCAGGTTGCGTATCCTTCATAATTCTCGAGAATATTCGTTCTGAGGTTATCGAACATCATGATGCCGAGCACGACGGGCGTTATGACGCCAAGACAAACTTTCCACCAGATACCGAGCTTGATATCCGAAATTTCGTTTGCGTGCTCCTGAAGTTTGCCGAGTTGTCTCGCAACCCATGCGACGGCAATCACTTCAACCAGGCCGGCCAACGCCACGCCGAAGTTGTTGATGAAGTAATCGATCACGTCCAGGAAGTACAATCCGCCGTTGGAGGAGAAGATGATCGATAGGATCGCCGCCAACCCGCCGCCGTACAGTACGGATTTCGTCCGGGAGATATTGAATTTCTCCTGGACACCGCAGATATAGGTTTCCACGATCGAGATCAGCGAGGTCATTCCCGCCAGCACCAGCGAACCGAAGAACAGGAACCCGAAAAATCCGTTGAGCGCCGGAAGTTGATTGATGATTTGCGGGAACACCACGAACGCCAGACCGACACCGCCGCTGACCACTTCATCGACTGCAACGCCTTGCTGCATGGCCATAAAGCCGAGGATGCTGAAGACGCCGATGCCCGCCAGCAGTTCAAATCCGGAGTTGGCAAAACCGGTGATGAACGCATTGTTCGTGATATCCGATTTCTTCCCAAGATAGCTGGAGTACGTCACCATGATCGCAAAGCCGATCGACAAGCTGAAGAAAATTTGGCTGTATGCGGCCACCCACACTTTGCCGTTCAGGATCGAATCCCAGTTCGGCTTGAAGAAGGCGTTCAGACCTTCCGCCGCACCATCCAGCGTCAAGGCGCGGATGACCAGAATGGCGAACAGCACGAGAAGGGCGGGCAGCATGATTTTGTTCGCAGCTTCAATACCTTTTTTGACGCCTTTATACAGGATGAACAATGCCGCCAGCCAGACGATCGCGAGCGGAATGAACACGCCCGGCACAATGCCGCCGAATTGACCCGGAGTGTCCGCGAGTTTCAAGTACTCGCCGAACAGGAACCCCTCAGTGTCCTCTCCCCAGCTCAGGTTGATGGAAAAGACGGCATAAGACAACGCCCAGGCGATGACGGCGGCGTAATAGACAGAGATTACAAAGGAAACCGCCAATTGCCACCAGCCGACGCCTTGAAATTTCCGGTTGATTTTCCCCAATGAACCGGGAGCCGACGATCTGTACTTGTGGCCGATCGCAAACTCCATGATGAGGATCGGAATGCCCGCGGTCAGGAGCGCAAACAGATACGGAATAAAAAATGCGCCGCCTCCGTTTTCATAAGCGACCGCCGGGAAACGCCAAATGTTCCCTAGTCCAATAGCCGATCCCGCAGCAGCAAGTATAAACCCTGCCCGTGTACCCCATTGCGGACGGTTTTCCATCGCATTCCCTCCAATTTTATTTAAAGCGCTTCCATAAAGCGCTTTCATTCTCGTATGATACAACATTTTATTTGAGCCGAAAAGTTCGTTTTTATAAAAAAATGGGACAAACCGCAGTCCAGTTGCTGGAAGCTTCACAGGTCAGCTCTCGGTCGGATACAGCTTCCGGTATGTTTCCACAGTATGCTTGATCAAATCCTTTAAGACCTCAAGTTGGATATCCGCCCATTTGTTTATTGAGCATAATTCGAGATTTCGATCAGATTCCGGTCCGGGTCGCGCAGATAGACGGAACGAATTTTGCCTGTTGCGCCGGTGCGATCCACCGGTCCTTCCTCAATTGGAACATTGCAATTGTCCAAATGCCGAATTACGTCATCCAGCGGCGTATTCGTAATAAAGCACAAATCCGCCGAGCCGGGGCACGGCGCACTAGCCTTCGGCTCGAATTCGCGTCCGCGCTCATGAAGGTTGATCTTTTGCCGGCCGAAATGCAGCGCGTACCGCCCATCGCCGAACCGGACAACCTCCATGCCGAGCACCTTTTCGTAGAACGCGATCGTACGCTGCAGGTCATGAACGGTCAGCACAAGGTGGTCCAGACGGTCGATGACAAAGCCCGAGTCTCGTGCATCAAGTTCACGCATGAGAAAAAAACCTCCCCATGATGCGGCTCACCGCTTGTTTTGTTGTTGTTCAACACCTTTCCCGGGCTTATGTCTTCGGCAAACGGGCGCTATAATCCTTGTCTCCCTGACTTTCCGGACCTAAGGAGCCGACGCTTCTGCCATTGACCCCTATGTGCGGTTGTGGAAGAATATAACAAGAGCGAATTATTGATGGGGGCGGCTTATGGACTTTGAAAAAGCTGCAAATTTTATTTGGGAGAACGGCAGGCTTCTGGAAAGGAGACTGTTTGAATATTTCTTTCGGGGCGGTTCGAAGGACGGTGTATTGACTGCCATCAAGGCCTATCAGAACGAGGATGGCGGATTCGGGCACGCCCTTGAACCGGACCTTCGCACACCCGAAAGCCAACCGCTGTATGTGGAGTTCGGGCTGCGAACGCTGTATGAAGCGAGAATACGAGATCCGGAATTGGCCCTTAAAGTTTGTGACTATGTTTCACGGGCGGCTGACTTGAACGAAGGCATCGCCACGATTACGGCTTCGTCAAGCCGCTACCCCCGGGCCGCGCACTGGAGCAATCCGGCATCGGAACAAGCATCATTTGACAGACTTACGGGTTTGGTCGGCCTTTTGAACTGGCAGGGAATCCAGCATCCTTGGCTGGATCAAGCGATCGGGGCTTGTCTGAACCATATCCGCTCCACAGAATACGAGGATGCGCACACCATACTGACTGCCTTTTGCCTGCTTGAAAGCCTGCCGCAAACGGATGAAATTACAACGCTCTTCTCCAAATTAACGGACGAGCTTTATCAAGCGAAGTTTTTCTGTCCGGAGGCCCCGCCGCAAAGCTACGGGCTGACGCCGTTGGATTTCGCGCCGTTCCCTGATTCGTACTGCAGAAAAATTTTCCCGGACGCGATGATCCACGACCATCTCATGGCGTTGGACGCCGAGCAAGAGGAAGACGGCGGTTGGCCGATCGCATGGGAACCGCCCGGCGAAATGGCGAGGCTGGAATGGCGAGCCTACAGGACGCTAAAGTCGATCATAACATTGGAAGCATACAGGAAAACGGCATAATGATACTTTTTCCTCCCCCAAAAATAGAAGGGCCATCCTGGGCGGATGGCCCTTCTCGTGTCAATTGCCGGAATACTCTCCGACAACTTGCCGGCCGGCACTCAATCGCAGCCTCAACAACCACACCACCACGATTGCAATCACGACGCCAACCATCCCGACCCATGTAATGGATGTCAGAGACACCCTGTCGACCACAACGCCTCCGATGGCGGCACCCGCGGCCATGGACAACTGCATCATGGATTGGTTCAGGCTCAGCATGATGCCGGAATAATTCGGTTCAATCCGGACCAGATTGACCTGTTGCGTCGGACCGGAGGACCATGCCGCGAACGACCACAAGATCAGGAGGGTCACAACCGGCAGCCACGATTGCATATTGGCAACGGTCAGAGAGAGAAGAACCAGCGCGATGACGTGCAGGAACATCCCTCCCGACAGCGTCGGGAATACCCCCCATTTATCCGTGCTGAAACCGCCGAATTTGGATCCGATCAGGCTGGCGATGCCGAACGCCAGCAGCACACCGCTCAGCATCCCTTCTCCCAATCCGGCGACATCCAGCAGATACGGCGAAATGTAGGTGTAGGCGATCGAGTATCCGCCGAGCCAGAAAAAGGTGATCGCAAGCCCCAGCGCCACGTTTCCGTTTTTCAAGAAGGCAAGCTGCCGGGACAACGGCATCGGTTTATCCCCTTGAACCCGAGGGATGCTGGCGTACAGAACGAACATGGCCGCGAGACCGGCCAGTGCCAGCAGACCGAAAACAGCCCGCCACCCGAATTGGGCTGCTGCGACGCGTCCAAGAGGCACGCCGATAATGAGGGAAGCCGTAAAGCCCATCACCACGGTGGCAATCGAGCTGCCTTGTTTGCCCGGGGCGGCAATTTTCGCTGCGATGTCCAAAGCGGTGACGACGGTCATTCCCGCGCCCAGCGCCATGATGACGCGGGCTGCGAGAAACGATGCATAGCCGGGCAAAGCGTAGGAAAGCACATTCCCCAATACGAAGATGCCGAGCGCCCAAACCAGCAGTTTCTGTCTTTCCGCCTTAGCCGTGAGCGCCATCAGGATCGGGGTGCCGATGGCGTACACGAAAGAAAAAATCGTGACGAGCTGCCCTGCAGAAGTAACGGAAATCCCCATGGTATCCGAGATCATATCCAGGATGCCGGAAATAATGTACTCGGATGTCCCCACCAGAAAGGAAACCAGTGCCAATAAACAAACTCTCCACGTGCCGGACAAGGCGTTCCACTCCTTTTGATTATTTTATATATACATATCGCGATATGTCGATATATTGGGCCAAATAAAAACTGAATACGTGCGAGGTATTCAGTTCCATATTCAGAGGTTCTGATTCAAGAAATTCGCCAGTTCCTTGATTTTCTCTTCGTTGCGTTTGTAGTACGTGTATTTGCCGATCCGATTGGTTTGAATCAGCCCGGCCCGCTGGAGAATGGACAAATACTGCGAAACCGTCGACTGTGTCATGTTCAACTTATCGGTTACTTGACTGACACACACCCCGATTTCCCGCATATCCACTCCATCATGGGGCACAAAATGTTTCTCGGGCTCCTTCAACCACTGCAAAATCTGCAGCCTCGACTCGTTGGACAACGCCTTGAACACTTCGATGGGATCCATGCCATTTATTATATCTACATTTCTCGATATGTCAATTATCCGCCGGATGGCTGCGTGTTTTCATACAGCTGAAACATGTCCATCTCCGCATCCAGAGACTTGGCGTTTTGGAAAGCTTCCTTGATGCTCCGCTTGTTCTGTATGAGATCGTAGCAAAGCCTCAGAACAAACATGAGCGCGGCATTTCCATCCGGATAGTCATTCGGCCCGATATAGATTTCGCAACCGCTGTCGAGAAAAGCTTGTGCCGTCTCTGAATTTCCTGCCGAACACCCGGTGCCGATTACGGTTTTCCCTGCCAGCCGGGCAAAGCGTCTGATCTTCTCCGGACCAAAGTGGCCCTTGGGTTCTCCCTGTTCATACACGCTTTCTTCCAGCTCCGGCATGATCAACCGGCCTTCCTCGCCATGGAAGCATAGAATGATCGTATTCGTATTCGGATACAGATCGTTGCCGGACAGGACATCAATCAGATCATTCGGTCTGCCGATCCAATAAGTAAAGACTCTTGCGCCGAAATACTCCAGAGCGGCTCGGATGGCCTGGACTTCCATATCGCAGTCAGGTCCGCATACCAATGCCACGTTCATTGCCGGTTTGCTCATTTTATGTCCTCCAGATGCTTTCAAATTTTGTATTTTACGTCCATAACGAATAAAGTACAATCATATGGAAGCCCTCGGGCTTTGAAGCCAAAGCCGCGCAAATCGGTTTTTGGGCTTGTCTGGCGGTCGTATCTTTTCAAATCATGATGATATTATGGGCCGGGCATGGCAAATCTTACGTCATAAGCATCGGGGTTGTTATCTATAAATGGGTGACCGTTGTGCATTAAGCTTATACGGCTCTCCGCGCTGTCCGGTTTCAGGGCATCCTTATGCGAGGACGGGCCGTATCTCATGAATTTCTCTCAAGAACGTGGCACAATGAGAAGAATTGCCGGGGTTTTGTTGCTTTGTTTCATGATTGCAGGTGCTTTCTTCTGGATTTACGATTCCCGGAAGGCCGGCCGCGACAGCGTTGAACCGGATCTGACGATGTCGGTAAAACCGGCGGAAATTTCGGAAGAAACCAAGCGGATCCTGAACGTCATCGGTAACGTCCGGTTGTTTGACCTGAAAATGGATCCGGAACAAGTATTCATGATCAAAATATGGGTCGAACACTTCGAACGCGGCGGGCAACAAGAAAATGTGATCGACTACAGCTCAGGTATTTTGCCGCATAATGATCCGGAAGAATCCGGAAAGCTTCATCATGAACAACTGCTGTTCATCCTCTCTGAAAACCGTGACGAACCGAACAAGGAAAGACGGTTGTCCATCACTTCCGCATTAATCGATGAAGAGGGTTCCGGCAGTACCGCCGCGGAAATGCGTCTTCCGCTTCTCACAGGCGGTCAGGTGACATGGATGAACAGCTCGGAGCTGGAACTGCATCTCAATCAACCCGTAACGCTCGGCTCGGTGATTGAGACTGACAGTCAATCAATCAGATCTGACCTGAGGTTGTTCCAGCAATACGACGAGACCGGTGAATTGCCGGAAGAACTGAGACAGCACGATCGCGTCATCCTGTTTCGGATGATGCTTCAGGGCAATGAATAATCAACAAGCAGAGTCGGAAACACCTGTTTCCAAGCGCCTCTGCTTTTTTCTTATTTTCGCTGCTGGGTCAGCATTTTTTGCGTGATGGCAGGCGTGGCTTTTTTTTTGTTCAAGGAGGTTGCCATATGCGCGCTCCCCAAGGACGTCGAGGCATTGGTGGATATGACGAAGTGACGGTTCTCATAGAGATAACGAAATGGCTTCTGCGTCCTGCAGAAGCCATTTCGTTTACGATCACTTATGATGCGGCTCAAGCAAACTGCCCGATGTTATGATTTTCCCCCGTTATATTGGAATAGAATTATTTTCCCGGTCTTCCCACTGGATCATGATCATTGCCCCGTCATACACATTGACGATTTGCGTCCCTTGTTCCAGCGCAAAGGTGATATATTCCACCTCTTTCAGCTCTTCCGGATCCCCTTTAAAGCGAAAAGTCGACGAAAAATATTTTTTCCATTTTTCAAAATGACTTCGTCGGGGATTGAGACTTCCCATTTCTCCCCTTCTCCCTGAAAAACCATCGCTTCAGAGTGGTTGTTTTCGGATGTATGCGAACATCCGATCAAGAGACTGATGACGACCCCTGCAACAAATACAGGGGTTTTGAAAAGTGTGATGCGTTTTTGTTGAAACGACATGCGCATCAAAAAGCGCCTTCTCCGCTTCCCTTGTCTGAGCAGAACCTTACCATATTCCCCAACAAGAAAAGGTTTCGGCGGCCAGCCATTCATTTCACTAACAACGATTACGTTACTTGTGATACGGTTCTCCCCACGTCACTAACTGGTAAAGCAGTTTCCGTAAAGGAATCGTCTTCTGAGAACCAGAAGACGATTCTTTTAATACTTTTTCTATCAGCTTCCATATGAATTTCCTTAATCAGCGCCCTCAGCAAAGACCTTTTTTCCTCATTGGTCGCTTCTTCGAACAAATCTTCGAAGTTCTTCAAGGCATCAATAATAATATCCTTATTCTGGATGACGTTCGACTTTAGCTTGTCAATCTCTCGCTCAATATACGCAATAGCTTGCTTGACCTCGTTAATATCACTTTCAACTTCTTCGGATAACCGATTGTATAACGCCGCACGAATCTCACCTGCATAATAATCCGTATCTTGTTTTTTCTGCTTGTCCAGCAACTTGTTCAGTTTTGTTTGTTGGATGTCCAAGTCCTTTTTAAGCACGGCGACCCCATGGGATTCTTCGCGGCGAAGACGGTTCATGATATCCTCGACGATCTGTTCGTCGGCAAACATGGTTCGAATCCACTGGATGACTTGTTCCTCCACAACCTCTTTCCGGATCAAATTCGCACTGCACTCCGTCTTGCCCTTGGCGTGAAAGGTTTGGCACATATAATACAAATGGTACCCCGAGCCGTCTCTTTTCTTCGACTTGCTCATCACTGTCCCCGCACCACACTGAGGGCAACGTAACAAACCGGTTAAGATGAATTCACCTTTCAGATTATTACTCCGGTTGCTGTACTGCTCCTTATTCAGTTTATTGACTTCCTGTACTTTATTCCACAGCTCCATATCAATAATAGCGTCATGCGTCTGTTGAACGATTGTTGGCTCTGACTTACCTTTCCTTCTTTTGCTACTCCAGTCTCGCACTTTTCCCCAACACATGCAACCCGTGTACTTCTCGTTTTCGAGAATCGTTTTCACCGCATTGATACTGAAACTCGATCCCGGCTTGCCATTTGACCCCTTCGTTCTCTTGCCCTTCCTGTTTAAAATCGTGGCGATGGTTTTATAACCTTTTCCTTCAGCCCGAAGCGTGAAAATTTCCCTAACGATTTCGGCTTCTTCTTCGTTGATTATCAATTTTCCGTCAACCGAATCGTAACCTAACATGCGACCTCCATTCGTCAAGCCATCACTTGCCCGTTTCTCCATGCCCTTCTTGACTCGAGCTACAATCAGTCTGCGTTCATACTCCGCAAACGTACCCAACAATGATATAAACATTTTTCCCGTCTCCGTCGAACTGTCGATGTCACAGGTACTAATGATCAGCTTTTGACTTCGCGGATGAAGTTCGCGGTCAACAAAAGTCAGTACGTCGAGATTGTTGCGGGATATTCGATCCACAGCGACGGCCAACACAATATCGAATTTATAGCTCCGGGAATCTCGCAACAACCGTTGGATTTCCGGCCGATTGAAGTCTTTCCCCGAGTAACCGCCATCAACATAAATGTCATAGATCTCATACCCGCGTGATTTACAGTACGCTTTTAAGGTCTCCTCCTGCGCCCCGAGGGAGAACCCTTCTTTTTTCTGCTCTTCCGTCGATACACGCAAATACAATGCCGCTTTCAGCGTCTTTTCCAATACTCCCACAGTCATTTCCTCCGTTCATGAAATGTTGTTCCGGGATTCCTGTTCATCACAGGAACCCCGCGTTTCGTTCAACGTCGCTTAGTTGCCTTGCTGATGCTTCTTCAACGCATAATTTCGAATCATGCTCGCAAGTGTTGCGATTAACTCTTCCTTCTTCGCTTCCATTTCCGTCAACAGCAGAAGCTGATGTTGATCTATACCTTGCTTTTCACAGGAATCGATTTGATTCGTAATCATGATTTCGATCACTCCTTAGCTTTACCACCTCCTCCGTGAACCCTCTAATGTTGCTTGTAATAGCATGGGTTCAACCGAGGAGTCAATATTGGATTAGGAACATATGTTTGCTTTGATAATTTCCGATTTATGGTTTTCCTTATCGCCGGTCACAGCCCTGAGTTCCTCCAGCCCTCGAGGTAAATGCCTACCAGAAGCCCCCAGTACCGAGCGGCTGAGAGAAATATAAAACACCTGTCTGTAGCCGACAACACTGCCTCCAACGAAAAAGAAAAAATGTCCAAAAAAATTTTCTTCCACTCATGCAAAAACACTGTAGTCCTTCAAAAATGCATGTAGTCGGAAATACCCCCATACCCCAACCGTAACCGGGCAGAAACAATGTGGAAAAAGCAGATTTACACACTAGCGGTAAATCCATAGTCCCCGCCGAAAACGGAGCAAGCAGTTAAGCGAATGTCGGGATTGGAGGAAAGAAAAACAACCGTACCTATCAACAAGCCTGTAAGCACTCGGAAACCTGGCTCAACACTCCGAAAAATTACGCGCATTGGATGACCCCTATTCCAAACTTTGACGATAAAAAAGGAACGTCATAACGTTCCAAGCAAGTTGTAAGCAAAATATTATCTTTAAACGAAAAAGAAACTTCAGCAAAATGAGGGAGAACTTCAACCGTTATGTCGAGCCTCCAGAAACAAGGCCACAGGTGGAGTTTCGCCGCTACAGATTCAAAAAAAAATGAAATGACGCATTCCGATATTTCTGTAATTACGATTCGTCGGCAGACATTTCGGATTGTGCTCGACGGACTTTCAACTCGCGATAAAGCACGGACGGGGATACCCCGCAAAGCTCACAGATCTCCTTCACGGAGTGCGACTTAGCGGCGTACAGTCGAACCGCCTTCTCCAGCTTCCGCTTGTCAGTTCGCGGGCGACCGCATTTGCGTCCCCGAGCGCGGGCGCTGGCTACCCCTTCCCGGACGCGTTCGCGAAGATTTTCGCGTTCAAACTCTGCAAGGGCGGCTAAAATGTGCACGACTAGGCGCCCCGTTACGCTCTGGAGATCGATGTTCTCTTTATAACTCACCAAATTTATCCCTTTCTTGTCCCAATCCTCCAACAACTCCAGCAGTTCTTTCAAGGAGCGAGAAAGACGGGAGAGCGATTCGATGTACACCGTGTCGCCTGATCGAAGCACCAGTTGGAGCCTTTGAAATTGTTCCCGAAGTTTGGTCGATCCGTGCGCACCTGTCATCTTATCAACAAAAATGTCTTCCTCGTTGATGCCGTAATGCCCTTTCAAGATGTCCAACTGCCGGTCTTCCTTCTGCGAAGTCAAACTAACCCGCGCGTAACCGAAACGCTTGCCTTGATTCATCTTGCACACCACCTCGAATAAGATGACCAATATGGATGTGCCTCAAGGGAGCGGGAGCGCGGTTCCAAAATTCGGAGAAAGTTCATGCCAATAACAACCTTTTTGAGAAAGAAAGCCGTAAAGAATATTGGGAATAATTTTGGCAGTCTTGCAAGACGCGAATCCAGTTGAGGATGGAGGTTGTGAAGGCAGGGACGGGGCTATGCCAAAATCAGTAGTTTTTGAGAGTCCGATTGTTTAGGATCGTCTGGAAGAATAGGACATGAACATTCCCAAAAAGTTCGACAAAGTATGTCCCGAAAACGTCGCCGCGCCAGCGGAGCGTCGGAACATTAACATTCCGCGATTTTCGCTCCTTGCGGAGCGCGAGAGCGGCGGCCCAAGCGCCGAAATGCGGCAAATAATGAAGATACAATCCTAGTTGTAAGGAAAAATTAACAATAGAAAATTAACAAAATGGATTAACACCTTACCCAGCGTTCCGGGACAATTCCACTCCCGAAATGTCAATGAGCGGAGGTTTACCCGTGAGCAAAAAAGAGGATACCCAGTCCACTGAAGGTATCCTTATCGCCAGATATGGTTACATTCTCGGAGCACTGATGTGAACGATTCGATGAAGCGGAACCGGCTGAAATTTTCCCTTCTCCAGATTCGGAAGACTGAGGTAACCAAGTTTGGCGCGGCCTCGATGCCAGTCGCGCGGGTAGAACTGTTCCGCGCCATTCGGATCGAAACCGAACTGCGAGACGAGATGCTTCGGGCGTAGGCTGGTCAAGATCTTCTCAATACTCTTGCCTTGCTTGTACGAGATCTCGACTTTCTCAGCGCGAAGGTATTGGATGAGTTTCGCCCGAAACGTGTGAAGGATGAAGTAAGGCAGTAATTTCGCTTCGACCGGTATCATTGTCCGCTCAAGGCAGTAGCCCTCTTCAGTTATCACAATGCGTAGGACAACGAAACGCCCCTCCACAATCTCGGAGTAGCTTGGCATAGCTTCCGCCAGCAGGCGTGTAATGCCCTTGTACTGTTGATCTGATACCAGATCTGGAAACACCGTGCGTAAAGCCACCGGACTCTTGGTGACCCAACTCAGATCGCCGTTCGAGTTGGTGACAACCATAATGGTTGAACAAAGCAAGTACTGGTTGAGTAAAGTGGTCACATGAAAACGACCGCAGTTCTCCGGCACACGTTCGCCCATATCGCGCAAAATGTCGATTTGCTTGCGAGCGGCTTCAAACAATGGAACAAAATGCAACGGTGTATGCAAGTCGATGTTCCCCAGAAGTTGCAGATTGACGATGTTTGTGAGAACAGCCGAGGAAAATGGTGTCTCGACACGCCCTTGGCTTGTGACTTTCTCAATCCCTCGATAATCGAACGGGTCGCGCTGAAGATTCATGGTTAACCTGACCTCCTTCAAATTTCTCAAGACTCACACTCACGGCTCGTTGCGCGGCGAGTTACCCCCAAGTGGTGAGAAAAACCCCCTGAAGATGGCGATCCGCGACTACCAATCGATGTCTCTGGTTCATAGTGCTCGAATTTTTTCAGAGTCTATGCGGAGTAAATCAAGTATCCCGCTGACCATAAACGATTCCCTCGATGGCCGTAATAATCTGTTGCCTTGCCGCCTGATCGCGAGAATCGCCTGATTGGAGGATGGCCAGCAAGTGCGCCACTTTCGCAGGTTTCGTCTCCGGGTTGTGCTCGATGCGCAAATTGGAGAGCGAAGCCAGAAAACGGAGTTCCGTTTCGCAGTCTTCCAAACGAAACTCGCCGCGTCTAGGCTTAAAATGCTGGAATACTTCAAGCGGGAGTAAACGGGAGTCCGAGTACCCCAGTTCGCCAAGGGTCTGAAGGGCTTGCGTGTATTCACAAGCGGAGTAGTACGCGAGAGCAACCGAGAATCTGCCGAGCAACTGCTGGTTTGCGCGATGGAGCATCTCTTCAACTGTGGCAAGCTCCAATCCTAGAAGTTTGGCTGTCTCCTCCGATGTCATGCCCATTAATGCGGCTTTCACGACCGGGAGCGAAACACCGTGATTTCGCCAGTCGATGCCGAGAACGTAAGCCTCGAGCCGCGCAAGCGTGTCGAGCTTCAACCCCTCGCGTATCCCGCCTTGATTCATGGAGTGCAAGGAGTAAGCCAGCATTTCAAGAGCATTGGGCTTTTTCATTTCAGGATCACCTCCCGATATGGAATGGCTAACTGATGAAATACATGCGAATATATTTGCTAGTCGGCGGTTGACGGGAACAAAGAAGGGAAAGGCTGTGTTGCGGAGTGTTAGCTTTAGTCCCCCAATACAACTGGTGGAATGACAACTCGGATTGACGTCAAGGATTTCAATGGCAGGCAGGTGAAGTACCAGAGGAATGCGGTTAGTACCGCACATTGAACGGATGGTTGGCTATTCGGGGACTTTGGAGCGTTTCCGAGGTAGAGGTGACCTAGTCGCGGAAGGACGCACTTAATACCCCCAAAGCGACCAATAGACAGCAACACGGAGACGGAAGGGAACTCCTTGGCTGTGAGGGCAAGGTCACAGAAGAATGCGATTAGTACCGGCAAAGTTGCAGATGCATGTTGCTCTCGCGCGGCGGAAAGAATTCCGGCGCAGGGAAGGCCAGGTCGCGCGGAAAGGCGGTTAGTGCCGCACACACGGGAAGGAAAGTCGCGGAGTGCGGGCATTAGTACCCCCGAAACAACGAGCGGGAAAATGAAAAAACCGTAGCGCATGAGACTACGGTTTCTAAACGAACTTGAGGTCGGAAATTTGCTCGATGAGAGCGGAGGGAACGTCGAAGTTAAACCAGATGTACTCGTCCTGAAAGCGGCCAATCGTCGAGCTGGAAACATGGACACGCTTGAGAAAGAGCTTGTTCCAACCGTGGGCGGTCAAAGGAGCGTAAAGCGCATTGTCGTAGCCGCTAAGGACAACCTTGGCGTTTTTTAAGCCAAGCAGTGCAGCCACTAAGCGCTCGTGCTCGGTGTCCGACCAATTTACGCCGTAGTGATCGGTGGTCGTCATAGTCGCCGCCACATAGGGCGGATCGATGTACCACAGCGTGTTCACGAGATCCGGCTCCTCGGCGAGTAAGGTGAAAATGTCGTCTGCCCGAACCTCTACCCCCTTAAGCGTCGGGAGGAACTGCGGCAAGGCATGCACTCTTCTCCGGTACGCCGCCTTATCGCAAGTCCGGTTGTAGGTGGTCATTTTCGCCGCGCGGCTTAGCCTGCAAACGATAAACGTGTCAGCCGCCGCGTCCAAGATGTCGTACCCCTCTGACCCCGGTTCATTATGTTCCCGGCGAGACAAGGCTTCGAGAAAGACCTCTTCGCTTACCCCCAACCGATCCAAGCGGTCGATAAGGCGGTATAGCAGATCAGGTTCGGAAAAGCAGTAAAAAAGGGATGCCATCCTCTTGTCAATGTCATTGTATACTCGGCGCTGTAAGCGCGAATAGGGCAAGTTTAGGAGCATTTTCGCGCTTCCGCCGCACGGCTCGATGTAGTCCGTAATGGCGAAATGCTGGATCCCGTACTCCAGAAGCGGCACGATCCGCGAGACTAACTGCGCCTTGCCGCCAACATATGGGATAATGCTCGGGAGATGCCCCTTCTCGGGGAACGGGTTCAAATGCTTTTTAAGCGCCCGCATTAGAGCCGCCCTCTTCGCACGCCCTGGCCAGCAAGCCAGGAATGCGGAGCAAGTAGAGCCGTTTCACGGCTTTGTCATTCGCATTCGGGCGGATCTGCTCCTGCAGGCGATTCTGACCGGAACGCTTCACCAAGTACCCCAACCGGGCGAATGAGCGAAGGATCTCTTGGAGCCGCTTGGCGTTCTGATGATTGTTCTCCAGACCCAGAATGTCCAGAAGCGTATCGGACGTTATCCCCACCACATCAGCGCCGTACTTCTGGCGATAGTTCTCGGTGTCCAAGATGACTCCCGGACTGGCACTGGTGAATGAGTCCGAGGACGCCAACGGATACAAGTCAAGTTCGGAAAGGATATTGGTTGCGATCAATTCGAACAGCTCATGGCTCTCGTCGCCAGCCTCGGTCTCTAACTCGTCTTCCAGATTCGCCACTTCACGGAATACCCCGTGAATTTTAAGCTCCGTAATGTAATCGATGGCCTTGAGCAAGTCGGCGCGTTCCAAGACCCCGAACACGTTTAATTCGCGAAGGATTTCCTCGAAACGCTCACGAAGCTCGATGACCAGATAAGTGGCGGATGCGCCGCCCACCAGCTTGGTCGTGAACTTAGCCGCATATGTCAATTGTGAATAAGCTGAGTGTTTGCCGTAAAGCAACTCGATCGTCCAGAGCCGCTCAAGGCTCGGTGGAGCCTTGGGAGCCTGATTGGGCGGAACCACCTCGAGACGCGGAAATTCCTTCTTTGCCAAAACACTCATTTCGAACACCCTCTCACGCATGGTAGTTTTCGCAAGAAAAGCATATCAAAAAATTGTGGAAGCGTGAAGAAGTCAGAACTCCGAATGAACGTCTCCTTGTTCCTTGGAAGTCGACTAGTCGTCTCTCTACTCCGTTCGTTCTTGAGATTCCATCGTACTCTCCGCGTTCGACTTCTTGAGCGATTCCTCGCTTATTATGGATCAACTCAAGTTGAAAGTCGCAAAGTGAACGAAAAGTCTGCGAATGAGTAAAAATTTTTTCGGCGACCGGAAGGTTGCGCGTCCCGTTCTTATTCGCTCCAGCACAGTGACGACTAACGACTCCATTTGATCGCTTGGCCAAGTACATGCTTGTTATGAAATACCTCTCCTTGTTCCTTGGAAGTCGACTAGTCGTCTCTCTACTCCGTTCGTTCTTGAGATTCCATCGTACTCTCCGCGTTCGACTTCTTGAGCGATTCCTCGCTTATTATGGATCAACTCAAGTTGAAAGTCGCAAAGTGAACGAAAAGTCTGCGAATGAGTAAAAATTTTTTCGGCGACCAGAAGGTCGCCGTCCCGCTCATCTCCTCTCCAGCTCAGTGAACATCCACCTTCAAAGTTCACAAGATGTTCGCTCAGGCCCCTCAAGGAAAAAGTCTTATTAACGGACAGAAAGTCAGCGAGAGAATAAAAATTTTCGAGGGCAAAAGGGAGTGGATTCAGTGGCTATCACTGGCTACCGGCGGCTATTTCCATAAATCAGTGGCTAATAGAGCCATTCCACTGGCTATATAGCCACTAAACTAAAGGAAACTAATCGCAAATCGAAAAAGCAACGTAAGCGGACAGCGATGATCCTTCCATTCTCAAAAGTCAAGTCTCCGAGGGAGATTCGGAGACTTGGATTGGAAGTCAAATGAAAGAGCACCCTTGCGGGTACTCCCATGAAAGCGCAACTTAGCAGCTTAGGAATGGTCACAACGCTGCATCTGTTGCCCCGTTCAAGCTGGAAACGTTAGATGAGCGTACTAGCTCAAACGGGAATATGCTCTGGCTATGGATAGGTAGATGAAGCAAGCCATTATATAAAACTCACTAAGACTGACCCTTTGCCTTGACACCCTCCGGATGATATTCCAAAACGATAGATTGGAAGCCATATGCGTTCGTCATGCTCGGGATAGTCACATTGTGCACGGCAACTGTCTTCGTTTCTCTATTCGGATCCTGCGAAGAAGCCAATCGCCCCTCCGTTACCACAGTTACCGTTTGCCCCGGAAGATTTGACGTCTTAACAAGAACTACCCCTCGTTCATCAGAGGTGGTCTTGAGCGACCCACTTTTATGACTGATCGTGATCTCTTGATTCTTGACCGGATTTCCATCCGTATCCCGCAGATAAAAAGCTGTAAGTTCTGGGTCAAGCTTCAATACCATGCGTACAGGATAAATGCGGGAACCAAAAACAGCTTTCTCAGCAGGTTCATCATTATCATCATAAAACTGTTTGGTGTCCAATGTCACTCGAATTCGCTCATCTACATTCGCATTCCACTCTTCCCAAACAATTTCATATTCATACTCTTGATCAGAGACAGGTACCCAACTCTCTTTATAGTAATATAAACCCTTTACTTCTGGGCTGGCACTTAAGATTGCCACATAGTAAGTGTCTCCTTCTTTAAGTGGAGCAGAAAGGGGAAACGCTAACTGGTATACTCCTTGATTCCGGTTAAAATCTGCTTCAGAAACAGACACTTTCGAAATAAGCCGCATAGATGAATCAGCAAGTCCAACCTCAAATGAGGGCAGTACCACAACTGGATGCGAAAGTTCTTCTATGGCAATTTTTAAGTGGAAAGTTGCATCCTCCGAATGATCCGGAACATAATCCTTCGACGTGTCAATGACTATGGCACGTGTCTGATTGTCCCACGTCACGCCTATGTTGAACGATTGAGCGATATCCCGCAGTTTGAAGTAATTATAACCACCAATTGTATAAACGGTTAACTGAATCTCCTGACCATCTTTGTAGATTTTAGAGGTTGTCATTCTCCCTGTTACGGGTTTCAATTCCTCCGAGATCACCAACTCACCGCCAATTGGGGTATATGGCGATCCCGAAATAAGATGAATTGTTCTTGTCACCTCATCCCAAACAACCTCAAATTGTTTTTCAGACCCAGTTAACGCCATGGCCAGGTCGCGCAGTTTGAAATAGTTATATCCGCCAATTGTATATGCCTCAAGCTTAACTTCCTCGCCATTCAGCATGACTTTAGCAGTATTCGGTTTCGCCTCTACATCTAGTGGAGCAGACTTATTAGCGGTAGTCGAAATAGATGCAGAGGTCTCTTTTCTGTCCTGAATATGTACAAATATTCCCTTATAATCCCCTTCATCCGTATAAAAGCTGAGCATATAAAAACCTTCTATTGGAAATGAAATCCGATCCCCTGAATCCGCATTAACTATCCAGCTATGTTCACCCAAAAATAACTCTTCAGCCGGTTTACTTACTGGAAAATAGGTGAACCCCTTGTTAGCGTCGAGAACAAATTCCTTCGTCTCATATGAATAAGGGGCGACATCCACTCTCAAGTCATTCCCATGAAAAGTGACGATCACTTCAGATTGAGAAGCAAAGATTGGATTTTCATCCCAACCATCTCTCAAATACATGGTTTCCTCATCAAAATTCGAGATAGTGATGTAGTTGCTATCATTGATAACAATCCGCTTTTCACTAGCCGCCATAACCGATACAGATGAGAACAACGATACAAACAGACTTAAAACTACCAACAACGAAACTTTCTTCATCGACTTCTGACTCCCATCTTTGCATTTTCTTTTATTTGGATCGAGTCGCTCATGATGGCATTTCGATTAGAATGACCCGTTATCCACATTTTAAGAGAGATTTTTTAAGAGAGAAAATACGAATATGATAACCCATAGAATGATGCCCCAACGCATCACAGTTCCAAATTCTACATAAGAAACGGTATTGGCACCCAATACACGTTGAATAAGATTAAACAGCAGATTCAGAAGTAAACTTGCGGCAAATCCAGCAAGCGCTGTGTAGATTAGCATATCACTCAAATTCCAAACCCCTCTTTTGCTCAAACTGTGCTCGTAGTTAGCCTATTAGCTAGACCATTATAAAAGTTCCTGAAAAACAATTAATTCCAGTTTGTTGAATACTTTATCTGTACATAATAATAGCTCCTTTCATACTGGTTGTAAAGTATAAAAGGAGCTATACGAATGAGTTCTGACGCTGTTCACCATACTCAGCAACTGGTTAAACGAGCTATTGCTAAAACACTTCAGGGGTTTCGAGCTCAAAAACGATTAACACAAGAAGATTTGGCTGGTTTGTGCAATGTGGATCGTTCTTATATCTCAATGATCGAAGTCGGCAGGAATGAACCCTCCGTGACCAAAATATTTGAACTTTGCGAGGGGCTAGGAATATCAGTTACTTTCTTTTTCCAGATTGTCGAAAGGGAAGTCCAGCTTTTGAAGAAGGAATTACCCCCGGACAGACAGTAAGGCTACTCGTGACAGGTGCTATATCTCCGATACAATTCTGAAAGTTTCAGACCATCCCGAATGCCGCTCCAATACAAGTACTGATGCTCCAGTGATGTTCGGGCGTTGATCGCCCCCTCATATTCCAGCAACAGCGGATACAACTCCGGTGGTATGGCTTCCTGCCACTTCCCTTGCAGGCTGATTTGCTGAAGTCTGGCTGAACTGACTTCCGGTAACTGCTGTATCGCTCGCATGTGCTCATGAAACCGTGCTTCAAACGAAGGCTTCGCCCAATCCGGAATTGAATAGTTCACATCCATGTCTTCGATCAAGCCGCTTTTCGTGTCATGTCTCTGCTTGTCATTCTTCACGATGTCACCCGCATTTCTGCCTCTTTACGCAGGCGGGCGATAATGGAGTCGCGTTCGGCGCGAATAGCTTCGATTTCTTGGCCGATCTCCGCGCGGCGCTTGGAAGAAGTATGGCGGTGGCCGCTTTCGAGTACCAGCTTGAGATGGCGCTGGGCGAGGGAAAGCAGATGCCGCTCGGTGGCGGGGTCGATATCCAGAAGGTACAAATGGATGGGCTTGGACATGAAAAACGCCTCCTCGGAAGTTTGTTGTATGTTAGCTTCCGATAGGCGTGTTTTCAAGGTTTTGGTTGAGAAAAAGAGCCGCCCGAATGGACGGCTCTTGAAGGGAGTTGGGGTTAATCCTCGATATTGTACTCCGCGATGATGCTGGCGGTGTAATCCTCCTGATACCAAATGACTTCTCCGCCGATGGATTCAGCTACGAACCGGAGCGGAATGAAGGTCGTGCCGTTCTTGGCGAACGGAGCGTTGGAAAGGGTCACCTTAGTCTCTTTTGCCCTCGGATTCGTAGGAGTTTCAACCTGAATGACACGCGCTTCCTTATTGTCGAGTTGCAAAATCACAATCTTGTCCTTATACCTGATCGAAACTTGACGATAGACGCTCTCCCAGCTAACCTCAGCGCCGAGGGCTTCGAATACCCCGCGCAAGGGGATAAAGGTCTGACCGTTTACGACATGTGCCCGAGGGTTGGTGACAATTTCCTTGCCGTTGACCAGTACGTTGACGTAGCCGGATTTTGAGTTCGTATTGAAGAACTTAGTGCGTTTGCGAAGTTCCTCAAGAGGTTTTTGCTCGGTTGGGCTGACCCAGATGTGACCCGCCTTTCTCTCTGGCTTCGGAGACTCTACTTTAGAATCCCCTTCCCCAGTCGTGAAAGACCACTTTTTCCCGTGCGCTTCGACGGTATAAGTCGTATTCCCCTTCAACTTAGAGGGAAGGATGTACCAATGATCCAATTCATCGCTAAGACTGTATTTCCCGTCTTTCTTTTTGATTACAAAATCCACTTTTTCGCCTTTTCCAGACGTTATCGAAACACTAGAAGGATCGAATTTTTCCTTCGGGTCAACAAAGAAAGAAATGACAGTCCCGACTTCTTCATAAGATTTATACTTAGTACCAGTCAACGGGCTAGGAACCTCGTCACTCAACATGCCCGGCGGTACATCTTTTTGCCCGTCGTAAGGGAAAGTGAAGCCATTTTGATTTCCATCCCACCATAAGGACTCCAGAGGGGCAAGCAAAATAACAACAGCTTTATTACTTTTCCCAATACCTACCGCTACGCTGGAATAGTCTATAAGCGGTTCTCTATGCAAAGGTACCCATATCAAAATATCTACTGCTTGTTCCCAAGGATGAAAAGAAATAATCTCTGATGCCGTCCCATACCCCGTACGCAAAGAAAACTCATTTCCAGCCACAGCTAATACACGATCCCAAGGTTTCTCTCCAGTATAGCCCGGCTTTCCTTTAACCTCCTCGTGACCAGTGTTACCATTCTTCTCAAGATAATCCGCATGGTTTTGAGCGGCTTGAGTGAGAAACGGATCTAATTTCACTTCCGGCAGACCCATGTCACGACGGTAACGGTTGATCTCGTCGAGGATGTAAACTGCCTCATTGGAGTAGCTGTAGCCGTCGATGATTTGATGCGTTGAGTCGGAGGATTCGCCCGACGATTTGGTGTCGGCGGCAAAGCCGAAACGGGGCTGACAACCAGTGTCAACAGAAGGATGGTGCAGAACAGACGTTTGATCGATTTCCTCATTTGATATCGCTCCTTAGCTTATTGATTATATAGTAACCGTGAAAGAAGTCCTTTCTTAATTTTTGAGAACCTAATGCCATCGTCCTCCGCAACTTTTTCAACATTCGCCATAAAGCCGCAAATTCCTTCCGCAACTATGGATTCTTTTTCCATAGGGAATGCGAAAAAAATTTTCTTGCAAGATCGATCCGAATTTACTCGTTGCCTTCAACCCCCTCCCACAAGAAGTGTGTTTATGTTACCGTAGAAAGGAAGACTGTTCCAGTGAAACTTTGATAGGTTCGCGAAGGTAGAAAATCGTAAAATAGTCCCCACCTAGGAAACAGGCGGGGACTGAGGGATGTTATTTCACAAAATTGAAGATGCGAGATGTATTCTTAATAGCTCTAGCAGACAATGCACGGGGTAAATGCGGCTTAGAGAATTACTTACGGATGAGCGACACACAGCACTCAACATGTTCCGTCTGTTAATACCCTTATAGTTCAATGTACCTGTCAGAGTGGGGTAGCAAAGAACAAAATCGAACAACTCTACAGAGCTTTTCGCATTTCTCTATAATCAACCAGAAAAGAGCCGACCCTAGCGAACGGCTTATTGCATGTTTGTCGCTGATATCAATAATTGGTCGGCATGTTAACACTGACTCGCAAATTCAACATTGACGCATCTACATTTAGTTCGATCCTCTGCTTTACCACTAGCGATGATACGGTTCTCTGTATCATCTCAAGGGCGGAGCTTGATAGGATGTAGTTATTCCAGATGCCAAGGGAGAGCTTTTCATGCACCAAGACCATGCAGTTGCCGAAATCCGACAGCTTATATCAAACT
>Ga0207747_1000999_pt1 | contig 23757 bp, 25 predicted proteins | sample HigsolmetaGSP11D_FD_184839 | JGI IMG/M metagenome (GOLD analysis project Ga0207747, IMG submission 184839) | High solid enriched microbial communities from the Joint BioEnergy Institute, USA - SP1-1-D (SPAdes) | ecosystem: Engineered > Bioreactor > SSF (Solid state fermentation) > Aerobic >...
CCAGCTCGACCGAGCCGTCCAAGGCCATGATCCCGGTGACGACCTCAAGCAGCGGATGCCGGCGCGTCACCTCTGCCCGGAAGGCCCAGAGTGCCTCGATATGGCTCCTGGTTTCGGCATCCCGGCTGGCGACGGCGGCCTCGCCGAAGGCAAGCCTGGCCGCGCCGCAGTCGCGATGTGTCAGGGCGACGACCTGACGGATGCCATGCAACTGGGCGGTGATGCTGAGATTGTCCCAGAAGGCCGCATGCCAGCCCGCAAAGCGCGGGTGGATGGCGCCGATCGGCCCGCCGGCGATGCTGAACTGGCTGTACCGGTCCTGCATCTGCCGGCCAGCCATGAAGGCATGACTGCTGGTAACGAAAGCGCGGGTCGATGCAGTTGACCAGCATCGCTTCGGCTTTGCCGGCAGCGCGAGCGCGGCCCGTCACCCCTGCCGAGGCCAGCGCTGCCCCGAGTCCGAGCAGGACCCCGCGCCGCGACGGCAGGCCGCATCCGCAGCGGATGGGATGCGCGGCCAGCGTGGAGACGGAAACACAGGCTGGCATGAATGAACTCCTGTCCGCGCGCCAATGGCGCACGGACAGGTTACGCATTTCCGAAGCGGAGGAGAAACGAGCCGGATGCCCGGCCGGGATCAGACCCGGCCGTGGCAGTGCTTGTATTTCTTGCCGCTGCCGCAAGGGCAGGGGGCGTTGCGCGGGGTGCGGTCCCAGCCGGCGCGATCGTTCGGATCCGCCGCATCCGCCCGCCGCATGCCGGCGGCACTGCCCATCGGCACCGCCTCAAAGCCCGGCCCGCCGGCGCCGGCCATTTCCATCTCGGCCATGGCGGGTTCGGGGTGACGCATGTCCAGCACCCGCACCGGCTCCGGCATCGGCGGCGGGGCCTCGGGGCGGACCTCGATCCGCATCAGCAGGCCTGTCAGCCGGTCCCGGAGCTCGGAGAGCATGCCATTGAACAGGGCAAAGGCTTCCGACTTGTACTCGTTCAGCGGGTCGCGCTGGCCGTAGGCGCGCAGCCCGATGCCCTGGCGAAGATGGTCCAGCGCCAGCAGGTGCTCCTTCCACACCTGGTCGAAGACCTGCAGCAGCAGCGACTTCTCCACCATGCGCATCAGCTCGGGACCGATATTGGCGACCTTGGCGGCATAGTGCTGCTCGGCGGCGGTCTCGATGCGCTCGCGCACCGCGGTCTCGTCGATCCCCTCCTCCTTGCCCCAGGCGATGACGGGCAGGTCGAGGCCGAGCTGGTTCTTCACCTGCTCCTCCAGCCCCGCCAGGTCCCATTGCTCGGGATAGGCGTTCTCGGGGATGGCGTGGTCCACCATGGCGGCGATGCTCTCGCGCCGCATCTCGGCCACGGTCTCGGAGACGTCGTCCGACTTCATGAAGGCGCGGCGCTGGGCATAGACCTCCCGCCGCTGGTCGTTCATGACGTCGTCGTATTTCAGCAGGTTCTTGCGGGTGTCGAAGTTCCGCGCCTCGACCTTCTTCTGTGCCTTCTCCAGGGCCTTGTTGATCCAGGGATGGACGATGGCCTCGCCTTCCTTGAGGCCGAGCTTCTGCAGCATCCCGCCCATGCGGTCGCTGCCGAAGATGCGCATCAGGTCATCTTCCAGCGAGAGGAAGAAGCGCGAGGCGCCAGGGTCGCCCTGGCGGCCGGAGCGGCCGCGGAGCTGGTTGTCAATGCGCCGGCTCTCATGCCGCTCGGTGCCGATGACGAAGAGGCCACCGGCCTCCTTCACCTTGGCCTGGGCCTGCTCGACCTCCGCCTTGTGGCGGGCCAGCGCGGCCTCGTATTCCGGGCCCTCATCGGTGCCGACTTCCTGCCGGGCCAGCATCTCGGCATTGCCGCCGAGTTTGATGTCGGTGCCGCGGCCGGCCATGTTGGTGGCAATGGTGACGGCGCCGGGCCGGCCGGCCTGGGCGATGATCTCCGCCTCCTGCTCGTGGTAGCGGGCGTTCAGCACGTTGTGCGGGATGCCGCGCTTCTTCAGCAGCGAGGAGATCAGCTCCGACTTCTCGATGCTGGTGGTGCCGACCAGGCAGGGCTGGCCGCGGCCTCGCGCCTCCTCGATCAGGGCGATCACCGCCTCGTATTTCTCGCGCGCGGTGCGGTAGACCTCGTCGTCCTCGTCCTTGCGCGCGACTGGGACGTTGGTCGGGATCTCGACCACGTCCAGCTTGTAGATCTCGGCGAATTCGTCGGCCTCGGTCGCCGCCGTGCCGGTCATGCCGGCAAGCTTGGGGTACAGCCGGAAGTAGTTCTGGAAGGTGATGGAGGCGAGGGTCTGGTTCTCCGGCTGGACCGTGACGTGCTCCTTCGCCTCCAGCGCCTGGTGCAGCCCGTCCGAGTAGCGCCGGCCCTCCATCTTGCGGCCGGTGAACTCGTCGATGATGACGACCTTGTCGTCCTGCACGATGTAGTCCACGTCCCGCGCGAACAGGGTGTGCGCCCGCAGCGACTGGTTGATGTGGTGCACCAGCGTCACGTTGTGGAAGTCGTAGAGGCTGCCTTCCGTCAGCAGCCCGGCTTCCTGCAGCATCTCCTCGACCCGCGCATTGCCGAGCTCGGTCAGGGAGACGGTCTTGAACTTCTCCTCCTTCTCGTAGGTCTCCTTGTCCTGGACCAGGACCTTCACGACCTCGTCCACCCGGCGGTAGAGGTCGCTGCTGTCCTCGGCCGGGCCGCTGATGATGAGCGGCGTCCGCGCCTCGTCGATCAGGATGCTGTCAACCTCGTCCACGATGGCGTAGTTGAAGTCCCGCTGGACCATTTCCTCCAGCCGGTACTTCATGTTGTCGCGGAGATAGTCGAAGCCGAATTCGTTGTTGGTGCCGTAGGTGACGTCCGCGGCATAGGCGGCGCGGCGCTCGTCGTCGGTCAGGCCATGGACGATGACGCCGACGGAAAGGCCGAGGAAGCGATAGATCCGCCCCATCCATTCCGCGTCGCGCTTGGCCAGGTAGTCGTTCACCGTGACGACATGCACGCCCTTGCCGGTCAGGGCGTTCAGGTAGACCGGCAGGGTGGCGACCAGGGTCTTGCCCTCGCCGGTCTTCATCTCGGCGATCTTGCCCTCGTGCAGGACCATGCCGCCGATCAACTGCACGTCGAAGTGGCGCATGCCGAGGACGCGCTTCGCCGCCTCCCGCACCGTAGCAAAGGCTTCGGGCAGCAGGTCGTCCAGGCTGGCGCCCTGGGCGAGCTTCTCCCGGAACTCAGCGGTCCTGGCCCGGAGGGCCTCATCCGAGAGCGCGGCGAGGCCGGGCTCCAGCGCATTGATCTCGGGCACCTTCGCGGCTAGGCGCTTCAGCGCCCGGTCGTTGGTGGTGCCGAAGATGGCGCGGGCGATGCGGGCGAACATGAAGGGCAGCGTCTCCGGGGCGGGCGCCTCACCCGCCGGGGCTCGGCGCGGCAAGGTCCGGGTGACGAAGGGAAACTGTGCCGGGCCGCGGGCGCGCACCCGGAACGAGAGCCGGTTTTATACCGGATTTCGCATGGCGCAGATAGGCGGGAGCCTGCCCCAGGTCAATGTGGGGACGCTGTGGCGCTTGTGTGCCCTTCGCGGTTCCGTCATCCTCGCCCGCTGTCCCGGAGCATTCGGTCCGCATGCGTTTCCGTTCCCTGATCCTTGCCGCCACCCTGCTGGCGCCCGTCGCGGCGCTGGCCCAGGCCACCGCCCCGGTCCCGGTCCCGGCCCCGGCTCCGGCCGCTGACGATCCCGTGGTCGCCAAGGTGGATGGGCAGGAACTGCGCCTCTCCGACGTGGCGGCCACCGCCTCCGACCTGCTGCCGCAGCAGTTGCGCAGCGTGCCCCCTGCCGCGCTGATGCAGATGCTGCCGCCCGAGGTCTCCCGCCAACTGGTGGACCGCGCCATCACCGAGCGGGCGCTGGTCATCGCCGCCCGCAATGCCGGCCTCGACAAGGACGAGGATGTTCGCCGCCGCGTCCGTCGTGCGGAGGAGCAGGAGCTGCAGCAGGCCCTGCTTGCGCGCGAGGTCAATGCCCAGGTGACCGAGCAGGCCGTCCGCGCCCGCTACGACCAGGAGGCCGCCAGCCGCCAGGGGGAGGAGGAGGTCCACGCCCGCCACATCCTGGTGCAGACCGAGACCGAGGCCCGCGCCGCCATGGCCGAGATCAAGGGCGGCGCCGACTTCGCCGAGGTGGCGAAGCGCCTGTCCAAGGATCCCGGCTCCCGCGACAGCGGCGGCGATCTTGGCTTCTTCAAGAAGGGCGACATGGTGCCGGAATTCGCCGAGGCCGCCTTCGCCATGCAGCCCGGCCAGGTCAGCAGCGCCCCGGTCCGCACCCCCTTCGGCTGGCACATCATCAAGGTGGAGGAGCGGCGCACCGCCCCGGTGCCCTCCTTCGAGGAGGCGCGCCAGCAGATCGAGCGGAAGCTGCTGGAGGAGCAGGTGGACGCCACGGTCCGCCGCATCCGCGCCGCCGCCAAGGTGGAGCGATTCGATCAGGCGCCGGCGACGGGCGGCGGGCCAGGCGGCTCCCTGCTTGACAACGCTTCGCCGCCCCCGGCGCCAGCCCCGCAACGTCGCTGAACCGGACGGGCCCCGCCGCACGGCCCGCCGCATTCCACAGGAGAGAGCCTATCATGGCCGGCAAGGACCTGCCCGTCTCCCCGCTCGCGCTGCCTCTGCCGGAGATTCCTCCGGTACCGGGGGTACGCCTTGGCAGCATCGAGGCGGGCATTCGCTACAAGGGGCGCGCCGACTTGACGATGATGGAATTCGCCCCGGGCACCACCGTCGCCGGCGTCTTCACCCGGAACAAGTGCCCCGGCGCGCCGGTGGACTGGTGCCGCGCCGCGCTGAAGGGCGGCAGGGCGCGGGCGCTGGTGGTGAATGCCGGCAATGCCAATGTCTTCACCGGCAAGGCCGGGCGGGAGGCGGTGGAGGCCAGCGCCGCGGCCGCGGCGAAGCTGGTGGGCTGCGAGCCGGGGGAGGTGTTCCTCGCCTCCACCGGCGTGATCGGCGAGCCGCTGCCGCATAAGCGGCTGACCGCGGCGCTGCCGGCGCTGCACGGCGCGTTGTCGCCCGGCCGCTGGCAGGATGCGGCGCGGGCCATCATGACCACCGACACCTTTCCCAAGGCCTCGGTGCGGACCGCGAGCATCGGCGGCGCGCGCGTCACCATCGCCGGCATCGCCAAGGGCAGCGGCATGATCGCCCCGAACATGGCGACCATGCTTAGCTTCGTGGCGACGGATGCGAGGATCCCGGCCCCGGCCCTGCAGGCGCTGCTGGAGAGGGGCGTGGCCAGGTCCTTCAACTGCATTACGGTCGATTCCGACACCTCCACCTCCGACACGCTGCTGCTCTTCGCCACCGGCCAGGCGGCGCATGCGGAGGTGCCGGCGGAGGGCGGCGCCATCCTTGCGGATTTCGCCCGGGCACTGGACGAGGTGCTGATGGACCTCGCGCTGATGGTGGCCCGCGACGGGGAGGGGGCGCAGAAGCTGATCCGCATCGATGTCACTGGCGCGGTCAGCGACGACTCGGCCCGGCGGATCGGCATGGCCATCGCCAATTCGCCTCTGGTCAAGACCGCCATCGCCGGCGAGGACGCCAATTGGGGCCGCATCGTCATGGCCGTGGGCAAGGCGGGGGAGCCGGCGGATCGCGACCGACTCTCCATCGCGGTCGGCGGCATCTGGATGGCACGGGATGGCGGCGTGGTGCCGGGCTATGACGAGGCGCCGGTGGTCGCCCACATGAAGGGGCGGGAGGTCGAGATCACTGTGGATATCGGCCTCGGCCAGGGCCGGGCCACGGTTTGGACCTGCGACCTGACGCATGGCTATATCGACATCAACGGGTCGTACCGGTCCTAGATTTGGACGGCCCGCTAAATCTCAAAGGCTTAGAGGCCGCTTCCTCACTCTCTCTTTGCAGCGAGCTACCCGGAAACGTACCGGGTAAGGCAGGTGAGAGATGCGGGTAAGATTGACGCCGGGCATTGTCGCCAAGACCAGGCCGGGACCCTCGCGAGTCTACCTTTGGGACACCGAGGTGCCCGGCCTCGGCCTTGTTGTGCAGCCCTCCGGCAGCCGAAGTTGGGTATTCCAGGGCGCCGCGAGCGGTGGCCGCCGCGTAACCTTGCAAGCGGCGGAACTGCGCGACGCGCGCAAGATGGCCCTCGGCATCATCGCCGGCTTGATGCCCCTCGGCACCAGCCCAAAGGATGAGACTCGGACTGCCGAGGGTCTGACGGTCGTTGGGGTCCCTCCGCTCCGCCAGCTTTCAATGCGCTGAGCAAGAGGCCAAGGCCCCGGTCGACGACCTTCTCCTTGCGGAGCACCACGGCGAGCTGCCGGGAGAGGGCGGGGCGAAGGGGACGCACAATGGTGCCCGCGACCTCGTCGCCGAGCGCCAGTGCTGGCAGCACAGAGCAGCCCCGGCCGCTGGCGACCATCACCTTGATCGCCTCGACGCTGCCCAGCTCCATGTTCGGTCGGGGCGCCAGCCCCGCACGGCGGAACCAGCCATCGATGATGGCCCGCGTGTTGGCTCCGGTTTCGTAGAGGATTAGCGGCAACTGCACGAGGTCAGCGGCCGTGAGCGCGGGGCGCCCGGCGGGTGCCATGGCCGCGGGAAGGAACGCTACCAGCGGGTCCGTGACGATCCGCGTCGCCGTGAGCGAGCGGCCGAGCGCGGCTGGAAGGGTGACGAGCGCGGCATCCAGTTCGCCCTCCTCAACCCGGCGAAGGATGTCTGGCGTGTTGCCGGTGGCGATGATCACCTCAAGCCCCGGCATGCGCTCATTCAGGTCCGCCAGGACCGGCGGCAGCAGGTGAATGCAGGCCGTAGCGCCGGTACCGAGGCGGACGCGTCCGGCCACGCCGGATCGATAGGCCGCTGCCATCGCATTGGCGTCCTCGACTGCGGCCAGCGCCCGACGTGCGGGCTCGATCAGCGCCCGCCCGGCCGCGGTCGGGACCGCGCGCCCGCCGACGCGCTCGAGTAGCCGGACGCCCATGGTGCGTTCCAGCTCGCGGAGCTGCTGGCTGGCCGCGGGCTGGGTCAAACCGAGCGCCTGCGCGGCCGTCGTAACGCCGCCGGTCTCGACTACGGCAAGGAAGGTTCGCAGTTGGCGGAAGCTTGGGCCGCGCATGCGTAAAACTTATCAGCATGCGGCATATCAAAAAGACTTTCTTTTGCCCCCGCCTTGGCGGCGGCAGGTTGGGGGCATGGACACGCAAGCACTCCTTCTGCCCGCCGGACCGCTCTCGGCCATCCGCATCAGGCCCTCGACGGAGGATGACGTCGGCGCCATCGCCGCCATCTACGGCCACCATGTCCTGCATGGGACCGGCTCCTTCGAGACCGAACCGCCCGAAGTGGAGGAGATGCGGCGCCGCCGGGCCGACATCCTGGTCCGCGGGCTGCCCTACCTCGTCGCCGAGGGCGAAGGCGGCGCCGTCCTCGGCTACGCCTATGCCAGTGCCTACCGGCCCCGGGCGGCCTACCGGAACACCGTCGAGGACTCCGTCTATGTGCGACACGACGCCATTGGCCGCGGCATCGGCCGCCTGCTGCTCGCCGAGTTGATCGCCCGTTGCGAGGCGCGCGGGCTGCGGCAAATGGTTGCGGTAGTGGGTGACAGCGCGAACCTCGCCTCAGTGCGTCTCCATCAGGCCTTCGGCTTCCGCCTCGTCGGCACGCTGACCTCGGTGGGGCGTAAGCACGGCCGCTGGCTGGATACGGTGCTGCTGCAGCGCCCCCTCGGCGAGGGCGACGGCACCGCCCCGGCCGAGGGCGAGTGACGCCATGCAGGCGGGGGATGCCGCGCAGCAGCTTCTGCCCTGGCGCGTGCCCATCGCGCTGGCCGCCAGCCAGGTGGTCCACTGGGGTTCGCTCTACTATGCTTTTTCGGTGCTCGCGCCGGCGATGGCGGCCGATCTCGGGGCTTCCCGTGGAGCGGTGGTGGGTGCCTTCTCCTCGGGCCTGCTGGCGCAAGGGGCCGTGGCGCTCCTCGCCGGGCGGCTGATCGATCGGCTCGGCGCGCGGCGCGTCATGACCGCGGGCTCGCTTGCCGCCGGAGCCGGGCTCCTCGCGGCCAGCCAGGTGGATGCGATGTGGCAGCTCTATGCCGCCTGGATGGCCATTGGCGCTGTCATGGCTTTCACCCTCTATGAGGCGGCCTTCGCCGCGGTCGCAGCCGCCTTCGGCCGCGCGCAGGCGCGCCGTGGGATAGCCGCCGTCACCTTGGCGGGCGGGTTCGCGAGCACGCTGTCCTGGCCGCTCGTCAGTCTGGCTGCAGGCGGCATCGGATGGCGGGCCACCCTGATCGGCCTGGCGGCGCTCAATGCAGCCTGCGCGATGCTTCATTGGCTGTGTCTGCAGAAGCACGCCATGGGCTGCCACGCCGGAGCCCAGCAGATGGTCGAAGCCGACGGCCCACCGCTGTGCGAGATTCTGCGCCAGCCCAGCTTCTGGTGGCTGTGCGGCTCAATGTTCCTGATGGCCTTGGTCGGCGCGGCGGTGGCGACGCATCTCGTGCCTGCGCTGCTTTCGAAGAATCTGGACACGGAGGCGGCACTCGGAGTGGCAGCCTTGCTAGGGCCCGCGCAGGTGGCCGGGCGCCTGTTCGAGCGCGCGGTGGCTCGCCACGCATCGCTGCGCTTCGTGGGTCTGGCTGCCCTGGGCGGTGCCGTGGCGTCCCTGGCTGGGCTCGCCGCCGCGACGGGTTCACTGGCTGCTGCGGCCGCGGTCATTGGCTACGGGACGGCAAATGGCGTGATCACCATCGTCCGTGGCGCGACCCCGGCCGAGTTGTTCGGCACCCGGGCTTACGCCTCCGCCGTCGGGATCGTGGCCACCGCGAACGCAGTCGCGGCCGCGGTCGGCCCTCTTGCCGTCGTGTGGCTCTGGGCAGCGTCGGGGGGCTATGCCCTCGCGCTTCTTGCCCTGGCCGCCGTAGCCTCGGTCGCGCTTTGGGCGTTCGCCATGGCGACCCGTTCGTTGCCGCCCTCAGCCCCACATGAAGGGGCGGGAGGTCGAAAATCACCATGGATATCGGCCTCGGTCAGGCCTCGGTTTGGACCTGCGACCTGACGCATGGCTATATCGACATCAACGGGTCGTACCGGTCCTAGAGGACGGGAATAAAGCTGCCCGTCGTCAGGTCGCCTCCAGGGAAGGCAGTCGGTCCGCCGAGGCATGTGGTCCCTGCCCAGCGGAGGCAGTCATGGTCCTGGAAGCGGGTGAGATGCTGGCATTGGGTGCAGCGGCGCTGGTGCTGGCATGCGTGAGTCTTCTGGGGGCCGTGAACGAGGCTTTCGCCTGGTGCTTGTGTCTGGCCGCCTGGGCGATGCTCGTGACCGCGGTGATGGCGGCGCCATAGCCAGCAGGCGTCTGGCGAGGGGGTGGCAACCGGCCGCCAATTTCGCCGGTTCCGCTAGAACCGCCGGCAAGGCCCCACGTTCGGCCTGGCGCATGGCAGGTGCCATGCCGGAGGGGGCGACCTCTCCGTGCAACAACCGCAAGGGTACTAAGTGAGTAGCAAGTGAGAGGCCGCTCGGGCCAGAACCGGGCGGCCTTTTTTGCAGGCCCGGCCCTATTCCGCCGCCAGCGTCGCCGGATCTATGACCTGCGCATGATTGGGGCGCGGCAGCAGGGCCAGCCGGGCATCCAGCCGGCCATAGATCATGTCGCGGAAGACGGCGCGGGAGAGCGGGCCGGTTTCCGGCACATGGTCCAGGAAGGCCCGGAAAGTGGCGCGGTAGCGGGCCGCCTGACGGACGAAGCGTTCGTCCACCTCGAATTGCGCCATCTCCCGTGGGGTTGCTGGCAGCAGGCGCAGGATGCGCAGCGGCAGTTCCTCGGCCGGCGGCAACGGCAGGTCCTGCGCCTCCGGGCCTGGCGACTTCCAGCCATGCGCCAGGCGCCACATGGCGACCAGGGTGGCGCTGAGTTCGGCTGCGACGAGGTTCCACTCGCTGGTCAGCCGCTGCAACCGCGTCTCCGTCGAGAGTGTCTGGATCGCCTCCACCTGGCGCTGCCCGACGGCAAGGCCGGAGATGGCGAGGCGCACCTGTTCCTGGAGCAGGGCCGTCTGGGCACGGCATTCCTCGGCCAGCGTCTCCGCGGCCAGCCGCTTGTCCTCCAGGATGGCGGTCTGGCGCAGCAGAGCCTTGCCCAGGGCCACCAACTCCATGTGCTGCGTCAGCCAGGCGATGATGAGGAGCAGCAGGCAGGGCGGCAGGAAGAGTCCCGCCAGCAGCATCGCCGTGTCCGGGGCGGAAAGGGCCAGCAGCGCCTCAACGCCCTGGAACTGGATGAGGAGGGTAAGCGCGGCCGGGAGGAACAGGCCGGCGAGGAGTGCGACACCCCAGGCAGCGATGCGCGCCATCATGCGGAGGACCTCATCCGAACCCCCTGACCACGCCGAATGAGCGGTTGCGCCATCGTAACGCGTTCATCGGCGCTGTGAACTACCTTTGCGCGAAATTTCCTCTTTTATTACAACCAAAAGTAAAGGGCGATGCCCGGATGAGAACGGCACCACCCGGTTGGCAGCCGCCGCTCGCAATCCGCGGCGGCGGCAATCCCGGATCAGGCCGTTGCCACGACCGGCGGCGCCGGGCCGCGCATCGGCACCACTGCGGGGTCGGCAGGCTCGGCCAGCATTTCCACCCGGCCGGAGAGCTGGCCGCCTTCCTCCACCGAAAGCCGGCGGCACCGCACGGTCCCCGTGACGATGCCTGTCGCGCGGAGGGTCAGGCTGCCCCGCACGGTGATGGAGCCATCGAAGCTGCCCACGATCTCGGCCACCTCGACCTCGACCTCGCCCTTGAACATGCCGGTTCGGGCCACGACGAGCTCGGCCGCCTGGATCATCTTGGATTCCACCCGCCCCTCGACGACCAGCCGCTCCGCATCCGTCACGGTGCCCTGAAGCGTGATGCCGCGGCCGACCACCAGCGTGCGCCGGTCGCCGGGACGGGGGCCGACCTCCGGCGTGGCCGGGGCGGCATCGGGCTTCGGGGCGACGGGCTTCGGAGGGGCGTCCTTCGGCGCCGGGCGGAAGACCGGCACGCCGAGATCGGCCTCGCGCGCGGCGGGGGGGGTGGCCGGGGTCGGTTCGGCGGGCGGCGGTTCCTCCTTCGTGCGGCTGAAGATGCCCATGGCCATATCTTTGTTTCCTCCTTCTTCGGCATCACGCCGGCCGGCCTTGCCGACTCGGGTGATATCCGAGCCTGCGAATAGCACGACCTAGCACGGATTTTCTACTTCAGGTTGTGTTAATGAAGGCCAGCAACGCCACAGCAAGGACTATCCAGATCGGGAGGGACAGCGTGATGGCGGCCAGCAGCCCGCGCACGGTTGCGAGTGGGTCAGCGGGGTCCTTGTCCATGCCGGGGCCTCCGTCCGGGAATGCAGGACAGCACGACTAGGCTTGCCGGTCGCGCGCCACGATGTCCTCCACCGCGCGGCGTGTCACGCCGGTCGGAAGCGAGGGTCGCAGCGCCCAGAGCAGGCTGGCAGCCTCCGCCAGCGCGGCCGCATGAGCGAGGCCGCGGGCACGGGCATCACGGTAGCGGGCCAATACGATGCGCTCGCAATGCTCCGGAAGGGCAGGTTCGGAACGCGGCAGGGCATCCGGCATGGGGCAATAATGGTACCTACAACCGGAAGTTGCAAGGCCGTTCCCATCCGCAGCCGTCCGGAGCCGCCACCGCCCTCGCAGGGAAAAGGGCGGCGCCTCCGGGCGCCGTCGAAATGAGGGAGGAAACGGCAAGGACAAGAAGCTGATCTTGCCGCCGCCGCGTCACGACGAGGCACTGCGGAGGCAGTTCGCCCGTCGGTGAGGATTTTGCAGGGCGAAACCCCGCATGCTGCGTCGCATGAGTCATCTGCCGGACGCGTCGCGGCCCTTTTTGTGCTGCCACTGCGACCCGGGGAGCGCCGCTGCGTTTGCGTGCTTGCAGAAGGCCGGGGAGGAAACGCCCGCAGGCCCGCCCGAAGGCCGCCATGCCCTCGCCCCTGGAGCTTGAAGGGCGTGGCGGCCGAGGCGGCCTCCTCAATGCGGCAATGCCCGGAGCATGCGCGCCGCGGATCGTGGCAGCGCGGATGAATTGGAAGCAAGCCCGTTGTGACGGCCCTGCTGGAATGGTGGCGCCTTCTTCAGGCCGCTTCCAAGCTGGAAATCGGCTGCTGCCCGGCTGGACCGCGACGGGCAGCGGCGCGGCCGCGAGCAGGCGTCATGCTCTCCGGTCCCGGCAATGGCATTTGCAAGCATTGCCGCATCCCAATGGCGACCTTCATCGGTTCCTGGAATCCCTCGGCGACGCGGATCGGGGCGATCCGCGTGTTGCCAGGCAGCGTGCCGCGCGGCCGTGCGACCTGATCCAGGATGCGGGGTATTCGGCGGCCAGCGCCGCCGGCCTGCCTGGCTGCGAGAACACGGCAGCACACGGAGCGTCGGCCGGTGGGCAGCGGCGCCGTAATGCCGTTCTGCACCTTGACGCAGTCGTGATGAAGAATGGGATTTTCAATGCTGCATTACGGGCGGGCGGGGCTCCGCTGCTCTCTGCATTCCACCAAAGTTTCGGGAATCGCCGGACGTGGTGCGCGTTGCCAGCGAATGGCCCCCTCCTGCGGAGCGCGCAGCCATGTCTGATGCCTCGATGAACCATCCGAATCTCGCTGGCCGCCTCCTGGTGGTGCGCATGATGGCGCGCGGCTGGTGGGTCTTCGTCCTGCGCGGCGTAGTCGCCATCCTGTTCGGGATACTGGCCTTCCTCCTGCCCGGCCTCGGGCTGGCGGTGATTATTGGCATCCTCGCCGCCTGGATGCTGCTGGACGGCATCGGCACCCTCTATCAGGCGGTGAAGGGCCCACCAGAGCGGCACGGCTTCTGGTTCTGGCTGGATGGCATCGTCTCCATCATCGCCGCGGCGGCGCTGCTGTTCATGCCGCTGGCCTCGGCCCTCGCCCTGGTGCTGGTCGCCGGGGTCTGGAGCATCATGATCGGCGTGTTCCGCCTGGTGCTCGCCTTCCGGCTGGCCAGCGTGCTGATGGGGCTGCTCGGCGCCCTCAACATCTTCATCGGCGCCTGGCTGATTGCGCAGCCCGGCCCCGGGTTGCTGGCACTGATCTGGGTGGTGGGACTGGAGGCGATCATCGCGGGGGTGCTGATGATCGGCCTCGGCTGGCGGCTGCGCCGCGTCCATCACGACCCGCACGGCGCCGGGTAGACTTCACCGGTTGCTCGCGCCGGATGGACCGCGCGGGCCTTTCCGGTCAGCATGGGCGATCTCAGGAGTGGAGTCGCCTTGCCCGCAGCCCCTGCCACGCCGGAGACGCGCATCCCCGGCCGGATCGAATTGTTCTTCGGTTATCTCAAGATCGGCCTGCTCGGCTTCGGTGGTGTCGCCGCCTGGGCGCGGCACGTGCTCGTGGAGGAGCGCCGCTGGCTGACCGAGCGCGAATACGCCGAGATCCTTGGTCTCGGCCAAGTCCTGCCGGGGCCGAATGTGGGCAATGCGGCGGTGATGATCGGCCGCCGCTTCCACGGGCTGCAGGGGGCGCTGCTGGCGACGGCCGGGATCTACGCGGCGCCACTCTGCATCCTGATCGGGCTCTGCCTGCTCTATGACCGCTACGGGCAACTGCCGCAGGTGGCCCCGGCCATGGAGGGCATCGCCGCGGCGGCGGCCGGCATGGTCATCGGTACCGCCTTCAAGATGACCGGCAGGCTGAAGCTGGAGCCGGAGGCGCTGCTGGTTCTGGCACTCGCCACCCTGGGCGCCGCGGTGCTGCGCCTGCCTCTGCCGCTGATCGTCCTGGTGCTGGCGCCGGTTTCCATCGCCTGCGCGCTCCGGCGGGCGCGCCAGGCCGGGGAGGCGCCTTCGGGGGCCAGAACGCGATGAGCCTGCTGCTGCAGCTCCTGCTCAGCTTCGCCGTCCTGTCGCTGGTCGCGATCGGCGGCGCCAATGCGGTGCTGCCGGAAATGCACCGGCAGGTGGTGGAACTGCATGGCTGGCTGGACGACGCCACCTTTTCCCAGCTCTATGCGCTGGCGCAGGCGGCGCCGGGGCCGAACATCCTGGTCGCCAGCGTCATGGGCTGGCGGATCGCGGGCGGCCCAGGCATGGCCGTGGCGACCTTCGGGATGCTGGCGCCGGCGGCGGCGCTGGCCTGGGGCATGGCCGGGCTGGTGCATCGGCTGCGCGGCGCGCCCTGGCTGAAGCCTGCCCAGGCCGGGCTGGTCCCGGTGGCGATCGGCCTGATCCTGGCTGCCGGCATCACCATGGCCCAGGCGGCGCACAGCCACGGGGTGCTGATGCTGCTGATCGTCGCGGCCTCCGCCCTGTTTGTCTGGCGGACGGATCGCAGCCCGCTCTGGGTGCTGGCGGGCGGGGGGATCCTGGGCGCGCTGCTGCTGTAGCGCCCGTTCATGCCTTCGGGTCCAGCGCGGCGGCCACCGCTTCCCGCCGTCGCTGCGGCAGCAGCTTCATCATCAGGATGAAGGCCGAGAGCGCCAGGCAGATGCCGTTGGTCAGGATCAACGGCCACTGCTCGAGCAGCAGCCCATAGGCGAGCCAGAGCGAAAAGCCGGCCACCGTCACGACATACATGCGCTTCGAGATCGCGGCCGTATCGCGGGTGCGGATCACCTTCCAGGCCTGCGGCACGAAACTGGCGGTGGAGCAGACGGTGGCGCAAGCCCCGACCAGGGTGGTGGCGTCCATGCCGCCTTCAACAGCATGGCGGCAGCGCGGTTTCGGCTCACGGCGCGGCTGCGGGCTGACCTATCCTCGCCCGACCGGCCGGGAGAAGGCACCATGGGCACCAGGATCGACGAGATTGCCGAGGGTATCTTCCGCCTGTCCACCTTCGTGCCGGAGATCACGCCGCCGGCCGGCTTCACCTTCAACCAATTCCTCGTCCTCGGGGACGAGCCGCTGCTCTTCCATACCGGATTGCGGCGGATGTTTCCCCTCATTCGCGAGGCGGTCGGCCGTATCATCCCACCGGAGCGGCTGCGCTGGATCGCCTTCGGCCATTATGAGGCGGATGAGTGCGGCGCCATGAACGAGTGGCTTGCAACGGCGCCCCAGGCGCAGGTGGCGCACGGGCAGACCGCCTGCCTGGTCTCGCTCAACGACATGGCCGACCGGCCGCCGCGCATTCTGGCGGATGGGGAGGTCATCGATATCGGCAGCAAGCGCCTGCGCTACCTCGACACGCCGCATGTGCCGCATGGCTGGGAAGCCGGCGTGCTGCATGAGGAGGCGACGGGGACGCTGCTCTGCGGCGATCTCTTTACCCATACCGGCGACGGTGCCGCGCTGACCCGCTCGGATGTGGTCGGCCCGGCCATCGCGGCTGAGGACATATTCCGGTTCTCCAGCCTGAATCCCGGCATGGGGGCGACGATCCGCCGCCTCGCCGCGTTGGCGCCGCGGACCCTGGCGATCATGCATGGCTCTTCCTTCAACGGGGATTGCGCGGCGGCGCTGGAGGCATTGGCCGGAGACTATGACCGCCGCGTCCAGGCCACGCTGAGCGAGCTCAGAAGCTGATCCGCGCGCCAAGATACAGGCTCCGCCCCTCGCCGGGATAGAAGACGGCGCTGCTCACCTGGCGCGCATCGGTGATGGTGGAGAGATCGCTGACATAGCGTTTGTTCGTCAGGTTGCGCGCATCGAGGAAGACGGTGACGCCCGGCGCCACCGTCATTCCGGCCTCCAGCCCCAGCTTCACATAGCCCGGCGCGCGCAGCGTATTGGCATAGTCTGCCCAGGCGCCCTGCGGCACCCAGTCCAGGGCGGGGGTGATGAAGAACCCGTCCGGCCTGGTGTAGGAGAGGGTGGTGCGCAGCACATGCGGCGGCAGGCCGGCGATGCGGTTGCTGCCGTATTGCCGGTCGCCGCGGAAGCGGAAGTCGTTGAAGGTCCAGACCTGACCGAGCGTCAGCTTGTCGCCCGCGTCAGGCCCGGTCAGGTTCCGCCACAGCTCTACCCGTCCGGCGAGTTCCACGCCCTGGTTCACGGTCAGCCCTGCATTCACCGTGCCGACCGTGCCGCTGTTGGGGTCGGTGGTGAATTGCAGCAACTGGCCGCGGATGTTGGAGCGGAACAGGGTCAGGTCCCAGGCGAAGCGCTCGAAGCGGCCGCGGGTGCCGATCTCCACGGTCCAGGCGCGCTGCGCCGCCAGAGGGACGAAGCCGGTGGAGACGAGGCTGCTCTGCACCAGATCGGTGAAGTCCGGCACATCCGCGCTGCGGGTGAGGTTGGTGAAGACCTGCACCTCCGGCCGCGGCTGCCACAGCAGGCCGATGCGCGGGTTGAAGCCATCATAGGTGCGGTTCGCGGAGAAGCCGTGGCCGCGATCCTCATAGTCCCGCTCATCCCGGAACAGCTTGGCGCCGGCGACCAGCGCAAGCTGCGGCAGCACCCAGAGCCGGTTCTCGGCGTAGGCTTGGTAATTCTGCGCGTTCTGCCGCGAATCCAGCGTCTGCGCGCCGCGTGAGCCGCGGTTGTTGACGAATTGCAGGGCCGTGTTGCTGCCGGCGAAGTAGCGCAGCCCCACCACCAGGTCGTTGCGCAAGCCCCCGAGGGTGAAGCTGCTGCTGAAGCGCGGCGCCAGGCCCCAGGTCAGCCCGTCCTGATCCAGTACCTGAAAGATCGGATGATACAGGCTCTTGTGGATGATCCAACTGTCCAGGTCGAAGCGGCCGTAATCCGTGGTGATGCTGGTGCGGTTGGCGAAACGCTCCGCCCAGACATTGCGCGCCTGGTTGCCGGCGATGGCGGCGGGGGCGGCGATCTGCGGGCGGTGCAGCGCGTCGTCCAGGCTGAGCGTGCCGGGAAGCTGCTGCCGCACGATATAGGCGCCGGCGTAGAAGCGCGTCTCCACATTCCCGGACAGGCGGTAGCCGAGATTGGCGTTGAACTGTTCGTACTGGCTGCGGGAGTGCTGACGCCAGCCATCGGAATGCAGCACCGTGCCGGTGCCCAGTACGTCCCAGTCGCCGAAGATGCGGGAGAACTGGCCCGAAAGCCGCCAGGTGCCGAAGGTGCCGCCCTCCACACGCAGGATGTTCGGCGCATCCGCAGTATAGGCGGTGGGGCTGACGAAATTCACCGCGCCGCCCAAGGTGGAGCTGCCGAAGGCCAGCGCATTGCCGCCCGGATAGACGGCGATGCTGCGCACGGCCAGCGGGTCAATCTGGTAGAAGTCGCCGCTGCCGTCCGCCATGTTCACCGGGATGCCGTCCTGCAGCACCTCCACCCCACGCAGATGGAAGCCGCGGGCGATGCCGGAGCCGCGGACCGAAAGCCGCAATTCCTGCCCGTAGCGGGACTGCACGAAGACGCCCGGCGTGTCCTCCAGCATGTCCCGCAGGGTGAAGGCGTAGCGGTTGGTGAAGCGGGTGCTGTCCACGAAACGCACGGCGGCGGGGGTTTCCTCCAGCGCCCGGCGCTGCGCCTCGACGCTCGGCGCGGTGAGGGATTCGGCGCGCGGCGCAGTCACCTCCAGCTCCGGCAGGGTGGTGGTGGGCTCCTGCGCCAGCGCCGTGGCCGGCACGGCAAGTAGCGCGCCCAGCAGGGCGCGGCGATGATACGGCATAGCGAAACTCCTGAACGACGATGGGCGCGCCTTGCGGCGCGGTGCGCGATCGTCAGGCCAGGGGCGGAGCGCGAGGCTGCTGCGGCGGAGCACGGGCCGGGGCGAGCGGCAGGCCAGCCGGCTGCGGCGGCAGGAAGGGTGCATAGGCCACGGCCACCGCGGGCAGGGAAGGGGCGGGCGGCTCCAGCGCCGCCACGGCAGGGCAGGCCGGGCAGGCATCGCCATGCGCCGCCGTCCCGGGCTGCACCGGCTTGCCCTCGTCGTCCAGCAGGATGGTGTGGATGCCCCCGGCGGAGCAGATCTCCACGCGCTGCGCCGCTTCCTGTCCCAGTGCCCGCAGGCAATGCGCCGCCCCCGTCGCCCATTGCAGGCAGAGAAACAGGGCGATCAGATGCGTCAGGAGGGGCCGGAGCCGGGCCATCCCCCCTCTATGCCGGATTGGACCGCGCGCGTCATGGGTGCTGCCCGGAAATTGACCGCGGCCGGCTTCCGCCGCAGGACTCCCCCACCATGTCCGACATCCGACCCCTGCTCGACCAGCTCGCCGCCCTGCTCGGCCCGCGCGGCCTGCTGACGGATCCCGCCGATCTCGCGCCCTACCTGACGGACTGGCGCAACCTGTACCAGGGGCGCACCCCCTGCGTGCTGCGCCCCGCCAGCACCGCGGAACTGGCCGAGGCGGTGCGACTCTGCGCCGCCGCCAGCGTGCCGCTGGTGGTGCAGGGGGGCAATACCTCCATGGTCGGCGGCGCCACGCCGGATGAGAGCGGGCGGCAGATCGTCCTCTCCCTGGCCCGGATGAACCGTATCCGCGACCTCGACCCCGTGGACATGACCATGACCGCCGAGGCGGGGGTGGTGCTGAAATCGGCGCAGGAGGCGGCGGCGGAGGCAGGCTGCCTCTTTCCCCTCTCCCTCGGTGCGGAGGGGACGGCGACGATCGGCGGCGTGCTCTCCACCAATGCCGGCGGCAACACCACGGTCCGCTACGGCAATGCCCGCGAATTGATGCTGGGGCTGGAGGTGGTGCTGCCGGACGGTCAGGTCTGGAACGGCCTCCGGCGGCTGCGCAAGGACAATACCGGCTATGCGCTGCGGCACCTGTTCGTGGGGGCGGAGGGCACGCTCGGCATCATCACCGCCGCCGTGCTGCGCCTCTTCCCCCGTCCGCGGGAGACGGAGGTGGCCCTCTGCGCCGTCCGCGACGAGGATGCGGCGCTCGCCCTGTTCCGCCGCTTCCGCGACCGGGACGAGGGCGCGGTGCGCGCCTTCGAATACATGTCCGGCCAGGGCGTGGACTTCTACCGGAAGCATATCGAGGGCGGCACGGTGCCCCTGGCCGACCGGGCGGATCATTACGTGCTGGTGGACCTTGCCTCCTCTCGTCCCGATGCCGGGTTGCGCGCCCTGATGGAGGCGGTGCTGGAGGAGGCGTTGGAAGCGGGCGAAGTGCTGGACGCCGCCATTGCCGAGAGCGAGGCTCAGCGCGCCGCCATCTGGCGCATCCGGGAGGAGCATCCGGAGGCGCAGAAGCGCGAGGGCGCCTCGGTCAAGAGCGACGTCTCCGTTCCGGTCAGCAAGACGCCGGAACTGATCCGCCGCGCCTCCGCCGCCTGCCGTGCCCTGATCCCCGGCAGCCGTCCGGTGCCCTTCGGCCATATCGGAGACGGCAACATCCACATGAACCTGGAGCAGCCGGAGGGGATGGACCCGGCCGCCTTCCTTGCCCGCAGCCACGACATCATGGATGCGGTGAACGAGGTGGTGCGCGACCTCGGCGGCAGCTTCTCCGCCGAGCACGGCATCGGCCGCCTGAAGACGGACATGATGCCGGACTGGCGCGGCGGCGCCGAATTGCAGGTGATGCAGCGGATCAAGGCGACGCTGGACCCGCGGGGGCTGATGAACCCAGGCAGGGTCCTGCCCTGAGACGCCGCCGGCCCGGGCGGCATCCTGCCCGGGCCGGCGATCCTGTCCTAGACCGGGCCGGGCCGGACTTGGCTCTCCGAGCCGGTGCTCGGGCCTTCCGGCGGCTTCGGCTGGCCGGAGGTCCGATCATCCCCGCCGCCGATCGCGCTCTTTGCCTCTCCGGCCAAGTCATGCGCGGCATCGCGCACCGCCTGGCGGACCTCCCTGGCCGCATCGCCCAGGGCCTCCCCGGCGCGGCTGACGGAGACGCCGCTATGGTCCAGCCGCTCCTTCGCCTCTCCGGCGGCACCGCTGACCGCGTCCCTGGCCTGCTCCATATGCTCGCCCGTGACCTCCTTCGCGCGCTCATAGCCCTCCTGCGCTGCGGCCTTGGCTTGGTCGGCCAGCCGGTCGCGGGTCTCCCCCATCAGCCGGTCCTCGGCCTCCGTGCCGGGCAGCAGCGCGCCGATGGCGGCGCCGACGGCCAATCCGACCGCGCCCAGGACCAGCGGCTGCTCACGCATCATCCAGCCCACTCCCCGGCGGGTGCTGTCGCTGAACTGGCCGAAGCGTTCCTGCGCCTCATGCCCGGCCGAAGCCAGGCCCTGCCCGGCGGATGCCATCCCCTGCCGCACCGAGCCGGCGGCGGAGCCGAGGCCCTCCGCGGCCGAACCTGCCGCATCCGTCGCCCGGTGATAGGCGGAGCTTGCCATGTCCCCCGCCTGCCGTGCCATGTCGCCGGCCCGCGCGGCGGCGCCGCTGATGCTGTCGCGCAGCTCGCCCGCCGCCTCGCCGATGCGGTCCTTCGCCTCTCCCGCCATGTCCGGTGCCCGCTCGGTCATCGAGGGGCCGTCGGTTTCCGCATAGGGGCCGGAGGCGCCGTAATAGGCGGGTTCGCCGCGATGGGAGGGCAGGGAGCGCCGGTACGGCGTGGTGCTGCTGCGCGGGCGATTGCCCGCCAGCATCAGCCAGCCCACCCCGGCGCCGATCAGCAGGATCGGCAGCGGGTTGTCGCGCACTGCCTGGCCCAGGTTGCGCACGAAATCCGCCCCGCCCGAGTCTCGGGCATAGTCGATGACCTGCTCGAAGACCTGGCCGGGGGAGGCGCGGTCACGCAGCTCCTCCAGCGTGCCGGTCAGCCTGGCGCGGGTGTTCTCCACCTCGCGTTCGATCTCCGCGCTGGAACGGTTGCCGGGATCCGTCGTGCCGTCGCTCATCGCACCTGCTCCTTCGCCGTCTGTGCATCGCGCGAGATCTGCTCGGCGGTGCGCTCGGGTATGAGGTTGGACACTTTCAGTTGGGATATGCCGCTGCGCACCAGCGCGTAGCCGATCAGCGCGCCGACCACGGCCACGATCAGCCGCGACCAGCCCGGGGCGAGGCCAAGCCAGTTCAGCAGCGACACCGCCGCGAAGAGCAGGACGACGAGCGAGGCCAGCATCAGTCCGGCCCCCGCGGCTAGCGGCGCGATCGCATTCGCCGCCTGGCCGAATTTCTCGCTCATCTCCGCCTGGGCGAGCTGGATCTCCTTCCGGAACAGGGTGGAAATTTGGCCGATCGCGGTGCTGAACAGTTCCGGCACCGAGCTGTTGCTCTCGGGTGGCCGGTCGTTCCCGGGCGGGCGATTCAAGTCGGAAGGCATGGCCGCCCCTCCCTAAACGCTGCCGCCCTGTGGGCCGCTGCGGTTTGCCGGCTGCCCCGCGGCGCCGCCGAGGGTGGCCGCCGGGCCGGTGACCGGACGGGTCGGGACCGCCATGTCGTCGGGACGGCCCGTCGTCCCGGACGTCCCCGGCACCCAGCCGGGCGCGCCCATGGCGGAGCTCCGCGGCGTAGCGATGTCGCCGTGCGACGGCTCGCCATACATCCTGGCGGCTCGGCTCCGCTCCGGCTCGCCATGCGAGGCTGAGCTTCTGGCAAATCTGGCCAGGGCGAAGCCGGCCAGCACCGCCGCGCCGAAGAAGGCGACCGGCTGGCGCCGGGCCAGGTCCTCCGCATGACTGATCAACTCACCTGGGCTGCGCTCCCGCAACGCCCTGGCCATCCCCTCGATCGAGGAGGCCGCCTCGTGCACGTAATGGGCAAGCTGTGGCGAGGCATCCTTCAACTGATCGGCGGCGCGGTGGGCGGCATCGGCCAGGCCTTTGGCCTGTTCGGCGCCGGCCTGCTTCCGCTCCTCCGCGAAGCTGCTGGCGCGCTGGCGGGCGGCCTCGACCACGCCGCTTCCCTCGGCCTTCACGTCCTGCACGGCGCTGGCCGCCTCGTCGCGCAGCCGGCCGGCCGTGCCCTTTGCCTGCTCAGCCAGTTCCGAGGCTGTCGCGCGGGCCTCGCTCCCCGCCTGGCGGAGCGTGTCGGCGGGGTTCTCGGTCGAATGCCGGGTTTGGTCGTCCGGCCCTGTCGCGCCGCTCATCTTGGGCCTCCTCCTCTCGCTGCGGATCTCGGATCGGCATCCCAGGGATGCCGCGTGGCGCAGGGAGAACAGCCTGGGGGCGCGGCCGTTCCGAAGCCTGCCGCGATCTGTCGCTGGGGGTGGGAAAGGGGGATGCATCTTCCTCCGGTCCTTTCCCCTGCACCCCCCAGAGGCTAGGGTGCGGGTCCCGATGACCCGCCTCGACCGCTACATCTTCCGGCAGCTCGCCCTTGCCCTGCTTGCCGTCACCACCGGGCTGGCGGCGCTGGTCTGGCTGACCCAGTCGCTCCGCTTCATCGAGCTGGTGCTGGACCGCGGCCTGTCCTTCATGGTCTTCATCGAACTGACCGGCCTGCTGCTGCCCAGCTTCTTCGCGGTCATCCTGCCGATTACCACCTTCGTCGTTTCGCTCTTCGTCTATGTCCGCCTGGCGGTGGACCGGGAGCTGGTGGTGATGCGCGCCGCCGGGATCTCGCAATGGAGCCTGGCGAGGCCCGCCATCATGCTCTCGCTGCTCTCGGTCGTGATCTGCTACGCACTGAACCTCTGGCTGGTGCCGCAGAGCCAGGCGGCCTTCCGCTCCTGGCAGTTCGAGATCCGCAACGAGCTTGCCGCCATCCTGGTGCAGGAAGGGGTGTTCAGTTCGGTTGGCGACGACCTGACCGTCTATGCCCGCTACCGCGACCCGGACGGCACCCTGCGCGGCATCCTGGTGCATGATGCGCGGGAGAAGGGGGCGCCGGTGACGATCCTGGCCGAGGCCGGCCGCATCACCTCCACCCCCGACGGACCGCGCGTCACCCTGGAGAACGGCCAGCGCCAGCAGGTGGAACGGGTGCCGCCGCCACCCGGCTCGCCCCCCGGGACGCCGCCCGGCATCCGCCTCTCGGTCCTTTCCTTCAGCGAGAACAGCATCGGCCTCGCCCGCTCCAACAAGCGGGACGAGAGCCGCTACCGCAACGCCCAGGAACGCAGCCTGAGCGAGCTGCTGCACCCGGACCCAGCGGAGCACATCCCTGTCCGCGACCTGAAGCGCTTCAAGGCGGAGGCGCACCAGCGCTTGGCCGGGCCGCTGAACGCGCTCGGCTTCGGGCTGGTGGCGATGGCGACGGCGCTGACCGGCCAGTTCCGCCGGCATGGCGGCGGCTTCCGGCTGTTCACCGGCATCTCCGTGGTGATCGTGCTGCTGGCGATCGGGCTGATGACCAACAACCTGGCGGCGCGGCAGAACGCCATGATCCCGCTGATCTGGGTGAATGCAGTGCTGCCGGGCCTGGTCTCCGCCTGGGTCCTCTCCGGCATGCCGGGCGTGCCGCGGGCCTTCCTGCACCCGCGCTGGACAGCGCGCGGCAGCGCCGCGCCGGGCGGGGGCGGCGCGTGACCCTTGCCATCACCTTCTCCCGCTATGTCGCCCGGCGCTTCCTGGGCGCCACCTGCGCCATGCTGGCCGGGCTGACCCTGCTGGTCTCGCTCTTCGACTTCATCGAACTGCTGCGCCGCGCCGCGGCCAAGCCGGAAGCGAGCTTCGCCCTGGTGGCGCAGATCGCCGCGCTCCGCCTGCCCTTCGTGGCGCTGCAGATCCTGCCCTTCGCCATCCTGCTCGGCGGCATCCTGGCCTTCTGGCGGCTGACCCGCTCCTCTGAGCTGGTGGTGGCGCGTGCCGCCGGCATCTCCGCCTGGGGCTTCCTCTCCGGCCCGGTGGCGGTGGCGGTAGGTTTCGGGATCCTCGGCACGGCCGGGGTCTCGCCGCTCTCCTCCGCCATGCTGGCCCGGGCGGAGCGGCTGGACTACGCCTATCTGCGCAGCACCGCCGGCCTCACCGCCCTGGCCGGCGGGCG